>Ga0307516_10001000_pt1 | contig 39113 bp, 52 predicted proteins | sample 19_EM_MG_FD_203310 | JGI IMG/M metagenome (GOLD analysis project Ga0307516, IMG submission 203310) | Populus trichocarpa ectomycorrhiza microbial communities from riparian zone in the Pacific Northwest, United States - 19_EM | ecosystem: Host-associated > Plants > Roots > Unclassified | place... | reverse complement strand
CAAACATGCGGTCTGCAAAATTTTGTGTCTCTCCGATCTATGGTTGTTGAGTATCGTCGTTTTTTCTCATTTCTAATAGTGTCCGACTAATGGGTAGTAGCCGGGTAACCCCTACAGTACGTTACCTATCGAGCGGTGAGATTATGGAGCCGAAGTATGGAAGGCCTGGGGGGTCTTTGCTTGATTACTGCGGAATCGTGGAAGTGGAAGGGGCGTCCGCGGGGCAGATTAAGAGCATCTTGCAGATGGGGTGCGCAAGGGCCGCCTTCTCTGGGCCTTTTTGTAGATCTGGATCATGTGTTCCGCCCATGCTGCCACCATGGAATCTCTACATGCACCCCAGAAAGAGTGTCACTTGCTATGTACATACCTAGATGCGATCGGTACATGCGACGGGTACATAGCCAGTACAAGTCAGGCGAGTTGACGGGTGATTACTCAAAACACACCTAGTGTACAACCGGCAAAACAAGCACCCGCTGCCATGATTATCCCCAGATGACTCCGAACTCGGCATTTATCTACGCCAATACGACACTCTCCCCTCGGCCCTGTGCAGCTGCTGGCCAGCCCTCAATCTGGAATTCTACCATGACGTCTTGGTCCTTCGCATCAAGTGGCTGTGCCGCGCTGTCGTACAGCGTTCTTTCGACGTATTTGAGCCGGCCGTTGTTATCTACCAAGATCACGGTCTGCTGTGCGGTTCCATAGAGCCGTGGGGACTTCCTCCATTTCTTGAGGTCATCCTCGCTCATCGGTGGAACCAGTGGCGTCACCCGAGATTCCTCGCAAAGGTGGTCCAACCGAGTGGATCCGGCGCCCGCGTCAACGACCGTGCTCCGGAGATTTCCCGGCCGGCCGGAAGCGATATCTTCGGTGTGCGGCGGCAGCTGCTCCTCCGATATATCCGGGGTCTGTGCTCGGTGTCCGTGTGGGGTTGTGGCATGTTCCACGGCGGCGTCAAAAGGCGGAATGAAAATCGAGAGCATGAGGGCATTCATCTCGACTTCGTAGGTATCGTCTTCCTTGATCAACGGCAGTGTGTTGTAGCTCAGAACGGTGAAGAACCTGCGGAGGAGCTCATCCTCAGACACGCCCTCCTCCGCCGACACCTGTATCGTCTCCTTGAGCAGCTTCTCTCCGAGCTTCACCTTCTGCCATGGTTCGTCGAGCAGAGAATTACTCAAGCCTCTGGTCTCGCCCTTCTTTCCGCCGACCCAGTGCGCGGCAGATTCAACTCCGTCGTCACGGTAAGCCGTCCGGTTGGAGATGACGGCCAGCTCCTCCAAGTTCTCGCCCTTCGGCCTCAGCACACCACACAGCATCGAAAAGCCCCCGACACCCTTCATCTCGCCGGTCGCGAGAACCTTGCGCAGCCAAACATTCGTCGGGGTATCCACTGGGTCCGGTGAGGTCAGAAACGACGTAATCAGAGCCCCCCGCGACTTTTCGCTAATCGCCAACGCCGATGAAGCTTCGCGGAAGTTGGTCAAGATCGCCAGACGGCCCTCCCTGGAGACTCCTAGCCAGGTGCCTATATCCCAGACGGTTCAACCGTCAGTGTTTGGCTCACTGTACAGATGCACGGCGGGATTTCATGTGTCCCACCCTTCTCAGGCCTTGCAAGGTCTCGCCCAGAGAATAGGTTCTCATGCGGCGGATCCCAAAAAGCAGCTCGCTGGGTTGGTCGGTGTAGGAATTCCTGCGTGCGTCACGTGTCATGTCAGCTCGCTCGAACAACGAGGCAACCCGAAACTCGCGCAAGATGGGCGTGCCACGATCTTCCGAACCAAAGACAGGAAGAGAAACCCACATCTCTGTTTGAAAGGAGGATGAGAGGATAGTCGGGATGGGCGGTAGAGAGTAAAAATATGCACATTGCGTTTGCCGTTGGTTGTTGGTTGTGCTCTGCTGGGGTAGGTATGGAAAGATATGTCTGTCTACCAGGTAGTTTAGGAGTGATGGACATCTCTGGCTCGGAATTGCATTTAAATACTTCCCTCCAGCCAAAGCAGCGAGCAGCTGCTGCCAGCGCACCACCGACCCCCGAAGCTCGGGTCCCTGCTTCTGTAGACCTGGCCCCGTCAGCAGCAATTGCACCTGCCGAGGGGGAGTAGCAATTACATCTGCTGGGGAGCAGCAATTACATCTGCTGGGGAGCAGCAAGCGGTGCCGGCCCGAGGTAAAATGTTGCATCACTCCTGCCGTCTCCGCCAGGACACTCCGAAATGATCTGGGCAAGGAACGTGACACGCCACGAAATGTTTCCGGCCGAATTCCTATCTAGATATGTGTGCTCTTTTACCATGCTTGTTTCTACATATCTGCGTTCCCCGCCATTGAGAGACGAGCCAGCCTTCCTGGATGGAACGCTCGAAGATCCAACGATCGGCGCCTTCCTTTCTTTCTTTCTTTTTTCTTCTTTTTTCTTCTTTTTTTTTTTTGCAACCTCGGTTCGCTAGCGATTTCCTGTTTCCAAAATGAGAAAAATGACGAAAAATGACGAAAAATGGAAAAGAAACAAGAGCTCCACGGACAAAATCGTTGTCCACGATGGGCAAGCATTCCTCCGTGGGCACCAGTCGCAGGCTCACAGCAGGGCCCCTGATGCGTTTGATCCAGCTCCCGGATCGGGCCGACAGATCTCAGCAACGCTGTTCATCGAGATCGACGGTTCCTGTGATGCTGTTCAGCCGCGTATTTGCTGCTGGCCCTGCCGGCAGCCAATTTGTTCTGGTTGGCCGCAGCCGGCTGGTACCTCGTTTGTTACTAGATCAAGAGGGATCATCATCGCAACCATCTATCCATCACGACTGGTCCCCGAAGCGGGGGAGCGTGGACGTGGACGTGGGAGAGGGCACATGTGCGGTGGAAAGAGGCATCGCTCGAGCTGCGAGACGCCAAAGGGAAAGGACGAAATGATCTGCTGGGCAGGACCCATGACAGCCGTCGCAGCGGAGTTGATGCCCGGATCTTCTCCGGTCCGCGGGAGCAGTCGTGCTTGACTGGCCGCGCGTGCCGGCGAATATCCCACGTGGAACACCGGCCGCCGGAAGCAGAGCGGAGCTGGGCTCTCCCACGGCCAGCTGGCGGAGCCCCAAGAACAAGCAGGGGCAAACAGCAACAACACGGCGGCGGCGGCTGTGACGGCTGTGACGGCTGCGGGTTACTTGAGAACTTGTGGGCGTTGTTTGGCCCACGTCACGGGTGCCGCTGCGGAGTTGCTTTCGGCCTAGCACGGGTAAGCAACAAAGAGAAGGTCGGAGCGAGAGTTAGAACTACATAGATACTCTATCTAGATACATACGCAGTGTGCACTAAGACTCGTAGGGGCCTCGCTGGTGCTCTGCTCCAAAGTCGTCAGTCGATGCGGGCTCCCCGTCACGACCATCCCGCTCTCCAGACGTGCGTCATGCAAGTGGGCGTTGACTGCAGCGTGCCCCTCTTACAGCGATCAAAGAAAAGGAAAAAAACAAACAAAAAAAACACACCACAGCGGAAACTCACCGTCTCAATCTCGAACCCCGCTCATCGTTGTCTGTCACGCAAATCACGGATTCCTGGCTCGAGCGCAAATCCTTTTTGCGTGCGCGAGAGAGACTTATGCTCTAATCCCCCTCCTCCCCCTCTGGTCCTTAAACTACTCATTCCCTCTCCTCCTCTCCCTCTCTCTTGTTCCCCAATCCTTCTTCATTACTTCTTACGTCCCTTTCGCCGTTTTCCAACCTACTTCCGCGTCCGGTATAGGTAGACACACCTCTACTCTACATAGATCTCATTCACCCCCGCCTAAAAAAAGCATAGATAGATAGTTCTATCCGCAACAAAGCTCCCGCTTAGCTCCTTCCAACACCTTGTCATCTACCCATCACTCCTCGCTGCACCTTGGAAACCTCCCCTCCATCCTCTGTCGTCGGACTCGCCATATCACTCCACTCTCCATCAAAATCCCATCACCCCACCATCACAATGTTCGATCTATTCGCAAAGATTCTCTGGTAAGATAATTCTCGCTCGCTGTGGCATGCGCACGTGGGATCTTTCCCCCCGGAACCTCGGAGGCCATGGCAGAAGGAAAGGCTAACGTTGCCCGTCTACGCAGTTCCGTCGCGACCTTTGCATTCCCCATCTTCGCATCCTACAAGGCTCTCAAAGCGAACGATCCGGCCCAGCTGACGCCATGGCTGATGTACTGGGTGGTGCTCGCCTGCGTTCTCTGCGTCGAGTCGTGGGTAGGCTGGGCTGTCTCTTGGTTCGTCCTCTCTCTGCCGTCCCCCATTCTCTTCCAGAAACTCATCGCGTCTCGCGTCCGCACAGGATCCCCTTCTACCAAGACATCCGCGCCTGCTTCATGCTATGGCTCGTCCTCCCGCAGACCCAGGGCGCCACCAAGCTCTATTTTGAATACGTGCACCCGACTCTCACCAAGCATGAAGCCGAGATCGAAGAGTTCATTTCACGCGTGCACGACCAGGCGAGGGCGGCGGGAGCCGAATACGTCAACCGGATGATCGAAGTCGCCAAACAGGTCCTCTTTGGCGCGCTCCCCCAGGCCGAGGCGATGGACCAGCGCCCACCCACCCCGATGCCACACGACGCGGCTAGCTACGCTCAGGCCCTCTTCTCCCGCTGGCGTGTGCCACCCCTTACTCCCTACGCTCCGCAGATGGCCACAGACTTCTACGCATTCCTCTCCACTGCTCTGCAGCAGGCATCCGGTACCTCTGGCCCCGGCGGCAGACCGGGAAGTGGCAATTTGATCCCGCCGCATGTCAAGGGCGCTGCCGAGAAGGCGCGGTTCATCGAGCTGCAGAGGCAACGCCTCAAGACGGTGATGGCCGCGTTGGAAAGCGAGATGGAGTCGCTGCAGTCTGCACAGACTAGTGCGGCGGGAGACGTCGACACTGCTGCTGCCAGTGCTGACGGTGGTTTGCACAAGAGCTACAGTATGGGACATCTATCGGCATACGAGGGCGACTTCGATCACGTTGATAGGGAGGACGCCACTGTCACACCCCCCAATCCCGTGGGTGGATGGTTGTTTGGATGGGCCGCGAAGCCCCAGCAGTCGGTGCAACAGGACAAGGCACACTCCGAGTAGAGCTTCGGAAACGATGACTCGTCTGAAGGCTGTGTTGGGGCTGGTGACGGGCCTTCGTGATCGCGGTGATGGTGGGATTTTTGTTTTTGTTTTCGTTGCTATTCTTTCTTAGACACGTGAAGGAGGGGTTTCCCGGACAGGTGGGGACGAAAAGAAGGTACTGAGACAGATGATGCTCCTCCCTCCCGCATGCAAGCATTGCGAGGCTGAGCGAGCGTTGTTTCGCGCTCCTTTCTTGCTGTTTCCTACTCGCTTCTTCCTTTGCTTTCTTCCTGTCTCCTTTTGCATTAGTGGGTGGTTTTGTAGTCGCACGAGAGCGTCTAGCTATCTGGAGAAAAATGGAAGAGGGACATCCTATCTCGATTCTCGAGTTCGTGCGAACGGGGTAAACCCCGCTCATCAAGAGCAAGATACATGATGCAGGGACCAACCCCTCCCCCTTGCTGGCACTGTACTCCGTACCTACTGTCGGAAGGACAGGAGGGGAGAGCATGAGTGAGTCCGAACTACCCCAATGACGTCAATGGGAGTGGGGCTGGATATATACGGTTTCGTGTTACCGCGTGAGCTCGGGGGCTGAGGGGGCACGTGCTGACGGGGGTTAGCCGGAACACGGATAGATACACTGAGGAAATCAGGCGAGGCGGGGCGGGTGCGGAGCCCGGAGCGGCCCAACCGTGGGGGGATCGGAGAGGAGCGGAGAGGGGGGGGGTTCAGAATGGGCGAGTTGGGCCCAGTGAAGCGCGACGGACGGCGGGACAGCGCGGATGGACGCTCCCGGGTGATGCGAGGAGTCCGGTCCCGGCTCGGCTCGGCTCGGCTCGGCTCCGCCCTCGGGCCTCACGTGCAGAGGCGCTCATGGTTTTCTCACTCGGCCGCTGCCGAAAGCACGCGCCTACTTATGCGTGCTTAGTCGTCCGCGTGGGCGACGAATGCCCCTCCCCAGATCCTTAGCCAACATCAGGCACGAAATCTCGGAGAAGAAATGGGAAGAAGCGTGGAAAGGGTCAAAGGAAAGGGTCAACGGGAGGAAGTACAAGAGGCCGAGTACTCGGCACCCGAACGGAACAGCGGCCCGGGGACCAAAGCGACTGGCCGGACGGTTCCATCAGCTCAGAGCGGGGCATTGCCGCACCGGGGCAGCACCTGAAATGGACAAGAAATGCGGACACGGCGGAGTGTGGGTGGTGTCGATATAAGACACAAACACGAGAGCACCTGCTGAAGAACTGCAAGCAATGGAAGACGCAGCAGAAGACCCTGCGGGCGGAGGTGCGGAGGGAGACAGGAAGAGGGAAGAACCGTTTCACGATCCGCGACCTTCTCGCAGACGAATGGTGCGCCCAGGCGATTCGGGACTTTTTGCGCGCCACCACGAAGGTGGGGGAGCAAGGTGGGGCCGAGGGGAAGGTGAGGAGCTGGAAGGCGAGAAGAATGCGGAAGATGAGGAGGAGTAGATAGCAGGAGCGAAGAGTCCTTTCCTTTTCTTTCCCCCTCTTTTTCCTATCCTCTCGTCTTCTCTTTGGGTCGCGATGCAAGTTGCCTGTCGTTACTTGGTCTTCCTTCCTTTCTTTCTTTTAGCTGCAATTCTTGGGAAAGGCCGGGCGGGGGCAGGGGGGAGTTGCCCGCAGGCCGCCGGCGGACTGACCGAGGTCGCGGCGGACGGCGTACGGGAAAGGACCGTGCATAATATCGCCATGATCCGACAGGGCCGCATGCGATCAATGAATCATCATCACCACCACCAGCATAGTTGTCCGCGGCTCAAGGGAGCGTCAAGTCCAGCGGTTCCGACACAGGTATTTCTTGGGCTCGGGCCGACAAGCAGGTGCGTATGGTATTGGACATCGATAGCTCTTGCAATTCCGCTTGTTGCTGCAGACCACTACCTTCTTGGTACGGTCAGATTTGGGGTAACGGGGGATGAACCTCGGAGGCACTCCACAGAGCCCGCGCTGATTAGAAGTCCTCGAATGTTTTCTGCCGTAAGGGGCGGTAAAGGTGGTGGTACCTCGGGCATAGGAGGAGCGGTGGGAGGTGAAGAGAGGTTGGTTTGAGACCGATGGTATCTATGCGCTGTTGGGTATTGGGCCACATCACATCACTCACTGGCACTGTGCAGGGGTGATTGCGGTCTACCTACACAAAAGACAAAAAAATCAAAGAGCATATGATTCAGCCGGGATTTGAACCCGGGTCGGGCGCAGAATGCTGATGGCAAGCGCCCATGATACCCCTACACTACTGAATCGAGTATTGTTACTTCATGCTCTATGCACACCAAATGAGATACGATACAGTTAATTGATAGTCTACCTATCCGATCCGTTTCCTACCGACCTGGGCTGCGACAACGGGAACGGACGATGGAAAACTACAGAGACTCTTCATGTCGATAAAGCACATAGTTACATCTACATATTCGCACATCTTACCTCCACCACCTCACTGCTTCCCCCGTTCTAGATCAGGATTCGTATATGCCCTCCAAGCGCTCATCCTCCTCCTCGGTGGCGGCGGTAGCTCGCCAGCCACATTTACCTCACCTTCGCCCTTTCCAGTCTCACTATTCTCCTCCACGACAACCACCTCATCCATATCGCTCGTGGTGGTAACCGAAGGTGCGTGCTCCTCGACATCATCCTCTTCGTAGTCCGTCTCCTCGCTCTCGCTGCTGACATACTCGGCGGCCGCGGAGAGGCTCTCGTCTATGGCCTGGTAGAACGGGGTTTTGCGGGTTAGCCGCGGGCCCGCGTAGTGGCTGCTGGTTGTCCTGCTGTGCGTCCTCTTCTTGGTGGAGGGGGCAACTGGTGTCACGAAACTGGAGAAGTAGGATGAGAATTGGATGAGGATGGTGATGGGCTGTCTGAACCGCTGGATGAAGGCTTCGCGGATGGTCGGCTTGCGGCGGGGGGGCTTGCCGGCGCGCATCGTGTAGACCGATCTTCCGTCGGCGCTGCCACTGGACGAGTTGCGTTGTTGCTGAGGGCTCGGATGGGAGACCGAGGCACTAATGAGCGGGTCTCGACGTGGCTCGTTGGGAGCCCCTACTATCCAGCCGGTGAAGAGGACTAGCAATATATATGCGGCGGCGACAAGTGCCAGATCGAATGGCAAGAATGCGACCCTGAATGGCACGAGCGCGAGGGTCCAGATCCATCTTCCACCGCGGGGGTTCGCGGTTCCAGCTCGGAAGATTGTAGTCAGCCCGCCTAGTTGTCGTAGTTCTGAGGCAGGGAGGATGATGAAGAAGCGCACGCAGCAGAACCAGACAAAGTAGAGTACCGCCGGAACCTGCTTCCCGCGTTCACGCTCGAGCACCCCCCACGCCTCGTTCATTTCCTTCAAGTCGGAGGACCGTTTGCTCCAGGCTCCGGGGAACTTTTCCATAGACTTCTGCATGTTATGGGATAGTTTCCGAGTTCCGGTCGAGAAAAGGGTTAACACTGAGCCTAGACAGAGCCCAAGGCAGGTAGTGAAGACGAATACTAGGCCCATGATTGTACCGAATGTTTTCATATTTTGGGACGCTGCGGGAAGGGCGTCCATTCCGAATACCTAGGGAGATTAACATCACCATAAATCTGAAGGGATCGAGACATTGACTCACTCCGATCACCAGCGATGCTGGGAGGTATAACAAGGTGAGAACGGTAAGGACCTGAACTGTCTCCGCCTTATTGTGTCAGTACCATCCGAACAGAGATGAGCGGTATATACTAACCTGACTAACAGCCACTCTCGACTCCATAACGCCCGAGGTACTAACCAACGCATCCCTCTAAATCCTTACGGTAAGCATCCGTGGCAGTAGTGAGTGGGATTGTCAACCTACCAAATCCTTCAACTCGTTGTACTTAGCGTCAATCCTCGTATTGACCTGTTTAACCCTCTGCAGCTTACTCTTAAAAACTGCTTCGGAGATCAAGTTCCTGCCATTTTTGACACCGCTACCAGCTCGGTTTCGATGGTCCCTCGCGGCGTCCTTCAGCAGCTCCAGCTTTGTCTTCTCGAAGTCTTCTACTTGGATCATGAGGTTGTAGATACTCCGTTGCATCCGCCGGAGTAGCTGTAGTGACCATTGAAGGTTCTTGGTTTTGGAGAAGGTCTGGTTGTCGAATAAGAGCTTCTCTGCGTCTTTCTGGGAGAGCTAGGAGAGAATTGGTTATCAAGACGTGCGTGGATATAACCAGGGCACCCACAGTGCTGTCGCCATCGAGTTCATCTTCGAGAGTCTTCAGTACTGCTGACATTCCGTTGTCGACCGCGAAGTCGATGATCCGTGCTATGGAGGTTAGCTGCGTATTCGCCTGGATGAAGCCGGCCCACCCACCTAGTTTGTCCAAGAACACCTCCTGTGGAGAAGTGTATGTCCCTTGTTTCCCCTGATCCAACCACTTGAGGGCCAATGCCTCCTCATAGTCCCCAATCGAATAAATCGTCCAATAAGTTCCACTCTTCATCTCGAGAGTATCGAACACGATAGAAGCGGTTGACTCTCTGACGCCAATATCCGTGCCATTCCCGGTGTCTGGTGATGCAAGAAACGAGGCACGGAGCTTCGCACCGAACGCAACTTTCGACTTGGATGTTTTGGACCTCACATAGCTGATGGGGTTCCGTCTTTTAGGCTTCTTACCGCTCGAGTGCTCCATGAACGACGCGGAGAAGAGGAAGGTTTGGTGCTTGAAGTTTATGGTGACGGCTTGTAAGGAGATGGGCTCGCGGCTAAGCGTGTTGCCGATTATTGTGGAGAAACTGGAGACGGGCTCAGTATCTATGCTTTTTTGGAACGCTACACTCTTGAGGATCAACACTGTGTTGGGGGTGATCTCTTTTACAGAGCTGGGAGCCAGGTCAGTTGACGATCGCTAACCCCACGGGCGTATATGGGGACATACATATCTCGTCCGAACGCTTCGTACAGAAAAGGCACAGGTGGTCCCTCCTCCTCTCCCAGAAGCGGCGATTCTGGCCCCTCACGAGATATGATATGTACTTTCATTCCCCATCGAGCTGTGACTGTTTCCGGGTCAATCCTGCTAGAGACTTTCGTATTCATATTGGCTCTCTGACCCAAAACCTTAGTTTCGACAATCCTCCCGCCAGGTCAGATCGACAGGTTCCTACCGGTGTCGTAAGAAACTTCCACACTTCCTCGTCTCCCTCTGTTATGTCGTGCTGGATGAGCTTATCCGACCTTTGAGAATAATAGTCTCTGATTTTGACATGAACGGGCTTATGCTCCGGACCGACCAGTGCAAGAAATGCAGACAGCGGATCTTCCTCAACATCACGTTCCACATAATCCGATTTCATGAACTGGCGCATCGCGATTCTCTGGCTGGGCAGTGACAGCTGGAAGGATCTATCACGCGCCTCTATGAAAGTGTCCAGCTGCAGGCGGTATTCCAAGTCATCAACAATCGGGCTGTCAAGACCATCCAGGCCGTCCTGCAGTATTGAGCAAGGGTTGTTCGTAAACGCGGTTTGGATTGACGTAAGGAATGGTATTCGTTGTCTGGTGGGCGTATCTGCCGCCGCTGCCGCCACTGCAGCAGCCGTTGTCCCCCCCAGGAAGGCGTTGAGGAGTTGAAACTGCTGCTGTTGCGTTTGGTGGATTCCTGCCAGGAGCTGCTTGAGTGAGTTAACCTCTTCCTGGAGCTTGCGGACGTGCTCGGTCGGATCTGTCTCCATCTTTGCTATGAGAAGTGGCGCTCAGCTAAGTACCAATAGTTACGACTTGCTGCCGTTCGAGGCGATTCTGGGCTTTATGTATAACCGGACACATCACAGTCCAGCAAGCGGAGAAGCATCTCACACCCCTGCTGCCTAAGATGATGCATGATCCGACGACAATGTGGTGTAACGGTTGTGGAAATATCTTTCGTTCGTACCGATCGTCACAAGATCTGTATCTCATCACTCCGCAAGCTTCGCTAGCAGCGATCCATAGGGAATATATATTTGGAATCGCCGGATGCGCTGTGGTAGACGACGTAATATCGCCTCCCTCCCCCCCTCCCCGGACTGCTGTGTCTCGGCGTTGGCGTGGCGGGGTAGAGTAAGTACGTACCTAAGTAAGGGTATCTATGTAGCTATTATACATGGACGCTCGGTATAGTTCCAACTCAAAGACCCGTCTCACATATTTCTTTAACGGCGAAACCTCCGCCCCAGAAGCACAACAGGTCGCCTCACCTGAAACAACACAGCTGAAACATGTAACTATCGCTGTTGCGGACTAGATGATCGGCGACCAGCGAGCTTCTTTTGTCAAGTTGTCAAGCGTGCTGTCCGGGTGTGATCTCTTCGATTAACTATTGGCTCGGTCCAACCGAACCTAGAGATGGCCAGCTCGAAATCTGTTCGGACGAAATTGAGGGCTGAAGAGACTGCATGCATATCCACAATATGCACTGGCTGTATTGTTGACTGGTTCAAGATCCAAGACCTCCTCGCCGACACGAGGTGCAGCCAGCCGGTGCTAGACTTCCTCTCCACCACGGATGTGGGAAGACTGGCCCCGACTGCGGAAGACGCGGGGAGCGAGCTGTCGGAGTGGGAACTCTGGGAGAGAAGAGAAAAGGAAGGGTGGAAGCCGAGGGGCTGGGTGGCGAGGGTGAGGAACAACCTCCCTTCATGGCGTCCGCAGGAGGGAGTAGGTGGGGGTTACGGTTTCCTCTGTTATCTCTTTTGTCTTTCCTTTGTGATTTCTTTGGTGCGCATCATATCTCCTTGGGATAGGCCTGGGCGGAGGGCAAAGGGGAGCTTGCAACATGCCGCCTTCGCGCGGACTGCGGACGGGAAAACCGGACAGTGTGTACTAGTACATACCTCGCCATGATCTACCTAGGTCGCATGCGAGTAATGGATAAACCGAAGAAAAAAAAGGGCGGTTGTATTATTATTGTTGGTATGTTATACAGTCCTAGATAGCAGGAGCCTTGGTTTGGTGATTCAGCCGCAGACCGGGGTATTAACTGCATCCACCCACCACCTATTAGGCCGCCCTTGGTCCTCTGTAAAGATTTCCTCCATCGATATCACAAGTGCGGCAAGCACGCAGAGAACCTTCTGCGACCGGGCCGGCCTGAAGTTCCTACCTGACGCGACAAACGAGTAATCCTACGAGCCGTACGGAAGAACCGACAACATACTCGCGAGCAAATCCGGCAGATCACGCCACTCATGTTTTCCTCGCCACAGCCGATCGTTTGCCGTCAGCACATTACAGTATAGAAGCGGCTACATAGCAAAGAAACGTTTTCGAATGGGCGCTAGCACATAAGGACTGGACTGCGGAAGGATTCCAGACGGTCATGATCTACAGCGGCAAGTGCAGCGTGGAGAAGGAGCCGACAGGGCAGCAGATATGTGTCTTCCGCACACCTTCCGAGAAGTGGGGTTAAGGGCTGCATTCGTCCTGTGAAGCATCGGCAGGTGAAGTTGATGGTGTGGGGTTGCTTCTGGGGCAATCAATGAGGCCCACTAGTTTCCCTGGGGTTCCGTCACAGTCCGGGTCTACCGAGCGCTGCTAGGTACTGCATCGCTGGCTCCCTTCTGTCCTTGAGGAACGGTAATCCCAAATCACACTGCGAAGCTCATGTTTTTTCTTCAAACGCTATCATTTGTCTCGAGTCTCACCCGCACTCCCCTGACCGTAATCCAATCAAGCATGCTAGGGTTTTACTTGAACGATAACTCCGAACTCAGTATCATACCTGACATTGGAGACTATCCTTGGGGCACGGAGAAGGTGAAGAGCATGTAGACTGGCGGAAATTCTTTCTGTTGCGAGAATATTCCTCCTAAGCAGCTTGAGTCTCCGTGGGAGTCAATGCCGGATCGGGTTCAGGCAATCATCGATGCGAAGGGATGGCGCTCTCGCTACTAATAGTTAGGTCTTTTGGTCTTTTGGTCTTGTTCTGTTCTCTCTTTTGTGGGAGTTATTTCTTTAATGTGTATGCAGTGATTGTGTGGTCGTTGAGGGATGGAAACCCCAGTCACTGCGGCTGACAAATCCGAATCACCAAGACTCTTGCTTAGCCAAGAAGATTGATTGCATAAGTAATCTATGTATGTAGATGCTCAAGGTTAAGATATGTAGATAGTGTGCAAGATCGATACTAATGCCAAGACACCGAGCCCAAAAAACTCTAAACTTTGTGTGCTTACCGCCAACCACAAACACCCCACCACGACCACGACCTGAATTCGTACTCCAATTTCACTGCAACGCACCGACTATCTTCGCCAGCTCGCTTGCTCGCCACTATGTTGAAATGCCAGAGCTGCCTGCGGAACCACATCACCACATTTCTCTCCATCCATACGCCCCCAAAGTCCCATCGCGGGGGAGTGCGTGCGGGATCAACCATCTCCAGATCGGCAAGTGCCTTCCGCTCACGATTGGATGAGCCGGCGCGCCAGTCGTCAAGGTCCATTCTCAACAGCCCTCCGGACCGACGGGTGTTACAGCTTTACGACAAGGGGCGCATGATTGAGACGCGGGATCCGCGCGAGGTGATGATGCATGTCGGACGTTTCTTAGCGCATAACGACGTCGCGCAAGCCCATAAGATTCTAGAACAGGCGTCTGGAAAGATCGGGACCGTAGCGGCGTGGAATACACTCATACGCCATGCGATGGAGAAGCACCACCCTGTCAGGGCGCTGAGATTCTATAACGACATGAAGAAGCGGGGCGTGAAGCCGGATTCCTATACCTACAGCCACCTCCTCAGTGGGTTTGCATCGCAGCCGGATCCGAAGCCTGTGTACACCACTGAGGCACTCAAGATTTACGACCACCTTTGCAACAAGAATGAAGCCATCGAGCCGGACATTATACATACGAACGCTCTGCTTTCGGTATGCCTGAAATGCGGCGATATGGATGAAGCGTGGAAGATCATTTCCCAACTGCCCGATGCCGGACCAGGGTCTCCCGATGTGACAACTTACACCATTTTTATCCGCGGCCTCTCCAGAAAAGGCGATGAGTCTATCGACGACGGAAAGCGAGCATGGGCCGGTATTCTGAGTCGCTGGGCCAACGGAGATCTCAGAATCGACGAGTACCTGGTGAACGCATATCTGGAGATGCTCTCCTCGGCTACTTCTCCTTCGCACTGGCGAGAAGTTTTCGTCGTTGCTAACCAGATGTACGGGATCCAACTCCCCGCCGCTTTTGTCGAGCAGAACCCTCTCCTGCCATTGCCCTCGAGGAAACACCACTCCGACGACGAGCGGCCGATTCCCGACGACGAGCGGCCGATTCCCGACGACTTCACCCTTGGAATTCTTCTCAGAACCGCGGAAAAGTTGAAAGACTTCCGGATGGCAAACCACACCTGGAACGAGATCACCACCACGCACAGAGTCACCGCAGGTCCGATCCCCGTACATCTATACCTCCGTTGTGCCTCCATCTGCCACGCCGGCGCCGAAGCCGCGCGGATGCTAGAGAACCCTCCGCGCCGCGTGGAACTCACCGAGTGGAACTACGTTATGGGCCTTAAAGCCTGCGTTACTAGCGGCGGCCCACAAGCATCATATTCCAATGCCCACCAGATCTTCACTGCTGCTGAGAAAGACAACAAAGTTGGTTTACTAGTTGCTCGAACATTCCTTCTGGTCGCGCTTACGTCCATGGACGCGGGAATTATCAAGCGCGCACTACTCCGTATCGAGAAGTTTGTTAAACCTTCAAATCTCAACAGCTGGCGCGAGACCTCTAAAGATCTCCCGAGAGACCGTGCCGAGGCGGCGAAGACGTTTGTTGGCACACTTAAAAAGGCAATATTTTGGGACCGCCTCTACTGGGGCCGCTACCAGGAGGCTAGGTGGATGGATAAATTCCGCGAAGTGAAGAAGACACTCCGTGCTTGGGACGAGCTTTCGCAGGCGGAGGAGCTGGCGGAGGACGGCATGGGCGAATATGCAGCGCAGGGTAGGGAGAACGTGGAGATTTTTGCCGCTGCAGAGCCGAAGGAGAAGAGGTCGAAGATTCGGTCTGAGGCGGAGAGGAGAGATCCCGAGGTGAGACTACCCAAGGTTACGGCGGATACAAGGCCGAAGGGGAAGAAGTCGAAGATTCAGACCGAGGCGGAGAGGAGAAGTCCCGAGGTGAGACTGCCCAAGGTTATGGCGGAGCTCAGAAGGTTCTCGCAGAAGCAGAGACAGAGCTTTGTCAATAGCCTGTAAGCAGGAGGATGACGAGTGCGGGCGTGTTCTTTGTAAGAGGGCTGCTACTGCGACTTTTGTGCGACGAAAAGTCAGCCGCACCAAAGTGATCGCAAAACATGCACACGAGTCTTACATACGAACGAATGTCATACCACCAGTGATGTTCTGTGCGGTTGCCGCAACCACCCGCTCAAGTGCCCCTCCCAGTGATGGCATAGAGAACGGCTATTAACCCCAAGACGACTAAGCTAAACTTTTTAGGCCCATCCAAACACATAAGGTGCCCCTCATATGGCCCCTTCGGCCCGTTCGTTGATCTCGACGCAACACATAGTCCGTCACTATCACGGAAAGTCACTCTTACACGTAGCACATGCATGCTCATCACTCGAATCCCCTCTCCCACCAACCGAACCACCACAACCAGATCTCGATCAGCAACTACTTGGGTAAATATGCAGCTCGAATTGAGGCGATTATTGTGAAGTGGATGGAGATGTCGACACGAATAATTAATGTATCATCGTCCAATGTCGCAAAAGCAAAATCTTTCCAACCTGGCCGGCGGAGATCCATCTTCACCCATGACGCATCCATGCGATGTGTGGGCGCATGTAATATTTAAGCCTCCCCCACAGGATGGGTGTCTACTATGTACGGATAAGCTCGCGTATTGTGTTGCCGACAGCTACGGACCCGTCCCCGGCATTCGTACGGATATGTATACCGTTCGGCATCTCGCAGCAACGGACGCTCCTGGCACGCTAGAACTACGAGCGATTTTCTATGATGGATTTGTAATAGACACAATTCGTCACAAACGATTTGCATGGCGCATATTGAACATCCTCGATTGCGATAGAGTGCTCACGTCCCATGGAATGCCCGCCGTGCGGCCCAGCCAGAGAGTTAAGGTGGAGCACATAGTAGCTAATACTCTTCGCATCGCCATAGTCTTCTCCCCCAATATCCTCGCCGCAAAATTGTCGACATCGAGAAGTCGGAGGCAAGCTGTGATCGATCTTGAGCAAGAGAAAAAAAAGTCCGCGATTGGGAAAGAGTCGAGCCCCTCACTCAGCTCATTGGTTGGACTGCAGCGGTCGGCAGTGGCCCCCTGCGAAATGAGTGCATGGACCACATCTAGTTCTGTCGCCCACATACATATCACCACCACCACCTTATTTGTGCCAGCTCACCCTTTCCCTCGCTGCAATTTTTTTCCCCCCTCTCCCGGTGGGACTTCTCCCGCTGTGTCCAATTCCCTCCCTCCACCCAAGCATCCCTCCACCCAAGCATCCGTCCCCGACCAAGGAACGAGCCTTCCAAATTCCCAGACCAACCAGGACGCGCCACCGCGGTTCGCTGCATACGGGTTCTCTCCGCGCTCCCGAGTCCTCGCCAGGGGGAGGACTTGTTGCGTGTAGGGGATATATCCGACTACTATCGACGCGCATTTTGCTGGCGACGAATTTTCTTGCTTGCTTGCGTGCCCGTGGAGTATCTCGAAGCACATTACTCTAGGTACATGCGGTAATCGGCCAGCAAGTGAGCACGAGACGCATCACGCCGACGAGAGGACGGTCTGCGTGGGCGATTCTCTATCGTTGGAACGGAATCGCATACTACACCTATACATCCATATATTGCGCACCGAGACCAGCCTAGCTTTGCATACTGTACCCATAAAGCAATCGGGTGCCGTTCGTTCGTCCGACGTCCGCCAACGCAGGAAAGAAAGAAGAAGAAAAAAACGACGCTGTTATACCACCACCGTACCCGTACCGCAACGCACGCACACTTCACTGCCAAACGGCTGCAATACCCCCTACATACGCCCCCCACCCTACCACAGGATCCGTTTAGCTCCTCCACCCACTCCGCAGCAACCACGTCTCGCCGGCCCTCGTTTCGGCGGAGGCGTCGGTCTGAGGAATGCGAAGTGGCCACCCCAAGGATCTCAAGTCACGAGGTGTCCGCGGACCCGGGTGGCAGCGAGAGCGTACCTGTACCTGGACGATCGGACGAGGCAGAGGCAGAAGCAGAGGAGGGAGAGGGTGGGGGGGCGGTGGTGGTGGGGGCGGAGGCTGACGGTGACGGTGACGAGGGGTTTGCTGTTGCAGTCCCTAAGCTACTGCGCAAGCTCATCGGTGCGGTGGCACCATTGGAAAACATCAATTGGGAAGCCTGGTTCCACGACGTCGAGTACGGCTACGGTAGTGATTTCGAAGACGTGCGTGGCCGCTCTACCGACGCAGCGGAAAAGAACGGCATCTGGCTTTTTCTACAAGATTATAGGCACCTCCTTAGAAACCTGCCTGATTTCTCGAGCTTCACGGACGACTACGACTACGACGATCACGACTACGACGAGTATCTCTCTACCTACGAATCGGAAGAAGAACAAGAAAGAGGAAGAACCAGGACACGCACAATGCTTACCGCTCGCGACATGATTGAGCCTTCTACTCGGAAGCGGTCCAAGTCCAAAGGCAGCAAGTCTGAGAAGGCTCGGGCCACGGATGAGACCCCCGAAGAGAAGGAGGCCCGTCGTGAAGAGCGCCGCATGAAAAAGGTGGAAAGGCAAGCCAGGCAGGAAGTGGAAGCGTTGGCTCTCCTTGGCCTGCCCAGGATGAGGAGACACAAGGTCGGCAAAGAGAAGAAAAAGGGCGAATCGAAGGGAAAAGAGATACTCGTCGAGCCGCCGACACCCAAAGAATCGAAATCGGAAAAGAAGACGAAGGTATCGGTCAAGGAGGTGATTAGCAACGGGTTTCCGGCAAAGTATGGATCATCCCTGGCACATGTGCCCTCTTGTCGGTGGGGAGAAATTGGCGATTTGCTGACGAGCTTCGTCCCTGTAGGAAACCTATAGTGTCGGTCAAAAGGACAGGGTCTCCGAAACGAGAGGTTCGATCGAAACATCTTGCACGTGGTGCACATAGTAGAGACACCAGCCTAAATAATGTTAAAGACAGTTCGGCCAAACCTCGCCAACACGGACAAGAACATCGTCATCACCGTCATCATGAGCACTCGTCCCCTGAGTCTGAACTTTCGTGTGGACGTTGTGTGAAACGGGCGCGGAAGCGCGCACAGGAGGCGGCGGAGGCGGCGGGGAAGGCAGATCTGGCGGAGAGATTGGAGAGACCGGAGAGGGAGGGGGAGACGGCGGCGGCGGCGGCGGCGAGGAACTTACGGCGCAGGGCGAGGCAGGCAGTGCAATCGGAGGGGGCAGGGGTACAGGCGGCGGCAGCACCTGTAGAAGTACCAAGAACAGAGAGGAGATCAAGATCACGAACAGTCAATTCGCGCGCTGCTTCTCTGCCACGACCCGTGGTGGTAACACAACGAGACCCGAGACAAGCTGAATTGATGAGAGCCAGGGATATCCAACGGGCCCAGGCGGCAGCAGCGGCGGTTCGCCAGATGGCGGTTCCAGCGGTTCCAGCATTAGTAAGATCAAACTCGGAGAGGGCGCCCGCCCGGCAAGCCGAAGCCGTCCCGGCAAGGCAGCAGCCAGCAAGACAACAAGCTGCAAGGCAGCCAGCAAGACAGCCAGTCAGGACAGCGGAAAGAACGGCACAAAGGCATGTCGAGAGACCACAACCACAACCACCACCAGCACCGGCACGGTCGGCAGAGAGGACCGCGCGAGAGCGAGGTTCAGAAAGGATGGAGATGAGACCTGCTAGGAGGCAACACATGCGAACGCAATCCGAACAACGGGATAGAACGAGACAGGTGGAAGTCGTGCCAGCAGTACGGAGGCGAAGTTTGAGGGGGCCGGTTCCGCCTGCGCCGGTAGTAAGAGCACCGCAACCACAACCACAACCACAACCACAAGCCCAGCCAGAGAGGCCAATACTGGAATTCGAACTTGGAACAAAGCCACAAAAACTGTTTGTTGCGATGATGACCGCCGCCTTGGCCAACCCGCTGATGATTGCCAGAATTGTATGCGTTACCTGCATGGACGACGAAACCCCATCCACGGAAGCGGCGAAGGTAATCAGTCAAATTATAAATATGTTCCTTCAAATGTTTGCTTATTGGAATCTATCTGTAGTTGGCTTGTGGGCACTGGTTTTGCAACGAGTGTTTAAAGCGGCTCTTTATTTTGTCTCTGACGGATCCTGCTCACATGCCACCGAAATGCTGCACATCGGACCATATTCCTCTGAGGCACGCCCAGAACCTCCTGTCGTATCAGAACAAGAAACTGTGGAATACAAAGTATCTCGAGTTTACCACAGTGAACCGGATATACTGCCCGAGCACCAACTGCGGTGAATGGATCCCACCGAAGTATATTCGTGACGATGTTGGGCATTGCCAAAAGTGCGGGTTTATGGTCTGCGTGACATGCAGCGGTAGGGCGCATGGTGGTGAGGACTGCCCGCAAGATCCGGAGATGCTTAAGTTTTTCGAGACTGCCGAAAAGCACAAATTTCAAAAATGCTACAGCTGCAAGGCAATGGTGGAGCTCGAACGCGGCTGCAATCATATGTACGTCGACCACTTCTATCCTTGGTTTGGGGATGAGCGAGGGCTAATGCCGGCACAGGACCTGCCACTGTACAGCACAATTTTGCTACGTGTGTGGATCAAAATGGAAGTCGTGTGACTGCGCCTGGTTTAATTACCAACCCGGTGAAGCTGAGCGAGAGTGTGTCTTTCCGGACTTGAATGCTCGTGAGCCTGTTTTTCCCGCAAGGTTTCTGACCATCGTGCGCATGATGATAGGGACCGACTTCGTGCGGAAAACGCTATTCGACGGTTAGGGCATGGAAGGGTTGCAGGCCCTGCTGGCGCTGATCTCGCACGCGCACTGGACGATATCCCCGCGGCTGACCCGTTTGCGGCTCTGGGGGCCCTCGGGCTGGGCCTCCGGAACGGCATTCGGCGTTTGGCGGCTGGAAATGCCGAGCCCATCGAACGGCCTGCAGCTCCAGATCGCCGGAGAACAGACCCTCTTCCGCCGGTTGCCGGCCCCGCAGGTCCGGCACGACAGGACGACCGTGAGCTGATGCGGCAGAACATGCGGGGCCTCCTCAATACCGGCCCCGGTCTCGGACTGGGCCTTGCACGAGTCAACGGCGCCGCAGCCTTCTATGGCGCTGCCGCCGCCGGACGTCCCGCTCCCCCGCAGGCCGCTCCTGTTAACGCGCAGGCTCCGCCGCCCCGGCTTGCTGCTCCGCGAAGCAACTTTCTGACTGCGTCTCAGCAGGCGCACGTTGAGCGCTACATTGCAGACGTGGACCTCGAAGACGCCGAGCCCGCCGTGGAGTCGCCATTCCAGCAGGCGGCAGGCACCGATGACGAGGAACCAGCGGCCGTTGTTCCAAATCAAACGCCGATGAGAAGATCAAACACCGAGCGGGCGGCACCCAGACCGACTGAGTATGTCCGCCCGCCAAGAAGCAGCAGTGCCACTAGGAAGAGCTCGGATGTTGGCGGAAGTGGAAGGGCAGGGTTTGGGTTGAGCGGGATCGGTCTCAGTACATTGGATACGACTGGCGTGCGGCAGCTTGTAGGTGGCAGCGACGCGAGGGTAAGTCGTACCTCCGGTTCTCGGCGTGCGGGGTCTGATTTCTCCCAGCGACGACCATGATGATGATTATACGGCGCTACGAGACATAACTTCTGTCCCTTTTTTCTTTGCTTTGATATTCTCTGGCGGCATAGTTTTTCGATTCTTTGAGGGGTTTCTATTTTCATTTCCACGGCGCTTTTTAAACCGGACTTGGCACGATTACGTTGGTGGGACTTGTTTGGCTTTGTGTGATGATACCTTTTTTCTTCCTTCCTTGCATCTCTTCGGAGCTCTCCTTTAATTCTCTGGGACGACGGATGATGTATGAATTCACGGCACGGCCAATTCTAATTTTTAGGCGACGGTAGAGAGGTGGACACGATGGGGGCAGCTACGAGGGGGGGGATAGATAATCGCAACAAGAGCGCAGATTGGGGCAAACCTTCTTTTCGTCAGCTCCAGTTAGCAAGTGACATTCTGCGTCGGGTTCGTCGCCACCTCCAGAAGCTCCCTTCTTGGGTCCATACATTCTGGACGTTCGAACTCCGAGTGTCTCTGCACCGCCGATGTGCCCTGTCTACCTAGATTGCGTAAGGAGTATGTAGGTACCCCAGTCCTTCGCCTTCGGAAAGCCACTGCCGCAACCGACCAACTAGCTTCCGACAGCATGGGGTGCGGGAACGTCACAACCGTGGACCGTGGTTAGATACGCAGAGAAAGGGAGAGGAGCTTAACTCTGTTCACACACCCGCCCACTCCACATATTCTATGTTCTCCATCCGGAGAATCGCCGTAGACTGGTTGCAAGAAGAAATAATCGACATGAGCTACCCGACTACTGGGGCAGTTGTGTGGCCTAGATAATGGGGGGCGTCCAATCGGCAGACGTAACCCACGGGGACAAACGGCCGGACTGCAGTCTTTTTTAGAGCAAATCACGGGTACATCCATAGATGTGTAGTCTATCCAGACACACTAAAGTAGCAAGGATAAAGACTTGGCTCCCGGATCCGAGTGATACCTAATGTAGATGCCTGGGGTACCTATTCGCACACCATTGCGTCCGGCACCGGCAGTACGGATCGGCGTTGGCAACTTGGTGTGGCGGCAAAAAGGAGGAACAGCGAGACCATGGGGAAGCCGCGACCACCCCGGATTTCCAACTACGAGGCTTGAAACACAGCAGTCTCAGCCTTGTCTGGCCACGCTAATGGTGTTGGCTCTTAATCAGCCTGTCCAGATATATTTGCTCTATATGTATACATATCTTGCACAACGGATTTGCAAACTGGACCTGCAGGACAGCCGTATGTATGTATCCACATAAGCACATGCATACCCGCTGCGTTGATTAGGGATTACCTAGTTACCCGACTGTACTACATAGTAGGGCACAGTCCCCCCACTGACTCGATGGGCCTGGAAGATATATATATTCAGCAGAAAAGGCCAGGATTCACAAACGTAGTGGAGAGGATAACCAAAGATACTTCTGAAGTAGATTATGATGAATCAAGTGCATAAGTTTTTCAGTAGGCAGCCGCGTTGTTACGTGTTGCCCGAGGGTGATCCTGGCTGGCCAGTTGATTAATGGTCGGCCATATGCGGTCGGTACCAACACATACAAAGGTGCCGCAGTCCATCAGGCACGTTGGTTACCGCCGAGCCGATTCTCTAGATAAAAGGGACGAAGTCGCCTTAACAACGATTATTTTTCAAGCAACCTAGATACCCTTTTTCATAAGCCTGTCGTCGGTGCAGAGCCACGGTAACCCATCCCCACAGTTCGCAAACGGTCGCGCCGCCGGTGTCCCACGGTAACCAAAAAATACCTCGACGACCACATTCCTCCGCGCTATGCCGTCACATCGGAAGCGCCATCATTCCCCTCCGCTCCCCGGCCGCGCCGCCACGGAGGGAGAAGAAGACGGTGCCGAGAGCACGAGCAGACGGACGCCAAGAACGATCGCCGATTCCGCGTCGCCCACGGAATCCAATGTCGCGTTGATCCCCCAGGGCTGGAAGTTCGCAGTCGTCGTCCCGAACAGACCCGTGCCTAGTCCTCCAGGTTGGTTTTTTTTTTACCCAGTGATCCCCTTCTTACTGCTCGTCCATCCGAAGATTTATGTACTGACAGCTACTCCGACCATCAGCGTCAAGTGCTGCCACAATGACTGCGTCTTCGGTGCCCTCGGGGGCTTCCTGTCTTACGGCTCGCGGACATGCGTCGGCTGTTGCCTCCCCCGCCGCCCCCTCCCCCGCCGCCGCCTCCCCCGCCGAGTCATCCTCCCGTACATGGGCACGTGAAGGCATTCTGGCTGCCGCCATCTCTGCATCCTCAACAACCTCTCACGAGTCCCCAACCCACGGAAAGGCGAAGGTTTCACCACCTCCTGCCTCGGTGGAGACAACTGCGCCGATCGGGGCCGGGTCAGCTGCGCCTGACCCAACAGAGCCCCCCAAAGTGAAGTCCCCCCGCTCTGAAGCGTCAGACCCTGGCGTGCCGGATCCGACGCCCAATGCCGAACCGGTTGATCCTGTGGTGTCGGTTCTTCCTGTTGCGGCCTCATCTCCAAGGGATCCCCGAGCCGCGGTCAAAGCCCGTGATTCCGAGACTCCTTCGGCCGATGTCGCCTCCCGTAGCAACTCGGTGGCTCCGGGACGGCCCTTCAAAGGCTACAAGATTTCGATAGAAGAGTTGACGAGGCTTAAGCAAGAGAAGCCTGAGATGTTCCGATTGCTTTTCTGGAGGAATAAGATTCAGAAATGCGATAAGAGGATCAAGGAACAAGGCACCGGTTCTTTGACAATGAACGACATCAACGAGCTGAAGCAGGGTCTGGCCAGCTTGGCGTATCTCAAGTTTGAAGACGATGCCATGGAGTGGATCGACAAAAGCAGTATCTTAGTGGCCCTTCGGCTCCTGATGAACCGTAAAAACTTTGACGACGACACGGTGGACATGGCAACACACCTCCGCCAGCGCTGGGATGATGGGAACTTCAACCCTGGCCCATTATCGTCCGAACTGCAAGATGTTAGCGACTCCGAACCGGACCCCGAACCGGCGCAAAACAGACGGCTCGTAGATGTTGGTGGGTTTGCCCAGACGCTGCTGAATGGTATCCTGCGATTCCGGAACGCCAAAGGGAATTTGACCATGACCCTGGACCCTAAAGGACTCAAGAGAAGAGCCGACATATTCGGTCACAACGATCTCACTGTCGGAGAGTATGTTCTCTATTTCTATTTGCGTTTCCCTCACTAACCGTCGATTACTAGCTGGTGGCCGTACCAACTTTGTGCTCTGCGTGATGGTGCGCATGGCTCACGGCAAGGCGGCATCGCTGGTCGGACAGACACGGGAGCCTTCTCGATCGTTGTTGCGGCCGAGAGCGAGTACAACAACGAAGACTCCGGCGAAACACTGTCGTACCTGGGAACGCAACACATTGGCCCAGAAGGAGTGACAATCCTGACGAGTGCGACGAAGTCCCTGATCATGTCGATTCACACCCGCAAGCCTGTCAGGGTCATCCGTCGTGGTCCCAGTCCGGGTAGCCGAATCTACCCCTCCTGTGGTTTCCGGTACGATGGCCTGTATACCGTCACCGGTCGTTCCCTTGTCAGGGCCAAACGGAACTCGCCGGATGAGCATGACTTTTATAAGTTCACACTAGTCAGGAATCCGGACCAACCACCCCTCAGCGAAGCCAGAATGCGTCCCACGACGGACGAGTATCTTGCTTACAATAGACTAGTCTCAAATTGATTCGATTGCAGTGATTCCCTTATTGCTGGACTGGTTTTTTGAGTGATCGATTGTCTCTTTCTTCTTACATGTTATCTTGGACCGTGTGCATTTTTGTTTCTACTGTGCCTAGCTTCCAAATTGTTGGCTGCCTCACTGTACATCGGGCGCGGTACATGATCGTTTCGGAGTAACACGTTGATGTATATCTGAGGCCTAATTTTTTTCCCTGTTTGGTTGTACTCTACCTTCGCGGCATGTTTGTGCGCTCATCTTCCAGCAGCAATATGTTACTGAGCAAATATATCACTGCGTAAGTATTTCCCAATTCCAACGTCATAATGTTGCCCGTCGGATATCAATACTTGCCTGTACTTGCTCACACGACATAAGCTTTATAAGGCCCTGTTCGGTTACAAACTACAATTTCAAACTCTGGGTTTCCGATGCGTTCTCAGGTCCCCTATGGAACAACACGTTCGGCAACCCCAATATTCAACATCTTAAACATTGACGCTACACTTTTTTTTCCCCATGAAGGTTAGTAGTATCAGACTTCCATAACTGACTTTTTACAGCGGCGACGTGGTACTTCCTGTCTATCCCGCAGCAGACTCCTCCTCCTATCACAGGGGTCACCCAGAAACTCTGGGTTTCTAGCTACATTTAATAAGGACCTGTTCGGTACTACATAATTTATTGATATGTCGCTGGATGAGTATTCGGCACAACACCCTGGGTTGTTCGAGAACTTTCGCTTTTGTCAACTGAGCCACAATAACTCCATTAACAACCAAGCGTGCCCCCCCCCTTCAAGACACCATCACGCCTATGATGTCCAACTCCCACCGTTTCTTAGCCCAGCAAGGCTCCTTGCGATTGGTGCTCTATGTAATCACCCAATACCAGAGCACATTGCACGACAAAACACCCTACCCACATCAGAGAAAATATGTAAGCATCTCCTAGAGGGCACGAATAGTCAGCGTACTATTGATGCCCATCGCATGCCGCTGCGCGGTTAAAAACGATCATCTTCAGCCTATCTGATAAATGAGTGTAGAAGAGCTAGTTACTTGCAATATTTCGATAGGAGGAGTCGTTCGCTGAGCCAAAAGTCAGTTATGGTTTTCCGGAAAGTCTCTCGCGGATAACCTTCACGATGCAAAAGTGTGGCGTGTTGAATATCTGGGTTGCTGAAGCTGCATTGGTATATACATTTATAGCTTGGTAAACTTCAACTCGTCAGAAACCCCCAGGGATAGGTAGGTCAGCACGTGCCAATACTGAACCTTGACAGAAGGTTTCTCTTTCCCGCTGTCATTTTTCTTCTCCTCTTTTTCATTTCTTTTCCTCTCTTGTTTCACTTCGCCTCTTCTCGTGACCTGAACTGCATATGCGATCTCGATTCAACTGACAAGCCGCATGTGGTGTCAACTAACCCACCACCACGTTCACCTCCTGGGACTTTTCGCGCCGAAAAAAAACCTCGTCCTCCTCTTCTCCTCGCCTCCCCCCAACCATCCTAGCGACAGCCACCGCTACCATCTACCACATCCATAACAGACAAGATGCGCAGCGCCAGAATCTTTTCCGGTTCGTCGCATCCCGGTCTCAGCGACTCGATTTGCGAACGCCTCGGAACGACGCCCGCAAAATGTCGACTGAAGAAGTTTGCGAACGGAGAGACCAGTGTCGAGGTCGGATGCTCGGTTCGTGACCAGGACGTCTTTATTGTTCAGAGTGGAAGCGGAAGGTTCGTTTCCACAAAACTTACTCGTCTCTTCCTACGATTAAGGTGGTTTCTGATGACGGTGCAGTGTCAACGACAGCATCATTGAACTGTTAATCTTGATATCGGCCTGCAAGGGAGGCTCTGCAAATAAGATTACCGGTACGACTTCTCTGCAGCCTAGTCTTACAAGTTGTAACATAACAATCTATTACTGACCCACGACAAAGCCGTCATGCCATATTTCCCGTACTCTAAGCAATCGAAGAGGAAGTCTCACCGAGGTGCTATTACCGCAAGGAGTAAGTCTTATCCATCGGTGCGATCAAATGTGGACTACCAACTGACCGCCCACCCGTTGCAGTGGTCGCCAACCTTCTCCACATTGCCGGCGTCGACCATGTGATCACAGTCGACCTGCACGCTTCCCAGATGCAGGGCTTCTTCACGAACCCGGTCGACAATCTCTACGCTGAGCCTCTGCTCGCGCGCTGGATTCGTTACAACATTCCCGAGTGGCGCAATTGCGTGGTGGTCTCGAAGAACCCCGGTGGAACCAAGAGGGTTACGTCGCTTGCCGACGTGCTCAAACTTAACTTCGCCTTGATAACCACCGACCGTCGTCGCAACCACGATGGCTGGATGAGCTCTCGCGTGCAGTCGAATCGGCATTCACCCGCTGGGAGTGAACACGGCGAGGGAGAGGAGAGAACGATGCCGGGCAGCGTCAATGGCCCCCACACCAACGGTGCCACTAACGATATCAATGTATTAGAAATCGCCGACACTGCCCCGTCTCCGTCGATTCGACCTACCGACTCGATGGCTAGCAGCATAATCCTTCCACCGCATCCGCAGGATGGCTTCGACGACGAGTACACGGACGATCAGGCGCAATCCGTTACGTATGGTCGCCTGGTACAGGGTCACATCGTCGACGACGATTACCCTTCCCCGTCTCCAGCACAATCTGCCGTTGCCGATGTAGATCCTATGCTATCTTCTATCCACTCTCTGCGATCCCTCCACAACCCCGGAGATGACGCTTTGGGCGGTACCCTCGATGCCCATAACTCGGACGACGAGGAAGAGGCCGATGCTGTTTCGCGAACCGAACGGATGATCACCCTTGTTGGAGATGTCAAGAACAAGACTGTCCTTCTTCTCGATGACATGATCGACCGATCCGCAACCTGGATCGCCGCCGCGGAGCACTGCAAGAAGCGGGCAGACGCCAAAAAGGTGATTTGTTTGGCCACTCACGGTGTTTTCGGCGGTGACTGCTTGAAGGAGATGGAGGGGTGCCAATACATCGACCAGGTCGTCGTCACCAACAGCTTCCCTATTGACGCGGCTAAATTTCCTGGAGGAAAGAGGGATGGTCTCGCGCCGAGCGGTGCTGGCACCAGGGGAAAGCTGACTGTCATTGATTTGAGCATGCTTTTGGGCGAAGCCATCAGGAGGAACCATAATGGTTGGGCCCTCCTACAATCCGAACGACAGCGGGAACAACGCTGACCAACCCATCGCAGGAGAGAGTGTTTCGGCGTTGTTCCAAAATTTCATAGATTGAGGGAGGGCAGATGATTGCTGACGATTGTGCTATTGTTTGGCTCAATTGCGTTGGTACAGAGTGGAGTTCGGCGCTATATGAATTGGTATTCCCCAAAAAAGAGATGACATAATAGTGTTGCTTTCTCTTTCTTCCCTTTCCTCTCTCCTTTATACCTCCTGGTGTCGGCGTGGATTGGGGGTGACGCTCGCCAACCCCAAGGACATACCTCTGTCGTTCCGTTCCTCATTTCGCTTATACACCAGAAACCACGGGACTCTCCTCGCCGGGGAACCGTGGACTTTGCGCGTCACTCAGTCTTCTCTACAATGGGTTAACTCTTTACAATGGGTTAACGGAATCCGCCGGAGAGTGCATACTTCTTTGCTGCCTCCAAAGCAGTAGGGCGGAGACAGAAGGCACCGCTCCGTGTGCCTGATTCATTTCGGGACATGGGAGATGGCGCAAGGGAACCCTCCGAATATAAATACCATAGAGTGTATTTGCTCTCTTGGTTGCTTCGAACGTGGAGACGAATGCACTCGTTTCTTCTACCTCATTATGCATATCCCCAGGAACCGCGGATCCCCTCCTCGCCGGGGGGAGACGTGGACTTTACCCGCCATTCAGTCTTCTCTACAGTGGTGGTTAACGGAATTCCTGGGAGAGTACGTACTCCTTTGCTGCCTCCAAGCAGTAGGGCGGAGACAGAAGGCGTCCTTCACTCTTTCTCTGAGGAAGAACGCAAGAGAACCCTCCGAACATGTTACTTTACTGTTATGTACCTATAATATGCGACGAACCGCTTTCATACAGCTGCGAATTCCAGCGACCTGTACCTCGGAAGGAGACTTCGGTTTGTAGGAATGAGGGAAGACTAGATCATAAAGATTTCCTATAGAGACTGGTGGTCGTGTAGATTTCTTTTGTGAAATCTCGAGGTGGATTTTGTATGGAAGATGGAACCTGGGCGCAACGTCCGCTGGCGGGGAAGGCAATGCACTAGTGGCAAAGTCAAAATGGTACCGAGTGGCGACCTGAGTTCGGTCCGATGCTTAAGTCAAGGACGGACGTCGCCGCTGGGTTCCGCTGTGTATCGTGCGTGCGATCATAATATCTCACTCATTGCGTCGATCCGGTCCAGCCACATTGCTTTGCTCCACCTACCTTTCTTTTGTCTTTCCCTTTGTAGTGCGCTCTATCATTTTTGGGAAAGGCCTGGACAGAGGGCAAAGGGGGCTACAGCGAGCCACCTGCAGACCGATCGAGGTCGGGGTCGGGGTCGGTCAGTGGACAGTGGACAGTGGACAGTGGACAGGAATCGATCAGTTTGTTTATCGCCGTGATCTAAATAGGTCACGCGCGATTAATGAATAATTATTCTCTTTTTTTAAAAAAAACACCACCTACCTCGTATCGAATGTAGGTACCCCACACACATGCATCTATACGTGCTCTATATGTATCGCCTTGCCGCCCTTCCGCCGGCCTCCGTTCCCCATCCATCGCCGTTGGTTTCCGATTTACTCAGGCACAAGGGAGGATCATAAGAATGACGTCTCCGCGCGCATGGGTATTCATATGTGTACGCAATCCGGGTAGACTGCCTGGTACAGTATAAAACAAGCATCATACACATATATGTACGTATACACGCTGCATACAACCCCCGAGTCCGTCCCTCCGCCGGCCCGACGATCCACACCCTATCCCCCTCCCCCGCCAGCATCCCCCCGATTAATATACACCAAACCGCTTTCCATCCCCCCTCAACCGCGCGGCCCTAGACTGCCGGCGCGCCCAACGTCCATCACATCACCGCCATGACATACATGCTTCCGTAGTTCAATTGAGGGGCAGTCCTTGGGAGGGCTATGTGTTCACAGTTAACAGCGGGATCCGTGCGTGGTTTTGTTTGCTAAATGGGGGAGTTTTTTTTTCGCTCAAACCCCGAATGCTCCCGAGGAAATGCGAGTGCTAATGGGGACGTCGTGACTAGCGATTACTCCACCGCTACGGATATCGATACGTGGTCTTGGGCCAACCAGGTCGGATCGTACCAATGGTGAGCTTCCGTTGGGTGCGAGAGTTGGCAGTGACGCTGACGGATTGGCACAGGTACATCCACGGCACCAGCGCGACAACCGACTACTTCAACCTATCGCCGTCGTACAAGAACCCGGCAGACACGGAGTCTAAGCAGAGCGCGAAGCTCACGATCTCTCCGACGGCGCTGTGGAACAGCGACATGTGGCGCACGGAGCTGATCCCGCTGACTGGCACCTTGGCATCCTGCGCTTGCTCGGCAGGGTCGGCGGCACTAACGACAGACCCCCCGAGGACTGGTACTTTTCTGGCGTCTGCGTTGAGAGTGGTAGCTTGAACGGGGCCGTTTCTGGTTAGAGCGGCGGTGTGTGTGTGCGAAGGGGACGAGTGGAGGTCCTAGGCTGAGGTTGTACGATGGCCGTGGCGTGCTCGGTGTTACTTATCGTATGCAAAGTGTGGAGAACCGAATGGGGTTCATGTGCGAACGGGCGTCGAAAGCCGATTGGTTTCCCGGCGGCTATGTATTTTAAACTGACTCCGGCAGCAACACTGTATGTATCCCGGCAGACAGGTGTTTTCCAACTTGTCCGGCAGCCCGGTAGCTATCTTGCAGCCGCTGCATCGGTGATTGCGGACAACTGCTTTGGACAGCCGTCACTCAGTGCCTATTGCATAAATTTTCCCTTAACCAATTGCATGCCTCCTATCTAGGTCATGTCTGGTTTCTGTCCTATCGGATTATTGCTTTTTTTTTCTTTTTTTTTAATTTAGCCATTATTCGCGTGACATAGATCGTGGCGATGTACAAAATTATCCGGTTCCGTCCGCTGTCCGACCCCAACCTCGGTCAGTCTACAGGCGGCACGTTGCAAGCTCCATTGCCCTCCGCCCAGACCAGTCCCAAGAAGAAATAAAGCGCGAGGAAATCACAAAGGAAAGACAAAGGAAAGTACAAAGGAAAGCTGTCCCTCACCCTCGACACCCAGCTCCTCGGCCTCCACCTTCCTCTCCCGTAGCGGCTTATAGTTACGTAACTACAACATCCAACCAGCACTTGGCGGTGATTGCAACGGATGATACCCCATGATCGCTGCAAAAAAAACCCTTTCGCCATCCCAGGTAAATACCATCGCATGTCACGGTCACATGGGCACAGTCACATAATGCCCATCGAAGCCAGCAGTATTTTCGAACACATCTCATCCCCACTATCGTACATATTTACACATACACACCAAAATCCACCTCCACCTCCTCCGTATTGCGTACATACGTACGGGCGTTTTAGATATTTCCCCTGCCCAGCCGGCAACAACCGCATCCTTGACCTTCCTGGACGACTTGTAGATGCGCTTGTACTTGTACGACGCGCCCTTCGTGGCTCCGGCCTAGATAGGTGATATTTGTGGGCGGGCTGTATGAGATGTCGGCTGTGTCAGGTGGAGATGGCGTCTTCAGCGTTGCAGAACATGTTGCCCTCGATCGATGCCTGTGCGCCGGCGTGGGGGTGGATTCTGGGTGCCTTTATTAGCGCAGCTGCGAAGGGAGGGGTTGGTTGGTTCTTGGTGGGATAAGGAGGGAGGACAAACCCTTGGGCAGTGATTTATTGAACACGCGAGTGGTCGAGAACCGCTGGGCCAGAGTCGGGCTGCTGATATCATGCCAATAATTGCGGCACGTGATGTGGTACTTTCTGAACTCGGTGGCGGCCGCCTGGGGCTGCTGCTGATGAGCGACGCCTTCTAGTGGGTGTGGAAGTAGTTCCAGGAGGCGGTACCGAGGTCACGTAGTTACTACCCTTAGTGACACTGGGAGGGGCGGGTCAGTCGTTCACATGATGGGCGATATCGCCACGCGGGATTGAGTTGGATATTTACTTCCGCCGCACATCCCAGCCGCCGCCAATGCCGCCTATTCTACGGAACCATCGAGTACCTCCCCCCCGGTTGCATTAGTTCGTGCCATCCGCCGTCCGCGTCTCCGCCGAGATCCTCGCGTTCACCCTCTTCAGCACTTCTTCCACGGTACTCCCCTCCAACACTCCCTCCTGCCAACACCACGCCAACTGCATCCCATCGCCCGCGGTCGCCACGCAGACCGCGATCGCGGCGCCGGCGACGCAAGCACTCTGCGAGAACGTGAGTCCCCTCTGCTCTGCGGCCCTTCCCAGGTTCGAAACCTCGTAGGTGGCCCCCCTGCTTGATCCCAGCTTTGAATTGAAATACTTCTTGTAGCTGCTGATATACGCGAGTAGGCCGGTGCCGGTGTTTTTCCCGCGGGAGGAGACGGTGTGCTGGAGGACGGCGAAGGTGCGGCTCGCGGCGGACCACATGTTCTCGCCCCTGGAATGGCGCAGGCCGGGGGTTTCGGTCAGCCAGACGCCGATTGCGCTGTCGAGGCCTAGCAGCGGCGGCGTCCACCGCCGTGCGGAGACGGGGGCGGTGCCAATTATCTTTGTCGCCGAATCTGGGAGTACGTCGAAGAATGCCGCGGCGACGAGGGAGATTATCAGGGCCGTGACGCTTACCTTTTCCGTACGGCAGCGCGCATTGAGGGCGGCGACGGTGGACGCGGGGACACGGAGCAGTCGTATCCGTGTGCGTAGCGGTGCGGTGATCGGGGCGCCGGTCCAGAGGCCGGGCGGTGTGCGCTTTGGAAGCCATTCACGGTAGAGCGCGTGGAGGAGGTACCATGTCGATATGGGGCACTTGTAGAGTTCTTCCAGGGAAGGCAGAAGGGGCGTTGGCGGCGGGGTGACGGCGGTGGCTACGGGCTCCGGCACCGGGAAGGGAAGCTTCCATATCGCCGCCTGCAGCGCCCGGTGGAAGGCCAGCCCGGATAGGCCATCACCTACCGCGTGGTGGAATACAAACACCAGCGAGAAAGTGGTGATGTTCGTCTCTCCCTCCGGGCCGAGCGCAAGCACCAACCGCCAGTACGGGACCGCCAGGTGGCCATCCAGTGGGATGAATCGCTTGTTGTGTTCGTCCTCCAACAGCCGCTCCAGGCCCTCCGTAGAGTCGATCCCCATACGGACGTCCAGCACCGCAGCGAGGTCGACGACCGGCAGCCGAACCCAATGCGCCATATCCTCGGCCTCGTCGATCGGGATCGCCGACAGCACCGGATGTCCGCCCACAACGACCGCCAGCGCCGAGAACAGCAGCGCCTTCACGTCGGGCAGAGTGCAAGCGGGGACGCTGTACTCGGCCATAACCGCAACATTGGTGTAGAAGCCGATCGCATGACAGTGGGTGGACCAGCGTTCGAGGAGGCCTTCCTTCTGTCAGCACCCGATCCGTAGCGTCAAGGGAGCGGGCGATAGTTACGCACCGACTGGCCGGAGCTTTTCGAATGTCTGCACCGCGCTCATTTGCTCTTGACGTCGAACGATCAAATCACGTCCGATCGAGGCTATCCTCTATATATCCTCATCCCCGCCGTCCGATGGGACATCCGCCGGGTGCGGCGGCGGGCATGTCAGTAGGCATTCACGATTCATATTCTAAAATTAAATGGCATTTTTAGCGTGCAGCTGCGTATCGCTCGAGTTGTCCTCGTCCAATATCGAAGTTTTGTAGGTCGTGGCTTGCCTGGGCGTCACAGCAACAACCACTAAATTTTCACTCAAGTCTAGGCTGGGTAGTCCCAAGGCTGTCAACCTAGAGCATAATAAGCCCAGAGCAATATCCAGGGCAGAAGACCCTGTGGGCAGAGGTACGGAGGGAGACTGGAAGTGCGAAAGACCAGTTCAAGATCCGGGACCTCTTCACTGATGGGCGGTGCAGCAATACTGGGCTTCCTCTCTGCCATAGTTCTTGTAGGAAGGCCAGCACCGAACCCGGCCGAGGAAGACGTCCAGAGTGAGGCGTCCAAGGCGGAGGAACGTCCGCTACTCCTCACCATGCCCTCCTTTAGGACTTCCGCGCGGGGTATAAAAGCCGGAGGGCAAAGGGGAGCTGCAACGAGCCGGGTCTAGATAGGTCGCAAACGATTGATGATTAGAGCAATTTTTTAGGTATGCGTATAATGCTAAGAGGTAAACAAACCAGCTGATTGGTGGGCTCAACCACACGCCCTGCCGATGCTCACGATGGATGACGGTTTATGATAGAGTGCCAGACAATGGCGGTAACCAAGTGTGTTGAAATGCTAGCGCGTTGAAATGCCCCGTTGGCCAAGACTGACTTCTATTGGCTGCTTGGTCTTCAACTATTGAGAAGTTTTCACATACATAAGTACTCTTCGGAGGATGAGGGTGTTTTGCGTCCCTGTCTAAATTAGGGGTAACTAATCAAAGTGCGTTGAAATGCTAACTAGCGTGTCGAAAAGAGTGTGCGCTGATTCTGGCCAATGAGGACGACTGCAGGAAGGTCGTGACGGCAAGTCAGTCGCCATGTTCGGATCGGAGTTGTGGTGGAAGAGAGACCATGTCCGGGGCACCATCGGCCAGGTGGATGAGCTGCAGCTACTGGTGAACCAGGAGGCGCGAGCAACGACAGGCTGCTTCCGGACGACCAATCTGGGGGTGTTGTCGATGGAGTCTGGACTCAGGTCGGCAGCCGCGCAGCTGGAGAGCAGACAGCGGAGGTTCGGATTGCGTCTCCTCAGCCTGCCGCAGGGGGACCAAGCCAGAGAAATCGTCGGCGCTCCGGCTGCCATCGGGCGCAGACTCGCCAGGGTCTTCACCGATGCACAGGCGGCCATCAGACGGATGGCCTCAGAGGAGCCTGGCCCTGGCCAACAGTACGCGCTCCGGGCCAGAGAGCACATCGCCTGCGGAGGGCCAGGCCGGGTATCACCATCGAGATTCGGTGGCGCCCGGCACACAAGGGAGTCGTCGGCAACGAGAAAGCCGACGAGTGGACGAAGATCGCAGCGGCAGCCAGACACCCGCGGGTGGAATGGCTGAACTACTCGGACCGGACGGAGGCACGCCCAATGCCGCTCCCACGACCCCCGCGAACCCCGAGCGGGAAATCTCGGAGAAGAAGTGGATTGAGGCAAGACGGTGGGCTGAGGGCCGGGCCTCCAGGAAGAAATACAGAATGCCGGAAAGCCACAAGCCGGACGGCACGGCGGCAGGGAGCACCAAGAGGCCCGCCCCAAGGCACCACCAGCCGAAGGCGGGACATTGCCGCACCGGACAATACCTGCACTGGGCAAAGGTCCGCCCGACCGCCCAGTGCTGGTGGTACCGCTGCCCCTCGCAAACGAGAGACCACCTCTTCAAGGTGTGTCCGGAATGGAAGATGCAGCAGAAGATTCCGTGGGTGCCATAGTTTTTGACCATAAAGTCTAAAATGCCATAGTTTGGGGGGAAAAAAGTCTAAACTGCCATAGCTTTTCCGGGTGGGTCGCCAATTGGTCACCAGATGGTCACTGGCGCCTCCAAACCCCTAGATACACAAAGCCATCAATTAGTCAACCCGTTCTCGAGTCTCCCCCCCTTCCTCCCGCTCATCACTCCCCACTCAATCTCCACCTCATCACCAGCACAAAACCAACGCCACTCAGCCCCCGCCTCATCACACTCTCAAATCCCGGTTAGCAGAGATAATTCAACGGGGTCAACGCTTCGGCTCCTTTGCAAACTTTAAAAATGCCATAGCAGACTGGGCGATAGCTGGTAAACTCACAACCAGAGTAAAAAAGAGCGATAAGTAGGTGTCCGCCGCTGCATTTCAGGATTCATCGCTGACAATCCAGAGCGAGAAGCATGATCGAATCCGCCGGCTGGTCAAAGAAGAACGGCTGTTATCGTACGAATAGTCAACGCTATCCACAGTTGTCAGGCTCTGTGTGCCCAAGGAGTACTAGCCATACATGCAAATGGCTCCGCACAGTTCTGCCTGACACGATTACCTCACGCAGAGATACAAAGCCAAGGGCAATCATCTAGGCAGTACAACTCAAATGGAGGGTGGGCACGTAATGCAGGCACAGTATTTGGACTGTATACTGAATCGTTCTTTCGGGTGGAAGTCGGCTACCAGACAGCTCGACGTGTTAAGCATCAGCCTTTGAAAGGAGTAGAGAGGACCGCGCAAAGCAGTACCAGCAGCTACCGGACTACATGGATCGACTCAGGGCCAGCAATCCGAACACCACCTCTACAGTTGTATGGGATCTCGAGACTAACCGATTCTAACGTGTCTTCATATGTCCTTCTACGTGTTCCCTGGCGTTTCGCCATTTGCGCGGGCTTGTGGCAGTCGATGGCACACTCATGGGAGGAGGATATGTGCAGACGTTGTTATTGGAAGTCGCATTGGACGTCAAGAAGCAGATCATCATCCTAGCGTGGGCAATTGTCGGGCCCGAGAATGAATCGTCCTGGAGATGGTTTCTGTCACAACTCACGGATGCGATCGATGATCTGGATGTCGAAACCACAACGCTCCCCAGCGATGTACCCAGAGTGGTAATGTGGGTCACAACAGAACCACTTGCGATGAAGTTTGTCAGCTTCCAATTGTATACATACCCTGTAGAATAGAGGGAATTTCAAATGAATTGATTCATTCCCAGTTGTTTACTGTTTATTTCACTATTGTGACGAGTTGAATTGAATGTCATTGACAGCTGCTCCCACTGACCACCTGGTGACCGATTGGTGACCCTGTCCGCGGGAACTATGGCATTTTAGTTTGTATGCCAGCGCGTAGGGATTGTACCCCCGCTAACCCGACAAAAACATCTACTAACCTAAAAAGGGAAGGCGAGTGATACTGTATGATACTGAACGCTCTACATATTCATACTCGATGCATGCTGACAATCTAAAGGGCTGTACACGAGTACGGCAGCGAATATGCGAACACAAAGAATCAACAATCAAGTCAATCGGACAAGAACTGGTCGAGTTGATGCTGGTTTTGCTGGTTTTGCGGTTCCGGCTGGCTGCTTTTTGGTGGGTCACAATTTTGCACTCGGCGTCTTGGCAGGACCCTCAAATCGTATTTGCCAAGACGCTAGCCCGCTTAAGTGTCGGCAGCGTAGGTAGATAGATACCATACATGCAAAAAATCGCCTCTTAAGAGATTATTAATACGGTATATATGATCGCGGGTTCTGCCACGTGAGGCCGGCAACAATTGGCCGGCCGAACCCCAAACCCTTGTCCAATCATCAAACGAAAAAAAAAAAAAGAAGAAAAAAACTTCCACCGTCTCCGTCAACCGCCCCTAACCTCACCCCCAACCCCATCGGCAATAAACCCGCCCGGAATCACCGCCACAATGATATCCCTCACCGCCCTTCTCCCTACGCGGGGATCACCTTCAACATAGGGAGCCGCGTCGACTCCACGACGCGGTCGTGATACTGTATTATGTATGTACACCGAAAATCCTCAGCCTATGTGCGCCCCACATCCCCCTTTCCGCACAGCGCGACGAGAACCGGGAGGCGCTGACACGAACCAGTCGTCCATAGTCCAATAGAGCAGATCCAATCCCGTCCCGGGGCCCACGCAGTGAAGAGTTGAAAAAAAAAAGGAAAAAAAAACCAAAGTTCCAGAGTCTCCACCTGCCCAGCGAGAAAGAGAGAGAGAGAGAAACCCCGAAAATGCACGGATGTCAAATTACAGCCCCAGCGCGTTCGTTGGCGGCGGCTGTGCCGAGAAGTGCTGAAATCGAACGAAAGGATCGCTGTGTTTTAGGGCGGGGGAAACTGCCGCCTCTCTCTCTGTGCGAGGTTTCCCCTCCCCCGGCTGGTCCGCTGTCCGAGATATCGTTTCGCGATACGCCCGCGACTCCCGCTTGCTCGGATAAGTGGGCTTGCTGGCGCTGCGGGTGGACATGACATTTTTCTTTTTTTTCTTCTTTTTTTTGGAGATGGGATCGGAGATGCATAGGATAACTAGTGCCCGCCGAATCGAAGCCAGTCGACGAGTAGATACAGTGGAGTATATCCGCCGCGCCCAGTGACGTGCGCATGCTCTCCGCGGATCTCCTCGGGCATCGTGCTCGCTCTTCGCTGTTCAGTCACGCCGGAAACCCCGTCCCCCGTCTTTCGAGCGCGATCATACGCGGGGCGAAGCGGGCAGACGCCATCATCGCAGCTGTGACCACGCTCGATCGATCCGCAGAGCTGAGCAAGCGGGAGCACACCGTGGATATCTATCGGATCCGCAAGTCCGCGCCCGATTCCGCCTTGTGCTCAGTGCGCCAGAGTCGCGCAGCCGGTGGGAAGGTGGGGGTGCGGAAGAGTGGAGCAAAACGCGCGGTAGAGCGAGCTAGTCCGAAGCAACATCTCCCTGCCTTCCGCCGAGTGGATCCTCCAAACTCGCGGGGGCACTTCTGGCTTCCAGCGGTTCAGACGTCACGATGGTTCGAGCATTGGACGCCCCACTGCCCCACTGCGGCTAGAATAGGGGGCCTCTCTCTCTCTCTCCGACCTTCGTCTCCTGGGCACGATGCTGCAGCGCCTTCGCCGGTCAACACTCGCCAAGAAACGTGTCCCCCTCCCCGCCACGGCTGACTTCGAGCCGGCTCCGAGTATCACGCGATATCACTCTGGCACTCCCCTCCCCTTTCTGTCCGTTGCAATATCTCACTCGTTCTGCTTTGTCATGTGCAGAATCACATCATATACGTGTATTCAGACTTTTCACTTTTTTCGCCCTTTCCCTCCAAGACAGGACAATACACATAATCTTGACACTTTCCCAACCACTTTCACGCTGTCACGATATGTCACTCGGGCGGACCCAGGGTCGACGCCACCGGACACGCACGCACGCACACACGCAAGCCCAGCCCAACCCAGCGCGCTAGCTAGCCCACCCGACGGGAGCAAGCGACGCAAGATCGCAAGATCGCTGGGGCCCCTGGAGGCGCGCGCATATATACATATCTACATACCCACGGGCTGGCAGGTGAGCCAAAAATGAGCAGAGGCGCAACGTTATGCTGCAGCGCACGGCGAGTGACGCGCCGTGGCCGCCGTGCACACACTTTAACGAATCATATCTATGTATCAATCCATCTACCCCGCCGCCCCCCACCGCTCCCGATCCGTCCTCCGCACGTCGCTGCCAGTGTGCTGCTCTGCGGAAGAACCCCTCCGACGAGATCGCGATTTGTCTGTGTCGTCCGTCGATAGGCCCGCCGCCCCCCCCCCATAGACCGATAGACCGATAGACCCGATAGATGATGTAGGATAGGGGGGTAGTTATAGGGTATAGGATAGATAGCGCTGCGT
>Ga0307516_10000999_pt1 | contig 39119 bp, 32 predicted proteins | sample 19_EM_MG_FD_203310 | JGI IMG/M metagenome (GOLD analysis project Ga0307516, IMG submission 203310) | Populus trichocarpa ectomycorrhiza microbial communities from riparian zone in the Pacific Northwest, United States - 19_EM | ecosystem: Host-associated > Plants > Roots > Unclassified | place... | reverse complement strand
GTCCACCGCGGTCAACGGCGGCTACTTCATCCGGGCCCGGCGCGCGGACTTCGACCGCTGGGCGGCGGCCGGCAACCCGGCCTGGGCGTATGAGCGGGTACTTCCCCTGCTGCGCACGCTGGAGACCGACCTCGACCACGGTTCGACCGAACTGCACGGCGGCCAGGGCCCGGTACGCGTACGCCGCACCTCGCTCGCCCATCCCGCCGCGGCGGCTTTCCGGTCCGCGGCCAAGGAACTCGGCCACCCGCTGGAACCCGACAAGAACGATCAGGCGCCACCCGGCTTCGGTCCGGTGCCCTGCAACGCTGTCGACGGGGTGCGGCTCAACACGGGTGTGAGCTACCTGCTTCCGGCCATGGGCCGGAGCAACCTGACCGTTCTCGGCGACTGCCTCGTGCGCGGCGTGGTCGTCCGGCGGGGCCGGGCCACCGGTGTGGTCGCCGAGCGCGGCGGGCGACAGATGGTTCTCCGGGCGGGCGAAGTCGTCCTGTGCGCCGGATCCTTCGCGACGCCGCAGCTGCTGCAACTGTCCGGTATCGGGCCCAGAGCCGATCTGGAACGACTCGGCCTGCCCGTGGTCCGCGACGCCCCCGCCGTCGGCGCCGGCTTCGGCGACCACCCCCAGCTCGCGCTGGAGTGGACCCCACGCCACGAGCTGGAGGCACCCGCCGACATCTGGCTCGGGGGCTGCCTGCACCTGACGTCCTCGGACTCCACCTGGCCGGGCGACCTGGAGATCCTGCAGTCCCTGGTGCCGATGGCCGGACTCGTCGGCGGCGCGGTCTCCGTCCCGGGAGCGCCACTGGCCTTCCTGGTCTCCGTCCAGTCACCACGCGCGACAGGCCGGCTGGCCCTCCGATCGGCCGATCCCGGGACGCCGCCACGGATCAGTTACGGCTACCTTGCCGCGGCCGACGATCGCCGCCGGCTCCGCGAGGCCGTCCGCACGACCGCGCGACTGGTCGCCACCCGCGCCTTCGACGAGATCTCCCACGGCCTGCTTCGGCCTGGCCCGCGGGTGCTCCATGACGACCGGGCCCTGGACGAGTGGATCAGGAGCAACCTGGGCACCGCCCATCACGCCTGCGGCACCGTGCCGATGGGGCCGGAGGGCCCGAAAACGGTGGTCGACCAGTACGGACGGGTGCACGGCGTGCGTGGGCTTCGTGTCGCCGACACGTCGATCCTGCCCTCGGCACCGCTACGCGGCCCCGCCGCGACGGCCGTGCTGATCGGTGAACTCGTCGCGCACGCCATCCGCCACGAGCAGGCGTGAGGGGCACTGCCCGGGTCACCCTCGGCGGCTCACCCGGCGTCGGCTCTCACGACGTCCATGCCCGCGAAACCCTGCGCGAGTTGCCGCACCGAGTCGTCCAGCAGTTCGGCCAGATCGCGATCCGGAGCGGCCAGCCAGTTCTCGTACGCAGCGAGGGCCGCACCGAGAGCGGCGTGACCGATCAGCCCCGGCAGCATGTCGGACGGCGACCGACCGGTCCGCGTCGCCGCGAACTCCGTGATGATCTTGCGCCATGAGGCATAGCGGAGCGTGGAGTCCGCCTGAAGCATGGGCACGGTCAGGATCAGCGTCATACGCTGCCGGTGCCACGGCACCTCGGCCGGGTCGAAACGGTTGAACTCGACGATCGCCCCACGCAACGCGTCCATCATCGGCATGCCTGGATCAGCATCCTGCAGCAACTGCCTCAGCCTGGACAAGTGGCTGCTGAAGTCACCCCAGACGAGATCGTTCTTGGAGACGAAGTAACGGAAGAACGTCCGGCGCCCGATGCCCACCGCGGCGGCGATGTCATCGACGGTGGTCTCGTCGAACCCCTGCCGCGCGAACAACTCGAACCCCACCCGCTCCAGCACCGCGTGCGACGTGGCGGGCGGGCGCCCCGACCTTGTCGCCGGGGGCGCGTCCACCGCTCCGTTCGCCGTCGGCCTCACTCGGGCTCCCTCCCTCGCCTCGACCATGGGTGAGGTTACCTGAGCCACAGCGAGCGGGGAGGGTACCGAACCGGCTGACTCCGACATCCGGTGTGGCCGAGGAACACACCTGCCGGTGGCGGGCCGCGTGACCACGCACCTACGCCATACGCGTGGGAGTCGGGCGGTTCAGCGGGACCTGTGAAAGAACCGCACCGCTCGGTCAGGACCGGTACTCGCGGAGCAGGCCACGGCTGATGATCGTCTTCTGGATCTCGCTCGTGCCCTCTCCGATAAGCAGGAACGGTGCCTCGCGCATGAGACGCTCGATCTCGTACTCCTTGGCGTAGCCGTAACCGCCGTGGATACGGAAGGCCTCCTGGGTCACCTCCGCACAGAATTCCGACGCGAGCAGCTTGGCCATCCCGGCCTCGACGTCGTTGCGCTGTCCGGCGTCCTTCAGGCGTGCCGCGTTCACCATCATCGAGTGCGCCGCCTCGACCTTGGTGGCCATCTCGGCCAGCTTGAACGCGATGACCTGGTGCTCGGCGAGCTTCTTGCCGAACGTCCTGCGCTGTTGGGCGTAGGCGACGGCCAACTCGAAGGCGCGGATGGACATACCGCACGCTCGCGCCGCGACGTTCACCCGGCCCACCTCGACGCCGTCCATCATCTGGTAGAAGCCCTGCCCGCGCCCGGACGCACCGCCGAGTACCGAGGACGCCTCCACCTCCACCCCGTTCAGGATCATCTCGGTCGTCTCGACGCCCTTGTAGCCCATCTTGTCGATCTTGCCGGGAATGGTCAGTCCGGACCGTGTCTCACCGAAGCCGGGCTTCTTCTCGATCAGGAAGGTGGTCATGTTCCGGGAGGCCGAGTCCGCCCCCTGCTCGTCGCGCACCAGGGTCGCCACGACACCTGCCCGCGCTCCGTTGGTCAGCCACATCTTCTGGCCGTCCAGCCGGAAGGCGTCCCCGTTCGGGGTGGCCTTGGTCTTGATCGCCGCCACATCCGAACCCAGATCCGGCTCGCTCATCGAGAACGCCCCCCGGATCTCTCCCGTGGCCATCTTCGGCAGGAAGTACCGCTTCTGCTCTTCGGTCCCGTGCTGGGCGATCATGTAGGCGACGATGAAGTGCGTGTTGATCACGCCGCTGAGCGACATCCAGCCGCGGGCGATCTGCTCCACGACCAGCGCGTAGGTCAGCAGGGACTCCCCCAGACCGCCGTACTCCTCGGCGATCGTGAGCCCGAACAGGCCCATCTCCTTCATCTGCTCGACGATCTGCTCCGGGTATTCGTCAAGGTGCTCGAGCGCCGTGGCGTTCGGCAGGATCTGCTTCTCGACGAAGCTGTGTACGGTGTCCAGGATCGCCACCTGGATCTCCGTCAGGCCCGGGGTCTGCGCCAGACGTGCCATGGGTACCTCTCAGTTGTCGGATGCCGCTGCGGGGCATGGAGGGGTGAGCTGATCACCGCCGCGCTCCTCGACGTAGCCGCGTCCTGGCTCCATGACGCACATCCGGAGCACACGCGGCGGTTTTGTGACACAGCGGACGACTACGAGGTCGGCGACAACTTGCGCTCACGTCGGGCGCCGACCTGCCCGCGGCAACGAGTGGATGAGTTCGCCGACACCGACGGAACGCGCCGCGAGCCGTCGGCCGCCCGCGCGTTCCACCGACCACGTCGGCCCGCCCCAGGACACGGCCCCGCGTTTCCGGCGGTGCGATGGGCCGGTTCGAGGTGACCGCCGAGGGGTCGGCGATCCGCGGGGCTCAGCCGGAGGCACCGTCCCGGAAGTACACGCGGGTGACGCCGTCCACGACGCAGGCCGGCCGGGTGGCTCCGTCCAGCTCAATGGTCGTCCGCAGGATCACCTGGACGGCATCGCCGACATCGGCGGCCTCGACGATGGTCGACCGTGCGCGAAGACGCGAGCCCACCCGCACCGGTGAGACGAAGCGAACGCGGTTCAGTCCGTAGTTGACGGTCATGGCCGCGTTTTCGACCGAGTAGTACTGGCGGGTCAGCATGGGCACCAGCGACAGCGTCAGGAACCCGTGCGCGATCGTCGAACCGAACGGCCCCTTCGCGGCCCGCTCCACGTCGACGTGGATCCACTGGTGATCCCCCGTGGCCTCGGCGAACCCGTCGATGCGGTCCTGAGTGATCTCCAGCCAGTCACTCGGCCCGAGCTCCTGGTCGATCGCGGCGCGCAGTTCGCGCGGGGACGAGAACGTCGGCATGGGGGCGGCTCCTGGTCTTGCGTCGGTCTGGCATCGGAAAGGTGGCTGCGAACGCTCGGCGCGTTTCCGCGTGCAGCTGGCGAGATCAGTGGCCTCTCCCGCGTCCCGGTCGATCCGGTCGGGCGCAGGGGTGACGACGATCCGTCGCTCCACCGGGTGCTCGGCACCCGCGAGAAGGTCCTGTCGGTCCTGTGGGACGTGCGGTGAAGGCCCTCAGACCCGCTCGAAGAGTGCGGCGAGGCCCTGGCCGCCGCCGATGCACATCGTCTCCACTCCATAGCGAGCGTCTCGGCGCACCATCTCCCGGGTCAGCGTGGCCAGGATCCGCCCGCCGGTCGCGCCCACGGGGTGCCCCAGCGAGATCCCGGAACCGTTGACGTTCATCCGGTCGAAGTCGCTCCGAGTGAATCCCCACTCGCGGGTGCAGGCGAGGACCTGGGCGGCGAACGCCTCGTTCAACTCGATCAGGTCCACGTCCTTGAGCGCGATCCCGGCCCGGTCGAGCGCCGTGGCCACGGCCGGGACAGGGCCGATGCCCATAGTCCTGGGGGCCACCCCGCCGACGCCCCAGGAGACCACCTTCGCCAGCGGTCGCAGCCCGAGTTCGGCGGCCTTCTCCGGGCTGGCCACGACGCAGATCGCGGCGCCGTCGTTCTGTCCCGAGGCGTTGCCCGCGGTCACGGTCGCGTTCTCGTCCTGCCGGCCCATCAGCGGGCGCAGCCGGGCGAGGGTCTCCATCGTCGAATCCGGACGGATGTGTTCGTCCTTGTCGACGACGGTGTCGCCCTTGCGGCCCTTGACCGTCACCGGGACGATCTCGTCCGCGAACCGGCCCTCGGCCTGAGCCGCCGCGGCGCGCTGGTGGGAGAGCACGGCGAGTTCGTCCTGTTCCTCGCGCGAGATCGAGTACTCCGCGCGCAGATTCTCCGCCGTCTCGATCATCCCGCCGGGCACCGGGAAGTTCTCCCCTCCCGCAGTGACCCGACCACGGGCAAGCGAGTCGTGCAGCATGACCCCCGGCCCGCCCTTGGCGCCCCACCTCATCGAGGTGGAGTAGAACGATGCGTTCGACATGGACTCCGCGCCACCGGCGAGGACCACCTCGCTCGCCCCTGTCTGGACCTGCATCGCCGCGTAGAGCACGGCCTGCAGCCCCGATCCGCAGCGCCGGTCGATCTGCAGCCCGCCCGCGGTGATCGGGATGCCGGCGTCGAGCGCGGCGACCCGGCCGATCGCGGGAGCGTCCATGGTGGGGTAGCAGTTGCCCAGCAGCACATCGTCGACGGACTCCGGAGGCAGCCCGGTCCGCTCGATCAGCGCCCGGATCACCGTCGCGGCCAGGACATGGGGCGGGACCTCACGCAACGCCCCCCCGAAGCCGCCCACCGGGGTCCGCAACGGCTCACAGATCACCGCGTCACGCATAGCTGTTCTCCTCCTGGAGAGTCGTTGTCATCCGGTAATCCGGCCTGTCCCACGGGTGGCCCGGCCCTACGCCACGAAGGCCGAGCGCCGCTGAAGGCGTCCAGCGGCTCACGGACGCCGGTCGTCGCCGGAGCGGGGCCGGCAGACGTGCGCCACGGCCCGCCCGGAACCCCGGCACCAGGTCATACGGCGGCCAGGCGCCGGAAGCGGCTGCCGTGGAAGACGAGCGGGGCAGCCGCCGGATCGGCGCGCAGCCCGTGGACGTGCAACAGGACGATGTCGTGGTCGCCGGCCGGCACCTCCTCGTGAATCGTGCAGTCGAGCCACAACGTGGCGCCGTGCACGAAGACCGCACCGCCACCGGACGCGACCCGATCGGTGCCCGCGAAGCGATCACCGGTCTTGCTCGCGAGCCGGGCGCAGACGTCGTCGTGGTCCTCAGCCAGCACGCTCAGCCCGAGGCGCGGGGACTTCCTGAGCACCGGCCAGGTCCTCGAACTGTGCTGCATACAGACCGAGACCAGCGGCGGCTCGACAGACACAGACGTGAAAGAGCTCGCGGCAAGGCCGACCGGAACCCCGTCGACCTCCGCACACACGGCGGCCACACCGGACGGAAAGCATCCGAACGCCTGCCGGAGCTGGTCACCCGCCGTCACCGGCACGATCCCTGTCATCGGGGCATCCTCTCCCTACGGCGCGGATCGGTGTCCACGCTCGGGCCGAACCCGACCTGCCGCCGATGGGCTGAGCAGCGCTCGGGTGCTCTGTGCCTCCACATCACCGGAAGGCCACGAGCAGACAAACCTGTCGTTCTTGCCGTGTACAGCACGGCGCAGGCGGCTTGATCTCATCGCTTGAACGCCTAAGAAGGCCTAAATTGGTTGGAGCGCTCGCTCCATTCGAGCTGAAATTATCACCGCCCCCGTGACGCGTCAAGTGTGTGAACCGGGATGTGGAGTGGCCGACGCGATCGGCACTCACGGCGGCGAGAAACAGCGAGCCCGGCCGCAGGCAACAGCGGCCGGGCTTCGGGTTCCGTCCGGCGCCGGCTCCGTTCGACGGCGGGCGTGTTCAGGTTGAGCGGGTTCTGGTTGAGCGGGGTTCAGGCAGGGCGCTCCCGGTCAAGTCGGTCCCCCTGGTGATCCCCGGCCGGCGCCTCCGCGCCCTCTCGACGCCGCAGCGTGCGAGTGAACGTCAGAGGAGCTCGATCACCGTGGCGTTGGCCGTTCCGCCGCCCTCACACATCGTCTGCAGCCCGTACCGGATGCCCCGGTCCCGCATCCGGTAGAGCATCTTCGTCATGAGGATCGCGCCGGAGCCGCCCAGCGGGTGCCCCACGGCGATGGCGCCGCCCTGCGGGTTGACCAGGTCACGGTCAGCACCCAGGTCCTTCAGCCAGGCCAGCGGAATGGAAGCGAAGGCCTCGTTCACCTCGAACGTCCCGATGTCGGCCAACGACAGTCCGGTTCGCTTGAGCACCTTCGCCGTCGCCGGGATGGGCGCCGTGAGCATCTCGATCGGGTCGGCGCCCGCGACCGCGCCTGCGACATAGCGCGCGATCGGGGTGAGCCCGAGCTCCTTCGCCCTCTCCGCGCTCGTGATCAGCAGCGCACCCGCACCGTCGGCGATCTGCGACGAGTTGCCGGCGTGGATCATGCCGTCCTCGACGAAGGCGGGCTTGAGAGCCGACAGCGTCTCGGCCGTGGTCTCGCGCCGGATCCCCTCGTCCGCGGTCAGCGTCGGAGCTTCCGGAACGATGCCGAGCTGGCTGGTGAACTCGCCGGAGTCGGTGGCGGCCGCCGCGCGCGCGTGCGACTCGGCGGAGTACTCGTCGAGGTCCTGACGCGTCAGCCCCCAGCGCCGGGCGATGAGCTCCGCACCGATGCCCTGGTTGAAGTCGCCGTTGGGGAAGCCGTGCTCGGCGATCTGGTCCGCGTACCGCGCGCGCACGAGTGGGCCGAAGGGCCGGCCGAGTTCCCGGCCCGCTCCGAGCGGCACCCGCGTCATCGACTCGACGCCACCGGCGACGACGACATCGCACTGGCCCGACCGCACCATCGCCGCGGCGAAGTCGACGGCCTGCTGGCTCGACCCGCAGGCCCGGTTGATGGTCGACGCGGGGACGGTCTCCGGCCAGCCGGCGGCGAGCACCCCATACCGGCCGGCCTGTGCGGCCTGGTCTCCGACCTGGTTCACGCATCCCCACATGACGTCGTCGACGACGGCCGGGTCGATCCCGGTCCGCTCGGCAAGCAGTCGCAGGACGTACCCGGACAGGTCGATGGGATGGACGTCCGCGAGCGCGCCCCTCCGCTTGCCGATCGGGCTTCGCACCGCGTCAATGATCACTGCTTCAGGCATCCACGGCCTCCTGTTCACGGGCGGAGTCGCTGTCACGGACAGAGCCGCGGCAAGGACGCCCCAGTGGGTGACGGGACCGGCGAGAGTTCAGCTCCCTCACGCCGTCCGCTTGACTGTCGTACCCTCGATGGCGGCCAACGCCTCACCGAGGCTGCGGATGACGTCCATCATCCGCTCGTGATCCGGCCCGGCCGGATGCCGCAGCTGCAGCACCACCGCGTCCGCACCCGTCCGGGCGGCGATGTCCCGGACCGCCCGCGCACACCGCGACGCGTCGCCCATCACGAACCGGTCCACCGCGAGATCGTCGAACGTCGTCGCCGAGTCGTCCAACGCACCGCGCCGCCGGTAGTAGTCGAACACGGGCATGACGGCCGCCGAGAAATCGCGGCGCGCCGCCGACTCGCTGTCGTCGACCCAGGCCTCGCGCATCACCACCACGTCACGGGAGATCGCGCCCGCCTTCTCGGCGGCCAGCCGGTACTCCCGCGCCATGGCCTCGACCTCGCCCACAGTCCGGATGGGGTCCGCGATCCAGCCGTCGCACAGGGTCGCCGCCCGCCGGATGCCGGCCGCCGACCACGATCCCATCCAGATCGGCGGACGCGGGTTGCTCGCTGGCCGCGGCCGCAACCGGACTCGGTCGAAGGCGAAGTGGTTCCCGTGGTAGCTGGCCTCGTCGTCGGCGAACAGCACCCGCAGGGCCTCGATCGACTCCTCCAGCACTCTCCCCCGCTCGGGCAGCCGTCGGCCGAAGGGCTCCAGGTCGACGGCCTGGTAACCGGCCCCGACGCCCAGGCGAAAACGGCCGTCCGAGATGTGGTCGAGCATCGTCACCGCTTCGGCGACGTGGATCGGGTGGTGTGCGGGCAGCACCAGTACACCGGTGGCCACCTGGATCCGGCTGGTCGCGGCGAGGACGTGCGACGCGAGGGTCAGGGGCGAGCAGTAGGTGACGGCCGGCCCCTGACGGTGCTCGGGGATCACTGCCAGCGCCAGCCCCACGGACTCCGCGAGCGCCACCTCGGCGGTGAGTTCGTCCACCAACCGCCGCACGCTGGACACCCGGCCCGTCAGGGGAAGCGAGATACCCACCGACAGCGTCATGGCCTGCCGCCGGGCAATGCCGCTCCGCGTCGGGACAAGAGAGATCCTCCAGGCAGAAGGTCTCGCCGGACACCCGCGTCCGACGATGCCGAACACAGACGCCACACGAATTGAATGGAGCGCTCATTCCATGATGTGAGAGTCGTCCGGACCGCGGCAAGCAGCGGGAGCTCTCCCAGGGGGACGGGACCGCCCTCCGAGGAGGCCCTGGTCACCCGCATGACGACGCCTCGTCGCCGATGGCGCGACAAGCGGGCCGCTCCTCGGCCGTCACGCCGTCGACGCGCCCGCCTCAACTGCCGACCGCCCGCGTCGTGGCCGCCGCCAACCGCGAGTCGGCGGCGCGCTCGCAGACGAAGTCGTCCAGGTTGGCCTCGTGCGTGAGACGCCAGTAGTCGACGACTCGCCACGGTGAGTTGGTCACGACACGGCCCTGCGTGTTGCGGTAGTACGTCTGCATGCCGCCGTGCGTCCAGATCATCTTGCTGTGCGCCTCGTCGACGGCACGGTTGTACTCCGCGCACACTTCTTCCCTGCAGTCGACGGCTGCGATGCCCTGTTCGGCCATCGAGCACATCAGGTCGACGATGTACCGGATCTGGCACTCGCCGATCCAGATGTAGCTGCCCCCGTGCCCGGTGTTGGTGTTGGGGCCGTACATGAGGAAGAAGTTCGGGAAGCCGGGAACGGTGATTCCCAGGTAGGCGAAGGCGTTCTCGTCGCCCCACTCTTCCCGGAGCGACTTGCCGGAGCTGCCTCGGACCTCGTACTGACCGACCAGACGACGGGCCTCGAAGCCGGTCGCACAGACGATGATGTCCGCCGGCCGCTCCTCGCCCTCGGCGGTACGGACACCGGTGGGCGTGATGGACGCCACCGGATCCGTGATCAGATGGACGTTCGACTGCCGGAGGGCGCGGTACCAGCCGTTGTCGAGGAGCATCCGCTTGCCGTAGGGCGGATAACTCGGCATCGCCTTCTCCAGCAGGTCCGGGCGTCCGTCGAGCTCCTCGCTCATGTAGCGGGTGAAGTAGCGCCGGTACCCCTCGTTGATCGCGTTGAGCGAGCGCTCCGGGGTCGGCCAGTCCGGATCCGCCCACAGCGAGGGGTACGCCTTGTCGTTGAACGTCCAGGCGAGGCGGAAGCGGTACCACGCACGGTAGAACGGCACGTTGTTCATGAGCCAGTGGACGCCCTCGGGGACGCGGTCGAAGTAGTTCGAGCTCGGCGCGACCCACTGCGGCGACCGCTGGTAGACGGCCAGATCGGCGGCCTTGTCCGCGATCGCCGGAACGATCTGCATGGCCGAGGCACCCGTGCCGAGCACCGCGACCCGCTTGCCGGTGACGTCCAGGTCGGCGGGCCAGTCGGCGGAGTGGAAGAACTGTCCGGTGAAGGTCTCCGCCCCGTCGATCCTGGGCATCGACGGTACGTTCAGCATGCCGACCGCCGAGATCACCGATGTCGCGCGGTAGACCACGGTGTCGCCCGAGCGCTCCCGCGCGGTCACGGTCCACTCGTGCGCCTCGTCGTCGTACACCGCGGACAGGACCTCGACACCGAACTTGATGTTCTCGTGGAGGTTCAGCCGCCGGGCGGTGTCGACGAAGTAGTTCCAGACGTCGTCACGCTTGCCGAAGTAGGTCGACCAGTCGTTGGGGAGGAAGGAGAACGTGTAGAGGTAGCTCGGCGTGTCGACGCCGCAGCCCGGGTAGCGGTTGTTCAGCCAGGTGCCCCCGACCTCGTCGTTCTTCTCCAGGACGACGTGGCGGATCCCGGCCTGTGTCAGCTTCGCCGACGCCAGCAGACCCGACACACCGGCGCCTATGACGACCGCCGACATCTCCTGGGGATCCCCGTCGGCCGGGCGACGCGCCTCGGCCGGGACGAAGCCCATGTCCTCGGCCATCATCGGGGCGTAGTCGGGGTCCACCTCCTCGCCCATGCAGACGCCCATCATCCGCACCAGCAGGTCCTGGCCGGGTGCGGACACGACGGGCGCCGAGCCGTTCGACCACGCCGTGAGCGCCTCGAAGGCGGCCGCCCGGATCTCCTGCTGGACGGCGTCGTCGAGGCCACCGGAGTCGTGCAGGTCGAGACCGCGGGTGCGCGTGGGCAGATACGGCTCCCGCAGCCATTTCTCGTCGCCGCTCAGGTGGAACAGCACCATGAGAAGCGTCGGCAGATTGGCGACTTCCATCGCACTTCGGAGGTCTTCTTCGTTCATCGGCTGGCCGAGTTCGACAGTGTGAGTCATCGGGTGCGGGCCCCTCCTCAAAGATTTCCGCGGGACGTCCGTATCAGAACTCCGCCAACGACAACCGCTGTGCGAGGGCGACGCCCGCCCGTGTGAATCCCATACCGGGAGCCGGCGCCCCCGTTTGATTAGAGCGCTCGCTCCAATTGCACGGTATGGCTTTGCGGCCAGGCTGTCAACGAGCTCCTCGCGGGACCGACGACCAAGGCCCTGGAGGCGCTCGGGCACCGCACAGGCCACCGTCACCGGGGTACGGCCGACGCCACGGGGCACCGGCCACGGGCCACCGGGCACCGGCCGGCTCCGCGGCGCGACGCATTCGAGGCAGCCCGCGGCGCCGCGGCGACACCTCGCAGCGTCACCCCGTTGACGCCACGCCGACGGGGGCGGTCATGGCGCGGGCCACACCGGGTCGCGCTTCTCGCGGAAGGCGGCCCAGCCCTCCGCCGCCTCCGGCGTGCCGGCGGTCTCCCTGGTGATCTTGAAAGCGAGCTCCCACGCCTCTTCGTCGCTGATCACCGGGACTCGGCGCAGCAGGAACTTGGTGTTCGCCAGGGCTCGCGGCCCGCCCGCCAGCAGGTCGGCGACGACCTCGTCGACCTCGGCGTCGAGCCGGTCCCGGGGCACGGCCTTGTTGACCAGCCCGAGCTCGGCTGCCCGGGAACCGTCGACGCGGTTCCCCCGCAGCAGCAGCTCGGCGGCGTCGCCCGGACGCAGCCGGGGCAGCGACACGACCGAGGCCAGCGTGGCGGTCCGGCCCAGCCTGACCTCGGTGAAGCCGAACAGGGCGTCGTCCACGGTCACCGAGAGGTCGCAGACCGCCGCCAGGCCGATCGCCCCGCCGAGGCAGTGACCGTTCAGCCGGCCGACGACCGGCTTCTCCGCGCCGGCGATGCCACCGAAGAGGTCGCGGTACGCCTGCTCGACGACGGCTCCGTCCGTCGCGTCCTTCAGGTCCGCGCCCGAGGAGAACACGCCGCCCGTGGCCGTGAGGACGACAACGCGGACCTCCGGGTCCTTCAGGGCCGCGCCCAGCTCCGCGATCAGCCCGGCGAGCACGGGCCCGCCGAGGGCGTTGCGATTGGCCGGACTGTCGATGATCAGCCAAGCCACCGCCCCCCGACGTTCCGCGCGTACCAACTGGTCGGACATACCGGTCCTCCGAAAGATGTCGGGCGGCTCCGCGGGCGGCTCCTGACGCGCTACGGCGTCCCGTCCTTGAACCTCTTGATGGCCTCCTTGAGGCCGTACTCGCCGATGGACGCGCGCAGCTCCTGGGTGGCCGGGATCGCGTGCAGCAGCGCGTCCGTCTCGGCGCCCAGCACGGCCGTGGTGCGGAAGCCGTTGAGGTCGGCGACGCGATTGAGCGCCATCTTCTTCATCATCAGGGTCTCGGCGGGCACCTTCGCGATCCGCAGGGCGTGCGCACGGACCGTGTCCATGAGCTCGTCCGCCGGCACCGAGTAGTTCGCCCAGCCCCATTCGCTCGCCGTGGTGCCGGAGATCCGGCTGTCCGGCTCGAAGGACATCTGCTTGGCCCGCTTCACGCCCACCAGCGGAACCCAGAACGGGCTGATGTAGCCGCCGCCCATCGGCATCGCCGGGAAGCCGATGACGGCGTCGTCGGCCACGACGGTGATGTCGCAGCACGACACCAGCTGCGTCGGGCCGCCCAGACAGTAGCCGTGGACCGCGGCGATCACGGGCTTCGGGAAGTCCCAGATGCTGATCCACCGGTTGGCCTGCGCGCGCAGGCGGACGTAGTCCTCGATGATGTCCACCTCGTGGACCTTCTCGCCCGGCGACCCCTTACCGAGGTCGAAGCCGCTCGAGAAACTGGGCCCCGCACCGCGGACGACGACCACCCGTGCCTCGTCGTCCACGAGGCGCTCGAACGCCCGGCTGATCTCGTCCTGCATGGCACGGCTGATCGGGTTGTGGCGTTCAGGACGGTTGAGAGTCAGCCAGACGATCGACTCGTCGCGCTCCAGGAGAATGTTCTCGAACTCGGGGAGGTCGTTGCTTGCCATTCTTCGGTTTCCCTTTCACGCTCATCGCCGGTCCGAAGTCCGGCACACCCGATGATCAGCCCGCGATGGTGAGACCCGGGTGGAGCGCACTCCGGGCTGCCGCCCGACGCCCCGGCGCGAGACCGGTGATCCGTCCCCCAGGGCTTCATCCCGCCGACATGGATGGCCATGGTCACGGCGCTTGGTCCTCAAACCAGCCGCTCGGCGCGTTCACCGGTCGACGACACCGGCCACACATGATTGGAGCGCTCGCTACAAACGGACGCTACGGCCACCGCTCCGGCATGTCAAGCGGCCGGGCTCCGGTCCCCGGGGTGTCCCGGTAGGTCGCCCGTCGACGGCGCGAACACCTCGGCGAGGACCTGGAAGACGAGGTCGTCACGAGCTCCCCGTCCCGTCGGCATGGCCTTCCCGAAGCGCCGATGGCCGGCCGTCGGGTCGATACGCAGCCACTCGCCGACGACGGTGCGTTCGACGATCTTCCAGGAATCGTCCGGTCCTGAGTCCGTCCGGCTCTCGAAACGGTCGATGTAGCGGATCCCACTGACCCAGTTCTGGCTCTGCTCGCCACCGTCCTTGCTGTGCAGGGCGATGGCGTAGGTCTCCGCAACCGCACAGGCACCGGGGCCGTCCGCCGGCCAGTCAATGATCGTGGGCCCGTGGAAGTGCATGGTGCGCGTGTACCGCGAGACCTCTGCCTGCACCCACGGCACGAACTCGTCGAGGTTCCCGTCGAATGCGCCGAAGTGGGTCACGGCGTCCGCATGGAAGCACCCGCGCAGCAGGTCCCCGTCCCGCCGGTCGACAGCCCTGGCGTACCTGGCGACGACGTCGCGGATCCGCCACTCCGCGACCATCGTCGCCAGGGCGTCACCAGGCACGTCCATACCGAACCTCCGCAGGGCTACGGCCCGCCCGTCCGGGACGGACGGGGGGTGGCGGATCACTCCGGCCGCCGACTCACTCGAAGTCGAAGTCCGACAGGTTCGGCTCCGCCAGCATCTCGTAGTACTCGTGGGCCCGGTACGGCATGTGCACGCCGGGCCGGCCGTGCTCGTTGATGTAGTAGCCGCCCGAGGGGACCACGCCCCACACGACTTTCTTGAACTCCTCGTCGAGTGCCGCGTTGAACTCGACGAACGCCTCACGCCTGACCTTCACGGTCCGCGCACCACGGTTCACGCTCGCGACGATCAGCGAGGTCACGTAGCGGGCCCAGCACTCGGTCCACGAGTGGAAACCCCCGGACCTGGGGTGGCTGTTCGGCCCGTAGCAGGAGAAGAAGTTGGGGAAGTCGGGGTAGTTCATCCCGAGGTAGGCCCGGGGGCCGTCCGCGCGCCAGGCGTCCTCCAGCGTGCGACCCGCCGCTCCCTTGTAGGTGACGGGCCAGAAGTAGCGCCCGACATCGAATCCGGAACCGAGCACCACGGCGTCGAGATCGTAGTGCCGACCGTCCGTCGTCGCGATCCCCGTCTCGTCCACCTCGGAGATCGGTGTGGTCACCAGCTCCACGTTCGGCTGCTTCAACGCCTCGTACCAGCCGTTGTCCACGATGAGCCGACGGGACAGCGGCGCCTGCGTGGGGGTGGTCTTCTCTATCAGGTCCGGACGACCGTCGAGCTTCTCGGCGATGTACGCCTCGAGGCTCGCCCGGAGCGCGTCGTTGTGCTCGGACAGCGTGCCGTGCTCGGCGTACCACTCCGGGTCGACCTCATGGCCGAGCTGGCCCTTGGCGCTGACCTCCTGTACGCCGTAAAGGTGCCAGTTCATGTAGAAGGGCAGGTTCTCGAACAGCCAGAACAGTTCTCTCGGCATCTCACCGTCGTAGCCGCCGACGGCCGGGACGATCCAGTTGGGCGTGCGCTGGAACGCGTACACCTTGCTCGCGTGCTCGGACAGCCACGGCATGACCTGCGTGCCGCTCGAACCGTTGCCGATGAGCGCGACGACCTTGCCGTCGACGTCCGAGTCGTCGTCCCAGTCGGCGGTGTGGAACATCGCGCCGTTGAACGTCGACAGGCCGGGGATGTCCGGCACGTTCGGTGTGGAGAACAGCCCGCTCGCACTGATGACGAAGTTCGACGACAGCGATGTGCCGTCGTCCAGCCGGACCGTCCACCGTGAGGTCCCCTCGTCCCAGAGCGCCTCCTCCACAGAGGTGCCGACCCGGGCGTGCGAGGCCAGGTCATAGCGGTCGACGACGAAGTCGACATACTCCAGCACCTCCGCCTGCGTGGGGTACTGGCTGCGCCACCCCGAGTACGGGGCGAAACGGTATTGGTAGATCAGGCCGCTCACGTCGACGCGCAGACGCGGGTAGTGGTTGGCCACCCACGTACCGCCGAGCCGGGGGTGACGCTCGACGATGGTGAACGGGATGCCGGACCGCTGCAGGTAGACAGCCAGAGCGATGCCGGTTATGCCCGCACCGATGATCGTGACGTGGAAGTCCTCGGGGATGCTCACCCCCGGTTCCAAACTCACTTTCGGCTCGCGCGGGAAATCCCCGAAACCGAGGCCCTCGACGGCCATCCGGACCTCCGGCTCCGCGAGGTCGGCGCCGCTGAAGTTCCTCAGGAGGTCGAGGGTGGTCGCCGCGTCGGGCGCCGGCGGCACCTCCGTCTTCCGGCCGGAGAGGTACTCCGTGGCGATTTCCTTCAGCCGGTCCTGGTGGTCCGGGTGAACCACCGTCTGGAACACCCTGCCGTTGCGAATCGGGACGGCCGCGAGCGGCATGTCCCGCAGTTCGGGGTTACCGGTCAGCTGCAGGAGGGTCACCCGGAGCGCGTTGAGGTCGGCGACCCGCAACGCCTCCTCGATGAGCCGCGAGCGTGTCCTCGTCGCGGGGTCCGACGAGGACACGCCGTTCGCGCGGCCCGTCCCGGTTGTTTCGGTTCCGGATTCGTTCTCAGTCACCTAGACCTCGGCCTTTCGGACGACAGGGTGCGTGGCACCGATGAATGGCGGAGCCCCCACAGGAGGGTCAGGCACCGATAGCACCGCCCAGCCGGCGGTGTGGGTCGACCCGACGAACAGGCGTATCCATCCGCCACGCGACCGGCTCGCCACGAGATCATCGATATCGGCCGTACCGGCCGACTCGGCGCCAGAATCTTCGCCGGAATCACGCCTCGATCCCGTCGAGGCGTGATTCCGGAATTCCATTGAACTCCGTGCGCGGCCCGCCGATCGGCGTCAGCATCTCCCCCACGCAAGATTGGAGCGCTCGCTTCATTCGAGAGGGTAGTGAGCGGGTCCCGGCAAGTCAAGGCCGCGACCACAGGAAAGGGTCGAGGCTCCGCCCGCGCCACCGTCTCGCACCCGCCCCGCTTCCCGCCCCGAGGAGCCGGTCACGACTGTGCGCCACTCGCCACCGACACGAAGGCGTCACGCAGGTCACGCTTCGACACCTTGCCGGCAGGCGTCCGGGGCAGCGGAGTCTCGACGACCTGGATGTCGCGCGGCTGCTTGTAGCCGGCCAGGCGCTCTCGGCAGTGCGCCCGCAGCGCGGCCAGGTCGAGCTCCTCCAGGGCGACGATCGTGGCGCAGACCTTCTCGCCCCACTCCTCGTCGGGGCGCCCGAACACAGCCACCTCGACCACTCCCGGGAACTCCGCGATGACGGTCTCGACCTCGAGGCTGTAGATGTTCTCCCCGCCGGAAATGATCATGTCCTTCTTGCGGTCCGCGATGTAGAGGTAGCCCATTTCGTCGAGATACCCCAGGTCACCGGTGTGGTACCAGCCGTCGACGATCGCCTCGGCCGTGGCCTCCGGCCGCCGGAAGTATCCCTTCATGACGTTCGGGCCCCGCACGATGACCTCACCGACCTGGCGCGGCGGCACCGGGTTCCCGTTGTCGTCGACGACGCGCACCTCGACCCCGAGCATGGGCCGTCCGCACGAGGCGAACCGCCCACCGCCGAAGTGGAGCTCCTGATGCTGGAAGAGCGTCGCCATCGGAGCCAGCTCGGAGGCACCGTAGAGCGCGACGAGCTCGACACCGGGCAGGCCCTCGACCGCGGCCTGCAGCAGCGACTCGGTGATCGGGGCGCCTCCGTGTCCGACGAGCCGCAGGGTGGCCAGCCGGGGATCGTGCGGCTCGACGAGCTCGATCACGTCCTGGATCATCTTGGGCACCATGAACCCGATCGTGGCGGACTCTGCGTGCACCCGGTCGGCGTACGTGGTCGCATCGAACTTCTTCTCGATCACGACGGTGCCACCCGCCCAGAACACGGGCAGCAGGCAGAACGTGCCCGACGTGTGGAACACGGGGCTGCAGTTCAGCCACACGTCGTCGGAGGTGAGGCGCGCCGCGACGACCATCGACAGGGCGTCCGAGATCCGGTTGCGGTGCGTCAGCATCACGCCCTTGGAGCGACCGGTGGTGCCGCCCGTGTACACGACCGACATCACGTCGTCCTCGGACACCGTCGACGAGGGCTCGGAGGGTTCCGCCGCGGCGGCGAGTGCCGCGAGTTCGTCGCCGACCCGCTGCACCACCGTGCCGGGCTTGACGAGCTCGCGCGCCTCTTCGACGTCTCCGTCGGTGAGGAGGAGAACGGGCTCGAACTCGTCGAGGATGGGCCGCAGCTCGTGGCTGGTGAGCCTGGTGTTGAGGGGTGCGAAGACCGCGCCCAGCATAGGTACGGCGAGCCACAGTTCAGTGAACTGCACGCTGTTCTGGGCGAAGGCCGCGACCCGAGAGCCCTTCGTCACCCCGAGGTCGCGCAGCACCATCGTCATTCGCGCGACGCTCTCGCCGAGCTCGCGATAGGTCACCTGCCGGTCACCCTCGACGAGCGCCGTAGACGACGAGTAGCACATGGTCGCGTGCCGCAAGACCTGCCGGACAGTGTTCACGTCAACTCACTTTCCCTGCCGATGCCGAGTCGGGTCACGCCGGAACGGCGTGGCGCTCACGAGAACGCGCTCCTGCCCGCACGCCTAGGACGACGCGGGCGTCTTCGGGCGTCGGCCGCGCGACAGGAATGCCTCGCGCGCCTCCGCGAACTCCTTGGTGCCCAACAGATCGATCTGCCGGCTCATCTCGTCGTCGAGAACGGCGTCGACGTCGGGGTGGTTCGTCATCAACATGCTCTTGGCGGCGGCCAGGGTCGCGGCAGGCGTCCGTATGATCCGGCGGGCGTTCTCCAGGGCCAGCTCCAGTGCTCCGCCGGCCGGGCTGAGGAGGTCCACGAGGCCCCACTCGAGGGCGGCGTCGGCCTCGATCACCGCGTTCTGGAACACCATGAGCCGGGTCCGCCGCAGCCCGATGCGGCGCGGTACCGACCACATGAAGCCCACGTCGGGGATCAGGCCGACTCGGCCGAACGTACAGCCGAACGTCGACCGCTCGCTCGCGATCACCAGGTCGGCCGCCGCCGCCAGCGACATACCGGACCCGAAGGCCACACCGTCGACGGCCGAGATGACGACCTGACGAGCCTCGACGAGCTGACGGACGATCTCGTGCAGGGTGCCGATCCGGCGCCGAATGGCATCGGGCTCCGTCGGCATCGAAGCGAGCTCACCGCCGGCCGAGAACGCCTCGTTCGCACCTGTGATGACGATCGCGCGGCACTCGGCGTCCGCCGTCGCGGCCGCCACGGCCTCCGCCAAACCGTTGCGCAGCTCGTCTCCGATGGCGTTGCGCCTGGCCGGATCGGACAAGGTGATGACGCGGATTCTGGACTCGTCGTGCACATCGGTTGTGACGATCACGTGTGGCCTCCACTGCCTCGACGTCGGATGGGACGCGACCGTGCCGGGCCGCGCCGTGGCCGCGGAGACTCGGTGGCCACTGTGCCGGTGGGCCGGTGGCCTTCGGCCGGTCAGGGTTCTTGGTGGTTCTCACGGAACGGGCCTCGGACGACGACGCCCGAGAAGTCCTCGACGGCCTTGGGGCCGGCCATGGCGGCAGGGGGCCGACCGGGGTTCAGGGGGCCGCCCCGGGGCCCGCATCGGAATTTGCCGGTCGGACTCCCTCGCAGTCCCGGCGACACCTGCTTGCCGAGCTGCCGGATGCTCCGCCGCCGCCCGACCCACGCCGACATTATAGCGAGCGCTCCATTATTGACCTCGCATTCGCGCCTCAGGAAGGGCGGACCGTCAGCGCTTCAGGAAGTCGATGACGAGTTCGTCGAACTCGTCGGCGTGCTCGATGTGCGGCATGTGCCGAGCGTTCTTGAACGTGTACAGCTCCGAACCGGGGATCTCCGCCTGCAGGTTGGGCCCGTAGTCGGGATCCTTGATCAGGTCGTCCGCGCCGGCCAGGATCAGCGTGGGGGCCTTGATCGCGCTCGGCCTGGCGGCCGACGTGAACTGCGACACGAACGTGTCACCGGGGCGGCGCAGCCGTGCGGCGGAGGCCGCCTCCCAGGCACCCGGCTTCAGCGCCGACTCCTGCTTCTCCGCCACAAGCTCGTCCGTCCACCACTTCTCGTCGTAGAAGAGGACCTGCAGCGTCTTCCGCATGTGTTCCGGCGTACCGTCGTAGCTGGTGAGGATGTCCCGATGGGTCGGGTCCTTGGCGAGCGCGCCGCCGCCGCAGACGGAGACCAGCCTGTCGCACGGGAGGGCGCAGTCGGGGTCACCCGCCGCGTTCAGCAGCAGCCCGCCCGCGAACGAGCTGCCGATGAAGTGCGCCTTCTCGACGGACTTCATCCGGCAGAACTCCACGAGGTGCCGCACCCGGAACCCGGTCCGCTCGCTGAAGCTGTAGATCTTGTCGCTGTCGCCGAAGCCGGGCAGGTCGGGGGCGAGCACGTGAAAGTGCTCGGCGAGACCGGCGATGTTGTGGCGCCAGCTCAGCTCCGCACTGGCGCCGTACTCGCCGCTGTGCAGAAGGACGAGATCCGGGCCCGCGCCCGCCTCCAGATAGTGGGTCCGGACTCCGAGCGCCTCTAGATATCCGTGCTGGTAGTCGTGGCTGGGCATTACTCCTCCTTCTGCGCTCCGCTCGGAGGAGCACTTGCTTCACGTAGGGGGCGCGTGCTCAGGCGCGCGCGACGAGGCCGAGCTTCCGCACCGTCAGCGGGTCCAGACCGCCGGCCTCCAGAACCTCGATCACCTCGGGGGCTACCGCACGGAAATGTGCGCTCGTCCCGGCCGAGAGGTTCTCGATCTTCCCGGTCGCCAGGTCGGCCCGCAGCTCGTCACCCTTCTCCACGAGTCGCAGGATCCCCGGCACCGTCCAGCACGGCATGCCCGCGCCCACCGCCGACAGCAGGAAGACCGGATCGAAGCTCTCGGCCAGGTAGCCACCGACGCCGAGCCACTTGGGCCCCTCGAAGGCCTGCTGGAAGTAGTGCGCGTGTCCGGCGCCGAACCCGGGACCACCGACGATCAGGTCCCCCGGCCGCACGGCCTCGCGGAAACCCGGGTCCAGGTCCTCCAGGACATGCGTGGAGCACTCGGTCCAGTCGGTGAGCTTGATGTAGTCGTAGCGCGCCGGCACGAGATCCGTCGCACGAACCTGCTGGGCGTACTTCCAGGCGCGGCCCTTGAGGATCATCAGCTCGCCTTCTTCACGGTCGACAGGTACGGCCGGGGGTCGGCGATCCGGCCCTCGATCGCCGAGGCCGCCACGACGGCCGGGTTGGAGAGGTAGATCTCGGCGGACCTGCTGCCCATCCGGCCGGGCGCGTTGGACACGGAGGTGGCGATGCAGCGCTCCCCGTCGGTCAGCAGCAGGGGGGACAGGTTGCCGTGGTAGCAGGCCCCGCAGCCCGGAGGCGTCACCATGGCGCCGGCCGCCACGAGGGCGGCGATGACGCCCTGGGCGTTGGCCTCTCGCATCACCTCCGACGAGATGGGGGTGACCACGAACCGCACCGACGGGTCGATCGTGCGCCCGTCGAGCACACTGGCCGCGAGAGCCAGGTCCTCCAGCCTGCCCGCCGAACACGAGCCGAGGAAGGCCGCCTCGACGGGAAGTCCGATCACGTCGTCGAGCGCGCGGATGTTCTCGATCTCGTCCGGGCCCGACACGAGCGGCGGAACCTCGCCGAGATCGACGGTGACCTTCGCCGCGTACGACGCGCCGGGGTCCGGGGCCACGAACTCGTACGGCTGCCGCGCCCGCGGGCGGAGGTACTCGCCGAGGATCTCGTCTCCGGGGAAGATCATCGTGAACACGCCGAGGTTGTTGGCGGCGTTGGCCACGCCCAGGCGCTGGTCGACGGAGAGCGTCGCGATGCCCGGACCGCTGAACTCCACCGAGCGGCCGCTCAGCTGCTCGCCGAGCGTGGCGTGCAGGTGGAACGTCAGGTCCTTGCTCGTCAGGCCGGGCGCCAGTCGCCCCGTCAGCTCGATGTCGACCACTTCCGGGACCACCAGCAGCGCGGTTCCCAGCGCCAGCACCGAAGGTGTGGTGAACAGGCTCGTGAAGGCGAAGCAGTTGAGGGCACCGAGTGTGGCGCCCTGGGTGTCGAAGACCGCGTACACGGTCCCGGGGAGGCAGAAGCCCTCCTCACCCGGAACCTGATGGGAGATGCCGTGCCGGCCCGGGCTGAAGATGTTCTCCGCGGGGATGCCCTGCTCACGCTCGAACCGGCGGAACCTCTCGTGGTAGGGCGCCATGTTCGCCCGGCTGAAGTGGTCGTAGCAGATGACGACCTTCGAGGGGTCCCACACCCGGGCCTCGGGGTACTTGTCGAAGATGCCCAGCGGTGCGCTGTCGTGGACGGCCACTCCGGAGACCGGCACGTTGATCACGTCGCCCGGGACCACTTCCCTCCCGCCGGCGGCGGAGAGGATCTTCTGGCTCATGGTCATCTGCATCAAAAGCACCTCAACGACTTGTCATGGCCCGCACGCACTGACGGGAACGCCGGCTGTTCGAACCCGGCCGGAAGGTCCGGAACGACGGTCGGCACCGGATCAGGTGGGTCTCCGGCTGGTTTCCGTGGGGACCTTCCGGTCGAGCCACGTACCCCCGTGCTCCGCGATCGCGCCCTCTGCCCCGGTCATGACCATGCGGCGGAGGGTGATCAACCACCGTCCGCCCTCGGCACGACGGAACTCGTCGTAGTAGCGGGCGGTCCCCCAACAGCGCTCCCCCTCGACGGTCTCGTGCCAGCAGGCGACATAGGTCAGCGCCTTCGCCGTCTCTCCGTCGATCTCGATCAGGCTCTCGCCGAGGTTGTGGTGCGTCCAGTTGAACTTGGCGACCGCGTGACTGAGCTTCTCCCGCAGGGCGTCCCGGCCGACGACCACACCCCCGCGGCCCTCGCCGTCGTCCCGGCGGCAGTCCGGCGCCCACGCCTCGTCCATGAGGCTCAGATCACCACTGTCGAAGGCCAGGCAGTGCCTGAACAACGTTTCACGGATGCTCTGGCGATCGAGGAGAAGCTGGATCTTGTCGTCGTTCATGGAAACTCTCCGTCGTGTCGTCGTCGGCCGATATCGACCACGCCGCCCGTGAAATCTCGTTACTGTCCAATATCGTCAGAGTACTTGTGCCATCAGGTCGGCTCCGTCGGTCAGGACCCGAATGGGGCTGCCCTGGAGATAAGCCGCAATGTCCTCCACATAGCCCCGGAAGTAATCCTCGTAGGTCTGCTGGTTCACATATCCCATGTGCGGGGAGAGCACGAGGTTCGGAATGGACCGGAGGCGGTGATTCGGGGGCAGCGGCTCGACTTCGTAGACATCGAGCCCGGCGGCGGCGATTCCTCCGCTCGTGAGCGCCTCGACCAACGCGTCCTCGTCGATGAGCGGGCCGCGGGACGTGTTCACCACGATCGCGGTCGGTTTCATCAGGCCCAGCTCCTCCCGGCCGACGTAACCGACGGACCGGGCGGACAGCTTCAGGTGCACGGTGACGACGTCGGCCGTGGAGAAGAACTCCTCGCGGCTCACCGCCTCCACCCCCAGCTCCGCCGCCCGCTCGGCGGAGAGGTTGCGGCTCCAGGCGATCACCTTCATCCCGAACGCCTGCGCGACCGGGATCATCCGGGGACCGATGTTGCCGAGCCCCAGGATGCCGAGCGTCCGACCGTGCAGAACGGTTCCGACGCCATGCTGCCATCCGCCCGCCCTGACGAGAGCGTCCTCCCGGTGGAGCGACCTGGCCGCCGCCAGGATCAACGCCCACGTCAGCTCGACCGTGCCGGGGATCCCGTTCCTCCCGACCGTGCCGCTCACGACGATGCCCAGGTCACGGGCGGCGTCGATGTCGATCGCGGCGTTGACGGGCCCCGACGTCACCAGGAGCCGCAGGTTCGGCAGCCGCTCGAGCACCGAGCGCGGGAACGAGGTGCGCTCGCGCATGACGGCGATGATGTCGAACGGGTACAGCCGCCGCACCAACTCGTCTGGGTCGCTCACATGGTCCCGGAAGGCCGTCAGTTCGACCGCGTCGCCCAGGGCGGCCCAGTCCGCCATGCGGAAGGCGACGCCCTGGTAGTCGTCGAGAATCGCGGCGCGGTGGCGGCGGCGAGTGGTCGGTTCCGGCTGGCCATCCATCGGCCCCTCCATCATGCGCGGTCAGCGGCGACCGCGGTCGGGATGTACACGCTGTTCGATCGTGGATCGCCGCCTCCGGCTGACCGCCGGAGGCGTCCTCCGCGCCCTTCTAGGCGATCGAGGCCAGCTTCACGGGATCCGTGTAGTAGATGTCCGCACGAACGATCTTCCCGTCGGAGCCGAAGCGGAACAGGTCCACCACCCGTTCCTCCTGGTACTGTCCCGTCCGCTCCGACGTGAAGCCGAAGGTGAACTCGCAGACGAGGAGCTCGTCGCCGGCCTCGGTGATCTCGGACTTGATCAGCTCGACGCTGTAGAACTCCCGAAGGACCTTCGTGAGGTTGACGAACCCCTCCGGCCCGTGGTGAGCGCCGCCGTAGGGCAACGCCTCGGGCTCGTACATGACGAAGTCGTCGGCGATGTGCTTGCGGACCCCGTCGAAGTCCTTGCTCAGCACGGCCGCCTGCAGGGCCATGTACGACTCCTTGTTGCCCATGTCGATCAGTCTCCTCTGCTGGTTGATCTACTGCGAGCAGCCGAACGGCGGCCCCACCGGGCAGGGCACCGGTGGATGCTTCCGTCCGAGCGAGGCTTTCGGCAGGGATCGGACGATCCCCGCCGCGCGGCCGGAGCGATCATCCCCGAACTCATGGAAGGTCGCTCCGACCGGGACACCTCGTCAGACGCGCGGCTGCGGCGCCTCCGCCGGGTACAGCGCCGGCTCGATGTCCTTCCGACGCCCGTACTCCTTGTGCAGGACGGGCATGATCTCCTCGGCGAAGTACTGCATCTGCTCCTCGACCATCTGCGCGGGCAGGCAGTGCGCGTCGAACAGGAACAGGATGCACATGTCGTCGAACCCGCCGGCCTCCTTCATCTGCGCGATGGAGTCGATGACCAGCTGCGGGCTGCCGACCAGGTGAAGACCTGCCGCGGCGAGCGACTTCGGACTCGCGTCGTCGAAACCGGCGTCGGCCAGCTGCACACCCAGGCTGCCGAACACGTTCATGTAGTCCAGGTACAGGTCGAGGCCCTGGTTGAACAGCTTGGTATTCCCGACCGACCCGTCCTGCACGTGCACGATGCGGTTCGCGACGACACCGCGCTTGCGCTCGGAGTCCCAGCCGCGCTTGAACTCACCACGGCCTAGGCGGTCCGGCCACCCGGCCTTCTGGGCGGCGTTGTGGTAGATGTCCAGCTCGCGGGAGAGCACGTTCGTCGGGGCCGCGGCGTAGATGCCGTTGATGCCGTTGGTGGCGGCCCACTCCGCCGACCGGCGGGTCGTCATCGGCATCCACACCTGCGGGTACGGGTCCTGCAGGGGCTGCGGGCCGACCGTGATCTCCTTGAGCCGGGTGTTCGTACCCGAGACGCCGGGCTTGCCGGTGGGCGCCCCGACCGACATGACCTGCTCGAGCGCACGGTTGACGCTGTCCTGCTGGTAGTACGCGATGGTCTGCGGGTGGTGCCAGATGAGGTGGTTGTGCGGGAAGGAGAAGAACTCGCCGTGGTGCGACAGCGACTCCTGTGTGAAGCACTTGACGAGGATCTCGTAGCACTCCTCGAAGATCGCGCGATTGGCCTCGGCGTCCTGGATCCCGGCGCCGTACGGCTTCCCGAGCACCTCCGCCTCACGCGCCTGGTACCCGCGGCCGATCCCCAGCTCGACCCGACCGTTACTCAGGACGTCCAGGAGTCCGATCTGCTCCGCGAGCCGGACCGGGTGGTGCCACGGAATGATGTTCGCCATCTGACCGAGGCGGATCCGCTCGGTCTTGGCGGCGATCGCCGCCTGGATCATGAGCGGGTTCGGGCTGTGCTCGGCCCCTTCCGGCTGGAAGTGGTGCTCGGTGAGGAAGTAGTAGTCGAAACCGAGTTGGTCAGCGAGAACACCCTGCCTGACCTGGGCGTGAACCGTCCGCTGCATCACCGACAGCGAGTCGGCCAGCGTACCAACGGGCAAATGGATACCATCCGCGTTCTTGTACGCGGGCAGGTCGGTGTACCCGTTCTGGAGAATTCCAAGTTCGATCAAGGTGATACTCCTCGTCGATGAGTTAGACGCGCCGATGGCCGGCTCGGACGAAGGTGAGGCGCTTTCGCGCTGCGAAGCGACCAAGCTCAGGACCGAACATCTCTGAGAATGGGCGTGGATGACGTTCTTCTGCGCGATTCGTCAGGGCACCGTCGCAATGCTCTTCGACCGTGTTCGTAAACCGCTCAAGAATAGCTGTGAAAGGTCGCTCAATCCATCTTTTGAATAGAGCGCGCTCCGAGGGAGTCGCACATCCTCACGATGAGCCACGAAGCCCTCGCCGAGCGTTCTCACGGGTGAACCCTTCGGATCGCTCCCCCATGGCCTGCGCATACCCAAGGGTCATGCATGATCGACCACTTTCCTGTTTCTCCGGGCGGGCCACCTCGTCCAAGATGAACCGACCGGCATCGCCAGAAATCAGGGGAGCAGTTGGAGGAGACCGACGAGACCGGCACGCGACTGGCCGCCACGGCGACGAAGATCGATTCCCCAGACCCGCCCGCACGGATCTCCTTGGCTCGGAATCGCCCTGTCATCTCGGCCCCCTTCGTTGGGTCGCCTGACCAATGAAAGCGCGAACTCGGTTGGAGCGCTCGCTTCAGCGGAAAGCTATCCAGCCTGCTACACGGTGTCAAGAGTCGAGACGCCGGACACTCTTCCGCCGACCGACCTCGGATGACCGGCAGGAAACACCCCCCGCCCGCGCACGACGAGGTAGGCCCACGGTCCCCGGTGAGCCCGTCTTGAACGCCTCGGCCCCACAGGGGCCCGAAGGAACGCGGCGGGCGCGCGATCCGAGGGCGAGTCGGTCTGACACCGGGGAAGATCTATGGCAGCCCTCATCCGAGTCCGCGACACCCCGGCCCTTCAGCGGATGAATCGGGAGCGTCGCCGTCGGTTCGCTCGGGCCGATCGGCGGTTCGAAACCTTCGAAGTACAGACCGAGGAGTGAGCCCCAGACGAGTCGGCCCAGCGCGCACTCACCGTCGATTCGACGCCGTTGATACGTATAACCGCGCCCCATGCACGGGTCACCAGCGGAAACGTGCGGTAGAGGCGAGAGACCGGAGGATGCCCCGTCGGGGCGAATGGAGGACAACACGGATGACGGCAAGTCGCGTTCCCCTCAAAGAACTTCCGCCTCCGGCGGGCGGTTACGGGACCCGCCCCCGGGACCGCACCGGCCTCCGCCGGCCTAAGACGGCGAACGCCCGACCATCCCGCGGAGCAGGCCGAGACCCACCCGGGCGAGGCCCCCCTCCGTCAGGCCCGCAGAGGCAAGCCCGCCGGGGCGGTTATCGCACCATCTCTTTCAAGATCTTTACGTCTCTCACAGGGGCAACCTGCAGGGGTTCACCTTTCCCGAAACCCATTCCGACGCCGAGACAAACGCCCGGGACCAGGCAGAACCCGTACATCACTTCGCATGACGCACGCCCCTTGACACCGGACGGCCCATACATCACGGTTACTGGACCGAGCGCTCCATACGGAGAGCGAACTCTCCATGCACGATCTAGACGGACTTGGAACCTGACGAGCACGTAGATCCAGTGGATCACGTCACCTGCTCGCGCCTAGTATCGGAACAGCAAAATTGTTCCGCCTATGCGGCCGAGCTCGACAGTTCGTTCCCAGAAAGACTGATCTGCAGTTAATCAATGAAGATTGACTATGCAGTCACTGGCAGGCCTAGCGCGCCGGACTGCATCCTCTGGGAGGACCGGCATGACGAGAAAGACAAGATTCGGGTCGGCGCGCGTGGTCAGCGCCGCCATAGGCTCGTCGACACTGGCACTGGCACTGGCACTGGCACTGGCACTGGCACTGGCCGGATGCTCCAGCGACGGAGTCAACTCCGGGTCGTCGAGCGGGTCCATCACCATCGGGGTGATCGTCAACGAGACCGGCGCCACCGCGGGCCCCTACTCCGGGTCGGCCGAGGTCGCCAAGGCGTGGGCGAAATGGCTGAACAAGACCCAGGGCGGGGTCAACGGCCACACCGTGCGCATCGTCGCCAAGGACGACAAGGGCGATGCGGCGACCGCGACGTCGCTGGCACGAGAAATGGTGGAACGCGAACAGGCCGCCGCGGTGCTCGTACAGAGCGCCGTCGCTCCCACCGCGATCTCCTCCTACCTCGCGTCGAAGAACATCCCCATGCTGGGCAACGACGACGGGCAGAAGCAGCCGGACTCGCCGAAGACCTGGTTCACCGTCCAGATGGGGCAGCCCTACATCTCGGAGTCCGCGGCCCTCGTCGCCAAGGACGCGGGGGCCGACTCGATGGTCGCGGCCGTGTGTTCCGAGGTCGCGGGGTGTGCGGCGATCGGTGACCAGCTCAAGGCCTACATGCCCAAGATCGATTCGGAGTACAAGGGTCTGGTCACGATCGCCGGGGACTCGACCAGCGCGACCGCCCAGTGCCTGCGGGTCGTCAAGTCGGGGGCCAAGGCGGTCGCCGCCTACATCGGCATCAACCCGACGAAGAACATGCTGGAGAGCTGCCGTTCCCAGGGCTTCAAGGGACACTTCATCCAGCTCGCCTCCTACGACGGGCTTTACCAACAGCTCGACTCGGATCAGCTCGGCGTCATGTATTCCTTCCCCTGGTGGTCGAACGCGGCCCCGGTCAAGGAGTACAGGGACGTCATGGCGGAGTACGCGCCCGTCGTCAACTACAAGGGGTCCGGCCCGGACGCCACCTGGGCGTCACTGAAGCTGTTCGACTACGCTATGAAGAAGAGTGGGCCGGCGGCCGAATCCTCGGTCAAGGGTGAGGACGTGATCGAGGCCTACCAGAGCGCGGTCAAGAACGTCACTCTGGACGGACTCCTCCCGCAACCGATCACCTACGCCAAGTCGGGCAACTCCACGATCAACTGCTTCTGGCCGATGGAGAGCGCAAAGGGCGGCGACTACAAGACGCTCCAAGGATCGTGGACCTCCGGCAACGGCGCGAAGGGCGATCTCGCGTCGCAGTGCGTGGAGTAATCAAAGCGCCTGCCCTCGCGGCCGAGCGTGGCCAGTGGGGTCGGAGTGACGGCAAGTTCCACGTCCGGACGGTCGACCGTGGTTGATGGTCGGCGTCGTGGTCGGAAAGGTTCGCGAGAGGGACCATGGTCCCTCTCGCGCAACGCTCATGACAGAAATACAGCGTCGAGATCGCTGATCGCGCAGATGTCGCTGCTCCCGCGCGGAGCCAGTCGTCGCGCCTGCTTCGAATGAATACAGGGTCATGACTGAAATTCTCCCGTTTGTTGTCGCCGGCCTGGTCTCAGGGGTGATCTTCGGGCTCTCTGGCACCAGCCTCGTGGTGACCTACAGAACGTCCGGGATCTTCAACTTCGGCCAAGGCGCCATGGCCACAGTGGGCGCCTACGCGTTCTACTTCCTCTGGGTGCGGCTCGAACTCAACTGGCTGGCCGCCCTGCTCGTCGTGGTCCTGGTGATCGGCCCGCTCATGGGTCTGCTCATGGAGCGGATCAGCCGACGGCTGGCGCACCAGCGCGCCGAGTGGAAGATCGTCGGGACCATCGGCCTCGTCCTGCTGGTGCAAGGCATCGGCTCCCTCTGGTACGGGCCAGACACCACCCCGGTGAAGCAGTTCCTCCCCGGGGCCGACTCGTTCGTCTCGGTGGCCGGGGTGGCCATCGCCTACAGCCAGCTGACCATCATCGCGATCGCGTTGGTGATCGTCTTCTCCCTGCAGGCCATGTTCCGGTTCACCCGGCTCGGCGTCACCATGCGTGCCGTTGTCGAGGACCCGGACCTGGCCGACCTCCAGGGCACCAACCCCGTTAAGGTGCGACGGATCGCCTGGGTTCTCGGGTCGTCGATCGTCGCGCTTTCGGGGGCACTGCTGCTTCCGCTCATCGGCCTCAACTCACTCCTCATCACCTTCCTGGTCGTCGACACCTTCGCGGCGGCGGCCATCGGACGCTTCCGATCGATCCCTCTCACGTTCGTCGGCGGCCTGCTGGTGGGTGTCGGTGGGGCGCTGCTCACCAAGTTCGAGCTGACCAACAAATTCCTGGTCGGCGCCTCCGACGCGCTCCCCTTCGTGCTGTTGCTGATCGTGATGCTGGTCATCCCGAAGCGGCGGCTGGTCTCCCCCTCCGGCCACGAGGCGCGCCCTGCGCTCCTCTGGCACGGACCGCCCAGGCTTCGGATCACCGCCTACGTCGTGGTCTTCGCTCTGCTGGCAACCGTTCCGTCATGGACGCCCAACTATCTGCTGACGCCCTACTGGTCCGACGCGCTGATCCTGGCCATCGTCGTCCTGGCACTGGGCCTGCTGGTCCGTTCGGCCGGCATCGTGTCGCTCTGCACCGCGACGTTCGCGGCGATCGGCGCGGTGGCCTTCTCCGGCTTCTACGTCGATCTCGAACTGCCCTGGCTCGTCGCCGTCCTGCTGAGCGGCCTCGTCGCCGTACCCGTGGGCGCGCTCGTCGCGCTCCCGGCGATCAGGTTGTCCGGTCTGTTCCTCGCTCTCGCCACCCTGGGCTTCGGCCTGTTGGTGCAGCAGCTGCTCTACCCTCGCAGCTTCATGTTCACCGAGCTGGCCGTCGGCCGTCAGACGCCGCGACCGGACTGGGCTCAGGGCGACAGCCAGTACTACTACCTGGTCCTGGTTTTCCTAGCCGTCGTGGTCGGCCTGATCGCGCTCATCAACCGCGCCCGCCTGGGCCGGATCCTGCGGGGCATCGGCGACTCCTCGAAGGCGCTGTCGGTTCTGGGACTGAACGTCCAGAGCGCACGGATCCTCGTGTTCAGTATCAGCGCGTTCATGGCGGCTATCGCCGGAACCCTGCACGGCGCGATGCTCGGGTCGGTCAGCAGTTCCGACCAGTTCTACACGCCGTTCCACTCGATCGTGGTCCTGGCCATTCTCGCGCTCGCCCCCTTCCGGGTGCCGTGGTACGCCATCTTCGCCGGGGTCACCGCGGTCATTCCGGGGTACATCTACGGTGAAAGCGTCCCGTACGTCATGAACATCGTCTTCGGCCTCTCGGCCATCGCCGTCGCAGCGCAGGGTGGTCCGCCGCCCATGCCGGTCAAACTGCAGCGGATCCTCGAGGCGAGGTTCGGCAAGGCCCAGGACAAGAGCGTCACGGGCACGGCCGAGGTCGAGTCCGCCGAGATCGAGCAGATCGCCAAGAGCCGTGTCACGGCCCGGCAGTCGTCGGACCGGAGCGGGCTCAGCGTCGAGAACCTGACCATCCGCTTCGGCGGCCTCGTGGCCGTCAACGATGTGACGCTCCGGGCCCCTGTCGGCCGCATCACGGGGCTGATCGGTCCGAACGGGGCGGGCAAGACCACGACCTTCGACGCATGCAGTGGCCTCAACCGGCCGACCAACGGCGTCATCCGGTTCAACGGGACCGATGTCTCTCGCATCCCGCCGGACGGGCGAGCCCGTCTCGGCGTGGGGCGCACGTTCCAGGTGATGGAACTCTGCGACTCCCTGACGGTGGCCGAGAACGTCGCCCTGGGTTGGGAGGCGAGCAGGGCAGGTCGGTCGTGGCGCACCCAGTTCGTGGCACTGCGGGGTGAGGAGCAGACCCGCATCAAGGCCGCCGCGCAGGCGATGGAACTCTGCGGGATCACCGATCTCGCGGGCCTGCAGACGGGCAGCCTGTCCACCGGGCAGCGGCGCCTCGTCGACCTGGCCCGCGCGCTCGCCGGCCCGTTCGACGTGCTGCTGCTCGACGAGCCGTCCAGCGGCCTGGGGGACGAGGAGTCGGCCCGGTTCGCAGACGTGGTGCGACGCGTGGTCGCCGAACGCGGCTGCGGTGTCCTGCTCATCGAACACGACATGCCGCTGGTCATGAACATGTGCGACTACATCTACGTGCTGGACTTCGGACGTCTCATCTTCGAGGGAGAACCGTCCGCGGCGGCGAGCAGCGAACTCGTACAGACGGCCTATCTCGGCGAGACGTTCACGCAGGAAGGGGCCAACGACGTGGAGGACCTGGCCGACACGATGTGCGGCGGCGCGGGAGGTCGCGATGAGTGAAACTGCTGTCGTGAGCGAACCTGCGGTCAAGCCGGCCCCGGTGCTCGAGGTGCGGGACCTCGTCGCGGGATACGACGGGACGACTGTCCTGCGTGGCGTGTCGCTGACCGTCCCCGTGGGGTGCGTGACCGCCCTCGTCGGGCCCAACGGCGCGGGCAAGACCACCCTGCTGAGGACGGTCTCGGGCTTGATCCGGCCGACCGCGGGCGAAGTCCGTCTCGACGGGGCCGTGGTCACGGGGTTGCCGGCCCACCGCCGGGCGAAGGCCGGGTTGTGTCATATCTCCGAGGGGCGCGCGGTCTTCAAGCAGCTGACAGTGCGCGAGAACCTCCTCATGCAGGCGGAGAAGGGCTGCGAGAGTGAGGCTGTGGAGCGGTCGGTCTCGGTGTTCGAGGTCCTCGGCAAGCGCCTGAACCAGGTCGCCGGGACCATGAGTGGTGGCGAGCAGCAGATGCTGGCCATGGCACGCGCCTACGTCCGCGAGCCGCAGGTGGTGCTCGTCGACGAGCCGTCGCTCGGCCTGGCGCCGCGCATGGTGGACGTCATCTTCCAGTTCCTCGGCAACGAACTGGTCGCCGACCGGGGCGTGGCCGTGCTCGTAGTCGACCAGTTCGTCGGTCGCGTACTCGACATGGCACAGGACGCGTACGTCATGAACCGCGGGCAGATCACCTTCTCCGGGTCTGCGGAAGAACTGCGCTCCAGCGATCTCTTCGCCCACTACATGTCGGACGGATCGATCAGCTAGTCGCCAGCCGGATGTCTTCCTCTGTGCTGGTCAACAGCCTGGCAGGGGGAGCGTGGCGCACGCAGGGTGGACGGTCGGCCCAAGACCGTCCACCCTGCCGTGCGCCCGCGCCGCGTTCACTGACGGTGCGGCGAGCAGTACGCCGTTGTGATCCACGACGTACGCACACGTACTTGGGGACTGGAACAACTCGAAGAACTCTTTGCGCGGAGCGCCCGCTTGCACCGCGTGGAGGCCGGGGCCGAACTCGGTACCACGTCCGCGGAGTGCTCGGCCCGGTCGCTCGCGAGAACAGCCGACACAGATCGCCCCCAAGGGTGTCCCTCGGCTTTCGTCATTCTGACGGTTTACCAGGGGTCGCTCGCACGAGTGATCGAGAGCATCGGCCTCGCGGGGAGGCGCACAACGGGGAGCATCGGCGGTGCTTGTTACCGCTTCCCGAGGAAAGAGGCCGCCGATGCTTTCGGATCCGACCGTACCCGCTTCGATGCTGGCCGCCCTGGAGTCACTGCGCAGCTGCTCCACCGGCACCGGCGGCCGACTGCCGCCCACGTGACGACACATCCGACGGGCCCATGTGTCGCGGTGCCGACGACCGCGCCCTTATCGACACCGTCACTGACCTGGTCATCCCGCCCCGCAAACGACCCGGTCGGCCCCTGCTGGTCGGCGAGAAGGCCGACAACGCGGAACGCCACCGGGTCCGAGCGCGGGTCGGGCATGAATTCCCAAGAACGGAGAACCTCAAGATCCTCCGTGGCTGCCGACAGCACGGCGACGGCCTGCACCATGCGGTACAAAACCATCGCGCTCTTGCGCGACAACGGCCAGAGCGAGGTCGCGCATGAGCGACCCGCTCTGGCCGTGTGGAGCAGCCGTGGTCGTGCTCCGACCTGCACGATCACGGCCTTCTGTGACGCCGTTCAGCGCCTGCTGATCCGTTCCATGAGAGCGGCGACGCGCTCCTGGAACTCGGGCGAACGGATGGACGCCGCCTGCGCCCTGACCTCGATCTCCGTCGCCTCGCTGTGCGAGAGCGCCCCTGCGGTGATCCGCATCGTCGCCTTGGTCGTCTCAACCAGCGACCGCGGGGCCGATGCGGCACGTGCGGCCAGCTCCTGCGCGCCGGCCAGCAGGGCGGCATCGCTGTCGTAGCGACGCCAGACGAGCCCGGTCCGCTCCGCCTCGGCGGCGTCGAGCACGTCGCAGAACAGGGTCATGGCGTTCGCCCCCTGAGTCCCCAGCGCGCGCTGCATCATCCAGGTGTATCCGCCTCCGGGATGCAGGCCGAGCTGCGCGAAGCGGACGTCGAACCTCGCGTTCGGACCTGCGAGCCGCACGTCGCACGCCAGCGCCAGGTTGAGCCCCGCTCCTACCGCAGCACCGTTGATCGCCGCGATCGTGGGCAGAGGGCACTGCGCCACCGCGAGAAAGCCCGCGTAGATGGCCTTCAGCTGCGCGGGACCGGCGCCCTGCAGCTCGGACAGGTCGCCCCCAGCACAGAAGGCAGGCGGCTCGCCGGTGATGACCACGGCGCCGACCTTCTCATCGGCCACGACCTCATCCAGGGCGCTTATCAGCTTCCCGACGATGTCGAGGTTGATCGCGTTCCTGCGGGCGGGGTCGGACACGGTGAGCAGGGCCACTCCGGCGTCGACCGTCACACGGACTTCAGAGCTCATATCGATTCCCGGGATCCGGATGCGGGTTGTGCATCGCTGGGCGAAGGCGGGTACGCATGGACCGGCCTCTCTCGGACTTCATGGACGTCTGGAGTGGTGCCTCCAGACCTTGGCTCAGTGGTCAGGCCTTGGGGCCGCCTGCCACGTAGATCACCTGGCCGGACACGAAGCCGGAGCGTTCGTCGGCGAAGAAGGACACGGTGTTCGCGATGTCCTCGACCTCGCCCACTCGCTGCACCGGGATCGAGGCGGCACGGGCGGCCTTGTACTCCTCCCAGTCCTGGCCGAGCCGCTCCGCGGTGCCCTTGGTCATCTCGCTGGCGATGAACCCCGGCGCGACGCAGTTCGCGGTGATCCCGAACTTGCCCAGCTCGACGGCGAGAGTCTTCGTGAAGCCCTGCAGCCCCGCCTTCGCCGTCGAGTAGTTCGCCTGGCCCCGATTGCCCAGAGCCGAGGTCGACGACAGGTTCACGACCCGTCCCCACTTTGCGTCGACCATGTGCTTCTGCACGGCCCGAGTCATGAGGAACGAGCCCTTCAGATGCACGCCCATCACCGCGTCCCAGTCGCCCTCGGACATCTTGAACAGCAGATTGTCCCGGGTGATACCGGCGTTGTTGACCAGCACCGTCGGCGGGCCGAGTTCCTCGGCGATCCGGGTGACGGCGACTTCGACCGCAGCGGCGTCGCACACGTCCGCCCCCACGGCGATCGCGGTGCCGCCCGCCGCGACGATCGCGTCGACCGTGCCCTTCGCCGCCGACTCCTCCAGGTCGATCACCGCCACGGCCAGGCCGTCCGCGGCCAGCCGCAGCGCGGTGGCCGCACCGATCCCCCGGGCCGCACCGGTCACGATCGCGACGCGTCCTGCTGTACCAGTCATTCCTGATCTCCTCCGACTTCCTGGCTCACCATCGAGCTCAGCCTGCTTCCACACGTCGATTCGGTCTGTTGGTGCCGCCTGGGACTCCACTCCGCCGTCAGCCGGCCAAGAGGGGCCACAGGCCGTCGGGGCCGGCGTCCAGGGCACGCGCACCGAGGCGGTCGTTCCAGATCTCCTCGGCCCCGTCCTCGTCCCGCCAGGCCCAGAGCCGCGTGGTGACCAGGCGCAGCTCGTGCTCGCGGGTGAACCCGATCGCCCCGTGGACCTGATGCGCGATCCGCGCGACCTCGCCGGCGGCATCCCCGCAGCGGGACTTCGCCGCGGCGACCGCCGACTCGGCGCCGTCGAACCCGTTCCGGTCCACCTCACGCGCGGCCGCCTGCGATGCCGCGGTGGCCGCCGCGACCTCCGCCGCCGCGAGCGCGAGGGACTGCTGAACAGCCTGCAGTCTGCCGATCGGGCGGCCGAACTGGACGCGCTCCGTGGCGTACTTGACACTCATGGACAGCGCTCCGTGCGCGGCACCGGCCAGCAGCAGGGCCCGGCCCAGCGCGGCACGCAGGGCGAACTCGTCGCCGCCCCCGGCCGGCATGGCCGAGACCGTCGCCCGGGCCCGGTCGAGCACCAGGGTGTCGCGGAACTCCTCCGCCACGTTCACACCCTCGACGACCCGGGCGTCGGACGGGTCGACGAGTACCACCCGCTCCCCCACGAGGGCGACCACCCCGGCAACAGCACGGCCCCAGGGGACGCGGGCCAGGGTGCCGGAGACGGTATCGCCGTCGACGGTCAGACCGGGCGCGACGACGGCGACCAGCGGGCCCTCGGGCACGGCCAGGCCCGCCGTGTGCAGCAGCCGACCCGCCAGCCAGTCGGTCTCCACCAGAGGCACCCGGGCGGCGAAGCGACCGGCCGCAGTGAGCACCTCGGCCGCGTCGGCGTACGTGCCGCCGGATCCCCCCGCCGCCTCGGGCAGGGTCAGCCTCGCCAGGCCGGTCTCCTCCAGGGTCGCCCACAGGGCCGTGTCGAGCCCGGTCGCCGTGGCGTCCCACGCGTCGCCGAACACCGACTCGACCAGTTCGGTCAGTTCGTTCATCGCAGACCCAGCCCTCGTGCCACGATCCCACGCAGGATCTCGTTCGTGCCGCCCCGCAGGGTGAATCCGGGGGCGTGCTGCACCGCGTCGGCCAGCAGCCGCGCGAACCCGCCCTCGGCGCCGGGGTCCGGCGGTGTCGACAGCAGCAACCGGGCCGCGTCGATCACCTCGTTCTCGAACCGCGTGCCGAGGTCCTTGACCACGGCCGCGGCCTGTTCCGGCGCCAGGCCGGCGTCGAGCGCCCCGGCGATCGCCAGCGACATGCGCCGCAGGGTCCAGTACCGCGCCACGAGCCGCCCCAGCTGCCGTCGGCGGCCCGCGTCGAGATCCGTGCCCGCCAGCTCTCCCAGCAAAGAGACGAGCAGGGGGAACGTGGACAGGTACCGCTCCGGGCCGGACCGTTCGAAGGCCAGCTCCGAGGTCACCTGCCGCCAGCCCTGCCCGATCTCGCCCAGAACCATCTCGTCCGGAACGAACACCTTGTCGAACACGACCTCGTTGAAGTGGTGCGCCCCGGTCAGCAGGGGGATCGGCCGGACGGTCACGCCCTGCGAGTCGAGTTCCACGATGAGTTGGGACAGTCCCGCGTGCCGGTTCCTGTCGTCCTTCGGGGCCGTGCGGACCAGTGCGAAGAACGCGCGCGCGTGGTGTGCCCCGGACGTCCACACCTTCGTACCGGTCAGTTCCCAGCCGCCGTCCACCTTGTCCGCCTTGGAGCGGACCGACGCCAGATCCGAACCGGAGTCCGGTTCGGACATCCCGATCCCGAAATACACCTCACCGGCGGCGATGCCCGGCAGGTACCGCCTGCACTGCTCCTCCGTACCGAACCGCAGCAAGGACGGAGCGATCTGTCGGTCCGCGATCCAGTGCGCCGCCACCGGAGCACCCGCGGCGAGCAGTTCCTCCGTCACCACGTAGCGTTCCAGGGCACCGCGACCGTGGCCGCCGTACTCCGTCGGGACGGTCATCCCCAGCCAGCCTCGCCGGGCCAGCTCCTTGGTGAACCGCTCGTCCCAGCCGGCCAGCCAGGTGTCCACCCGAGGACGCCACACCCCGGCTGCCCGCTCCTCCGCCAGGAACTGACGCACCTCCGAACGCAAGGCGGCCGTCCGCTCGGACAGCTCCACCGGCGGTGGCACCAGTTCCGGCAGCCTCGCCATCGAATCAGGCATGTGCAGCCCCTCGCTCGTCGTCGTTCTCGTGGACTCCGCCGCCCCAGAGGTCGAGCAGGGCCTGTCGGCGTTCCGCACGCGTCCGGCCCCGCAGGTCAGCGATGCCGTGCTCGGTCACCACGACGTCGACATCGTGCGAGGCCGTGGTGACCGGGCGGGACAGTCGGCGCACGAGCGTCGACCGCCCGGTGTGGGACGAGGCGAGGGCTATCACGGACAGCCCCGCACCCCGGGCACCGGCCGCCGCGAAGTCCGGATGGCCGCCGATCATCCCGGCGGCCGTACGGCCCACACCCTCCACGTTCACCTGGCCGTCGAGGTCGATCTCCAGCGCGGCGTTCATCGCCACCAGCGGCTCCGACGCCGCCGCCGAGAGCCTGCCGAGGTCGTGGGTGACCTCGATCGGGTGCAGGACGCGGCGGCCGTCCGCCCAGTCGTACAACCTCCGGGTCCCGCACAGGTAGGTGGCGACGGGCTCGTCGATCAGCAGTCCCCGCGCGTCGAGGTCCACGACCGCGTCCGGGAGCAGGCCCGAGTCGATGCGGATCGGAGTCCGCAGCGCACTCGCGATCGCGGCCCCGAGGCGGCCGGGCCCGACCTGCACCCGCGCACCCTCCGGGACCAGCCCGGCGACGAGCTTCGCCGCCTGCTCGTCGGCCGCGGTCGGCGGCGGCGCCACGATCTCCAAGGGAAGGTCGTCGGTCTCACCGAGCACGGTGATCCGCTCCACCGGAACCGGCGGTCCCGCGTCCGCGCACGGCCCCGGGGCGATCACGGCCGCCGTCGGGACACCCGCCTCGATCAGGCCGCGGAGGTAGCACGCCTCGGCGCCGAGGTGCAGGCCGTCGGGCCGCCGGACCAGGGTGGTGAGCAGGAGGTCCGGTCGCAGAGGCCCGGCGAGCAGCGTCGGCACGGCGGACAACCGGGTCGGGACGAAACCCGCGTGGCCGGCGTCGATCGCACGGCGCGCCCCCGGCCCGCCCGTCAGCACGCGGACATCGGTGAAGGCCTCGAAGTCCAGCTCGGGCGCGTGCGCCGGCATCCAGCCCACGACGAGCCGGAGGTCCCGCCCGGCGGCAACACGGCTCAGCGGCCCGTACAACGACCGGGGGGCGCCGCAGCCGTCACCCAGGGCGATCCGCGTACCGGGTGCGAGGACCTCCGCCAGCCGGGCCTCCAGGTCCGCGGTCATCGTCGGCCCCCGGTGAAGACGGCGTCCTGTCGCTCGTGGAACGCCAGTGGCACGGCAGAGTTCGCGTCACCGAGGTCGGTCATCCGGGCCGGACCTTCGGTCTCCGGGCCCTTCGGCCGGGTCCGACCGGCTTTCCCGTCGCGTCGGCGCCCCGCAAGGACCAGCTCGATAGGCGGACCGGCCTCCGGCCGCGCGACGAACCCGGCCATGGCACCGGACGGGACACACGCCCGGAGCGAACCCGGATACGTGCCATCAGGCGACACGGGCTCGATCCCGATCATCCTGCCGCCCACCTTTCGTCGAGCACAGACATCTGTCTCATCACTTGTTCCGAGTCTGATCATGTGGTTCTGCACCGCAGAGCCAGGACACCTACCGCGGCAGTCGGTGACAGGCCTGAAGTGTCGCGGAGCCGCCGGCACCACGCCTGTTCACACCGGTCGG
>Ga0307516_10000998_pt1 | contig 39129 bp, 37 predicted proteins | sample 19_EM_MG_FD_203310 | JGI IMG/M metagenome (GOLD analysis project Ga0307516, IMG submission 203310) | Populus trichocarpa ectomycorrhiza microbial communities from riparian zone in the Pacific Northwest, United States - 19_EM | ecosystem: Host-associated > Plants > Roots > Unclassified | place... | reverse complement strand
CGTTACCTGGAACGCCCTTATGGGCGGGGCACCACCGGATCTCGATGGTGATACCCGGCCTAGCTCTTCGCAGCTTTGCGATGTGTCGTCTTGCCAGGATTGCGTACTTCTGGCCTGGGCCGGGCTCCTCTGATGACATCCGCCTAATGGCGGCTTGGGCATCAGTGAAAATTGTGACCCGTTCCGGCACCGTCTGGCGCTTTGCCGCCTCCTCGAGGGCTCTTGCCAGTGCTGCGCATCCAACTAGGTGACGTTGGTTGGCAGGAGTTCGAAAGGCTGGAACATGGCGGTTCGGCGACACAGAGATTGGAACAGGTACCGAGTGCGGATGTTGATCAGTACTCGAGCACGCTGCTGGGATGCCGTATCTACGTCCTCAGACCCGCGGGGAGCGGCAATACGCATCCCCGCCGGTTCCAGTCTCGGCGCTGGCAAAAGACTGCGGTCCTGTCGGATGGCGTGTGCCGTCCTTGGCAATCCTGTCCGATGACGTCTTCATTGCGGGTAGCTCGTGGACGTAGAGTTCTAGGCAATTTTTTTTGCTGGCGTTGGATGCGAGCACCAGCACACACAGCACTGCCAACACGGCGTTCTCGTCGCCCGTGTTGCCCCCTTCTTCCGGCTCGTGTGCGGGCCAAGATGTAAAGACGCCACTGTAGAGTACCCACGCCGGCGACCGAAGCGCCAAATTCAGCCCATCTCGGAGTGTGATCGGAACAAGGATTTACGCTTCGCTGCCCCCACCCCAGGCGCGCGATCCAGTCCAGCGGACCAGCAGCGAAAACGACCGCTTTCTTGACATAACTGAGATGCATAGCCTCACTCTGAGTTCATGGGGGATGACCGACGGCAAAGCGGATGTCCAGGTTTTCTCATATGCACTCGCATTCAGCCCATGAAGCTGTCCAGGTTTCCCCAGTCACGAGTGCAAAGGTGGTGTCGCTGAATACGAGCGGCAGGCGGTTAGAAGAGGGTTGGCGCGGCTTGCAGGTAGTAAGCGTCAACTGAGCTTGCACTTCGGGGGTTATGTTGCTGTTGCTCACAAACGAATAGATATGTAGATAGCTAAACTACGACGGCGTGCAGCTTTCCCGGTGCAGGTGATAGGAGCATGGGTAGGTAGCCTCCCACGGTTTCGAAGGTATGGGACATGTTTTGCGGTGGAATTGGCGACCGAATTTTGGCGCAATTCGATGACCGATTGGACGACGGATTTGGTTTCTCAGTTAAGGTCCTCGCCATGAGCATATGTACGTCTCTCGCCATAGAACGTCGCCTCCCATGTACCCCGAGTGGAAGGCCCAGCAGAAGATCCTGTGGGCAGAGGTGTGGAAGAAGGGGGGGGGGGGAGAGCCGGTGCAATATCCAGGGCTTCCCCGCAAATGAAAGGTGCAGCCAGGCGGTACTCGACTTCCGCTCCGGATGTGGGAAGGCTGGTCCTGGCTGAGGAAGACGTGGGGAGCGCGGCGTCTTAGTGGGAGTGTAGGGAGCATAGGGGGCGGGAAGAGGAGCGCAGGGTGGAGACCGAGGAGCTGGTGGCCGTGGAGGAATTGCCATTGTTCTGCCCACGCCTTCCTTCATGGCGTCCACAGACGAGGAGTAGGGGGCGGTACAATTCCTTTTGTTCTTTCCTTTTCTTTTCTTTCTTTTGCTCTCTCTGCCGAGGTTCCCTCGGTGCTTTTCTACTTTCTTGGGACATGCCTGGGCGAAGGGCAAAGGGGAGCTTGTAAAGTGCCGCCTCCGTGCGGACTTCGGACGGGAATCCTGGACGGTGTGTATGTATCTCGTCACGATCTAGCCAGGTTGCAGACGAGTGGATAATGAATAAACAAAAAACAAACGTCGCCTCCCACCCACACATTTACATATACGCCCGTGCTGTCTGCTGTCCGTAACGATTCAAGTTGCGTACCGACTCGCCTCGGTTAGCGCTGACGGGCAGCTGTTGCCCCGATATCGAATGGTGTACGCTAGTGATGCGTCCAAATGCCTGCTGCAGTAGCTACGTAAGTACTAGGTCTTCTCTGGCCTGACAGACACCCTAGATATGTATCGAGATGGAACAATTCCCCCGGGTCGCCTTCGGTGGCAACGTTTGGAGAGCTGCGTGGTGACTATGGGACCACAATTGCTGGCTCTGCTACCCAACAACCACACCCAAAATGCGGAGCCGACGGCTTTGAATACTCTAAGTTCATAACTGAAATTCTGTTTGCAGCAAATAATACTTAATTATTTCCTTCGTGTGGCAGTGCGAGTATTTCTGAAGCGAAGTTCGAAATGGTGGACAACTTCATTCCCGGGTTGTCATTGGTCGCCCCACGTACTGGTATGCGGACGAACTATACTGAGTCGTACTAATAGAATAGCAAACGTCCAATAATCGCGGCTGATCGTCGGTGACGACTTACCCCGCAAACAAGCCCCTCAAGCCGGATGAGAAAAACACCCATACCCATGGTCTTTGCTCCACCTACTGCCCACCTTTCCCAAGCCATTCGACTCGTTTTCCTCAGCATACCCAACCAAGATGAGTTCTTCTCCGAATACGATCCTGGGTGGGGAGCTGGGTCCAATCGGTGATCTACCTCTACCGAATGCACCCGGGAATCAGGCAGTTAGCGGTCCACAAGTTGGAAGCGCAAGTGTGACGGTGAGCATTACCTTCAAGGTCCTGATGTATGTATGTAGCTAACATCGGCCTCCTAGTTGGCAATACTACCGCGGGATAACCCGACCGCCGGTTCAATTGCTCGACAGATTGTCTACGATCAAGCTACCGACTGCGGTAACACGAGCAACAGTTACAACATGAACCACACCGAGAACTACTACCATGGGACCGAAGATCCCTTGACAGATTTTGGGATGCGAAGAAATGATCTGATGCTATTTTCTTCAACTTACGCCATGCCGTGAAGCCAAAGCGAACTTTGCCGATCGCGCCATGTTCAACTCGGGGCAATGGGAACACGAACCTAGTTGCTTGGAGGGCACCCGAAACGAACTCCTTACGGAGATTATGCTCTGGTCTAGTAATCCCCATGACGCTTGCATCTTTTGGCTTTGTGGTATGGCGGGCACTGGCAAGTCAACCATCTCACGGACGGTCGCTCGGAGCTGGTATGATCAGAAACGACTGGGAGCAACCTTCTTCTTTTCTCGTGGCCAGGGAGATCTGGCCAATTCATCGAAATTCTTCTCAACCCTTGCCTACCAGCTAGCATGTTGGAAGCCCAGCCTTGCCACCCGTATACGACAAGCTATAGGAAAAAATCGCTATGTCACCAAACAAGGCCTAAGGGACCAATGGGAGCAGCTGATCTACCAACCGCTTTCGCAGATTGACGACGTACCATTATTGGTTATCGACGCATTGGACGAGTGCGATGGCGAAAAGGATATCAAATTAATCCTTCATCTCCTTTCTCAGACGAATTCTCCCGGACCCATGCGGTTGAAGATATTTGTGACCAGCCGACCGGAAACTCCGATTCAACTTGGTTTTGACAAGATATCGATTGCTGCTCACCGAGATTTTGCTCTTCATACGATCTCCAGCGCAGTAGTCCACCAGGATATATCTCTCCTCTTCCAGAATGGATTTGGAGAAATCCGAACGTGTCACCGATTGCCTGACGGATGGCCGGACAAATCATGCATACGCCGGCTCGTTCAGAAGGCCGGTGGGCTCTTCATCTACGCCTCAACAGTATGCAGATTCATCGGGTATGAGTACAGCTATCCACCGGACCGCCTCAATTTGGTGTTGCAGGACAGCAAAGATCACGGATCGTCAATGGAACAACTCGATTTGATGTACACGACACTCCTACGACAGGCAGTAGCACCCAACGGCTGCAGGCCCGAGGAAATGGAGTTACTGTCACAACGATTCAGGCGCATAGTTGGATCCATTGTGGTCCTACGTGACACGTTGACTGCTGCTGCTTTAACCAAAATTATACACGCGAAAGAGTGGGAGGTAATGAAGACATTGCGATCTCTGGGTTCTGTCTTACACTTTTCCGAAGACCACAGCTTTCCCATCACGCTCCTTCACCCGTCTTTCCGTGACTTTCTGTTAGACAACGAGAGATGCCAAGACCCCCGGTTCCGGGTCGTTGCCGAAAACGCACACAGAGACCTCGCAGTGAGGTGTCTCGATCTGTTGTCAAAAAGCCTACGACAGGGCATCTGCTCTCTACTCCCTGGTACGTTTAACAGTGATATCGCTCGCGAGGCAGTGCAGCGTTCCATTGCAGCCGAGGTTCGGTACGCGTGCCGCTATTGGGTCTATCATCTTCAGCGAAGCAATGTCAAACTCTGTGATGGGGAACCACTGCATAATCAGGTCGACGCTTTCATGAATGGACACTTCCTCCATTGGCTTGAAGCTCTCAACTTACTGGGGAGTATGCATGATGGCATTCTGATGATCAAAGCCATTAACTCCATGCGTCCGGTGAGTAATCCCAAAAATTCTGAGTTCTCTCACTTGTGGAGGGCGGCCGTGGAGCAGGAGTCAGAAAAGGTTTCCGTGGGCGATGTTGCGCAGCGGATCCCAGCAAAGGGGATTTTGCAGTGTTCGGCGATGACGGCTTCCCGCAAGCGGTACGAGACGTGGTTCCGAAATCATACTGACATTGAAGTGAAGTCCAGTTCTCACTTGCACGCAGTGTTCTCCATAGTCCGGTCCGGACTGCGGTCTGGATAGGATCGACTGCCAAAACCCAGTCCCGTCCGAGCCTTGGACGGACTACATAAAAGTAAAGCATCTCGTCCGTAGTGGGGCAGGACGGGTCAGTCTGCAGTTGACGGCAGTCCGACGGCGGTCCTAGTCGCATGGTGGTAATTGGGCTTATTAATCATTTTCTTGGTACTACGATGCCACAAACTATCGACGCGCACACCACCTCCTGTACACCAGTTTGCTTAACAGTTATAACCCCATCCCTCAACAGCCTACGACGCCCACCATGGCACGCCCTCAAGGGAAGAAGAAAGCACATCTACCAAAGAAGCCATCCATAGTACTACGTCCGACGAGCTTGTACCTACCCCGCCAACCGAAGCACCAGCGTAAACGTACACCAATGTTGGAACTCTAACCAACGATACCGATACAGTCATGGGACATCATGATGATGGCTCCATTCCGGACATCTTCAAAGCGAAGGAAAAGGCAAGGCTAAGTCATACTTTGCTGCTAGAGAATGGCGTTGAATGTGTCGTTGATGGTGTTCAGGCCTCGCAATAGTCCGTCCTGACCGGCCGGGCCCGGCAGTATTTTAGGACGGTCCCGTCCCGGGCAGGGTCTCCACAGCCCTAGTGCGTCCTGGTATAGGATTTGGACGGACTGCCGAAGACTGCCGGGCCTGGCGGGTCCGGCCGGGCACCCACTAGCGTTAAAATTTTCGGATTAGGGTGAATTTCTTTACTCCGGCGGGGTATGCAAGACCCACTCACCAACTTCTTTGTATTTCTACCGCCATCTCCACCCGACACGCCAGACATCCGTCCCACCGGCACCCAGCCCGCAACTCAGAATTCGTAACAGCAACCTCGGTACCGATGTCTATGCCGAAGACGAAGCACTCGTTGATATCGTCCTTCGTCCCCGAGAATTTGGCTTCTTAGCGATAACTCCTTGTCACTCCCGAACAAAATCAGAAACGACTGCATCGCGAGAGACAGACTACAAAGGCGACGGCGTCCACCCGAGAGCTGGAGTAGCCCCAGGAACAACAGACTTTGGCGTCCCAGGTATATTCTCGAATGCCTTTTTCCATCCGATGGTTCCTCACTTACACTGGAAGTGTAGATCTTGAGGCTCCTTTTTGGAAACGGTGCAAGAAAGCCAGATTGGTGCAGGACACGCTGGATTCACTCGAGCGATTTCAACGGACTCCCTGCCCAACCATCTGAGCTGTCGATGTGATCTCTTATTGGCACGAGGTTGGCAAGAATGGGACTCGAGATGGCAACTATCCCGGCCATGTCAGAGCCGGAACGAGTATTCTCAAGGTAAGATCCCCTCCCCCTGCACCTCTCTTGCACTCCCAACTAATAACTTCATGCAGTGGCCGCTACACAATTTTGTCACAGCGAGCGGCCTTCGAGATGACATTATACAGGCGCTCGAGTGCCTAAAGCCATCGATAAACGAAGAGATGATACATACTAGTACCTCTGAGGTTGGCGTGACTGAGAAGATGCTGAGTGAATTGGCGAAGCATCGGGAGGAGACGGAGGAAGGTGGGGACAATGTGAGTGATAGGTATATGAAACCACAAAGATCGCCGAAAATGAACGAACAATTTCTCCTCTCTACCGCCTCTCGTCCGACCACTGTGGCAATAATGTTCTTTTTCCATTGTTTTTTTTCGAGCTTCTCGGCAGCTAGTCGTCGGTTTTATATCCGTACTACTGTACGTAGTTAGGGTACGCCGTGGCTCCCATCAATACAACTGAAGCAACTGCATACCCGCCCCGAGACCGGAGATAGGGGACCACCCTGGTCTCTGATTCCCCACCACCCACCCTAGGGGAGGGGCGGGCCCGACCGGGCCCGGCAGTCCGTCCAGTCCTCACTGAAAAATGTCCACGGGACGGCCGTCCTTTGACTGCCAGGACTAGCGGCCATAGTCCAGTCCCGGGCATGGCCTCAGGACGGACGGGACGGATGACTGCGAGTAACACCGTGTTACTCGGTGGAAATGTCAGCGGTGTAGTTTAACCCTGTTGGATTGACATACATATTGATGCTGAAACCCTTCAGGTCCCTCTGTATCTCGCCAGTGACCTTTGCTACCGCCACCACCAAGAGCACCAAGAATGCGAATAAGTATCTACGCGCGAAGCACCACATTGGCCGTACTGGGCAACTCGCGTAAGGGCCTACATCCTCACAACTGACGATGCCGCCTATGAGCGCAGAGCCCGAGCGCGCGTTCAGCGCTACCAAGGTCACTTTGTCGCACTGTATGCGCCGTATGCAAGATGATGCCATTGCCATCGAAGCTCCGGAATGTCTGGGAAGCTGGCAGCGAGATGAATCGATCGCGGCCGTAGGGAGGGCGTCAAGGTGATTGAGGACATGCTCAACGCACCTCGTGAGGAGCTTAGCAGTCCCGTCCGAGGCTCAGGACGTACGGACGGGACTATGGCGAACACTAGCATAATAGTATCCTCACAGTTTGTCGCCTTCGTTACACCCAAGGGGAGCAAATGTTTGTATACGGGCTCATTTATTTAGGCTTTTACTTTACCTTGCTCTAGAACTAAGGAATAGCGCCGCCCTGACCATGCCGCTGCTGGCATCGAGCTACCGCTGTTCCCCTTCATGGTGACGGAACCACTGCTGCGGACACAACTTCCGAACTGGCGCCGTACTGTAGCAGGGAGAGGAGCAGGAGATGGGCGCGGGTTTCTTGTATTTCCTTCGCACTTGCTTTGTATTTTCCTATGTTCTTTTCTATGTCTTTTATCGGGGATAAGCCAGGCGGAGGAGTTACAGCCTCTGCCTGCGGATTCGCCGAGGTCGAGACGGACGGGGAACTGGATATTAGACTGTACACAATACCACCATGATCTGACAAGGTCGCACGCGATCAATGATTTGTCATCATCAGCCACTAATTGTCACCTACTGTGCAAGTAAGCCAGCTCCGGGCGACGATGGGGTGGCTGAATAAGTGAATATCCGTGGAGATGACTGGATCTCGGCAAAGGCATGCCGTCGGTGACAAACCGGTCCCGAGTATTGAAGCCGTCTTTACCCCTTCCAGTTTCTCTCCGTCCGTACCTCCACCCACGGGACCTTCAGCGGCGGCTTCCTTCTTAAGCAGGTGTTCCCACGACTCCGTCTCTTGCAGGCACCACCCGCACTTCGCGGTAGTTCGGTTCTTCGTCCATTAGAGGTATTGTCCGGCCCCGTTTTCAGCAAATGGAATCGGCCGGCCAGCCTCACTGAACTCCCAGACGTCACTCTGTTCGGGCGCTGCTCGTCGGGCAACCTGTACTTTCTTGCGGAGATCTGACCCTCCGCCCAGCGCCGGATCTCCCGCTTGAGGTTCGCGAGGGATCCGTGTAAGGGCAGAGGCAGCCCCCCATACCGGGTTGCGAAGTGCAGCCACTCGAACCCGTGGGCACCAGCTTCATCCAAGGAATGCATTCATGCGTTGGGCACGCTAGTCCGTTTCAGTATTCCGGCACAGCCACACTATTTTCCCGACTGTAATGACTAATGACTTCAACCAAACATCCTCGGCTAAGAGATGAACTCAGCACGATAAAGGACTTGGTGTGGCAAAAGACTCGATGTAACGCGACGAGACAAAGGAAAAGAGAAGAACTCGGCATGACAGATGAGTCGTCGCGGCGAAGCAAAGAGAAGGACTACCACTACAGTTCCCCCATTTCGCCATAGCTAGGTCGCTTGCGAATAATGAATAAATAAATACAAGAGATTGAAAACTTCGTCGATGCTATGTAGGGACAACATCATCTTTCCTTTCTAAGAGGACGGTTGCTGGTTCGCTGCCGCTTGGAATGGTACGCGTTATTTTGACAGATCTTTGATGCGGACTGTGGTCATTCGGGGTTTGACGACACGCCCTTCCTTTCTTGCAACATTTGTACCGGTCTTTTTGCTCTTTTCCAGACGACATTCGCAGTGTTGAACTTGCACCGTGCCCTTTCGTTGAGTTGTTCCTACCTATCGTCGTCCAAACAGTGTCCGCAATGGCCAAAACTCATCGAATTCTTGTTGGGTTAACTGGACAGGTTTCTCCAGTCGGAAAAGCATCTCCCTATAGGTAATTGCCTGATGGGGTACTGGAATCATTGTAAAGGAGGAGGAGGAGGAGGATATTTGCGCGTGTGATTGATTGTTCGAGTTGTGATGATTGATTGATGGATGACGATGGGATTGCTCGCGTTGTACCGGAGCCCCAGAACAGTACTGCCCTGTCACTTTTTTATTTTATTTAATTAAATATTTAATTCAGTGCCACATGTGGCGGCAAATTCCCAAACGGACTAGCGTGCCCAACGCATGAATGCATTCCTTCATCCGCCGCCAGGGCCCTGCTCCGCCTACTAATCGGCCTTCTCATTTTTAGGACCCCGTTGCGGCCGGGCGCCACCGGATCTCGATGACCATGTCCTGTCTGGCTTAGCGCAGTGCCGCAATTGGCCACTCTCTGGCTTGGATGGCAAACTTCTGTCCTGGGCCGGCACTTCCGAGGCAACGCCTGACGACTGCCTGTGCATCCGTGAAGATCGAAATCTCCCCTTGGGTGGTCTGCCACCTCGCCGCAGCATCTACGGCCGTGGCCAGCGCAGCACTCTCCCCGTCGAAGGCCACTTGTTTGTACGCCACGTGAACCTTGGTGCCCCCCCAGAGTTGCCCTTTCTGCCACGCCACGGAGTACCCCGCAGCTCCGCTGTCGGCCGTCGACCTATCCGTGATGATGGCGACGTAGGACCTGCCTTCGCCGAGTCCTGCTCTTTCACCACTGAGGTCACACCGAGCGCCTCCTGGGCCCTCCATTTTTTTTTTCTCCTCTACTCTTCCCCTTTCCCTTCCTTTCTCTCGTCGTCTCCGGGCCACCATATCCGGACGTCCATCATTTTGGCACCCGGTATGACGTGTAAAGAGCCACCAGCGAGCCTTGGATTCGGCACCGTCCTTCCGCCGAGACATCTCGCGTTCCAGACCCTGCTCGATCGGACCACGCCGCCTTCGACTGGACATCGGGGCTGGCTGTGGCGCTGCTGCCTAGAAGCACCGTGCTCCCCAGGGTGTGCTCGCAAGAGAAATAGCCACGCCGTCAAAATTAACAAAGTTTTTTCCGAAGATGCAGCAAACGTCTATTTTTTGATGGGAGAGTTAGCTGCGGACCTGGTTTTCTGTGAAAGCCACGAGCACCTGACCGCGGCCAGGTTGTAGTTGACCTGATGTGGCGAGGCTGATTGCTTGGCGCCCGAGGGGGGCGTGTTCATGTTTGGGAAAGTGGTAATCATCGCGGCAATGAAAAATAATCGTCGGGGGCATAAAAATGTGAAAGGGTTACATACAATCAAGAGCTGATTGCAATTGCTACGGGAGGAGTGGGTTAAGTTGACGCAGGAGGAAGTCAACGACGAGATCCGGAAGCTACCAACCATCAAGGAGCGCAGTCTCCTTGTTAACGGAGGCGATAGGTTCCATGCTCAGGAGTCATGTTTTCTATTTTGTTGTTTTCTTTCACTTTTACGTATCCTTTGCCACGAGCACGTTCAGGATTCTATTTGTTGCAGCCGCGGCGCAACCCCCAGTCCCCGTGAACGGCCGGCAACTCGCCCTTCTTCCTCTCCCGTCGCCCATGTATTCGGTTTTCGCAATGATTGCCCTTCCTTTCCGGCGCTATTGCTACAAGGGTGTCATCCATCGTGGCGGATTGTGGCGCGGGTGGCTGAAGTAGGGCAAGAGCTATTGTCACTGGTAACAACAACATCAATGGCTAGCAACAAGACGCGATTCCGGTTCGACGCACGCTATATTCCCACCGGACAGGATTCGATAATCACCTTGATTTCAAATGACAACTTCGCCGACCTTAGGCAGCCGACCACGAAACCGCAGAGGAAGAACCCGGGACTGAACCCTCGCGCTGCCTAACCCCTGCCCCGCCCACACGCACTCCGGTGGCCTGAAATTTTTTTCACACAGGAAGGGGTAGATATCTACACGCCTCCTCTCTGGAAGAACCAAACCAGCGCAATGGAAGCATGGATATCAACACCGGCCTTCCCGTTTCTGCAAGAACAACCCAAGCAACAGCACGCCTAGATGTCCGGCCGGCGGCGCCATGACCAACCAGGGCGACCACAGCATGCCATTACCCCGCTTTCCCCCTGAGCAACTTTCGGAACGCGGGATTTCTCGGCGGAAAACGGCGCCGGATCTAGGGCTCGCTGATGGTTCTTTGCATGTCACTGCACCGCACTACAAACCCCCCCGTTCGGAACACTGGGTTTGGCGCTTCGGGCGGGCGTGGGTACGGTGCAATTGCCGGTCCTCTGCAGGGAGCGGTGGTGACCGAGACCATGGCCCGCACACGAACACGACGATGGACTTTATTTCTTGCGCTGCCATCGCGGGTGGCCTACCTAGATCACGGCGATACACGCAGTACGTTTCCGTTCACTGTCCTTTCGGCTTGCTGTGGCACTCCCATTGCCCTCCGCCCTGGCCTGATAGAGCGCTTCCCAAGATCGCCTGGCTGCATCACGACGAGGGAACGACGCTTGGTGGTTCTGCTACTCAACAAACACCACCCGAAATGCGAAGCCAACAGCAGGATTGAATCCCCAATTACATACTACATATCTACTGTAGCTTTAATTCCGTTTGCAGCGAAGGCACGTAAGTAATTATTTCTTTCGTGTTGGGACGGGCATTTGCGCCAACGACGGGACGCTAGCCAAATAGGGTACCGGTATGCGAATGTAGAGTACTATTTTAAGGCTAGATAACTATTATTGGCGGGCTATCTACAAGTGGAATCTCGACCAATGATCTGCATTGACGTGGCTGGGCCTGTGCAACAATCGACCCCGCACACAAAACCCCGCAGTTGGAAGAGAGTACCTAACACCCCCGCCCGCAACCATGGTCGTTGCTCCGATTCAATCCAACTGCCTCCCTTTCGTATTCTATCCGACTCTTTTTTTTTCAGCATACGTACGCATTTCAAGGTGAGTTCTTCGCGAGAGCTGGGACGGCGGGCTATTTATCGAACACATCCGGGAATCAGGCGGGATGCGGTCGACAGGTTGGAAGCGCAAGTGCGACGGTGAGCATTATCTTCACGGCGTTGTCGAGGCCGCGGTGTAGCTGACATCGATCCCACAGCCGGCACTACTTTCTGCCGTGGGATAACTCGAACGCCTGTTTAACTGCTCGACGGATCGTCTACAATCAAACTTCCGGCTGCGGCAGCACGAGCAATAGCCACAACGTTAACCACACGGGAAATCACTACACTATGGCCGAAGATCCCCTGGCAGATTTTGGTATGCTGGAGGATGCCCCGACGCTGCTATCTTCAACTAACTTTCACCGTGCCGCAAAGCCAAAAGCGAACTCTACCGATGGCGTCGTATTCAACTCGCTGCTATCGCACCTCGAACCTGGTTTCTTGCAGGGCGTCCGATACGACCTCCTTGCGGAGATTATGCAGTGATCGGATACTCCCCATGATGTCTGTATCTTTGGCTGAGTGGCGTGGCGGTTACTGGCAAGTCCACCGTCTCACGTACGGTCGCTCGGAGGCCGTACGATCAGAAACGACTGGGAGCAACCTCCTTCTTTCCTCGTGGCAAGGGAGATCTAGCCAATTGGTCGAAATTTTTCGCAACCCCGCCTGTCAGCTGGCACGTTCGCAGCCCAGCCTGGAGACGCCCATACGGAAAGCCACACTCCACAATCCCGACACCACCACACTAGGCCTGCGGCTGATCCACCAAATCCTCTCCCAGGTAAGTCTTTCGTGTCCTTTCTCGGGCGAAATTCTCTCGGTTCCTTGCGGTTGAAGATATTTGTGACTAGCCGACCGGAAACCACGATTCAACCCGGCTTCAACAATATGTCGAACGCTGCCCACCGAGATCTTGCGTCCCATTCAGTTCTTAATGCGGTATCCGGCTCGTGAAGGCTGGCGGGCTCTTCATCTATGCCAGAACAGAGGGCAGATTCAGCAGGTATAAGTTCGATCATCCACCAGACCGCCTCATTTTGGTATTGACCGACACAAAGGAACACGAATTGTCAATGGACAATTAGATTCGACGTACACGACGCTCCTACACACTGTTACATCCGAAGACGGCAAGCTCGGGGAGGAAGAGCCACTGTCACAACGTTTCAGGATCCGTGTTGGTCTTACGTGATGGGTTGACTGCGTCTGCATAGCTGAACTCATACATGCTAAAGAGTTGGAGGTGAAGCAGACATTGCCCAGTCGTACGCTGTTCCGAGAGCCACAGCTTCCCCACCGCGTTCCTTCCCCCTCTTTCCGCGACTTTCTATTGGACAAACGAAGATGTCAAGACCCCCGGTTCGGTGTCGTTGCCGACGACTCACACCGAGACGGCGCAGGGAGGTGCTCCAGCTGGTGGGAAAGGGCTTGCGGTAGGTCATCTCCTCTCTAAAACTTCCTTGTTCCCTCGTAATTGATATCTCCCGAGACAGTGCAATGTTTCCTTCCAACCGAGTTCAGTACGACCATCTTCGGCGGAGCATCGTCGAACTCTGCGATGGCGAGCCACTGCACGGTCAGGTCGGCGCTTTCGTGAATGAACAGTTCGCCCATTGGCTTGAAGCTCTCAGCTTGCTGGGGAGTATGCTTGAAGGCATTCTTGTCAAAGCCATTAACTCCACGCTTCCGGTGAGTAAAGAAATAATATTCCGAGTGCTCCCGCTTCTGGAAGGCCGCCGTTGAACACAAGTCAGAAGCGATTCTCGTGTGCGATACCAGCGTCTCGAGCAGCAGAACCCAGCGAAGGGGGCTTCGTTGCGGTAGAGATTTCTGCCCTCCAGAAGTACGTGTGGTTTTATACCGGTATAGAAGTGAAGTCCGATGCTAATCCTCGCTTACAGGAGATGGTTCGTGACGCAGTGCGATTCGTGCCGAGGGTCTGAGTAGCCATCGAGATTGCCCCCTATCCAAGTATTCAGCTCGGCTCTAATATTCAGGGAGCGATTTTGGCACAACATCCCTGACTGGACCGACGAAGCCCCGCCGGTGCCTACGGATTTGGACTCGACGCTGCAGGTGCTCCACGGGCATTGCGAAGGAGTCGTTGATGTGAGATTCTTCCCTGATGGCAAGCTCCTCGCATCAGGATCGGGCGACAACGCTATCAGGCCGTGGGATCCGACGACGGGACCTGCGGTACCACTTTGAAGGGACATCCAGGCAGGGTCGGTTCAGTGGCACTCTCGCCTGATGGCAAGCTCCTCGCATCAGGGTCGTACGACGATCCAACTGTCAGGGCTGTGGGGTCCGACGACGGGGGCCTGTCTTAACGCTCTGGAAGGCCATCCAGGCGGAACCAGGACAGTCCGCAAAGGAACCTATCCCAGCGTTATACCGAAGAGCAATGACGGTGCTACTGCGGGAAATACATTCCTCGTGGAGAAGAAAAGGTAATTTTCGCCCCCCCCTCCCCCCTCCTTTGAGTACCTATTCAACCTCCCATCTACATGCAATAGAGACGCTAACGCAGTCGCCAATTGGCACGCAAGGTGAGTGCCAGAGGCGGATTCCGAGATGAGGACACCTCTTACCGGGCCCCGTCATCAAGATCCCAGAACACGACGGCATCGTCACTCGCGGCTAATCGGAGGTAGTTCCCGTGGGGGCGAGAATTCTAATGTGTACCAGTTTTGAGATTTTTTATCCCAGAGTGCCGCGACAGGTCCCCGTCGTCGGATCCCACAGCCGGACGGTCTCGTCGTTCGACCCTGATGCGAGGACCTTGCCATCAGGCGAGAATGCTACTGAACCTACCCTGCCTGAATGGCGCTTCAAAGTGGTGCCACAGGACACCACTGCCAGATCCTGCAGCCGGACGGTGTTGTCGTCCGACCCTGATGCGAGGAGCTTGCCATCAGGGGAGAATGCCGCTAACATGACCCCCTCTCCCCCCCGTGAATGGCTCAACTGAGTGCTGAAGACAGGTCGCCGTCGTCGGATCCCGCGGCCGGGCACTGGTCTTCTCTCTCTTTTTTTTTGATGGAGATTCATTTTCCGGAGGTGAGCGAAGGCGAAAATTTGTTGGCAATACTTCGTAGCTGACGGCTCTCAGATTTCATTGCTCGGCGCCGGGGGGTTTTTTTGTGTTGGGAATGTCGTTACGACGGGGTCAGTGGTTGTTTTTGGGGGCTGGAGCGCGTCGTAAACGGTGCCCGCATACGTTTGGTCGCTCTAGTTCATCGCAAGGGGGGGGGGGGGGAGCGAAATGTTCTGTGGGATTTGCGAATGTCCGTATAATGTTTATTTGTTTGTGCTTTTACTTAAGCTGGCGCCTGACTTGGGGAATTGCGCCGCTCTGGTTATGGCATTGCCGCAACTGAGTCACTGCCGGGCTTCATGCTGCTTTCTTTTCTTTCTCTCTTCAATCGTACTCGCATTCAGCCAATCTATATCTAGACTATGGCGGTGTGCATTTTGTCCGCTGTCCGCGCCGTGACAGCACGTTGCAAGCTCCCCTTTGCCCTCCGCCCTCCTCTCCTCTTCCCACTCCCTATCTACGCTCCCATTCCGACCCCTCGCTCCTCGCGTCTTCCTCAGCCGGGACCCGCCTTCCCCACATCCGAAGTGGTGAGGGAGTCTATCTAGTACCCACCTGTCATCGGCAAGGAGGAGTCACGGATGCCTCGTTAAAACCCACAAACCGCCTCATGGGGAAACCACGGACGTATCTAGGAGAAAGTGTGCATTCTCCAACGAAAGGGAGGGGGGTGTGAAAAGAAACCTGTTTAACCACCCGCCACGTATCCAAACCCCCCTGGACACGAGGCCGCTTCCGAAGCCGATCCGTAGGAAAAAAAACTGTCCACTGTCAGCATTGCGCGGACACAGTAACGGTGCGCGCGTCAGCTCCGGCGTGCGGGGTGCCGGAGCGCCGAGCGCGCACCACATCTCTGAAGGTCGGGGAAGCAGAGTCGCACTCCTGGCGCGGGAATTCCCGGACGCCGGCTGCAGGACCGATTTCGCTCGCTGGAAGACTGCGGATGACGGTTCGAATCGTGAATTCGACGGGTCGGTAGCAGCGCGGTCGTCGCGTCCCGGCACTGGGGCAGTCGCTATGTACGTTTAGTTACTGGTTAACTAGTTAGTGTCGGGGCTCGGGCGAGGCTTATTTGGAGGTAGCGATTTGGAAGGCGCTCTCGGCGGTAGGGACTGGTCTCGTGTCGTTTGCTACGAGTGGTCAGGTCGTGCTTTGAGCATCGCGGCGAGTTCGAGCGTGACTGTTTTGTCGGGTGGAGCCCTGTTGGCGACGCCGTGCGGCTCAAACGGTTGAGGCTTAAAAATAATGTGCAGGGATGAGGTACAGAACGGCGCGGCGCGGGGTCAGCGAGTGCGTACATCAAACCCGGGCTCATTACCTGCTGGAATATAGGAATCGATAGAGATTAAAAATATCTGATTCGATTAAAGATACATGGTCGCAAGCAGAACATTCTCTCTCTATAGTTACAGCGGGCCTTAAGGACTCGTCAGGGGAAAGCACCACCGGATCTTCTCGATGGCGATGCGCGGCCTTGCTCACCGCAGCGCTGCGGTGTGCTGTCATAGATAGCCTGAAGCGCGTACTCTGGCCAGGGTCAGGATCCTCTGAGGCCATGTTCTGGATGGCGGCCTGGGGCCTGGGCGTCGGCGAAGATCGTGACCCTCTCCGGGGCTGTCTGTCGCTTCACAGCAGAATCCAGCGCACTCCACCTCGTAGGCTTCCCAAATCTAGCCCATGTATTTTGATGCCCACCCAGCTTGCCATATGTACTACCGAGTACCCGGCAGCTCCACTATCGTAGCGGTGACCTATCCATGAATATCGTGACGGTCCGGCCGGGCACGCTCTGCCTCCTCCTTGGACATCGGCCTCTTGCTGCTGTAGGATGTCCGCAATCAGTGCCTGCAGCTCCTCCGGAAGGATTGTACTCTCCGTTCTCCCTGGGTATACCAGAGCACACTCCAGCCGTCGTCCGTTGCCCGAAGCGGGCCCCCGAAGCTGGCTTCTTCGATCGCTATTGCACTTGCATTGTATGTAGATGGACAAATAGTCGTAGAGTGCGGCTCCCATCTCGGTTGCATGTAGCATCTGTCTCACGGCGGGAAAAGTATTAAGTGAATCATGGCATATGGATTACAATACGGTGGACACAAAACTCTCGCTCACATCCTCTTCGCTTCCCATGCTCGCCGACGCCTCTGGCTCTCGAACGTTGTGGCCGCGTCTGAATATCGAAGACATCACCGGCGTGATCGACGGATAGCAGACCACGGTGGATGCAAAATTTCAGAAACTCTTCCGTTTCCACAATGTCATCCCGCAGGCGAAGGCGCTGAGCGGCGAGTTGTACCTCCTACGCTGCAGAGACGCGCAACATCAGCAGACATGGCTGGAACAGCTGCAGTCGCCAGCCCCATGAGAGCCAGATTGAACTCAAATGTCGGATGGTCGCTGCCGGATATCTCCTCCAAGGTGCGGCCATGCGATAGAGTGACCTCGGAGAGAGCGGGCAGTCATTCGATATGCCGTGTCCGCCGCTCGAGTGAATGCCGGGGTTGCCTGGGGAGTTGATAACAAAGCTCTTCGAGCAGTGGTTACAAAACCAGCGGCGGCGCCCGCTCCAGTCGCCCTCGGCGCCACCCTTCGGAGTCCAACTTCGGTGATCCCTTTGCTTTTTCCGTAGAGAGTCGGGAATGGACTGTGTTGTAGGGTGCAAGCCCGACGTATCTGGGGCCGGGGTTGTGGCGGTGTTCTGCGTCTGGGGTGGTTTGCCGTGGGTTTCGAGGGCGGTCGCCATCGATCGATGACGGCGGGGAGGAGAGGCCACTGGTGGAGGCGTGGAGCGCTGGGGATCGTGTAGTCCTAGCGACGGGGCGAGACTATAGGGAACGCTGGTTTTGTTGATGCGCTCGCCGGTCCGCATCTTGTACCGGGCACTACCAGCATTTCACTTTCGGGCCGTCCTGTCGTCAATCGACACCCAGTTAGGAGCACAAAGATCAACGATGGGACCGACCCACTTTTGACAATCCTTGTGACGATATTCTCTAGTGGAGTGATTTTTCGCAAGGGACAAGCCCACTGCCACCGCCGTCCCCGCCGCTAATCCGCCATTCTATCCCTGGGCACAACCACTCTCCTCTTCAACGACGTCGCCTCCGCTTCCGCAACCACCAGCGCATCCTCGAAAGCTTTGATAACTGCGTCGTACAGTCTATCCCTGACTTCCGCTCGCTCCAGATTCTCCCTCTCGCCGGGCGGCCACAGCGCCGCCCTCAGATCCTTCGCCGCCTTCACCACCGCGACGCCCAGATCGACATCGAACCACCTCGTGAGATGGAACTCGAAGCTCTTTTCGCTCTGGATCTGCTTTTCCTTTTTAGCGCCGGTGACGTCCGGCTCGTGATTGCTCCAGAAACTCAGTGCGGGAGTCACGGCGCGGTCTTTGATGATGAGCCAGAAAAATACCCACATGAAGCTCTGCAGATCGTCGTAGTATATATGGCGGAAACTCGGCAGGCACTCCAAGGCGTCGGTGCTCATGAATTCGATTGTCCCAGTGCGCTCGGGGATGGTGCTGTGGCGGCCGACAAAATCAGCGCTGATGGCGTGGTCGAGGTCAATCAGGAAGCCATGGAAACCGTCGGCGCGCGGACACTGCGAGGGCACGGTGATCATAATGTTGTTGACGCTGATGTCACGGTGGAGGATATTGTTGTAATATCTCACTCGTTGCTTAGTCATGGCGGCAGGCATGGACCTGCCCCTATATTCTCCTTTCTCTCGAGACTTCAGCCTTACTTAGACAATACACACGTTCATCACTTTCAACAGGTTATGAGCCCGGACCAGCGCTTTATCCAAAACCACTGCAAAAATAACCTCACAGCGCGAATAACCTCGATCCTCTATTACTTTCCACAACAAACTTACCTATTGCCCAACATGGTTGAAATGTACAAATCGATGTACGGATCCTTCGAGAAACTCTTCTCGGACAACTATGACACCTGGAAACCGTGCATTTTGACAATTCTCTCAGCAATGCTTGCCCTCAAGATTGTCACAGGCGAAGAAGTCGAAGACGATCTCCCTATCGGAAACTCCCCCGTAAACATCGCCAAACACGAAAGCTACGAGAAGCGACAAGCTCTAGCAACCACCACAATCCTGCTCTCCTGCACCCCCGAGGTCAGAATACACCTATCCGGCATTATCGATACGAAAGCAATGTGGGATATGCTCGCGGAGCAACTAAGCAGCTCATCCTCATTTGGCTGACACGTCACAATCGGCAAAAATATCTCCAATGCCTGTCCAAAGGCTGGTGAGAGTATCGCAGTATATCTCTCACGTCTGAACGACATACGAGTTCAACTTGCTGGGATGGAAGGAGCTATACCTGACGAGAGGTTTCTGTACCACATTTACCTTACAGCTCCGGAGGAGTACCAACCAGTGCTCGACATGATGCAGAAATGACCAGTGGGTATGGCTACTATTGCATCTGTATCTGAAGCTCTCCGAGATGCCAAGCAGAACAAAGTGGCCCGGAAGGCCAATGAAGATGGAGTATCTGGCACAGCACTATTTGCACGTGCAAGAGGAGGAAGAGGAAGAGGCGGAGGAAGAGGTGGAAGAGGGAACCGGAATGGAGGAAGAGGTGGAAGAGGTGGAAAAGGACGAGGGAAGTAGCCCGAGCAGAAGACTCAACACTGTGTCAACTGCAACATGAGCAACCATACTACCGAAAACTGTCACAAGCCCCTGAAATCGTCCAAGCGCCCACACAACACTGGCAATGACATTGTCTGCTACCACTGTGCGGAAGTTGGCCACCCCAAGAAACTGTGTCCAGTGTGGAAACGAGTACAAGAGACCTTCAACAATCGCAACTCTGGAAGAGCACTACTCGCAAACGACGACTCCCAAGCACTGGTTGTGGCAAACCGAACGCCAGGCAACGCCGAAGATTTCGATTGACTAGCCGACTCGGTGGCCTTACTCGGTACGATGGCCAGTCCCGCTGCCGTACTCGATTCGGCCTGCTCCGTTGGACGTATATGGATGCCCGGACCGATGGACTCAGCTGGACCCACACGGCTCGGCCATTTCGCACTTGCATCGGAAGCACTGTCAACTACGTGGATAATCGACTCCGGCGCCTCTCACCACATGTACAATGGACCCAAGTCAGCGTACCTCACCTACCGTCACCTACCGTATCCAATCGATATCAAGTTGGGAGACGATACCTGTGTTCGGGCGACCCACTACGGAGAGCTGTCGATTCATAAGCATCGGATTGAGGCACTGCATACACCCACCTTCCGATACTCACTGCTATCCGTTAGCGAATTCAATGATCAACGCTATATCGTCACCTTTGGGAACAACAAATGCCTTATAACCGACGGCAAACGGAATATCGTTGTGAGTGGCACCAAAAATGGAAGACTCTTTCAGGTGGACAATGACTCGGTAGCCCTACTGAGCTCTCATGAGCTGGCGCCGGCCGCTCCCCACGGCCGAAGCGGCGCTCACGAGTTGGCGCCGGGCGCTCACCATGGCCAAAGCGGCGCTCACGTTTTGGCGCCGGGCGCTCCCCACGGCCAAAGCGGCGCTCACGTTTTGGCGCCGGGCGCTCCCCACGGCCAAAGCGGCGCTCACGATTTGGCGCCGGCCGCTCAACCCGGTCGAAGCAGCCCTCAGAAAAGGTTATCGCTCCAAGATTCCCAGCTTTGGCACAGACGCCTAGCCCACTCCAACCACACAGCTATGGAATCGCTAGTTGATGGCTATACCTATGATGATCGGATATGCGAAACCTGCGTCCTAGCCAAGCACGAACGGAAGATCATTCGGATACCGGTACAGGGCACTACTACTCCGTTTGAACTCGTACATTCCGACACCTGTGGACTGTTTGCTACCAAATCTATTGGAGGCGCAACCCACTTCATTGTCTTTATCGATGACTTCAGCCGATATGCCTATGTCTACCCTCTGCTCAACAAGCTGGCCGGCACATACACCGGAATCTTCCAGCTCTTCCAGAAAAAGGTCGAGAACTGGGGATACACCATCAAGAGATTTCGCTGCGACAATGGTCAAGGCGAATACGACAATAGACTATTTCGCGGTATCCTAGCGGCAGGTGGAATAAGTTTTGAGCTGGCACCTCCCTACATGCAGCACAAGAACGGTGTTGCAGAACGAACTATCGGTCTACTCACGAGGAAGGCCAGGTCCTTACTATTGGACTCGCGAGCACCAACCGAATTCTGGGCGGAAGCTATCTGTACGCCCACCTACCTGCATGCAAGAACACCGAACCGCGCCGTAGACAGCAAAACACCATACGAGGCACTTCATAAGCACATGCGACTCGCCACCAGCAGCGATGACGCCGCCGATGAGCCATCAAGCTACAAGCCACCGCTCCACCACCTTCGCCGTTTCGGATGTGTAGCTTATAAGCTCATACCAAAACAACAAAGGGTGGACGCGAAGATGGGAGCTCGCTCAAAGAAGTGTATGATGCTTGGATACGTACATAATACTACCAAGATCTGGAAGCTGTGGGATCCGGAACAAATGAAAGTCACACAATGCTCGGACGTCAAGTTCGACGAGGCGACGAATTTCCACACAGTGGAGCACCCATCAAATGAAAAAGATGTACTCGGTCTTCCGGAGGAAGGACCCATTTATGCTGAAGACTGAATCACACTTCCACCAGCATTGTAAGGACACATACCAGCGTTGCAAGGACACGCACCAGCAGTTGAACACACGCCTGACGAGGCCGTCGCTGCCACAGAATATGCACCTGACGAGGTTGTACCTGCATCAGAACGGTTGGAACCAGAGAGACTGGAACTGAAGAGCTCAGAACGGTTGGACCCGAAGAGATTGGAACCGGAAGGCTAACGCCCACTGAGCACTACGAGTGGCCTAGCGCCACTACGTAGATCTATGAGGATGAAGACTCAGAAATCCCAAGGAAACGCCCTTATGACAGGTCACCACGGGCAAAGCGGCGCTCAGGAGATGGCGCCGGTCACTCACCGCAGTCAAAAGGGCATTCAGGAGATGGTGCCGGTCGCTCACCGCGGTCAAAATAGCGCTCAGGAGATGGCGCCGGTCGCTCACCATGGGCAAAATGGCGCTCAGGAGATGGCGCCGGTCGCTCACCGCGGACAAAGCGGCGCTCAGGAGATGGCGCCAACCGCTCACGCCGGCCGAAGCACCGCTCACGAGACTATGCTGACCGCTCATGCCAGCCAAAACGCGCTCATGACAGGCTCAACAGAGGACGACCCCGGATCCTACAGGGATGCATTGAACAGCTCACTGAACAAGCAATGGAAAGAAGCTATGTGTCAAGAGTATGCCTCATTGATTGAGAATAGTACCTTCACTCCCGTTACCAATACCAATGGTATGAAGCCTATAGGCTGCAGATGGGTATACAAGACAAAGCGGAATCCGAACAGTACAATCAGATACAAGGCACATCTTGTGATTAAGGGATATGAGCAGATCCGCGGTGTTGACTTCGATGAAACCTACGCACCAGTCGGTAAGTTGATTACCCTTCGGAATCTACTGAGCTTCGCAGCGCAGAATAGCTATAAGATCGATCATCTGGATGTCGTTACCGCTTTCCTCAATCCCGAGATAGACACTGAGGTCTACATGCAACTAACGGAAGGTATCAAGTGGCTCGAGTCCACAGCCATGCTCAGCGGTAATCGTGATTGCTTCCTACGCCTCAACAAAGCACTATACGGCTTACGGCAAGCACCCAGACTCTGGTATCAGGAAATCGATGGCTTCCTAGAATCGATCGGATTCCACCACTCCCAAGCAGACATAAGTCTTTACATTTGGCACGTTGGAGTGTTAATACTCCTATACATCGACGACATACTCGTGTTCTACGCCGAAGAAGCATCGGAAAAAGCTCTGGAAGTTAAGCAATGGCTTATGCTCCAGTAGAAGATGTCGAACCTCAGACCATCCAAGCAGTTCCTAGGCTTGGAAATTGATCAACTTGCAGATGGAACCATTACCCTCAGTCAACCTGGATATATATTGACAATCCTTGCCCGATTCAATATGCAAGATGCGAATCCGGCCCTGACTCCACTGCACCCAAAGAACCGGCTCGATATCGACACTTTGGATGCGGAGGAAGAAGTGGATCAAGCCGTTTACCAATCTATCGTCGGGAGCCTTATGTATGCCGCTATCAGTACTCGCTCTGATATTGCGTTCGCGGTCGCAGCACTAAGCCGATACAACGTGAAACCCTACTTTGTCCACCTGACAGCGGCAAAGCAAGTCCTCCGATATCTCAAAGCAACAGCCGATGCCAAGCTCATCTTTCCCAGCACGACTTCAACAGAGGCGTCACCTCTAGTCGGATATACCGATTGAGACTTCGCTGGCGACAGAGGAGATCGGAAGTCACAGGGTGGCCACATCTTCAAGGTGTACAGAGCCCCCATTTCCTGCCTCTCGTGCAAGCAAGGACTAGTCGCATTCTCTACCACAGAAGCCGAGTACATTGCTTGCTCCAACGCAACCAGAGAAGTAGAGTGGTTGGCACGACTGCATAAGGACGTTACCAGTGAGACTGTAGTTCCAACGATCTACTGCGATTCCAACGGCACGTTGAAAACGATCTACTCCAGAGTCTCAAGCCCTAAGACCAAGCATATCGACATCCTGTACCACATCAGTCCCGACCAGCAAGAGTGCGGAATAGTCAACTTCACCGACATTTCCACCGATGACAATCTGGCCGACATCATGACCAAGGCTCTCGGCCCCGCAAAACACCTACACTTTGCTACCGGTATCGGCCTATGGGCTGAGAAGATGGGCGTGAAGTGGGCATTTGGATCCCCTGGACAGGCAAAAGGACAGGGAAAGGTCGAACGCGCTATTAGATCCGTCAAGACATCCATTCGGAGGATGGCCAAGGAGAAGCCAACTGTGTGGATTACACTCGTGCCGGATGCGCAGCTGGCTTTCAAGACTCATTACCCGTACAGCGAAAATGGTCACTCTCCATCGACACTGCTGTTGGGATTCACGCCACGCAACAAAGTCCTAAACCTCATTGAGCCTGCTCAGACGAACAAGATTCTTGCCAATCCTAGAGGCCACAAGGAGATGATGAAGCAGCTACAAGAAATCCGACTAGCCAAGTTGGACGCTGTCCATCAGGAAGCCGTCAGTATGCAGATCGACCATCGGGCCAGAAGGATTACCAATCACGAACAGGGTCTGCGCCGCCACCATTACGTGATTGGCGACTTGGTTCTTTACCAGAACTACCAGTTGAAGACTCAGCATGGTAACCCGTGGACTTACCACTGGAAAGGCCCTGTGGAGATCGTGCATATCACGGCTAAAGGCAAACTTCATCTACGACATCCGGAAACGAATGAGCTCATGAAAGCCTGGCATACCGACAAAGTCCGCCCTGTCATTTTACGTAAGGCTTCCGTCGTGCTGGAAGATGCCAGCGACTCCGAAAACCTTTGAAGGGGGTCGGTATTACAGTGGGTATTTGGAGGAGTTGAGTGAAAGGTGAAAAAGTTGAGTGAGAGTGGGAAAAATTGAAAGTGGAGTGAGTGAAGATGAATGAGGGATGGAGCAGGGTTGGAGAAGATGGGGTTGAGGAGTTTAGGGCAGTGGTAGCATGTGGGAGGGGAATTTTGCCCCGAGTATAAAATAGTTGTTTCTTGCGTTGTTAGAGAGCAGCCTCCGACGTATTGATACTTTCTCTCTATGTTCCTGCCCCGCTTTTTACGAAATACTACACGTTTGGGTTGTGTTTTCCCTTCCACCTCCCATTGAAGAATCCCACACAGCACCCATTTTCTTGGCTCCGCAACAACGAGCGAGCCATTGAGCAGGCCATCGTGCAATACACCGAGCCCACCTCGAATCGAACCATCCGCTGAAGCACTGCAAGTGAGCTGTTGGACAGTATGCCAGACCTGTCTAGACCGAAACATCCGCCAAAGCACCGGGAACGAATTGTTGGGCAGTTCGCCAGGCCCATCTCAACTGAACCATCTGCCGAAGCACTGCAAGCAAGCTATTGGGCAGTACGCTGGGCCCATCTCAACCGAACTATCCACTAAAGCGCTGTGAGCAAGCTGTCGGGCAGTACGCCAGGTCTGACTCGACTGAACTATCCGCTAAAGTACTGTGAGCGAGCCATCGGGCAGTACACTGGGTCCAACTTGATCGAACCATCCACTAATGTGATACATGCAAGCCCTTGGGTAGCTATCTGGCATGCACCAAGCGATCCGCCAAGTGAGCCGTCACCACAGAACCACGGACGAACCATTGCACAAGCCATTGGGCAGCCATCAGGCAAGCGCCATCCACCATATGATCTGTCGAGCCAGCCCTTACTGCAGAGCCACTTACGATCTGTCGCTCAAACCGCTGCCAGCAGGTGCTGCCGATATCGAACCGAACCCCTTCGATGATTTCAGAGTGAATGCCTTAACGGTGGGCGAACTTGGAAGGATAGTCATGGGGGGTGTTATTCCTGTATAATAACTGATCACTGGCGAAGACCGCATATGTCCCATCTCCTTCATGATTGTTGAGAAATCTGACTAGTTCGATATCACTTTGACTCTGATGTTGACCAGAAATCCCAGTCTTGTATTCTACATCACTGCCGCCATCCGATTACAACCTCAGTGTCACACTAGAATCTAAGGCTTCGAGTCACCTTTCTCGAGAATTTCGACCTTCAGACCACGTCGAATGTCAGCCTCCCACCCTCCCTACGGTCGACACACGAAGCAAACATACGAACAGGTGGAAGGTCCTGCTCAACACCAACAGCAAAAAAGGAGGTTGGGGTAGCCAGATGTCGAGTTGAAGCTCAATGGGACCTGGTAACGTGCTGAAAAGGCAAGGAAGGAAAGACAACTTGCCAGCCATTACATCGAGCAGACGTGGTCAAGCCGAAAGGCTAGGGAGAGAAAGACCATCAGATGGCCTATGAGCCATAACTGGGAAATTGGGCCAAGAAATAAGTGTTGGCTGTCAGTCCAAGCAGCGTTCAACAATGTCGACGGGAACCACACTGCCAACAGCTCTGATAAGGGTGTCCATCACACTGGATACATGGCACTGAAGACCAGCAAAAAAGCCACCGGAGACGCAGACAGTGATGGCTACTTAGTAGGCAGGTGAACAATGAGGATGTTTTTGTTTTTGGGCTAGGAACACCTACAGCCTAGGTGTTGGAATATAGGGATCGATAGAGACGAAGGTAGTGAACTGATTGATTGATACAAGGTCGAAGGATAATCATTCTCTCCATATACAATGCACCTTAGGAACTCGCCAAGGGGAAAGGATAGAAGATTGGCTCCCGAGCCGGTGCTCGGAGACTAAGGCTGCTGTCATCTCCGGACACGTTGCCTCTGGTCAGTCATCTCCGGATGTCGTCTCCGGTCCATCATCTCTGGATACCCATTATTCTGACACTTCCCCTCATACGGAAGATGCAAAGGAATGCAGGAGTGAAGGAGAAAACGAAACCACCAGTATAGCAACAAACAGTTGCAGAGAAAAGAAACAAAAACAGTGAAACCCAGTATCCTTGGATGCCTCGTTAAAACTCATAACCGTGTAAAAAACCTCATGGGAAAACCACGGACATAGGAGAAACAGTGCATCCACCAAAGAAAGAAAGGAGAGGGAAAGAAACCTGTTTAACCACCTACACGTACTTCACTGGAAGCTTCCCCTGGATACCAGGCCGATTTGCAGGCAAATCCGTTGGATAATCTGTCCATTTGTCAGCATTGAGAGTACACAGCAGCTCTGGTATGGGGCGCCACAGCAGCTCCGGCATCACCGAGCGCGCACACAGCTCCGTCATCACTGGGTGCGTACAGCAGCTCCATCAACATCGAACGTGAACAGCAGCTCCGGTATGGGGCACCACTGCAGCTCCAGCGTCACCAAGTGCGCACATCAGTTCCGTCATCACTGGGCGCGTACAGCAGCTCCATCAACATCGAACGCGGACAGCAGCTCCGGTATGGGGTGCCACTGCAGCTCCAGCATCACCAAGCACGCACAGCAGTTCCGTCATCACTGGGTGTATACAGCAGCTCCATCAACATCGAACGCGAACAGCAGCTCTAGTATGGGGCGCCACTGCAGCTCCAGTATCACCAAGCACGTACAGCAGTTCCGTGATCACTGGGCGCATACAGCAGCTCCATCAACATCGAAACGCAGACAGCAGCTCTGGTATGGGGCACCACAGCAGCTCCAGCATCACCAAGCGTACACACAGTTCCGTCTGAACATTTGGGGCTCAGAAAACGTACCAAGTTCAATTGGCTATAAGCCATGAACCACAACCTTACTCGGGCAGTCCCAGAAGTTCACCCGGGCAGTCTGTGCAGAGGCTTTCTGAGACCACCTTCCTTTTCTGAGTCGTTCTGCATCTTGCTTCAACTGACAGCTAGCTTCCTTGTGCCCTTCTCGTGTGCAGCAGAAACATTGTAGCTGCGAATCGCTAGGTCTTTCGTAAGGCTTCCAACCTCTGTATCTACCGTGTCCCCCTCACCTGCCACGGTGTCGAGTCAATGCTCTTAGCGCTTGCGTGGTGGTACCGGTGATGTTCAGGTTCGAACCGACTTGGTCGTTGCGGAATGCTATTGAGGCTTCGGCATCAATCAGTGTTGTGGTGACGGCATCCAGAGTAAGTTCAGCCATGGGCTTGTTCTCAATGATGCCAGCGATGGTGGCCAATGTCTCTGGGAGCGTAGAAAGGAGGTGACCGATTAGAACATTATCTCAGATACGTTTTTGGGAGCCAGTGAGCGGTTGACGAATATCCTTTAGTGTGGAAATATACGCCGAGGCTGAGGTGCCCGGCTTCATTGTAGTCTTGTGAAAACGGCGAACAGTCGTAAGTCGCCTGGACAGCGAGGCTGAGATATTGAATGCCAGACGCAGAGCAGTCCAGACGTGGTTGGGTTCTTTATTGGGGAGGTTATCGATGAGGGATTGTGTGGTTTTGTCCGATGACGCATATATTAGCGAATAGGCCCGTCCAGAGTAGCAGCGAAAGTCATGGAGCTGAGCAGTCGCGCCCACGTTTGGGGGTGCTTCCGTTCCGGTTACGATTCCGAATACGTCTTCTGCGATCAGAAAGGCCTTGAGTGAGCACTTCCAGGAGTGGTAGTTGCGATCGTTGAGCATCTCCGTTGAGCCATGCTTGCAGGTGAACTTCATGGATTCCATGTTGCAAAAGGTTCAGATCTTTGTTGGAGAACTAAAGCTTGGAAATAAGGCTCACAGGAGTTGAGGCTTAAAAACGAGAGTGCAGGGATGAGGTGCTGAAGCGAGGTGGGTGCAAATATCGACGGGTTCGGTTATCGGTAGGTTGCGGATTGGTAGAGCATTCAATCCAGGCTCACAACCTGTTGGAATATAGGGATCGATAGAGACGAAGGTAGTGAACTGATTGATTGATACAAGGTCGAAGGAAAAACATTCTCTCTATATACATCACACCTGAGGAACTCGCCAAGGGGAAAGGACGGAAGACTATCTCCCAAGCTGGTGCTTGGAGACTAAGGCTGCTGTCATCTCCTGACATGTTGCCTCTGGTCCGTCATCTCCGGACGCCATCTCCGGTCCGTCATCTCCGGACACCCCTTATTCTGACACTAGGGCATCGGTAGTAAAAGGTAGAACATCCAGAAGAACGACCCAGGGTTGGAGCCTATTCGACCAGAAAGCCTGCGAATGAGACCTTCAACAAACCTCCAGGGCTGCTGAGCTTGTTTTCCTGTTTTTTACCAAAACCAGACGAAAACAGCCAAAATCCAGTCGTTTTGAGTCCTGCTGGCCACCAGGGAACTAGGGAACCAGCACAGATTTGGCTCAAAGTGGTATGCTGGCCGGGCATGTTGGAATACACATTCCTAACACCATACCAGCTATTTTGAGCCTCCCAACGAGTTTGGCTTTCGCTGTGTCCAACATATTAGACTTCACTCTCAGTGCTACTCTTCTTCCGTAGCAGGTAAGAATGGAGAACTACACCAGCCGTTAAGCAATACATGACAGTTGGTGGAACCCAAAGAGAATGGTCGAAACTCGAAAAGCCCTTTCCAACCTGTTGCGATATGGCATCTCAATGGAGCGTAATGCCAGTCGAACCTCACTCGAGTATTACGAGTCTGTCGACGGACACAAAAAAGTGCATACACTGAGCTAATCTCAAGTATTGGGGTATTCAACTGACACCAGGCTCGCCGATTAGAGTATCCCACTAGCATCTACGATAATATATCAACATTGGTTCAGTAGCTGGAATGGCAAAATTGATGCTTATTCAAGGCATTCAGAGAACTGCTCTGAAAAGGGGGGGATAAGGATCAACCGCATATGGCAATCCAGCATGTGAAGCAGGCAGTGGCAGCCTTCGTCAGGTTTGGCAGGAAAGGCTCCATATTGATGGTACCAGCAGTACTGCCGAATATTAGAAAAGCCCAGGAAGGATATTGTTCTGAGCCACAGCACAGAAAGGGGTTGACTGAAAGGTCAGGGAGAATGCCGTTCCATGCTGAAGCATCAGGGCGGATTGGCTGAAAGGCCAAGGATTACGATGGCCGCAAAACCAGAGAACCGGTACAGTAGGGAAACGGTGCTGGACAGCTGAAAGGCAGGAGAGAACGCTGTTCTGAGCCAAGTACCAGGACCGCTGAGCCGAAAGGCCGGGATTTGGAGGATGGAAACAGGATGCCTTCACTGACAGATGGGCATCAGAGTCAGGACGTCAAGAGCCCTCCAGAATACGGATGGTATTTGAGTGCAATACAATGTCGTGGTTATGATCGGCAACGACGAAATGAAGCTAGCCATAATCAATTCGATCTGATGATCATGCCATTTGACTGCTACCAGCTTTAAGAATGGTTAGAGAGTATTTTTTTAATGGGTTTTTCTCGATAACCAAAGTAGCAAGCTGGGAGGCTACGTTCAAAAGCCAACAGACAAGAACCATCATGTGTTTCATTGATTGAAACGCCAATGAGCTACCAGCTCACGACGATTTGGGAAACTTTTTCCAATGGGGTTTTTTCAGTCTTGAGGATCAAGTGGTAGCAGCGTATAAGATCCTAATACACCAATGGACTACGGGCTCACTGATTTGAGAGATCTTTTCCCACGTGGTTTTTTATCTCAACAATTGAGCAATAGTACGGGGCTGAAGGACTATATGCAACAACACCATCCTATAGCTTCGCGACAAAGCTTAGAAGGGGGGGAGAGTGTTACACCCTAAACACTACAGGGTCGGAATTCGGATACGGACTGGCCAGAAAGGTATCGGAAACTCATCACATGGTCCTAGGATGGCTTACAAAACTGGGCAACTAACAACATCAGGGCTCGACTCGGGTTGACAAACTCTGCAGCAGCGCATGATCCCGGGCCAACTACCGGCACAGGCCGGAAAAGCACGAGTGCTACTGCAGAGAAAGATAATTTTGGTGGTCATCACACAGACAAGCTATGGAAGAAAAAGGGAACACAAGGAGTTGTGAGTTCAGATCACGGAACAGAAACAGGATTGCTTCCTGAGGCACAGCCCAGAGGAACAATACCATGAGTCAGGAATCACTGTGTCACCATAGACTTCTTTGAGGCCCAAGGTAATACAGCTATATCACATTGTCAGGAGACATGTGGGATCATGCAACCACTCGCACCCTCGTCATTGACATCCAATTATGGTGATGAACTCTGAGCTTTGCCAGTGCTCGACAGGATGAACGTATTCCCCACCTCTTATCTGAGACACTTACAATGATTATGATGCCGGGCATATGCCATACCAAGGCGATACAATTGTGGCTGAGAAGGACTGGCTGTGCCAAAGTGAAGAGTTTTCATGTTGCAGAGTGGGCTAATCCCCCGCAGTATGTGACTTCACTGAGCCGGATACTTATATGCTGTGGAATGACAAACCGTTAATCCCCAACCGACCACCTACCGGTCATCAAGAATTATCGGAATCATCAGCCAAACCAACAAACGGTCAATCAACACCCACCTACCAGTCACCAAGATATTGAGTCAATGACTATCCCCCCAGGTGCTCCGTCGAGAGGGTCATCACCACGGAACTGTAAGCGATCTGTTGAGCGAGCTGTCAGCACGGAGCCGCAGATGATCTGGTTTGAAAGTCGTCACCATGGAATCACAAATGATCTGTCGAAAGAGTCATTACCATAGAACCACAAATGATCCGTCCAAGGAACCACTGCAATAATAATCGCATGTCTCTAGCACCTATGTGTGGGTCGACAATATGCCTAAGCCATGCGAGCGCAAAAGCAGCTATTCGGGAAGAAGACAGATGAATACATAAGAAGCTCGAGAGTCTAGGCGGAAGATAAGGGCCAGTGTTGCGGATTCCCGACTGAAGGTCTCGGCAAGAACGGATGACTCCAGAACTGAGCAAGGAAGGCAACCAGCAAGGATGAAGGGCAAGGGCTTACTCCTTGCACACTGACGGATCCTGACTCGGCCGCGTCAACAGAACTCAGTCTAGAGCTGAGGGATTTACGTGATGGCACTGATCACCTACCCCCCTTCATCATCAGACCGACCAGGATGAGTAGCTTTGGGCTTTGGCCCGTATCCAGGAGGATCTGGAGTGTAAGCGTATCCTCTGCCATATCTTATGTCGAATCTTTCAGGCTGGAAGCAGTTTGGCCAGGTGAAGTAGCCTTGAAGGGAAGAAGCCGAGTGGTCCCTAGGTACTGGGGGGTGAGGCCGGTCCGGCATCAGCTGGGCATGCCAATAATCCCTTAATCCTCAGTACGTCGAGCTACTTATCCGAAGGGCTGTGATGAACTAAGGAAAGCAGAACTCGGTAGCCGCTGTATATGAACCAGAGATAAGGATACCCATGAGGCAGTTGTCGAGCGCCGCAAGAGAGCCATCGGGTAAGACGCCAGGCCTATCTCAATCTGAACCATCCGCTGAAGTGCCACGAGCGATATTTCAGACAAGACGCTGAGCCTGTCTCGATCTGAAACATCTGCCGAAATCTAGCGAGCATGCCATCGGGCAGTACGCTGGGTCTGTCTCAAACCAAACCATCCGCCGAAGCGCCACAAGTAAGCTGTCAGGCAAGACGCTGGACCAGTCTCAATCTGAACCATCCGGCAAAGCATCGTGAGCATGCTGTCGGGTAGTTTGCCAGGCCTGCCTCAAATCAAACTATCTGGCGAAGCACCACAAGTGAGCCGTTGGGCAAGACATAGGGCCCATTTCGATGCAAACCATCCGCTGAAGCGCCACGAGTGAGCCTTCGAGTGAGCCATCAGACAATATGCCAGGCCCACCTTGAATCAAACCATCCACCGAAGTACCAAGAGCAAGCGGTCTGGTAGTACGCCAGGCCCTTCTCGATCAAACCATCCGGTAAAGCGCCACGAGTGAGGAGTCGGCCAGTATGTTGGCCCTGACTCGACCGAACCATCCTCCAAAGTGCCTTGAGTGAGTCCTCAAGCAGTACGCCAGGTCCAACTCGATCGAACTATCCACCAAGACAATACCTGCAAGCTGTTGTGCAGCTGCCGGGCATGCACCAAACGATCCACCGAGCGAGGCATCAGCACGGAACCATGGACAAACTGTCATGCAAGTATTCAGGCAGCCACCGGGCAAGTGCTGTCCAGCATGCAATCTGTCGAGCGAACCATTGCTGCAGAGGCGCATACGATCCAGCACTGAAATCGCAGCCAGCGGACGCCGCCAATATCGAACCAAACCCCTTGTATTATTTCGCTGTGAATCTGTAAACGGTGGGTGAACTTGGTAGTTTGATCATGGGGGGTATTATTCCTGCATAATAACTGAATGCTGGTGAAGACCGCGCATACCCTATCTCCTTCATGATTGTTGAGTAACCTGACTAGTTCTCTATCACTGTGACTCTAACATTCACCGGACATCTGAGTGTTGCACTCTATATCCCTGCCATTGTACGATTACAACCCCAGTGTCATAGGCTTCCACTTGGGGCATTCATTGATGAGGTGGTCCTGAGTCTGTGTACAGTACCTGCACTACCAGCACTATAGGGTGGGTCAGCGCTTCATCCAGTTCAGGTACTCTCCGGTCAGGCAGTGCTCTATCTTCAGCTGGTAAAACTATGAGGCCATCCTCTTGGTGCTATGGGCCACTGTGCCGTCAGGCTTTAGACTGCCCAGCATGGGGTACTTCTTCTTAGAGGTTTGACCTGCCACCTATTAGCATACCTCTGCCCACTTCTTCTCCAAGATCTCCCACTTGAGGTTTGTCAGAGACTGGGGGAGTGGCATTGGGTGGGCCTCCAACTGGTTTGAGTAGCTCCGCCATTTCACCCTATGGGTGTCTTACTTCTCCGCTATGATCTTCATCCACTCATCAGCCTTCTCGTTACCAGTGATACCCTTGTACGCAGTATACCCTTGGTTCCCGATGATGATATCTGGCTTCGCTCTCCATAGCGCTGCAATATGCTTCCTCGCCTGCAGTGTGCACTGCTGGCCAGGATTGGATTTGTACGTGGCCATCCTTCTGATGGCTGTCTATACGTCAGTGAAGATTGTGACCCGCTCTGGTGTTCTCTGTCTTTGCCAGGCCACTTCTAGCACCCTTGTAAGAGCAGCGCACTCTGTATTGTAAGCCTCCTGGTTGTAGCCCATGTGGGTCTTGATACTACCCTTTTGAGCTCAGCCGTGTTTCCATATGACTGCGTATTCAGCGGCTCCATTGCCCAGCTGGAACCCATTCATGAACATGGTGAGCTCCGGCCTCTCCTTCTCTACCACTGCTTTTGCCTCTGCTTCCTCCTCTTGCAGCAGGTCTGCATCGAGAGTTTTAGACTCTTCATGCAGAACAGTTCTTTCCACCATTCCAGTATAGGTGAGGGCGTTGGTAAGCCTCTGTCTGATCTCCATTGGAACACTGACGATTTTTCATGTCTGGTCTCCCTGTTGCAGACTTAGCAGCTGTAGACCAAACCACCACTGCCTGTTCTCCAGCTGGGTCACAGCCGCTCTGAAACCATACAACATTGAGAGTGCTCCCAGGTTTGTCATCCTGAAGTAGCCCATTGTCACCCTGGCTTCCTGGTTGACCAGCAGCTGCAACTCATCTGCCTACCCTATCATCTCCCAGACATGGTCTCCTTTCCACCACAGCTCTGACATGAACATAGTGACTGACTGAACGTATGCAGTCAAGACCTTTCTGCAGTTGGCTGGTGACCAGCCCATCTGCCCTGTGAGGTACCAGAACCTGATCATAGCCTTGTGCCCCAGCTTGAGCCTGGCTGCATGCTGGGCTATAAGTGTGAGCTGTGAGTTTAGCCAAACTCCAAGCCACCACATCATCCTCTTGTTGAATGGGATGTGGCTGGTATTACGAATCTGGCACAATATACTCATCGACTCGGCCACTGGAGCCACCGTCACCATTGCCACCCTGTCACTTGACCTTATCACTGCTGCCACCACCACCATCCTACGTATCTAGGCTCCTAACCCCTGTCCCCACAATATCGCTCTGGTAGCGATATCCCTTGAGACGTGAACCCAACCACCTGCCGCTATAGGTCGTCCTTCTCCTTTGTCTCCGTTAAGTAGTTGGTTTCCCATTGATTATGTTTGCACGTCCTTTGTCTGTCGTTGTTACTACTTGCGTGTCCTTCTCCGTTATCGTTATGTATGTTGTTTCCCGTTGATTATTCTTACACGTCCTTTCTATGTTTCCCTACGGCTTGCATGTACCTACCTTTCTTCACTTGCACATCCTTTCTCCTGTTGTCTCTGTTAGAGTTTTAGCTGTGCAGCGGCCGGGTGCAATCATGTGTTTCCTTGGGTGTGATGATTGAGTCATGATGTTGTATGGAGGAACTGCATCAGCCTCATGGGCAAGCTGTGCTTCCAAAGGGAAAGGAAAACTTATAAAGGAAAGGGCGCAGTAGCTAGTCTGGAGATACTTCTCCACGCAATTGATTATCCTCATAGGAGCCCCCAAAACTTCACTGTTTTCGCGACACCAAAAATCTTCTTTTCCAATTAAGTTTTCAACAACTCAGAATGGCACCTCAGGAGTCGGTCAATAGTTTATTAACTAGAGGCCGTACCCCAATGGATCCCTCCTGGGAATTTTCCCTCCAGTCGCTGCCTGTTTATCGAAATTTTGGCTTGTGTCACCAAACTATCACCACCTCGCTAAAAGGGTTCATGTCCACCAACAACCCCAATCAAGAATCCCTTGACGTCTTCCTCAGCACGAGTACCCCTACCACCGCAGAGATTTCTATGTACAGCAACCCCAAAGTATGCTCTGTGCTACAACCCTCTCGACACAACCTCCAACCCACTACGGTCGTGACCTCACGGTCACCCTCACCCACTAAGCAAGTGCGTGAGAAGGACAACAGCGCATCCGAGTCTAACTCAAACTCTGGTATCTCTGGCGATGAAGCAGGGGAAGACAACAACACCATGGACTTCCAACACACTGAACATATCACCGCAACATAAGTGATCGGTGGGGACTGTTACACCCAGCGCGCTGGTGACACCCCAAAGACATGCAATTAGTATGACTAGCTGGACCCAATTTGGGGATTGAGGCCGAGTGATATTCCATGAATGAAAGTCACAGACTGGGGCGAGCTCTAAAAGAGAAGAGTATTACCAACCCAACAGCTGCCGGATGGTAACTCAAGGTTACCAATGAGAGAGGGGATGAGTGGCAGCCACAGGCAAGGGCCAGGCCACATCCCTGGGAGTTGTCAAGGTTATCCTCCGTGAGACCCATTCTAAAAGCTACTAGTTGCCATACACCAGCAAAAATGTCAACTTTTTCTGGGTACAATATAGCTCACGAGTGGTTGAGCAGGATGCGGGACACAGAACGGGTCCGGTGGGTATATGAGGGGAGCCAGACCATCTGTCAGTTGTTTGAAGAAGATCGGATCTTAACTTGTTAAGTTACAGAAACGTATTCTTCAGTAACTGCAATTGCTGTGGCACTTGTATCGACATCACTAGGTATTCCTGGAAGCATCTAGACTTATAGATTGCGACTCCGAATGCACCTAAAAAGGATATAGCCAGTAAGGGCTGCGGACATGAGCACAAGGGTGACAACACCAACAAGGGGGTGTAAACGAAGATTGTTCGCAAGTACCCAGATCGAAGATCTTCTGGATCCATACCTATCAAACAGGGCAATGTTCCAATCAACCCTATCTCCCTCTGATGAGGAGAGATGCTGGGGCATAATACCAAGGTATTGTGCTTCCCGAGTCGGCCCAAGGGCAGACATCCAATGAGTCGGTGCGACATATATAGAGTATCAGTTTTCCTGAGTAGAGAGGCAGCAGCAATACCGAAGGGTAATCAACTTACCAACTGGTACGTAGGTTTCATCGAAGTCAACACCGCGGATCTGCTCATATCCCTTGATCACAAGACATGCCTTGTATCTGATTGTACTGTTCGGATTCCGCTTTGTCTTGTATTCCCATCTGCAGACTATAGGGTTCATATCATTGGTATTGGTAATGGGAGTGTAGGTACTATTCTCAATCAATGAGGCATACTCTTGACACATAGCTTCTTTCCATTGCTTGTTCAGTGAGCTGTTCAATGCATCCCTGTAGGATCCGGGGTCATCCTCTGCTGAGCCTGTCGTGAGCGTGTTTCGGCTGGCGCGAGCAGTCAGCGTAGTCTCGTGAGCGGTGCTTCGGCCGGTGTGAGCGGTTGGTGTCATCTCCTGAGTGCTGCTTTGCCTGCAGTGAGTGACCGGTGCCATCTCCTGAGCGCCGTTTTGCCCGCGGTGAGCGACCGGCGCCATCTCCTGAGCACTGTTTTGCCCACGGTGAGCGACCGGCGCCATCTCCTGAGCGCCGCTTTGCCCGCGGTGACCTGCCATAAGGGTGTTTCCCTGGGATTTCTGAGTATTCATCCTCATAGATCTACGCAGTGGTGCTAGGCCATTAGCAGTACTCAGTGGGCGTAAGCCTTCCGGTTCTGATCTCTTCGGGTCCAACCGTTCTGAGCTCTTCGGTTCCAGTCTCTCCGGTTCCAACCGTTCTGAGCTCTTCGGTTCCAGTCTCTCCGGTTCCAACCGTTCTGATGCAGGTACGACCTTATCAGATGCCTATTCTGAGGCAGCGACAGCCTTGTCAGACATGTGTTCAACTGCTGGTGCGTGTCCTTCCAACGCTGGTGCTTGTCCTTGCAACGCTGGTGCGTGTTCTTGCAATGCTGGTGGAAGTGTGATTCGGTCTTCAGCATAAATGGGTTCTTCCTCCGGAAGACCGAATACATCTTTTTCATTTACTGGGCGCTCCACTGTGTGGAAATTCGTGGCCTTGTCGAACTTGACATCCGAGCGTCCTGTGACTTTCATCTGTTCCGGATCCCACAGCTTCCAGATCTTGGTAGTATTATGTACGTATCCAAGTATCATACACTTCTTGGAGCAAGCTCCCATCTTCGCGTCCACCCTTTGTTGTTTTGCTATGAGCTTGTAAGCTACACACCCGAAATGGCGAAGGTGGTGGAGCGGTGGCTTGTAGCTTGAAGGCTCATCGGCGGTGTCATCGCTGCTGGTGGTGAGTCGCATGTGCTTATGAAGTGCCTCGTATGGTGTTTTGCCGTCTATGGCGCGGTTCGGTGTTCTTGCATGCAGGTAGGTGGGCGTACAGATAGCTTCCGCCCAGAATTCGGTTGGTGCTCGCGAGTCCAATAGTAAGGACCTGGCCTTCCTCGTGAGTACACCGATAGTTCGTTCTGCAACACCGTTCTTGTGCTGCGTGTACGCAGGTGCCAGCTCAAAACTTATTCCACCTGCCGCTAGGATACCGCGGAATAGTCTATTGTCGTATTCGCCTTGACCATTGTCGCAGCGAAATCTCTTGATGGTGTATCCCCAGTTCTTGACCTTTTTCTGGAAGAGCTGGAAGATTCCGGTGCATGTGCCGGCCAGCTTGTTGAGCAGAGGGTAGACATAGGCAAATCGGCTGAAGTCATCGATAAAGACGATGAAATGGGTTGCGCCTCCAATAGATTTGGTAGCAAACGGTCCACAGGTGTCAGAATGTACGAGTTCAAACGGAGTAGTAGTGCACTGTACCGGTATCCGAATGATCTTCCATTTGTGGTTGGCTAGGATGCAGGTTTCACATATCCGATCATCATAGGTATAGCCATTAACTAGCGATTCCATAGCTGTGTGGTTGGAGTGGGCTAGACATCTGTGCCAAAGCTGGGAATCTTGGAGCGATAACCTTTTCTGAGGGCTGCTTCGACCGGGTTGAGCGGCTGGCGCCAAATCATGAGCACCGCTTTGGCTGTGGGGAGCGCCCAGTGCCAAAACGTGAGCGCTGCTTTGGCCATGGGGAGTGCCCAGCGCCAAAATGTGAGCGCTGCTTCGGCTATGGGAAGCGGCTGGCGTCAGCTCATGAGAGCTCAGTAGGGCTACCGAGTCATTGTCTACCTGAAAGAGTCTTCCATTTTTGGTGCCACTCACAACGATATTCCGTTTGCCGTCGGTTATAAGGTATTTGTTGTTCCCAAAGGTGACGATATAGTGTTGATCATTGAATTCGCTAATGGATAGCAGTGAGTATCGGAAGGTGGGTGTATGCAGTGCCTCAATCCGATGCTTACGAATCGACAGCTCTCCGTAGTGAGTCGCCCAAACAGAGGTAGCGTCTCCCAACTTGATATCGATTGGATACGGTAGGTGACGGTAGGTGAGGTACACTGACTTGGGTCCATTGTACATGTGGTGAGAGGTACTGGAGTCAATTATCCACGTAGTTGACAGTGCTTCCAATGCAAGTGCAAAATGGCCGAGCCGTGTGGGACCAGCTGAGTCCATCGGTCCAGGCATCCATAAACGTCTGACGGAGCAGGCCGAATCGAGTACGGCAGCAGGACTGGCCATCGTACCGAGTAAGGCCACCGAGTCAGCTAGTCAATCAAAATCTTTGGCGTTGCCTGGCGTTCGGTTTGCCACAACCAGTGCTTGGGAGTCGTCGTTTGCGAGTAGTGCTCTTCCACTGTTGCGATTGTTGAAGGTCTCTTGTACTCGTTTCCACACTCGACACAGTTTCTTGGGGTGGCCAACTTCCGCACAGTGGTAGCAGACAATGTCATTGCCGGTGTTGTGTGGGCGCTTGGACGATTTCAGGGGCTTGCGACAGTTTTCGGTAGTATGGTTGCTCATGTT
>Ga0307516_10000997_pt1 | contig 39137 bp, 45 predicted proteins | sample 19_EM_MG_FD_203310 | JGI IMG/M metagenome (GOLD analysis project Ga0307516, IMG submission 203310) | Populus trichocarpa ectomycorrhiza microbial communities from riparian zone in the Pacific Northwest, United States - 19_EM | ecosystem: Host-associated > Plants > Roots > Unclassified | place... | reverse complement strand
CGGTGCTTCAGCACTAGTAGTGACCTGCTTAGTAAGATGTGACAGATTAGGTGGCTGTGTTGGATTGTAATCTGTCACATGACTCACATTGGTTGCATGCCATGTTTGCAAGTTGCTTGTCTTCTGGATGTTAGTCCCAGGGAGAGTTGATACTGCAATTAGTATTGGATGCTTGTGTAGTATGTGGAGTACAATCCAAGTTGTACCCAGTAAGACCTGGTGGCTCAGTTGGTTAGAGCACTTGGTATATAACCAGGAGGTCCTGGGTTCAATCCCCAGTCTGGTCATGTCTTTTAACACATAGAGATGGGAAGTGAGGATTTCCCCCATCTCTACCACTATCCGCCTTAATAATCCAGCAACAGCTCATGATCTAGTAGTTTTCCATCGGGGGTGTCAATACAATCTGCCCGTCGCTAACAAGGAACCGTGAGTATTAAGAAAGTAAGCCTCATCAAGTTCGTACATCTCACTTTCTGCCAGCTGGGCACAGAGGTCAATTAATGATTTCTCCGGATCTTCAAGACTATAGCCTGATCCATCCTGCTTGCTAAACAAAGGCTCGCCAGTTTGAATCGCGAGACGTAAGGCTTGATTCTGAGCATCGGAAAAATCAAAGTCCTCAAGGTACCTGATAGCAAACTCGGCTGTGTGTGTGGATGTCAGACGCGGGGGGAAATTCCACGTCGCTGGTTGGTTGACATAGAGCAGGACGACCACATCAACCAGCCAGACATAACCACTTTCGTGCCAGAATCGCGCGGCTGCAGAGTATAGAGATTCCCAGAGGTGTTTCGTCCAGTGTTCTGTCTTAGTATCACTTGGCAGATCTCGGAGAAAGGGAGGCAGCTGGTGGCCATGTTCGGATTCTTGCAAGTGCCAGGTCGTAAAGACTGCAGGTACTGAACAAATGAATATGCACAATTTGTGTCAGCATCGTGCGCCACTGGAAAAAAGTCAAGGAACCCACAGTAACAGTAGTGTTCAACGAGACATTCCACCTCCAGATGCCGTGCAGAGCTGATGGCGTTGCGCAAGACCGTACACAATTCTGACAAGGCAAAATATTCCAAGTTAGATGTGGCAATAAAACGAAAGAAAGTTGCTCGCTGTCGATGAGGCGATTGCCCGTATCCCGCTTCATGACCAGCGTCCGTTCCTCAGCAGCTCTGTCTGCCGCAAGCCGGCTGGATACATCCTCGTCCACCACCAACGCCGCAATCTGGCTTGATACATCCTTATTATCCTTCACCAACGTCGCAATCCGACTGGACACATCCTTAAGCTGGATCTCAAGAGCATTCCAGGGGTCCTCGAGGGGCTGGGCACATGAATTCGTCAATCACAGGTTCCGCAAGGAAGAGAACGAAGGGAGGATTTACGGGCTTGTGGTTGAGAGGGTGCCAGAACTTGATATTCCTTGGCGGAGTATTGTCGGTTTTAGGTCCATCGGGATTCCCTAAGAGAGAGCTGAGTGAGTCATTGCAGTTGGTGATAGTTTGGCTGATAGTGAGCATCTTGAAATCGTCCAAGGAACGGCTACTACAAGTTCTTTCGGGTGTGACTATTTCGACTTTGTATGTTGTGAAGCCTTCCATAGCCATGCGTGTGGATGAACAGGGTAGTGGGGACCGTAAGACCCATGGTTTCTTCTCCTCTTCGGTCAAACCTGGTTCCACCCCCTGATTCTTCGGATGATACGGTGGGTTGAGAAGGAATGGCGCGCGGGATCGAGTGTGGGTCTCAATGACACTTTGTGAAGGATGCCCGCGTCACGCGTTACATGGCTCACGTTTCATCAACCAACGTTTAACGTTTAACCCTCCAACCCGACCACGGTTCGCGAGCCTCCCCACCGATTCCATTATCATAATATTTCTGGTTTCCCACCCTCAATCTCGACCGAACGGCGCGCCGTACCAGACGAATGGTCTACAACACTCTAGATACGAAAAACTTCTGTGCTCTTCCAGCAGCTTTAGGGAGGTTTCAACAACCAGGTGAGTCATTATCGGGTCTTCTAAGGTAATTCATGACTCTAAAATGGACAATGGTCTGCCCTTGATCTGCCCGGTGGAACATACGACGCATGGAACAATGTCTCCTGGGAGCTCTGAATTGGACGTAAGTACTTGCTTCGTTCTGAGAATCTAGCAAGAGCTCATGAGTGTTGTATTAGTTTCTTAGCTCGCTCAACCCTGCATGATCTCTGGCCGATGTCTAAGAATTTGGTCGGAACGGATCGCACACATACCGAGTCGATAGGATAGGATAAGTCCCAGCCTTCCAGCGGATTCACGTCATGAACTACCGTACAACGTTCCATCTTTCCTCCCTCAACACCGAATCACCCATCATAGGCCGTCGCATTTCATCTCAACCACATCTTTGCCGCCATCCACTCGCTCCCCTCAAATCCCCACCTTCGGACTATGCACATCGTTCCTCTACGCGCAGTCCCACAGGATAAGACCGGCGCTCACGAGTATGGAACGCGCGAAAATCGCGGGGTGGCAGGGCGGGCTCATGAGCGAGTATGGTGCCCGCGCCTGTACCGTCTGTCGCACGGCAAGGCTGTAATCCTCCTCCGCTGCTTCTGCATTTGCTGATCGGAGGATTGCCAAAAATCCTGTCGGCGCTGCGGATGCGCCGGTCTCGAGTCTGTATTTGTTCTTCACTCTTCCACATCGCTGTTCATCCCTTTCCGCAGATGTTGAAAAACATCGTCGCGGTCGCAAACCTGGCTCAAAGTGCCTTTTTCTTTTTATCGTTGATCCCCTGATGTCATTTTATGCCCTACCATAGACTCTCGGAGGCATCCTATACTTCGCCCTCTGGAAAAGGGCTCAATAATGTAAAGATGAAACCGCACGCAGCCGATTCATCGCCTTTCCAAACTTCTGATCCACACAGTGTCGCCGGGCCGGACCCTCTCTATGGCGGCATGGGAAGCGAGTAATGGATCCAGGGGATGTTGATCAAGTGGGGCGAGGCAGACTGGGCTGTATCGGTCGATGTGGAGGCGGAGGTGTCGGGAATGGGTAAGTCAAGTAGGTGATTCCTTCGCGGCTGAATGTGGGCCAGACTCGGAGACATGCTGAGGCAAGCTCCATCAGTGTAGGTGGATCTAGCAAGTATTATTCCGATGCACCGAATAGATTCTGATTCACTTCAAGTAGTTCTAAGATGCCGCCCTGAATCTGCGCTCACGGCCTCGGCAGAAGCAAGGAGGAAAGTAGGAAGGGCCCGGGGGCCGCCCGATGGCTGTTTAGTCAACCGCCAGCCCCCGAGCATGTATTGCCGCACGTTCGCCGCCTTTAACCCAAAATGGCGAATACATCTGCCCTCCCCTTTCTCACATCCCTCCCATTCCACATTCTCTGCGTGTGATGCCCACTCGACCTCCTGCGGGGCTTCGGCTTCTGACCCTAACGCCTCCTTTGGACCCTTGTGCTTCAGCTTTGGCGCCCATCTCTTGCCGACTCTCTTACATGTTCTTTTACGACGTCTCTGCTTCAAATTCTTTCCAGCGCCCCTGTTCTTACTGCAACACACCAGAGAGCATCGAATCCTGAAATCTAAGAGCTCGCTCACGACCCCAGAGTCGTCTGGTCCATGGCATGAAGTGCTTAAAGGGGTACGATTCTACCTAAGTCCTTGAGGAGTCTAGCGAGGCTTTGTCTGGTCACACTCTGGTCGCCGAACACCTACTGCGTTTGAAACCCCACAGCTCGACTATCAGAGCCGCCTCCAGAATTCATCTGAATGACAATTTTGATACAAAATAAATAAAAAATCGTGTGCTTGAATCTGCTGAAATTATTGTTTGGCCTTGGTGAGTTCAAGAGGCAAACGGACGAAGGGCTACTATGTAACTAGACTCCTTATATAGTATCGAGAACAATAGAAATGTACCTAGAATGTAAAGGAAAAGATCGACAAAGGAAGAACCTGAAAAGGAATGGTGCAGGCAGTGTACCGCACACGCTGCGGCTCGCATGAATCCCAAAATCCAATGGTTGTCCAAGTCTCGTCAGGTTTGAACTGGAAGATGCTTCTGACTTTCCTTGGCGCACAGATCAATCAACAAGTCCTCCAGATCCACAACACCGTAATCATATGCGCGTGCGCCTTGCTCACTAAACAATGCCTCGCCATTGTTTTTGCCGGTATTTATTGCAAAACACAATGCTTGCTTCTGAGCATCCGAAAGGTCGAAAACGTTGAGATAATTGATAGCAAAAGTAGCCGTGGGTGTCAGATGTTGGAGGCTGTTACGTTCCGTTGGTCGGTTGACGTAGAGTTGAACGACTGTATCGATCAGCCACCCATACCCGCTGTCGTGCCAAAAGCTGGTCGCCGCGGAGTATACGCTGTCAGGGAGCGACCTCGTTGTGTATTCAGATTTCAGGTGGTCCGGTAGATTGTGGAGAAAGGTGGGCAGCTGGTGTCCAGATTGACTCTTTTGTAGATGCCATATAGCAAAAATTGAAGGGACTGAGCAAACTTCTTGTCAGCATCATGCACCTATCTAAAAGAAAAAAGTCAAGGGACCCACGATAGAAACCATTTTCAAGGAGGGGGCGTAATTCCGGATCCTGTGAATAGCGAATGGCATCTTTCAATACCCTGCATAACTCTAGCAAGGCAAAATGTTTCCAAGTTATATATGGCAAGAAAACAAAATAACATTGCTCACTGTCGATCAGCCGTGTGCAGGTCTCCCATGTGGCAATGATGGTGTCCGTCGCATCTGCTTGAGCTTTTCTTCCTTCCTTCTCCTTCACCAACGCTTCCACAACCCCTTTTATGTCTTTGTTCTCCTTCACCAACGCTTCCACGAGCGTGACAAGGTCCCCCACCTGGTCATCAAGAGTTTTATGACGATCTTCTGAACGCTTTGTATCACATAAATCAGTAGACTCGGCCGGGAAAAATGGAAGGGCTTACAAGATTGCGATCTTTGTGTGTGAGACAGTGCTGGATATCCACTTTCCTTGGTGAAGTCGACGTGGTCTCTACTTTGTATTCCTCGAACTTGTCCGAGAGGGCGGCGGGGAAAGCCGAGGCGAGCGGATCATGGAGAATGGTGTTATGTGTGATGGGGGTCTGCCCGACAGGGACGGTGATATCGCTTAACGGGATTCGGCGGGTTCTGTCTGGCATTACCGGTCCTACTTTATAGACTGTGTATGTCTCGGTAGCTATGTGTGCGGTGGTATGAAAAAGGTGGAGGTCGAGAGGAAGCGTTGATTTAGGTGTGACCTAACACCAGCATCACTTTCTTCTCTCTGTGTAACCCCCAACTCTTAATCGCGGTCCTAGATTAAAAAGGTTTCGTGCACCTTTGGAATTTTACATACGGATAACACACATACATCGCTTCATATGACAACAGTGTCCAATCGACGGTAGTAAGAGCGTAAATTTTGAAATATAATCAAGAAAACCAGAGGACAAACTCGTACCTCCCACATTTTCACTTCCCATTCTCCTTCCCCCTCTCATAAACAAAGGTCCCACTAGGCCTCGCCCGATAATAGCTCGTCGTCCGCTGCTGTTGCTCCTGATACCCCGCCACCCCTCCGGCTCCCCCGGTCCCCGTGCCAGTGCCAGTCCCCGTCGCAGCCTTCGCCGTACCCCCGCTCACAATAACGGACGCCGCGGCCGACCCAGTACTAGCAGCAAGAATAGGCGACGGCGTGTTCACCGCCACGATCGGCATAGACCACGGCAATTTGGGTGGCGGCGGCGCTGCTGCTCCTGTGGCTTGTGGTGCCGCCGGCGCCTGAGACGAAGAAGACGACGAAGGTGCCTTCTGCAGCTGCACAGGTGATTGTGTTGGTGGATGGCTTGTCTGGTGTGACGAAGACGGGCGAGAGGGATACTGCAGCGCCGGCGACGCAGCCGGCGTCGTCGCGGACGTATGGCTGTGCGACGGCGAGGGAGCACGGCCGTGCGTGTGGTTATTCTGCGTGAGCCCTGCCGTACCCGTCGCAGAAAAGGTGCTTGTATGCGTGGTGTTGGTGGTTTGCACACCGCTCCCAGCTGTGATGGGACCACTAGAGGTTGGCGGGGCGGAAGAGTTGACGCCCTCATTCGCCGCACTACCGCCTATCTCCGTCTCCCTCCTTCTCTTCGTCCCTCTCGTCGAGCTCTCCTTCAGCCCCAACGACGTCGCTTTGATTAAAATCTGATGTCTAACAAAAACCATCAACTCTCCTCTTAACACACAAAAAGCAGAAAGAGAAAACGAACCTCGACCTCCCAGTCCCCCACCGATTCACGACCCAATCCCAATCGATATCCCCTGGCTGACCACCCGCCGTCTTGCTTTCCTCCGCCAATTTCTTCAGCCTCTCCGTCTCCTCCTCCGACCACGCGCCCTGGTTCCCCACCCCGCCCATCGTGCTGCCTTCCACACCCGGACCCACTCCTGCCACCGTCGTAGCGGTGACGGCACCAGCAGCCCCAACTGGCGGTGCATGTGAATAATAACCTCCAGCAGCAGTAGTGGTGTAGGGATACTGGTAATATGACGTCGTCGGATACTGCCCCGCATACATCGAGTACTGCGTGTGCGGATACCCCGCTTGGTGGTTGTGCGCTGCTGAGGGCGCCAAGGAGACGACAAAGGACTGCGGGGGAGCCGAGGTGGGGGTGGTTTGGCTTGTGGGCGCCGTGGAAGTGGTAGCAGCGTTTGCGGCGGTAGGCGTCGTGGTGGAGGTCGTCGCTGCGGCACGAGTGGTCGGGTGCGTCGTGGATGTAGAAGCGATGTGTTGAGGTGTGAGGGAGTAGGAGAACGCAGGTGTGGGCGTAACCGTATAGATCGGAGGTGGGGGGTTCGTGATAAGTTGGTGCGGATTCGAAAGCTGTGGTATCGATTTGGTGAAACATCAAGCCGAGGGGCGAATTGAAGACTTACGAGGGTGTCGCATATCCGTTTTGCGTCGTTGAGCATTACGATGGGGTCAACCTTGGTTCCAGGTCCCATTTGATAACATTGTGCAATCACCAGCGGGGGTGTTCCTTTCTGTTATCAAGAAATCAGTTGTTACGTACTGCGCGAGAGTCGTGGAACACGGACCACGAGCTCCTCAGCCGCGCCATAAAACTCTCCGCAGAGATTCAAAACCCTCCACTGGAATTCATAATACTGCTGGTTGTGGGCGTTGACGTCGGGATGTTGTGGCGGGGAAGGGACGGCTGTGGGGCGGTTGTAGAATGCGGGATCCTGTTTCATGATGCTCTGGCCGAGAGCAGCGCTGCCGCCACGCGGTCTGCGATTCTTGGAACCACGGGGTCTACCGGGCCGGCGTTTGCGATCTGGCTCTTGCGCGTCCTCTCCGTGGTTCTGCGGCTGCTGTTGACGTTGAGGCGGTTGTTGTGTTTGCGGTTGCTGCGACTGAGACGGTTGGGGCTGTTGCTGAGACCGCGTCTCTGTCGAGCTGGATATAGGTTCGGAAATGAGAAGAAATTGATTAGTTTCAGAGGCTACGCACCCTGGCTGTTTTTGTTGAGGGGATGAAGGGTTACTTGAGGCGTCTGGGTCGTTTCGGTGGAGTTGCTGTTCGACGAGACCTTCGTCATCGCCGTCTTCCTCTTCTTCCTCTTCCTCTTCCTCTTCCTCTTCCTCCTCTTCGCGATGTGTGTTAGCGGGGGCAGGGACTGGCGGGCGGGAATTTGTGGAGTAAATGCCGGAAGTGCCGTAAGATTGGACAGGAGGTGAGTGGAGGGCATCGGAGAGGGGCTGATAATGTTGGGGGTTGTCCATGGATTCCGTATGAGTGAACTCGGCTTGGAGCGTCGAACGCGCGCTCGGGACGGGGACGGGGAATGGTTTCGCGGCGCAAGTAGACCTGATCCAGATATTCCTGACAAATAAAAAAAACGAAACGAAATAAACCGTCAACCGTGCACCCGCCCTGGTAAAAAGGTCGAACATACCTTGGTATGAGACCGAAGTGGATTGTTTTATTTCCTATGCTCCCTTTGCTCTGATAGTCTTCCTTGTGGAACAATCGTGTGAGGATAGTGGAACAGTTTTCAAAAGTCACGTATGTGTCACACTTACCCACGATGAACCTTAAGAGTAACCTGGGGGGGTAGGGTGGAAGAAATACAGTTGTGCGGTGCATATCTAATCTCAATTCGAACACTTCTTGGAACCAGCGAAGTACACCACCAATTGATTCGCTTATATAATTACACCAACTCAATCTTATCTTCCATGTCAGAGCTCTACCGCTCCGCCCTCAGCGCCCGCATCGCCAAACTCCCGCCCCCACATTTCCTCGACGAAGATGATGAGCAAGACGAAGCATCGGAAGCGGCAGACTCCATCGGCTCGTTGCCCGGCAGCGGCATGGGCCCCCCAGCCATGCAAGTCCCCTAAGTATTGTTGCGAAACCACCGGGGCCTAACCCCCCTTCCTTATTCATATCAAGGCCCGCGACAAGACACCCTCGCATCCCTTGCACCCCGAACCCCGAGTACGCCCCGCTCACTGCATCGCCCTTTTTCGCCGATGCCGTTCAGGTATCCCTCCCCTCGCGTGCGCTGGAGTGTAGAGTGTATTACACGCCGCCAGCCTATGCGGACGGAACTGTCATGGTCTGTCACCACGGTGCGGGGTATTCTGGCCTCAGTTTTGCGTGCTTCGCGGGAGAGGTGAGGGAGATGACGAAAGGAGAATGCGGTGTGCTGGCTCTTGATGCGAGGGGGCATGGTGAGTTTGTGTTATTGACTTGAGAGGTTTCGAATTAAACCTTGCTGTGATAAGGAAAGACGACTTCGACCGTTCATGTTGAGGATGAGGATCTGTCGATTCAAGTCCTCGTCGAGGATTTTACAGAACTCGTGCGGGCTGTCTTTCCAGACCCTTTGAAGGCACCTTCCCTCCTGGTATACGTGCCGCTGCCCAGTCTCTCGTCCTCATCTAACATGTTCTCGTTTCCAGCTCATTGGCCACAGCATGGGTGGTTCCGTTGTCGTCCGCACCTGTCCCGTGCTTCTCGAACACAAGTACCGTGTAACGGGCGTCGCGGTCATCGATGTCGTTGAAGGTGCTAAACTACTCTTACCCATTTCTCACATACCGAAACTCCTTTTGCTATCGACAGGCTCAGCAATCGAGGCACTCCCGCACATGCACAGCCTCCTCAATGCTCGACCGGACGGATTTCAAAGTGTGGAAGACGCGATCGAGTGGCAGTACGTATCACACCGACTCCGTTTCGCCCTTCTGATGGAACATGTCAATCTCTTCAATAGCGTATCGACTAAAACAATCCGCAACCCAACCTCGGCTCGGGTCTCCATCCCTTCCATCATTGTCCCCAGCGATGATCCCACCGCTGTCCTCCCCTTCGTGTGGCGCACGCCACTGCGGTCCACTGCTCCCTACTGGCTGAGTACGTTTTTGAAGCTCTTCTGCATTTTTCTATTTATACTCTTATACTGCAGGTTGGTTCAAGGGCCTGTCGAGCACATTCTTGGCTGCTCGCACGGCACGAATACTCGTCCTCGCAGGGACGGAACGGCTGGATAAGGAGCTTATGATTGGGCAAATGCAGGGCAAGTTTCAGATGGTGGTTGTTCCAGGTGTGGGGCATATGGTGCAGGAGGTATTCTGCTTCTCTTGTCATCACGAATATGGATCTGAAGTTGCCGACTTTTTCCCTTTTTTTTGCAGGATGATCCGACGAAACTGACAGAGGCTATGATCGAGTTTTGGAGGCGGAACGAGAAGGTGGTGGTCGGTGTCAAGAAAGTCGGTGATTCATGACGGCCGTTTAGACTTTTCAATGCATACACTTTCTCATCAAATAAAGTAAATCACTAGAGTGAATTGTCGACTTAAACCTTGCTTGCGCAATACATGAAGAATAATAAATAATCAGTAGAACTTGCATACGTGTTAATCGACGAAAGTTGTCAAACAAAAGAGTAGTAGTAGGCCTTGGTCCACACGATTCTACAAGAACGGGTATCTGGATCTTTGTTTCAAACGATCACACCTTATTCGTGGCATGTCGGTCTTGAAGCTCCACAGCTCAAAAACAGTACTGAAATCCGCCTTCAGCGTGGTCGGATCATCTGTTGTACCCAAAACAACCTCTCGCAAGGGCGTCACGCCCAAAGCGCCGGGAGCACTTGCTGATCTCGACATAGCCATCTTGACGAGAGAGGCAATCGGGAACCGCTCGGAATCACTGGTCGGACACGCTGTGACATGTATTGTGTCGAGTTTCGGAAGGAAGATCTCGTCGGATCCATGCCCGAGCGTGAGGGAAGTGAAGACGTGTAGGGTATGCGGGACGCCGAACTCGATCGAGAGTGTGGTGACGTTGGTCGTTGCACGGAAGAGATGGATTATATCACGAGCAGAGATCTGCGGCCCCAGAGTCAACCTGGTTAAGGGGGCCAGTTGGAGGAACATGTGCTCTGACTCTGCGTTGTTGCAAGCGAAGAAGGTGATGGGATCCATCAGCGATAATTCGAAGTCGCGGAGGGCTGGGAAGCGGATGCCATCGAAAATTGAGCGATCTGATGGGTGGCGGAAGTCAATGGCCAACGATTTCAGGCGATCCAGCGTGATGTTAACGGTGGGGAGCGTATCCCATCTTTGGGCAAAGGTAAAGCATCCAGTCTCTAGGGCAGGGCATTGTGTCAGGAGGGTGCGCCAAAGCGATTCCTCAAGGTTTTGCATAATCAGACACGTCAGTTGGGCCCACGGGAGGTGTACTCTGGGTTCATCAAAGATGGTGACGGAGTTGAGGACGGCGGTGCGGAGCTTGGGCATGGATTCAAGGGCGGTAAGGACATTGTCTCCACCATCATAACCATCATTGCCAATGTCGTAAGGGTGGAGGTTGAGAGTCAGGTGTTCTAGATTGGGGAAGCTCCAGACGTGGCCCTCTTCCGATTCATTGTCCTTGAACTGCAAAAAACTGCAAAGGTCGTACAAGTCCAGAAATGATAGGCATAGGCTTCTGATCCTCTCAGTTTGAGGCCGGACCAGCTGCATCATGAAGTTGTCGTAGTATCTGTCGCAGTCGTAACAATCAATGTAAGCATATTGACCGATCTCCAAGTCCATGAGATGGGACTTGGACCGGGAGAACCAGAAGGACGCGGCTTCGCTGTGTCGTTCCGGAACTATCAGGGTATCTTCCGGGAAAACTTGGATGGTGAAAGAAGTCCACAAGGCCGGTGTCTGCAAGGCTAATTGTCTCCAGGAGGAACAAACATGGCAGAGCAGAAGCGGCGCTTGACTCGAGCAGACGGATGGCGGGGTAGACAATGAACCTGTTTTCTGGATCAGACAAAATAGAAATATCTCCGTCAATGTCTCTACAGGCAGGCGATGGATGGATTCGCTGGATCCGGGATAATGCTTCCTGGGCTGTCCGCCACGATAGCGAGAAGCGAACATCCCGCGGTAAACATATACAAATGAATGTCACACCGCTGGCAGGAAACATTACAAGTCAGACTTGTACACATACCTGTATAGATAACCATAATCTGATCACCTGCGGTCGTCATGGATACACCGCCAAAAATCACACGATCTGATCATGTGTTTGGCTATGGTTTAGGCTACAAGTCCGTCTTGTAACGTCTCCTGCCAGCGGTGTCATGACCTCGCCCGATATCGATGGCCACGCCGAATCTCTCCCCCCAATGTCACCGCACAGCCCACACAAGACCCTTCAAGAGCGCATTCACAAAATAACCCACCGCTCCCAACCCCTCCCAGAATTCCACCACTGACAACCACCGAGGAGACAAACGAAGAAATAGTATGGCTGGTCGGCTTCAGAGCGAGCAAGATTCCTAAAGAGGTGGTCTATCTCGCTGTTGCGAGGAGCTCAGGACCGGGTTGGCTGCAGCGTACGCGGACGGAAGTGGGTGTTTTGACTCTTGATGCGAGGGGGCACGGTGAGTGGCTGTTGACTTGAGAGATTTCGAATTGAACGTTGTTGTGATCAGGAATGACGACTTCGACCGTTCATGCTGGGGATGAGGATCCGTCGATACATGTCCTCGTCGAGGATTTTATGGAACTCGTGCAGGTTGTCTGTCCGGACCCTTTGAAGGCACTTTTCCTACCACCCTCACTTTTCTCGCCATATAACATGTCCCCATCTCCAGCTCATTGGCCAATGGGAGACTCTGTTGTCGTCCGCACCTGTCCCGTCCTTCTCGAACACAAGTACCGTGTAACGGGCGTCGCAGTCATCGACGTCGTTGAAGGTGCTAAACTAGGCTCAGCGATCGAGGCCCTCCCACACATGCCTCCTCGATGCCCGAACAGAAGGATTTCAAAGTGTGTAAGCCGCGATCGAGTGGCAGTACGTATCACACCGACTCCGTGATGCTTTCTTCTCCTCCCGATTGAACATCTCAATACACTGGATGCACAGAACGATACTTGTCACCGAAATATTGAAAAAATATTGAAAAAGTATTCCAATTATTTTCAAGATTTTTTCTGCATCTTTTTCTCCAAAAGACCTCAAGAGTATTGAAAAGGTTTCCATAACATATGTCCAAATAAGGAGATTCTCAAGATAGCTTTTCGATATTTTGCACATTTCTCAGAAAGAAAGATGCAAAAGAATAATAATTGGAATACTTTTCCAATATTATTTCAATATTTCAGCACCAAATATCGTTCTGTGCATCCAGTAATAGTGTATCGACTAAAACAATCCGCAACTCAACCGCTGCCCAGGTCTCCATCCCTTCCATCGTTGTCCCCAGCGATGGTCCCACTGCCGTCCTCCCCTTCGTGTGGCGCACGCCTCTGCGGTCCACTGCTCCCTACTGGCTGAGCACGTTTTTGAAGCCCTTTCGGTTTTTCTTTCTCTTTCAGAAAACCTTTCCTCAAAAATCTTGAAGCTCGTCGAAATCATTTCTTGAAGATTTCCTTTCTCGTCGTCGTTTGTCACTCTTTACTGATGCCGAACTGTTTTCTTTCCACCTAGACCGTTTTGTCTTCCCGGACTTTCATGTCCCTCTACGTACTCGCCACATACGTACCTCAAGCTCTCGTGGCCGTGCCCTAGTCTTCGACGCTTTCGGCACCGCTTGTGTCTTTTGCGGTTTCAATTTATCAGAGAAGAGATCGTCGTTTGAAGCTTCGTCGTAGATCATCGGACCATTTGTACTTTATAATGCTCGTTTTGTACCTCTGCAGAATTAAGTTTCCCCAGTTTTGTTTTCCCTCTCGTTCCCTCGAAAGTTTCTCGACGACCTGGCAAAAGACACGAGCACAAGGCTCGTCTATATTTCAAAGTATGAGAACGAATCGAGAACAAGTCTCGAACGGCAAGTAAGTAAGATCCTTCGACTCTTTTGCCTCTCACCTCCCGGAATCCCCGACCCTCGCATGAACACGTCGCTTCCGAGTCCTCGACCAACGTCGACCGACCAATCCCTTCTCGAGTTTTCGGAAAGCCCGAGACTTTTCAGCGGTTTCGTTGCCCTTCCACAGAGGTTCAGTGTGGAATGGATAAGGAACATATTGATGCTGGATCGAGACGTACTTATAGGATGGCTAGGCTGTGTCGTGAAGTTTCAAGTATTTTGCATCTTTCGCCCCTCTCGTGGTTCCGGAGTTCCTGACTTTTTCCTTTTTCTTTTGCAGGATGATCTGACGAGACTGGCAGAGGTCATGATCGAATTTTGGAGGCGGAACGAGAAGGTGGTGGTTGGTGTCAAGAAAGTTGGGATTCATGACGGCCGTTGGGGCTTTTCAGTGCATACGCCTTTCTCATCAAATAGATTTGTTAGCATACATCACTAGCAGAAGGCTGAATCGGGTGGAGTAGACGCCCGGGTAGGACTCCGTCGGAACACACGTTGCTTGCACAATACATGAAGTATAATAAACAATCAGTAATCTGGAGTCGTAGAACTTGCCCAAGTGTTAATCGACGATAACCGTCAAACCAGAGGGAGCATCTTGGTCTACCTACAAGAACATCTGTTTCAAACGATCACACCTTAATCGACGAAAGTTGTCAACCAATGAACATTGACCCCGCAAGTAACATTGCAAGCAGTGTAATTCTATTCGTCTCTCCGTAGCAGGCCTTGGTCCACATCGATTCTACAAGAACATGTATCTGGATCTTTGTTTCAATGATCACACCTTATTTATGGCATGTCGGTCTTGTGGCTCCACTGCTCAAGAATAGCGTTGAAATCCGCCCTGAGCGTGGTATCTATTGTATCCAAAAGAACCTCTCGCAAGGGTGCCAGGCCAAAAGGGCCGGCATCGCTAGGTGATCTCGACGCAGCCATCTTCACGAGTGCAGCCATAATGGATACCACATTGGATACCTCGTGACCACAGATCGACGATGTCTGGACCCATATCGCGTCGAGTTTCGGAAGGAGGGTCTCGTCAGTTCTGCCTCCGAGCGTGAGGGCAGCAAAGACATCTGCGATGTGCACGATGCTGAACTCGATCGAGAGCGTCGTCACGTTTGTCATTGCACGGAAGAGGTTGATTGTAGCACGAGCAGAGATCTCTTTCCCCAGAGTCAACTTGGTTACAAAAGCGAGTTGGAGGAACATGTGCTCTGGTGCTGTCCAAGCGAAGGAGGTGATGGGGTCCGTCATGTACAGCGACAGCTCGCGGAGGGCTGGCAAGTGGATGCCATCGAAAATTGAGGGATCAGATGGGTGGTGGAAGTCGAGGGCCAACGAATTCAAGCGCTTTAATATGACGTCGACGGTGGGGAGCGTCTCCTCGGGGTCTCTTTCGGCATAGGCAAAGCATCCGGTCTCCAAAGCGGGACATTGTGTCAGGAGGATGCGCCAAAGGGATTCCGTAACGTTTTCCATCACCAGACATGTCAGTTGGGCCCACGGGAGGTTTATGTTAGGTTCGTTAGACATGGTGACATAGTTGAGGACAACGGTGCGGAGCTTGGGCATGGATTCAAGGGCGGTCAGGACACGGTTTCCACTACCACCATCGTTATCAGTGTCGTAAGGGTGGAGGTTGAGTGTCAGGTATTCTAGATTGGGAAAGCTCCAGGCGTGGTGAGGAAGGCTCTCTTCCCTGTCTTGGTACTGTAAAACACAGCAAAGATCGTGGAAGTCCTGGAATGACAAGCATAGACTCCTGATCCTCTCAGCTTGAGGACGGACCAACTCTATCATGAAGTTGGCAGAGTATATGTCTTCGTACTCTTCAAGCTGAAGGTAAGCATATTGACCAATCTCCAACTCTATGAGATGGGACTTGGACCGGGAGAACCAGCAGGACGCGGATTCGCTGTGTCGTTCCGCCACTACCAGGGTGTCCTCCGGCAAAACCTTGATGGTGAGAGAAGTCCACAAGGCCGGTGTCTGCAGGGCTAACTGTCGCCAGGAGGAACATACATGGCAGAGCAGAAGCGGCGCTTGGCTCGAGCAGACGGACGGTGGGGTAGATAATGGACCCGTTTTCGGGACCAGACAAAATAGAAATATCTCCGTCAATATCTCTACAGGCAGGCAATGCATCCACTGGGTGGGAGCAAGATGGGAGGCGAACATTTCGCCATAAACATATACAAATAAATGCTCTTGACCTCATTTCGGATGGTGGTTGTTCCGGGTATATACCACCGCCCGGCAGGCACATGGTGCAGGAAAGTATACTGGTGTCTTCTGCCTATCTCGTCATGATGAATCTTCTTCTCAAATTACCGAATTTTTTCTTTCTCTTTTGCAGGAATACACCGTCAACGCGTCATGGATCCTGCCGTGGGCTCATCCAGAGCTCAGACAAAACGTGAGTTTGACATTGACATTTTCTGCAATGAACTTGAACACTTCATTAGCCGCACTGCGTGTCTTCTTCCAACTCGATCCTTATTACGGCAAGCAGTTCCCGTTCGCAGGCCGAAAATGCGGAGGACTGTCTGTCCAAGGTATGTATGGTTCCGCATCCATGGCGTCAGCGCACAATATCGATCTGTGTCTGCAGTTACATGACATCGTATCACCGCTTCGTTCCGTTTTGGTGCACAACGAACCCAGTGAGGAACCGAGGATGCCCTCCATCATTGTCCCTAGTGATGATCCTGCTGCTGTCCTCTCCTTCGTGTAGCGCACGCATCCGTGGTCCACTTCTCCATGCTGGCTGAGTTTTGAAGCCCCTCTATTTATCTTTTGAATCTGCAGGCTGGTTTAACGGCTTGTTGAGCACGTTCTCGGCCGTTCGCACGGCACGAATACCCGTCTTCACAAGGACGGAACGTCTCGATAAGGAGCTCATGATTGGGCAGACGCAGAGCAAGTTTCAGATGGTGGTCGTTCCAGGTGTGGGGCACATGGTGAAGGAGGTATTCTTGCACCTTTTACCCACTTTTCGTGACGCATTTAGTTCTACCTTTTTTCTTCTTTGTCTTTTGCAGGATGATCAGGCGAGGCAGAGGTCATGATCGAGTTTTGGAGGAACGAGTAGGTGGTGGTTGGTGTCAAGAATGTTGGGTATTCATGACGGTTGTTTGGACTTCCTAAATAAATTCGTTCTCAATACATCATTCTATTCGTAGCAGGCCTTGGTCTACATCATTTCTACAAGAACGTGTATCTGAATCTTCTTTTTGGACGACCACATCTTATCCGTGGCATGTCGGTCTTGTAGCTCCACAGCTCAAGAACAGCACTCAAATCCGCCCTCAGCGTTGCCGGATCATCTGTTGTGCCCAAAAAAACCTCTCGCAAGGGTGTCACGCCCAAAGCGCCTAGAGCGCTAGGTGATCTCGACATAGCCATCCTGGCTAGAGCGGCGATCGGGAACCGCTCGGAACCACTGCTCGGACATGAGGTGACATGTATTGTGTCGAGTTTCGGAAGTAAGATCTCCTCAGATCCGGCCCCGAGCGTCAGGGCAGTGAACACGTCTAGGGTGTACGAGACGCGGAACTCGATCGAGAGTGTGGTCACGTTCCTCGTTGCACGGAAGAGGTTGTTTATGTCATGAGCAGAAATCTGTGCCCCCAGAGTCAACTTGGTTACGGGGACCAGTTGGAGGAACGTGTACTCGGGCTCTGATTTGCAAGGGAAAAAGTCCTCGGATGCCATTATGTACAGTGACAAGTCGCGGAGGGCTGGGAAACGGATACCATTAAGGATTGAGGGATCTGATGGGTGGGGAAAGTAGATGGCCAACGATTTCAAGTGATCCAGCGTGATGTCAACGGTGGGGAGCGTGTCCCATCTTTGGGCAAAGGTAAAGCATCCGGTCTCTAGAGCGGGGCATTGTGTCAGGAGGATGCGCCAAAGGGATTCTCGAACGCTTTTCATCACCAGACATGTCAGTTGGGCCCACGGGAGGTTTATGTTAGGTTCGTTAGACATGGTGACATAGTTGAGGACGACGGTGCGGAGCTTGGGAATGGATTCAAGGGCGGTAAGGACATAGTTCCCACCATCATCGATGTCATCGTAGTAAGGGTGGAGGTTGAGAGTCAGGTATTCTAGATTGGGGAAGCTCCATACTTGGGAAGGTAGGCTCTCCTCGTCTTTGTATTGCAAAAAACAGTAGAGGTCGTGGAGGTCCAAGAATGACAAGCACAGGCTCCTGATCCTCTCAGCTTGAGGCTGGACCAACTGTATCATGAAGTTGGTGGAGTATAGGTCTGGGTACTCTTCAAATTCAATCCAAGCATGTTGATTGATCTCCAAGTCTATGAGACGGTTCCTGGACCTGGAGAACCAGCAGGATGCGGCTTCGCTGTGTCGTTCCGGGACTACCGGGGTGTCCCGCGGTATAACCTCGATGGTGAGAGAAGTCCACAAGGCCGGTGTCTCCAGGGCTAACTGTCTCCAGGAGGAACATATGTGGCATAGTAAAAGCGGCGCTTGACTTGAGCAGACGGATGGCGAGGTAGATGATGGATCCGTTTTCGGGATTAGACAAAACAGAAATATCTCCGTCAATATCTCTACAGGAAGACGATGGATGGATCCGCTAGATGCGGGAAAAGGCGTCCTGGGGCTGTCCGGCATGGTAGCAAGAGGCGAACATTCCGCCATAAACATATATAAATGAATGCGCTCGATGGTCATGACCTTGAGCGATGGCTTCGCTGAAACTCTCCTCTCAATCCCATCGCACCAGTCTATGGAAGGCACTTCAAGCCACTCGAGCGTATTCACAGAAAACCCCACCGCTCCCAACGCCTCCCAAAATTCCAGCGCTGACGACACCCGAGGACACACACGAAGCAAGAGCATGGTTGGCCAGCTTCAGAGGGAGCAAGATCCCTAAAGAGGCCGTCCATCTCGGGTTTTCGAGGAGCTCAGGACCGGGTGGCCAGGCGCGTATCCTCCTCTTTGCTTCTATTTTACGCGCGCGGCATGCTGAAACGCAGAAATATTCAAAGCATGTGAACAAAACCAATTCGAAAGCGACACTGCGATGCTCCGTCGACGCGTCATGGATCCCGCCGTGGGCTCATCCAGAGCTCAGACGGAACGTGAGTTTGACCATCTACTTTCATGCAATGTATACTGATGAACAACACTCAACTGTTAGCCACACTACGTGTCCTCTTCCAACTCGATCCTCATAACGGCAAGCGCTTCACGCTCGCAGGCCGAAAACGTGGACGATTGCCTGTCCAAGGTATGTATGGTTTCGCATGTGGCGTTGGGGCACGAAATTGATATGTCTGTAGTTACATGACATTGTTCTCGCTGCTTCGTCCGCTTCGGTGCACAACGAACCCAGCGAGGAACAGAAGAAACGGGTAGAAGCGCTTGAAAGAGCAGACAGAGCACGGAGAAGACAGGACAAGTCGCACAGGAGCGAGGTCAAGAAGGGGAGAGGGAAAGGCGGGTGGGAGTAGGAATCTTTTCAAGAGAAAACATATCGATTCCGCGTAGTATTAGCAATGGATATATCGAATGAATCCTAGACCAATGTTGCGCCCACCCCTCTAGGATTATCTCCATCCCCAACTGCACCTTTTTCTGCTCGCCCCGTCCCACCCCTCACAGGCAGTCCCGCAAACTTATTCCTCAACGCCTCATATTTCCTCCTCTGCGCCACACTCACACTCGGATTCACTTTCCCCAACGCACACACAAAGTCCGCCACTTCCACCACTATCACTTCTGCCTTTTCAGCTCCCACCTCTCTTTCTATCCCTTCTACACTCCCCGCTTGCAAATGATTCATCTCCATCGCGTCCAACTTCCCCAACATCCTCTTCAGCGCAATCACCCCAGCCTCTCTCACAAGCGCAGCAAGGTCGGCCCCGCTGTACCCTTCGCACCCCTCCCCTCTTACAAGATTCTCCACTTCTTTCCGTGCTTCTTCATTTCCTCCTTCTCCTTCCCCAAATCCGACCCTCACCCCCCGCTTTCCCAATAACGTCCTCACAATCTCTGCCCTCTCGTCTCCCCCCGGAAGATCGACGTACAAGAGTTTATCAAGACGGCCGGGGCGGACCTACAAGGCTCTTCTGTCAGCTGGGAATGGACGAGAAAGCAAACGGTAGAACTCACCATGGCAGGATCAATCATATCCGGTCGATTGGTCGCCCCAATGACGAACACCGCCTTTCTGGTGTCGAGGCCATCGAGCTCAGTGAGGAGGGTGTTGACGACGCGGGCGGAGGATTCCGACTAAGTGTGCCAGCGTGTCAGTATAAGCGACTGCAGAACTGGATTACAACAGCACTCACTAGACTATCATCTCGCCTGGGGACGAGTGCGTCCAGCTCATCAAAAAATATCACGCAAGGCGCTGAAGCTCGTGCACGAGAAAAGACTTGGCGGACCGCCCGTTCGCTTTCACCCACATACTACGAAAAAAAGCGTCGTGATCAGTGACGCGCCGGACCAAAGAAAAAAGAAAACCTCCCACCTTATTCAACACTTCGGGACCTTTCACACTGATAAAACTCGCCCCGCTCTCCTTGGCCACCGCCTTTGCCAACAACGTCTTGCCACACCCAGGCGGTCCCCACAGCAGCACCCCACACGCGGCCTCGATCCCCACCCTCCTGAACAGTTCCGGCCGTTTGATAGGCTGGACAATCGACATGGACAGCTCCTCACGGATGTCGTGGAGGGCGCCGACGTCAGACCAGGAGACGTCCGGGATGGTGGCAAAGCCTTCACGTTTTGAAGAGGGTGTGATAGTGAAGAGAGCGTGGGTGAAGTCTGAAGAGGTGATGAAGATGGGCTTGAGTTGTAGGGGTGTCAGCGGGGATGGATGGGTGCGGAGGAAGTGCGAGATGGAGGGGTGGAGTTCGGGTATGGGTGTGGTTTGCGGGAGCAGTTGAGGAGGGTTTGGCGGCTCATCGATTGCCATGGACTTTTGGTCTTGTTCTGGGTGGTCTTGAAGGGAAGAATCGACATCGTCGGGAAGCACCAGTATCCCATCCGAAAGCTGTCGAAAGATGCGCTTGACGGCAATGATGCCCGCCGCGCCTGTTAGTGCAGCCAGGTCTGCACCTACGTATCCAGGGGTCGCTTTCGCCAGCGCAGTGAAATCAAAGTCCCCCTCCAACCGGAGTTTTGCACAAAGTACTTTCAAGATCCTGTCCCAGGAATGAGCAAATAATGGAAGAAAAATGGGTATTTGAGATTACTTTGCTCGGGCCTCCTCATCTGGAACACCCATACAAATTTCATGGTCAAACCTTCCTGCACGACGGAGAGCGGCATCAAGAGAGTCCGGTCTGTTAGTTGCTCCTATTACGATGATAGGCTTGTTATCCGTCTTATCCCACGACATGTCTGTGAGATATATGAGCATATATTTGGAGATGAGGAGTTGGAGTGGTAGCACTCACCGTCCATGCAAGTCAGAAACTGTGCGACTATCCGTCTCTCCATCTCCCGCTGAGCACTTTCGCGTTTTGGAGTAATAGCATCGATCTCATCAATGAATAAGAGACATGGCGCAACACGCTATCCAAGCCAATATATAAGCATTTCCGGGAAATCAAGTGGTAAGGGAACGAAAGGGCGAACCTTGGCCTCCTCAAAAGTATCCCTCAAGGTCTTTTCCGATTCTCCAGACATACCGGAAACGATCGACGGAGCAGATATGCTGATAAACGGGACGCCAAGTTCCTTTTATTCAGATAAACCAAACGCATATGATTTCCATAGACATTGGACGCTCACCCCAGCCATAGCGTTCGCCAGAAGAGTCTTCCCGCATCCAGGCGGACCATGCAACAACACGCCTCTGGGCGGCTGCACGCCCGTGTGTAGGTACACCTCGGGATGGCACAGCGGCATGGCCACTAGCTCGAGCATCTTTTCGACACACGCATCGACGCCTCCGAGATCGGCCAACCGCGTCGTGGGAGGAGTGTGGTCCTTCGCTATAGTACCTCCGGAGCCAGAAGCGGGGACGGAAGCGAATTTGGCCCGCTTGGTGCTGCTGGAGTCGGGAGCACGCGATGAGCGGATTTTGCGTTTACCGTTGGCGAGAGAGGGTTGTTGGGATATATCGGAGGATTCGGGCAATAGGGACGGAGCAAGGGGTGTTGGGAGAGCCGCTGGTGGTGGTTCTGTGATATCCGGTGTCGGCGCTGCTGAGTCTTCGGCTGGGGTCGCTACCCCAGGGGATGCGGGAGAGTTGAGATTGAGTTTGGTTTTACGGTGAGCGGACCAGAGGCCCTGCATGGATCGGTTGAGTGTATTGGAACCCTGGCTGCTGCTTCGTAAGTGGGTTTCGTCTCTCCGACAGCTGAACACACTCACAGGTCCATCCATTTCGTCGTCGTCGATGGCGATGAGCAAAAGAATGGTGTTTGGTTTCGAGTTCTCAATCAAACATCTTTACTCTATTCACCAAAACACTGACTTTCATCACTCAAAATGCTTCGGATTCACCAACAGAACACTATGCTATCAGTACTTAGTTTCAAACCAAGTCCTCCGACTGTTCTTTCAACGTCCTGTCCAAAAGGTGCTATTCTCCAGTATACGATGCGAGAACAAAATCTTCTCCCCAATGATGTCCGATACCTGGCGAGAAGATTAGTCTACAATATTATCTGAGAAAAGAGTTGATCCCAGCATACCATTTGTACAACCCTAAACGACATTCTTCATACTGCGAAAGTCCCTGGCATGTAAACGACGGTTCACCAGTTTTTCTGGCCCGGCCGCAGGGATGTCACGGCCGTATACTTCGCCCCGGAAATAACGAGATGTAAGCTCTCCTTTCTCGTTGGCGCGGGGAACGATTGCGGCGGAGGAAAAGGTGGCAGCAGCAAGGGCCATAGTGACGGCAGCAGTGACAGTGAAACGCATGATGATGACGGGTGGGGTTGTAGGCGGATTTGAAGATAGATTAGAACGTATTGAGTCCGCTTCACCTGGAAGAGACGGAGGATGGGCAGGAGGCGAGAAAGACAAGACCAGGCTTGTGAGGTGAGTTGGAGGGGGTGAAGGCTAGCTTGGAGAGCAAGAATGGCGCTGCTGGCCTTATTAATATTATACCCATTGATGGGCTCGGTGATGGTTGCTGTGTATCATACGATCACTCAAACGACGAAATTTTCACGATGCTGTGCAGGTTTCAGAATCAATTCCCTCTGGATAAAACACTTCCCCAACCCAAGGCCTCTGATTGTGGGCTTGAGGAACCTTCGTCGGCTCCGCCGCGCTTCGTCTGTCTTCGGTCACCCTTCCTGTACATCGTTTTGGTTCGGAATAAATCTCCCTCCGAATGCGGAGCTACAAAGAAGGAAAAAATCGAATATTCATGACGTATTGATAATTGGATAAGCTTCGTCACCCTCGACTGGAATTTGTTGCCCAAGTAATCTCAGCTACACTTGCTCTACACGTCCACCGATTACTTAGGCGGTCTCCATAACCTCGTTCTTATCGCGCGCGAAGAGCTCGGAATCGACCTAACCCACTTCATACATTTAAACTCGGCCTAATGCCTCGTACTGCTTCAAGTTCACATTCTCACCGCTAGCATGATACATATGCTGCCTGACCAACTGTCTCTGTGTGAGGATGCGAACCGTTTGGTTTTGGGCACATGAGTCCGAGTATCTACGACACAACCTGGGTCTCTAGTATGGTCTCAAAGGACGGCACTTGGCTCTTTCCATCTGCCTTCCAATACATCTTGGATCATCAAGGTCCTTCCGGAGGCTGGGAATCACCTCCATTCTCCCCTCTAGATGCCATCTTGAACACTACGTCCTCCCTGCTTGCTTTGAAGTTCCATGCCACAGATATGGACCTTGATCTCAGTGAGACAATCCGTAGGGCCGAGGTCTTCCTTGTGTCTCAACTCAACAACTGGGACGTCTCGTCCACCGACTATGTTGGGTTCGAGGTTACCGTTCCCGCTTTTCTCGTTGCTCTTTCGGAACATGGAGTGGAGTTCTCATTCCCCCGGCAATCTTTATCGATGAATCTTCACCATGATCTACGAACTGGGAACCTCGCTCTTACACTCACCCGAGGGGCTAGTCGGACATATTGACTTTGACAAACTCGCTCATCATAAACGCAAGGGCTCGTTCATGGCGTCACCGAGCTCGATTGCTGCATATCTCGTGAACGCTTCCGCGTGGGATGACGAATGCGAATCTTATTCAAGGACCCTATTGTTGCGGAATGGGCCAGAGGGATCTGCGGGATCTGTGCCTTTCACTTGGCCCACGACATTTTTCGAAATCGCATGGGTTGGTTTTCGCCATTATCTGATGAATCTCCATCCGATATCTCCGCAAACAGACTGTCGGCACTCTTCTCGCCAGCGGCATTGACTTCGATCTGGTCGAGACCGAAATCCTCGCGTCCATGAAGACAGTCTCGTAACAGGGCCTTGAGGAAGGCGGAGGTGTGTTAGGATTTGGTATTTCAGTCTTTTGTTCCGGATAAATAATCAATTCACACATGCTACAGAGTGCACGAGTTATGGCGATTCTTCGACATTTCGGCCTCCCTATTACCATCAAACCACTACGAGAGACGTTCGAACTGGAGCCATATTTCCGGTGTTACCCGTTCGAACGGAATGCGAGCATCATTGTCCAATGCAACGCCCTTTCAACGCTTCTTGCAGCCTTTGAATGTTCCGTCGCCGGAGACTGCGACTCGCCCATTTTGCGCCCGTCGACCTTGAAACGCACTGGATTTATTACCGACGCCTTCTGCAAGATAGAGGATAAATTTGTGCGATTCCTGTCCTTCGTCCTGCCTTCAGCTCGTCGCTGATCCGCTACCCCAATACAGCAGCCTCACTTCAGAGTTATATGCATTCCTTTTAATAGGACAGCTTGACGAGATTCATGCTCCTTTTCGGCAAGGGTCATTTTCCTGACTTCCCCCTGTCCCTTGTACAGACCAGTACACCTGTTGCGCTCTTCCAGATCCTCGTTCGCGTCCTTCGAGCGCAGTGCGACGATAGTTCATGGGGTTCACGTGAAGAGACTGCGTACGCTCTTCTGGAGCTTGTGTTCTTGTCGTCCCTTCCTTTCATTTCCATTATGATGCCCACCATCCAGGCCGCTGTTGAGCCCGGTCGACGCTTTCTATTGGAGACCACGAGGGACATGCGCGTTACGAACGTCTACCGCATCCCCCCATCTCATACTCTGATGTCATTGCAGATCTTCATGCCACATGTAGCCAGCTTCGTGGATATCCATCGACGACCGGCGAGATTGAACGCGTCATTTTGGTCTCGATCCAGAAGGTCAATAGCTCTCTACGCTTCTACCGCAAGCTACCTATCTACAGAGATCTCAAGGATTAGCAACTGCTCGCTTATCTTGCTGAGGGGTTCCTATACCTACTGAGCTTGCTTGAGCAGTTGATATCTGGCAGAGAAGGAATGACGCCCCAACATTATGCCGAGAATACGACCTTTGCCTAGTCGATCGCGAACAGCTCAAGCAAGCAGTACTCAAGCCCCGAGGTCGTCTTCTTTTGCATGAGTATCAGTCAGAATCACTTATGTCGCCCCCTGCGTCTTGGGGATAGAGTGCGTAATGATGATTTTGTTCTTCTTCGCACTGGCAGTTCCACTCGACGAATTCCTTGATTTCATGGTTCATGATGAAGGGCTTGCTCCACTTCCCTTCGTCCCCGTATGATAGGGTATATCATCAACGAGAAGTCAAGGTATACCTACTCGCCATGATCAAGCAGGTAGAGGAGAGCGTGCGCTATGCTGCCCAGCTGCCTTCGAACCCCATCTACAATCCACCACCATCATTTATGAAATGGGTACGAACGATACCTGCAGAGCATGTGGCAGCGTTCAACTGTGGTTCAATGTTCGTTTGCTATCTATCCTAGCACCACAGATTTATTCCCCACTCCGGAGCTCAAATTCATTGCGCGGGACTGCTTGACACACCTCAGCACTCTATCCCATATGTGGAACGACCACGGAAGCGTCCGGCGAGACATGGTCGATGCGAACATCAATTCCGTGCATTATCCCGAGTTTGCGGGGCTAAGTGAGGAGGAGGTTAAATGACAACTGAGGCGGCTTGCTGCATATGAGAAAAAGAAGATGGCCGACTCGCCAAGGAGGTTATGAGGCCACGTAAAGGGGAGGTGGTTGTTGATCAGAACATACTGTTCTTCAGGGTCGCTGACTCGTACAACGCGATCTACGAATTCAAGACCCTCAGCGGTATGAAGGTTTCCTCGGCCAGTGGTGCTCTTTCCGCTCTGGACGACAGGGTGTTGACTCCGTCAGCTCATGGAATGCGTAAGGGCCATCATCAAGCACCATTAGCGCGGGATATGCACCACCACCCTACTTGGACTGCCGCTGTTCCCCCGGCTCGACTCGATAACGTCCCACAACTCCAAACCCATCAAATACCCCAGATCTGAAGATTCCACAAGAGCTTCCATCGTCGTCTGAGGCCCAGAGCCTCAAGCGTAAGGAACCAGACAGTCTGGTGACAACCAACGGGGAATAAACGATGGACCTTGGACCTCCGCAAATGAAAAAGGGATTGAACCATTTATAGGGAACTTTCCAAGGTTGCGCGGGGAGTGGTAGGTCGGGATGGATGGAGGAACTATTCCATGGTCCATTCCGCTCTTCATTTTCATTATTCGATACTCAACCGACGTTAGATGTGTTATAGTATGTTGATAGTCTATATACAATCTAAGAATTCAAGTTGTGTGATGCTGATATTGAAGGTCCTTAAAATTATGAAGGGGTCTACCTATTCAAATATTCAAATTCAAATTCCATCAGACACTGAAAACTCTAGGAGGAAAATCACTGTTCACTGTTCACTTTTCGTCCATTAGGACGAGATTTAGCGCTGCCTTAAAGTCCGCCACGATATCCAAAATAATCTCGGATGCCAACCGATACCTAGAATGTTCACCTTATCAGCAGAGATTGAAGGTTGGTTCCGAGATTGAATATATGCGAAATTGCGAATGAGATCTGGCGCCTCACTAACTGAACTTATCTGCTGCTCCTCCAAACCCGTGGTCGCCGGGGGTGACCAACTGTATTGGCTCATTCTGACGGGGTGTGCAAATGATGACTCATAGGATATATTGGCGTGAGCTGGCAAGCACGTTGTCACTCTGCCCCCTAGTCTCCTGTAGGCAGACCTTCCTTATTAGTGATGACAATCGATAACTCTGCCCCTGTCTGCGAAAACTGAGTGTCTTGAGTCCAATTCTCTCTCGGTTTTCGCCTTGTGAGCGCTTGTACTGCAGTTCTGGAGAGGCTATGAACTATATATGATACAAGTACCGATGATTACGCCGTCCTTAGCTCGGCACATAATTTCTGAAGTGCGACGGAATCAACCTAGGTTCGATCATTAGCGATCACTTTCAGCATGAGCAAGGGAATCTCACCCATGGTAGACATCTATGATCCTTCGTAAATTTTGAGATTGAAATGACTTGCACGAAAAAGAGTATAGACCACCATAACAAAGATGTAGTTTGGACAACTTACCAGAAAGACAGGGGATTAAGGTAACCATTAGGGTCTACCGCAGGAATCGATCACATATTGCTTTGCTTGCCTCTGCTCTGCACCACCGACTCCGGGAACGTCCTCCGGTGCTTCTCCATCCTGGTTGAGCTTAAGTGAAGGGACTCAGGTTTGCGTTACGCCATGGGAAGATTTCGTAGAAGACTTACGCGACCACGGTCAGCACCAGCGTTTATGAGAAGCACCGCAGCCGCGGCGTGAGCTGAATCCATGGCCAGGTGAAGGGGGGTATTCCCTAGTGTCAAAAAAAATTATATAGCTATAACCACTTCTGGTAACATGGAGGGGGATCACCAATGCGATCTGCCGTGTTCAAACGAAGCCTTGTCCCTCCAGGGGCGGGCGGTTCCAGTAGGAGACGAATAAATCCGACTGAACCGGTAGTTGCCGCTCTGTGGCTAGGATTCGAAGTGTCAAGAGTAACAGAAAGGAGGAGAAAAATGTCGGCATACAGAGGCAGTTGGTTGGCGTTATCTTTTGCATTGATCTAACAGACAGACTGTGATCCTCGGTCTTGACCTGGTGTCAGGCAAATACTTACGTCTGCGCCCCTCGAAATTAGGAGCTTTCCAATCTGAAGTATGGAGGTCAGGAGATGCAGGTGGTAAAGGTCAAATTGACAGGTACATCGATACGAGATTTCGACGCGGCGTAATGCCTTGAGAACCGGGAACAGAAGTATTGAATACGGAGTTTTGCGGCCGCTCGTTGCAAAACTCACAGTGGTGTAATCCCCTTGTCGTTCTTCCTGCTCCTTGCGTTAAGAGTATAATAGACTTTGGAAATGATGTGTGTCACCTGTTTACGTCGGCACCTGCACCTACGAGTTCTTGAACAATTTCGTCGTGGCCTGCACTCACTAGGTTATGCAAAAAATGATTATATTGGTTTCATAGCTTAAGATGTCACCCACACACCAGCGATGTGCAGGGGGGTCCACCCGCTGTTGTCCGGTTTATCAACCTCTGCTTTCTGATCGATTAGAAAGCTTGCGATGTCAAGGGACCCAGAGGATGCAGCCCAGTGAAGAGGGGTCCTATGATCCTATAAGGAAGACAATTCAATGAAGTCCCGGCCCACCAAGGGAATATATACTAAATCTAAGGCATTGATCACGTTGGGGTTCTCCGATACGAGGGCGCGAAGAAGGGACAATTGTTCTGCTCCAATTCGATTCCTCAAAAACAGGGCTGTAATTTAACACAGACTTACTATTCTGAGCAGCAGTATGGGCTGACGATTGGGACATACTCCCTGACAGAGAGTGAGGTGACGCGTCAAGAACGTGAAAGTCACGTGCGCGTCCTCATTTTCACTTTCGTTCGCAACTCATGAGCACCTCACGACCCTACACATACGCGGATCCAGTGCAGCCTGCAACCTCCAAACCTCATACCCTTCTTCCCTTTCTAGAAACACTGTCTCAAAATACCCTCACGCGGTTATTTCAACTACCTTCGTCATGTCTATCGATATTTCGGTTAATGCTCAAGTGACCACAAACTTTGCCTCTTCTGACGTCGTTCGTTCAGGCTGCTGGCACCGTTGGAGAGGCAACTCGTGATGAACTTGTTGTGGCTTGAATCTGCAATACCTGCTACAACTATGGCAGCTTGGGTTATTCGAGAGCAAAAACAGTTCAGTGAACGCGCGTCTGTGCAGCCATGTAACACATTTTTATTCATTACGCAGGCTCTACGATGAAGCCTTGGCCAACCTTGCTCGCATACACATTTTGCCAAATGCATCAGTGAAATTGGCGCTGAACTCTACGTTTAAATCGAGTTTTCGACAAGCCCTGACCGGAGGGTAAATACCATGTCGTACGGATGCTTCTTCATGTCTAAATTAGATATTCGCAGCGGAAATAGCGGGAGTTTCGGAGTTCCTGCAGAGCCAGACGAGAAACGCTTGGGGCTGGATATTGACGGACTTGATAGTTACGCCCTAGAAAGATGGGAGGTAGGTCTTGGCAGCAGTTTCTTTGATCCCACGTTCACGCTGGATGAATAGACTATTCTCCATTACATGGTCTCTTCAGGGACAGGGCAGAATCCAACGCGGCCTTCTCCAGGCGTGCTCTTTCTGCTGGAGCGCAGCCAGCTCATGGTCAGCTTCCGGTAAGCATCCAAGGGCACTTTTTCTTGATGAAGCATGTCATATTACATCGCCAGCGGCTCACCCCTACAAATTACGTCCCAAGGCTTCCAATTCCTGCTTCATTCGCCCCATCAGCAGCTGTGGGACCTCCTACTGCAGTATTTACGCATGGCTGAGGTGTGTATTTGTTAAAACATCATGTTGTTCTGGTTTTGAAAATCGCGGTGGCAGGAAAGGCAAATGGACCTCGTAGAGGTCCTGAGCTTTCTTTTCATGCTATCCACGATGGAGCTCGGCAGGGTTATCTATTCCTTTCCATCTTTGAATGCTATTAATTTCGGACTTAGGAGTATTCGACAGACAATCTTGGCTCCAGTCAAAAGGCGATGCTTGAGGACCTTCGTGATTACGGCCTTATTTGGCAGAAGAGGGTTCGTGCATATTGTCCATGCCTTGCATGCATACCCATATGGCTCTCCGAACCAGCCGACATCTCGGCGCTTCAGCCCCACTCGCCTAGCGACCACACTAACCTCTTCATCACCCCCTCTTCCGACAAGTACAGGCACTAGCTCCGGTCCTCAAGAAGGATTCATTGTACTCGAAACAAACTATCGGGTATATGCCTACACAGGTTCTTCCGTCCATCATCTCCCCTTTCCGATTCTAAATTTCATCAGACAACCCCTTGCAGACCGCCGTCCTCAATCTCTTCGTCATGCTGAAGTACCGATTTCCTAATCTAGTAGTCGGGTCCATCACACGCGATAGTGTCAAGAAAGCTCTCGCAAATGGGATTTCGGCTGACCAGGTTGATAGCCGGTCCATTCTTTCGTTGTCGCTAATATGTATGTTCCGGTATAGATAATCAGTTATCTCATCAGTCACGCCCATCCTCAAATGCGGAAAAATGTGCGTGGACTTCCTGTGTTCCGGGCCTGATACCTTAATAAATCCCGAATAGAATCCTTTGCTGCCTGTGACAGTACAAGATCAAATAAGGCTCTGGGAGCTCGAAAGAAATCGTCTGAAGTCACAAGAAGGTCCTAGTCAATCTTTGTTTCTCGACATTTCCTTACATCAGTTTTCCTAGGGTATCTATATACAGCCTTTGCGTCTCAAGCGGACTATGAGTTCGTGTTGAATTACGCGAAGGAGATCGGAGCGGTGATATGGGAGAACGGAGGTAAACGGTGCTTTTTTGGGAGCTTGGAGGGGCATCCGAATATCCGAGGATTTATTGAAAGGAGAACGGCTGCAGGAGCGATGTAGTCTACATGTTTGTTCCGCGTTTTTTCCTCACTTGAAACATGGTCTGATGTCATGATCACTCGGCTCTCCTGGAATTTCGCCCATCTAGATGAAGTCTCGCCCGTGCCTGCATTGAGGCGGAATTTCGTCATCTCATTTCAGTGAGTCCATTAGAGTTGGCCTTATCAAAGACTATCGCAGTGACCGAGCGCATCGTGCAGGTACTTCTTTTCCGAGAACTTCTGCATGACAACTTTAAATCGGCCTAATGGATCGCGACATTGCGACTACCACGCGTTTGAATTTACTCGTCATGCCAAGTCGAAAGGCCCGCGCTAATTGGTGGATGTTCCATACTGAAGAACTTCGCACTCAGACTCCGAGATGGGCGGGCAGAACGTGCGTAATTTCTTACATTACATGTATTAACATAGCGTCATGTCATGTCATTAACGTCCTTTCTATCGCCAGGCACTGCTTTCATATATCCCGATTCAATGAATTACCTGAAGACTAATGAAATACACATGATAGTAGGAAAGACAATGCGAGACTCGCCCACGTTGTCTCCTAAATACACAAGAAAAAAATCGTGATATCAAATCCAGGCATTAATAGCAAGAAGGAACGTTATCGGCATTCAAAATTCCGTCGGGTTATAAGGAGTCTCATAGTCGGAGCCCATGGCGACGGTATGGGATTGGATTGGGTGTAAAGGCGCATCCAGGGAATTTTCACCATTGTTGGCGGCCCACGTTCCAAACGACGGATTGATTCTATACCCATGGTGCTGCGAGAAAGACAGAGTCGGAGATGTGCCTGCGAACGTCGATCCGCCGTGCGAGCTGCGAAGATATTTATCATTACTCGACGTCTCACGCGGAACCCACCCCAAGCGTTGTGACATCCCTTCACGGCTGTTGTCACCGACGTCCGTGGACAACCCATACCGTGGTGTGGCTTCGCTCTCCCGCTTTTGATGGCCTATGTTCGAGTTGTCATAGACTGTGTTCGAGCGTCCACGAGAGCGGTCTAGTTGGATCCCAAGGCCTGTCGATGAGGTGTACGAATCCGAGCGCCAGCGCGTAGACTGTGTTTGGACTGCCGCCCACGAGCCTGCGCCGTGGCCGTTACCACCATCACGGCGACGTAGAATGCTATGGGAGTTGGCATGTGTCGGTGAAGGAGAGGAGGACCAAGAATCGGGGAAGTCCTGACGGGAAATGGGAGCAATCCGTAAGCTATCTAGGGAAACCGGCCATTTATCCCCCGTCCCTTCACGGCCGTAGATCGCGGGAGAAGGGATGGCGTGGCTATGACCGTCCTGGTACACTGTTCCTGCGGTGTACGAGCCGTCCAAACGTGGGGAATGGTGCAAGGAGTCGGAATGAGAGGTCCATTGAGTTGATCCTGAGATGTCATAAACTGGCTCCTCTAACTTGCATTCTGCCAATGTATTTAGGTCTTCCACTTCGCATCTAGCGGTGAAAAATCAGTTTTTGGATCCAGCTTGGGAGCTTGACTCACACAAGCCTCGGTTTTCCATCAGATCCTACTTCAACCTTTGGAGGTACACGGAAATTTGTCAAGCGAAAGATGTGGGGAGGCATGGACAACCCCATGATGTCGGATCGAGTGTTCGGTTTCTGCGACATAGGGTGTTCAAGGCTCGGGGCTTAAGGTCCGCAAACAAACGCCGTATCTTACCTTGAGTCTTCCGGAGCGAATGTCATCTGAGGTATAGTATGATATCATATGCAGGTCTGAGCCCTCAATCGTCACAGTGATGGTCTAGGCGCGAGGTCAGTTTGGGGATGCACGATTGGCGGAGATGCCTACCTTCTTGATGAGCCCATTCACCTTGAACGTGCCATGATCCCCTTGCGCCAAGTGTCCTGGGCCTTTGAATGTGACGTTGTGGTCTGGAGAGCTCCTTGGACCGGTGGGGCACCGAGATTGCGAATCGAGGGGGTACGTTTTCTTATGGCCAGCACGACTGCTTGACCTTTCGTTGATTTCGCGGTACACCTGGTAGGATCGGGTGAACTCAAACCCAAGCTCAAGGAAGATCAGGGCAAAGCTCACCAAGAAATTGCCCACGATCCGGGATGGCGACCACAACAGCCCATCTGATTGCATCCAGCGTCAAGGTGTCCTTCGATTCTGTATCTAGAAGTTAACTCACCCGTCCAACGTTTAATTCCGCTTTCTTCAACGCTGAAGACAAAGACGGCGCCGGACTTGATCATTGTCCTACGTTCAGAGTCATTGAGACGACGTGTAATGCGCGGGATCACTCCTTGACGAGCGGCGTGAATCAAACGGAGTGCATGGAGCGTTGTTTCAGCATAACCAGTGAAGGGCGGTACGTCCGGTGTGCTTGTCATAATGGTTGAGTGGAGTTTGAGGTTGTTGGGCAGCAGCCCAGAGGTTATGGGGGAGTCTGCTTGAAGGAAGGTGAAGTTTCTTCCTTTATGATTGTACAGTCTACAGCCTCATCCGAATCGAGTTGCGTCTAAGTAAAAACAGGTGTTTACTTCGCCGTACAATCGTGTTACGAGATGGCACGTTCTCAAGTGGGGAAATCTTTCCCGAAGGTCCGTAATCGCTCATTGAAGACCCTGACGCCACTTATCACCTGCTTCTGGCCCATTAGATCGGGCCATATTTCCACTCAAATTGCATATTTTATTCCTTTAACAATTCTCAATGGGAATCCAGAAGAAGGTCCGGCATTTAGATGGATGCACACCCGTATAGGGACTTACGATGATCATCAACGCACGGAAAGTTCCTGCGACCGTCTTCGCCGTGGTGACTCTTGCCCAAAAATGAAAGTCCATGGAGGCTTGCGTGGCTTTGTGTGCACCTGGAAAAAGCCGACGACTCGAAAATGGGTCGCTAATCAATCGGAAATGCGATAACGGTCGGGCCGTTCTCCTTGCCCTAATCAACAGGTAGGAGTGTGTTTCGGATCGGGGACTTGGAATGAGGAGCCCTGCCTGTTGCCTCTCCTATGAAATTACCCCTTCACCATATTCGACCACGGAAATCTGGTGAGTCGGTTTGCATCGTGTGTAGCAACCCCTAGTCGATGTAAGGCTCGAATTGATAAATAGGTTACGTGAATAGACTTCCTTCCTTGCCTTGATATGTTTTCGATATGGGCAACGCATTATTCAAACCCAGCGAGCAAAGGCAATTGTCCTTCCTCGTTAACAGAGAGGTGGACTATATAAAGGCCGTCTCCGATTTTGAGCCGTGATTCCTGTGAATGCTTGTATGAGATTGGTGTGAGGAAAGGTTTGAGCGTTTCCTGACATGATGAAGACCTCACAGTAAATGCGCAGTCCGCATCACCCGTTTGCGTCAGGCCAAAACAGGAGTCATTCCGCGCAGTATATTCCTCTGTGATGGACGGGAAGGTATATCAGCTGTGGGTCAGGAAGGGGACGGAGGGGGCATAACGCGTAGACTCCACCACGTTCACATCGTGAATCTCGGCTATCTCCTCTCGTTCATCAGGAGGATGGTTTGAGATTCATCTGTCAACCTTCAACATCAGCGACCTGACCACATTCCTGGGAATTGTCCCATGCCGGCCGAACTCTCTCATCTGACAGCGCCCCTAGATGGGCTTCAGTCCGCTCCAAGAAACGAATTCGGGGTGAAATGCAGAAGATCGGGCCTCTGAAAGAGGAGGTTCAGGGATGATTGAGGACCTGGTGGTCAAGAATTTTGGGGTGTCGACCTTCACGTATCACAGACCGCTGGCGATCGGACAGCGGTAGGACTACTGAATTCGGTGTCTTCACCATTCACTGAGTATCAAAGCCACACAACCTGAATCGGTACTTTAATGCCTCAATTCCATTTCTTCTTCGTTGCCCAGGCCGCGAAAGTAATACCTTGCATCGAGTTTGTGTCGTCAGGGTTGGCTACTAGGGGATGATTCGCTGTGGATTATTCCCGGGCAGATGGGTGCAATGATCGATGCAATGATCAATTCGATTTGACGCCAGCCTGGGCACGGAGCTGATTGGCATCGCGATACTGACCCATCAAAACTGGGAAACGCCTACTAGTGGGTTATACCTCAAAGGATCGAGTTCCCGGTAGAAACCGGATATAGGGACTGTAAACCTGCTAACGATTGATAACTGACTCCCCCAGATAGTGCTGTAGAACGGGAAACTTGCGCCGATAAAATGAGCGGACGCCGGCCCATCACATGAGTGCAGAGAAACCTCCGAATTCAGTTGCGGAGGAATGATCAGTCCTATACACCCAACCTCAATAAATACAAGCAGGCAGACACGTCTTGGAAAAAATGACACACCAGTCATGAAACATGAAAATGAAACATGAAAAAATGTATTCTATTAGAAACAGTATAGCATTTTGTATTCCAACCTGCATATGCAGGACTAATTAAGTCGATAAAGAGCCGAATTGGATCAGTATTCCAGCAAAGAAAGTTAATGCATATGGTTGTACCGTAAAATCACAAACTCCGTAGACTTTCGTTCCACATGTCGAAAAAAAGGCCTTACTATTAGTAAGATTCACAAGAGAAAAGAGAGACCGATATTCGCGACAAGTTGAGGAATCAGGATCACTATTATCAACGTACATTATTAATGTTCTTGGGCGGATGAAACCTTTTGCTTGCAAGACGAACCTTGAAGGTACCGGTTGGAGGTCTTCAGCCCCAAGGCACCGTGACGGCGTGACTCGAGGAACTTGAAGGATGCGGCGAATGTTCGAGTCTGCAGCTGATTACAACCAAAAGGTGGAGAGTCATCTCCTAACGCTTGCCAGACCGCGACCCAGCCAAGGGAACTCGATGACGAAAATCGAGCTCGAGCTGCTCTCTAAGAGACTATGAGTGTCGCCGTAGATCTGTACCCCTAGTGCGGTTAATTACGTTCCTCCGCAGAATACGGCTTGTAGAAATGCAGCCATCCTCGAAACCCCGAATGCTTTCACCCGGACATTCAGTGGAAAACAAACCTGGCGAGGAGAGTGCTTCTTCAGTCGCTGGACATAGTAGGATGGAAACTTACGCGCTCCACCGCCAATCAATCTCGCATGATCAAAATCGGAATAAAATGATGATCGATCATGTATTGGCATCTAGTAGGATGGTCCTGGATGGAGCTAGGATTGTGCCCTTCGGCTGGCCGGATTCCAGTCATTCGGATACCAGATACCAGTCGGCGAATTGCAATATGCCAGCCTCGGATCACAGGGATGACACGCGGAAAACCGACGTCGTCATATGTTTGTTTTAATTCACAGGCACGCGATGAGGTTAAGAACTTAAGTGAATGGAAAACAGCACATGGCGTTCCAAACGCCGATCGCATATTCTTGCTAGCGGAGCAGGTCCCTGTCCAACCCCTCGTACATTGACACCCAGCCCCCCAGCGAGAGGATGGCACGACGATTATTCCTTAATCGAGGCCTGGGTTCTCCGCATAATTTGACCGCGTCGGAACGGTATGGCAGGGTAAGGCGCTTCAGGAAAGCCGCCGCCGGAATATCTCGTTCCACTGGGGTTCGACGGCGGCAACGATATATTAAAGATTGGCATTCGTCCCTGTACGATAGCCCATAAATATTGATCTCAGCGAAACCGCAGGTTTGTATACATCAAAAAGGCTTCCACCACCGATGAACCGATGGATCTGATTGCACCCAAGGACATGGCGCAGGAATCGTACCTAATTCCAGTAATAGAAATTTAAGCAATGATCTGTAACCCGGGGGAAAAGCGCGGACGCTCGTACCAACTGGCTATATTTGGTCAGGATTTTGGAAGTGGAAAATTGGAACTCTCTCCATCCGGATATCGGTCAGAACTTGATGTTAATTGCTTGGAGATAGACAACCATCATCAAGACCGAAAGCCGTTGAGTTCTTGATCTCGATCATAAGTACGACCTAGATGCAGCTGAACGAGCTACACAAGTTGGCGTTAGCTGCATAATAGATGCGCCGAATCCTCTGACTAGTGGCATGATGATGAAGGGCATACTGTGACAGAAGTTCGGACGTTAAAATCCATCGCGTCTGGTTAATCCTGAAACTTTGAGAAGCTTACCTTCCTCAATAAGCCTGAGGCAGACTCACAATTGCGTGGCAGCCAGCGGAAGGTACGGATCCAGATCGTACTACACGTCCCTGAGAATGGCCACCCAAGACGCGGCGGTCGGAGTCTAGGCCCTGTGAGTGACCCTGATCATGTCGCAAAAAGGTCGTCAATCCACGCAAGCCAAGTACTTGCTGATAGGGTCATAATTCGTAGAGACCCAGATGAATCTGTGGCCCATATACATGGCAACTTGGTCGACGGAATCGTATTCAAAACAGACACCGAAATAAGACAGCCCTCGTCGAGACCGGGATGTCAAAAAGGTACTCGCATATTTCTTCTGGTGGAGTTACATGGGCATATCATGGAACTCGAGAAAAAGGTCATGAGATGAACCGGCGGGACAATCAACAAGGCGCGATCGAAGAACTTGAAAGTTTAAGGCCGCTGCAATGCATATCATCTGGTCGACGTCGATGTCCTGACTCCCCAGGCCCCTGGCTTACTGAGAAGATAATCACACTCCCTGCAGAATGCAAAGTACGCGAGACTCGGAGACACGTTCTTCAGTAAGTAAGTCCTCCTAAAGAAGAGGAACATGAAGGACGGGTTGGAGGTGAAAATGGACATGGGAAATAACCTCGTGACTCGACCTTCCCAGGAAGTCCCTGGACCATTTCCTGGCAGGAAACATGCGTAAAGAGCCCAAGAGATCCAATTCAGCAAACAGTCTGACCAACGGTGCGCCTTCATTCATCGGACATATTTCGAGTCTCGAGCAGAACTGTCGGCCCATTGTCACGGTGTCAGCCCGCATAGTATCGCAGATTCGTTCCACTTGTAGCACCGGGTAAGTGCGTTTTTATGATTGAGCTCGCGCTGCGGAACATGCCCTCAGTTATAAATGCTTCATCACAGACAGGTGAGCGTTGCTTTCGTATATTGGAACACAATCAGGACCTGTGACATATCTCCATGATTGAAGGCCGAGGAACGTCGACGTGACCTACATCGAACTTGCAACTCCATGAGGGATTGACCTGGAATCTTCATGTTATTGCCCCGGAAGAGGATATCGTACAAGATAACAAATGGTATCATGCCAAGGCTGTTCTCAGGGCAGGATTGTCATGGGTCCATTCATCACAGCGATCGCTCGTCGTTGCCTCAAGCCCACAACGATGTCTGGTCAGGTCCAAATGCTCTTAAACTTTCGTCGCCAGCTTTAATCCGGTTATCATCCAAATGGCGTGTACGGTGCGCTCACCTCATAACTTAGCATCGATTGATCGCTTATCGATATTAACATCATTTCATGAACAGAACTAACACGCGCATGTCTTACCCACTTCATTGATTCGCGTCATCTAGGTGCTGATCCCTACGATAGACGGAATACAGCTTTACGGATTCGGTCCGCAGATGTAAATACGCCACAGACTAATACAAGGCATTCTATGGTCACCGGTATCTTCGTTCTCTCTCAGACATTTGAACATTGGACCCTTCTGACCTCCCTCGTGCCTCGTGATTGAGACTATCGCACAGTTTCGTGGATGTATGCCAGATACTCACCCCTCTACAAGTCGTGGTCCTACCGGGCCGCAAATGTGTCGGATGGTATATTTGCATTGGGAACTGATTATTGATACCATCGTTCATGTCTCATATCTATGGGAAATCATGTGTGGTCAAGGAACGACAGCGGGTTGGATGGTCCGGCAGTGACGTTCTGTAAGTTTCCGCGTCTTTCCGAGTGGCATGTGGCCGGTAGAAGCCCAACCACTGTCATGACTCGGACAAGATTCGGATTCATATTAATCTGATAGATTCTCAAACTCCGTACTGAAGCGCTTGATTTAATATAATCAACATGACGCCAAAATTACCGCTCTTATCACGGTCTGGCGTCTCGGCGACTGTCCAGCCCAGACTACGACACCCCGAACCCTACTACTTAGTCACCCGTACGCAGACTGTATACTACTGATGACAGTCAATCACTATATATACAGAACCCTACAAGCCTCGCCAACAAGGTGTGGTTGGGGCACTATAGTAGGAGAATAAAACAGGACTAAAAGTAACTAAGTAAGTACTAGCAAGGTTTCTGCTGACGAAGTCAGCCAATATTCTAGTTACTTGTACTAGACTGGCCGTTGGTGCGGTTCGGTCCGGGTTCGACCCCTTCCAGCCAGAACCTGAACATGCACCCCAGGTGCGGTTCACCCTCTGGCATGAACCTGCACCTGAACCTTTGGATTCGGGTTCACCAGGTTTGGTTCGCCAGGTTTGGGTTCATGGTACTGAATTTCGGTGAAAAATCTACTCTACATTGCTGCCGAAGTTAAACTTAGCATCAATATCCATCCATGCCTTTGTCACAGCTGTTAAACGACCATCGTGGTAGGCTGACCTCAACCACTGAATGTCTCCGAACTTCTGTGCCTTCATTTGTCGGCGACGAATGTCATCTGTTCTGGCTGACATGGAAAAAAACCTTTCAGCAAGGCATGACGATCCGGGGATAGCCAGGTAATCCCGAGCCATGAGCTGAAGAACAGGATATCTAGCCTCAATCTAAATGCATCGTGAGGAGGTAGAATACGTGATACTCGAGAAAATGACATACCCCCCAATGGGTCACAATGTTAGAACATTCGACAACCGGCGAATTAAAGT
>Ga0307516_10000996_pt1 | contig 39150 bp, 39 predicted proteins | sample 19_EM_MG_FD_203310 | JGI IMG/M metagenome (GOLD analysis project Ga0307516, IMG submission 203310) | Populus trichocarpa ectomycorrhiza microbial communities from riparian zone in the Pacific Northwest, United States - 19_EM | ecosystem: Host-associated > Plants > Roots > Unclassified | place... | reverse complement strand
TAGAGGTCTTAGGAGCAATTGATTTTGGTAACACCTTCAGAGAAGGTTCGTCTATATATTCTCAGTGCTTGTACGAAATTTAGGCTCCTAGCTGGCTGTGGTTGTTGAAATCTGTGGAATATCCGGTTGCGGGCGCGGTCATCGCGAGTGTCCGGGTTCCATATCGTGTCCGGTTACCCTATCTGATACGTTAGTAGGCTACTGGGCGCAGAATTCCGTTATCGTCTGGTTGCGAGCAAATTGCCCCTATGGCGTAGTCCGAGGCGTCTGTTTTGATGGTGACAGCTCGTTCTGGGTTGAAGTGCTGTAGAATGGGTTCCGTGATCATTGCCGTTTTTAGGGTATTGAACGCTCCTTGCTGTTTGTCGCCCCATTCCCACTCTTTTTCCTTCCTTGTGAGGGAGGATAGGGGCGTCATGATCTTACTGTAGTCTCTGATAAAGCGACGATAGAAGTTGGCAAATCCCAGGAAACTCTGGATTCCTTTTACATTTGTTGGCTCTTTCCATTCCTTGATTGTTTGGATCTTTTCTTTGTCCATTCGCAGTCTCTTTGGTGATATAACATATCCCAAGTATTCTGTTTCCATTGTATGGAATTCGTATTTAGATGCTTTCAGTGTGAGCCCGGTTTCCTCAACTCGTCTGAAGATTGTTCGGACGTGCCTCCGGTGGTCTTCCAGATTTTGCGAGAAGATGAGGATGTCATCCAGATATGCCACCCAGAAAATATCCAGGTATTCGCTCAGAATCTCGTTTATCCATTGTTGGAACGACGCCGGTGCATTGGTCAACCTGAAAGGCATGACGCAGTATTCGTATAGTCCGTACCGGGTTCGGAAGACTGTTTTCCACTCATCTCCTGCTGCGATTCGGAGGTTCTAATATGCATCTCGGATATTGAGTTTGGTGTAGACAGTGGCACTGGACAGTTGATCCAGGGATTCTCCGATCAATGGCAATGGTATCAGGTCCTTGACCGTGATTTCATTTAATTGTCGGTAATCCACGCACAAGCGTAGTCCTCCGTCCTTCTTCTTTACAAAATGGATCGGCGCTCCTGCCGGGGAAGTGGATGCACAGATCCATCCTCGTTTTTCGTTGACATCCAAGTATTCTTTCAGAGCCTTCATTTTCTTGTCATTCAGGGGTCGTAAGGGCTCATACGGGGGCGTTTTCCCTTCCTCCAGTGGGATATAATGGTCCTGCGTGCGGTGAGGTGGGGGTGTCGTTGGTTCTTGTTCGGTGAATACATCGAGGTATTCGTGATATTCTGGGGGAATTGGTTTCTAGCTCGTCCTGGAGGTTTCTTTGATTTCGTCGATTACTGTCTGGCATACCTCCCATGGGTCTGTTTCGCCGATTTCCCAGTTCTCCTCTTCTGCCAGTGTTTTCTTATAGTATTGCTCTGTGGCCTTTTCTTCTGGGACTGTGTTGGCTCTTGGTGAGCTGGGTAGGCATTTCTCGGCGCAGTGGTCGGAGTGGAATTTCATGGTGTGATTCTTCCACCCTATCACTGGGTCATGGAGTTTGAGCCACGGGAGTCCCAGGATGATCGGGGCGTTCCCGATCTCGATGCAGTCTAGCCGGATGTCCTCCTCGTGATGGTTGATGGTTAGGTGGATTTGAGCGTCGTGGGTTACCGGCCCGCCGGTGACCTCACTTCCGTCAACTGTCAATACTCATCTTGGTGTTGTTTTTTGTTGCATAGGTATTCCGCTGGCCTCAGCATAGGCCTTATCCATGAAGTTTTCTGATGCCCCACTGTCCACCAAGGCTGAATTGGTGCATTCATTCCCGTCTGTCCCCTGGATTCATACTTTGATCGTAATTTTCTCCTCGCGGTCATATCGGGCGGTTCGTACTCGGTACGGGTGGTCTTCTTCGGGTTTGACAACAGGTGTTTCCCTCGGGTGGTGGTTGTCGGCACTTATTCCCGAGGGTTGTCGTTTCCCGACGGTTCTTCTTTGGTCGTCTCCTCGAAGGTGGCTTCCGCGGCCCTGTATCGTCTTCTCCATGGAACTCGTTCTTTCCTGGGCTGGGGGCATTCTTTTGCGAAATGTCCTTTCTTTCCGCAGTTGTAACATTCTACCGTGATTGCTCGTCGTGGGAATCAGTTCGGCGTTTCCCTTGCGAATTTGAATCGTCGGGTGGCATCGAGGTCCATCGGGTCTCCCGGGGACATCGATGGAGGCTCCTTTGTGTTGACGTGGAAGGGCGCTTCTGGGTTGGTGGTAGGTCGTCGATTAATGACTCCGAGGTTGCATAGGTGGCTATCCAATTTGATGGCAGCCGTGGGGTAGTCCACCAAGACTGTGGCGGGGGTTTCGCTTATGACTAGGTGCCTTTTTACCTCGGGGTATAATCCGTCTCGGAATCGTGCAATGCATATGTTGTCCGCGTATGGGAGGTCTGCTTTGATTCGCTGAAATTTGGCCCAGTAGGTGGCCGCTGTCCGATTTCCCTGCTGGATCTTCTGGAATTTCTCGAACGCTATTTCCTCGGCTTCTACCTGGCCGAAAGCGTGCTTCATGTTGGTCTTTAGTTCTTCCCAAGTCAGGTTGATTCCACCTTCCTGGTTTAGGAAGGTTTCCACCCAATTCCATGCCACCCCTCGCAGTAGGGAGGATGTATATCCTGTTTTCTTCTCATCGTCATCGAATCAGTTTCCCTCTGTTCTAAACTTCAGCTCGCACTGGGCCAGGAACGTTTTGAATTTCGTTTTTTCTCCTTCGAATGGTTCCGGGTCCCTGAGCTTTGGGTAACTGGTCTGCGGCGGTCGGTCGCGTGCAGCTAAAAGTGTTTGCAGCATTTCTGTTGTCAACAGGTGGGGTCCCGGGGCTTCCGACATTCTTTTGAGTTGTTCGGGGGACTCGGGGCTCTGGGGTCTAGATCTTGGTTTGGTGGTTACTGGGCTCGGCGCTCGCTGGTCGTCAGGAACGTCCCTGAATTCGCTAAGGTTGAGGGGGTCCCCGGTGCTTTCGTCCTGGGAATCCACTGTGTCTTTTTCGTTGCTACGTCAGGTGTCGATGGGGAGACGCAATCTAGTATCAAGATCCTGCCTCGACTTCTCCGTTCTGGCTCGACAGGCAATATAGACTTGGGTCTACGGAGCGAGCGCTCCTACTCACACTTCCGGCGTACTCACACTTCCGGTGTATTCACACGTCTGGCATGGGCTCGTTGTTCTCGCGGTATCCGTCACGTCCGGCGTGGTCTCTTCTCGGCTCTTCTCATATGCCTTGCATGGGCTCGTTGTTCTTGCGGTATCCATCACGCCTGGCGTGGTCTCTTCGCGGCTCTTCTCACATGCCTTGCATGGGCTTGTTGTTCTCGCGGTATCCGTCACGCCCGGCGTGATCTCCTCGCGGCTCTTCTCACACGCCTTGCGTGGGCTTGTTGTTCTCGCGGTATCCGTCACGCCCGGCGTGGTCTCTTCGCGGCTCTTCTCACATACCTTGCGTGGGCTCGTTGCTCTTGCGGTATCCGTCACGCACGGCATGGTCTCTTCGCGGCTTTTCTCACACGTCTTGCATGGGCTCGTTGTTCTGGGGAGAAATGGTCGCAGTGCTGGTCACAGGGATAGAGAGGTAGGTCTGTGGAGAGAGATAATAGATTGCGTGGAGAAGAATCTCCAGACTAGCTACCGCGCCCTTCCTTTATACTTTTCCTTCCCTCTGTGGAATCACAGCTTGCCCGCAAGACTGACACAGTTCCTCCGTCTAACATTATGACTCGATCGCCGCGCCCAAGGAAAACACATGATCGCACTCGGCCGCCGCGCGGCCAACACTCTACTCGCGGCAACAGGAGAAAGGACGCGCAAGCAGTAACAGTAAAGGAAAGGAAGACTGACGTACAACTTAATCAAGGGAAAACAATACTCGTAACGAACATGGGAGAAGGACACGCAAGCTCAATCAATGGGAGACAACAAACATAGCGGACAGGAGAAAGGACGCACAAGTAACATAACGGAGACGAAGGACAGAGGTCTAGACCGGCCAGCAGTTGGGGATATCGCTACCCGAGCGATATGGCGGAGATCGGTCGAGGCGCCTAAATGTGGAGGATGACCGTGGCTGCAGCAGCGGAAACGAGGACGAGCCACAGGGCGACAAGGGTGAGAGTGGCACCAGTGCCGGCACCAAGGAGCCTGTCGTGCCAGGTTCGTGACAATTGCTCCTATGGCGTAATCTGAGGCCTCTGTTTCGATGGTAATAGGTCTTTCCCGATCGAAGTGTTGTAGTATAGGTTCCGTGATCATTGCTTTCTTGAGCGTCTCAAATGCCTCTTGTTGTTTATCACTCCATTCCCATCCTTTTTCCTTTCTTGTGAGGCAGGATAGAGGTGTCGTGATTTTGCTGTAGACTCTGATAAAGCGCCGGTAAAAGTTGGCAAAGCCGAGGAAGCTCTGGATTCCTTTGACATTTGTTGGTTCCTTCTATTCTTTGATGGTCCGGATTTTTTCTTTGTCCATTCGCAGTCCCTGTGGTGATATGACGTATCCCAAGTATTCTCTTTCCGTTGTATAGAATTCGCATTTGGATGCTTTCAGCGTGAGCCCGGTTTCCTCAACTCGTCTCAAGATTGTCCGGACCTGCCTTCGGTGGTCTTCCAGATTTTGCGAGAAGATGAGGATGTCGTTCAGATATGCCACACAAAAGATATCAAGGTATTCACTCAGAATCTTGTTCATCCATCGTTGGAATGATGCCGGTGTATTGGTTAACCCAAAAGGTATGACACAGTACTCGTATAGTCTGTACCGGGTTCGGAAGGCTGTTTTCCATTTGTCTCCTGCTGCGATTCGGAGGTTGTAGTAGGCGTCTCGGATATTGAGTTTGGTGTAGATGGTGGTACTGGATAGTTGATCCAGGGACTCTCCAATTAATGGCAATGGTGTCCAGTCTTTGATTGTGATCTCATTCAGTTGTCGATAATCCACACATAGGCATAGTCCCCCGTCCTTCTTCTTGACAAAGTGTATTGGTGCCCCAGCCGGAGTGGTGGATGCCCGGATCCATCCCCGCTTCTCATTGACTTCTAGGTGTTCCTTGAGAGCCTTCATTTTTTCATCGTTCAGGGGTCGTAGGGGCTCATACAGGGGCATCCTTCCTTCCTTCAGTGGAATGTGCTGGTCGTGAGTACGGTGGGGCAGAGGTGCTGTAGGTTCTTTTTCGGTGAATACTTCGAGGAACTTGTGATATTCCGGCGGAATTGGATTTTCGCTGGTCTTGGAGTTTTCCTTGATTTTGTTGATGGTCTGGCATACTTCCCATGGGTCTGTTTCGCCAATCTCCCAATTTTCCGGTGTTTTCCTGTAGTATTGCTCTGTGACCTTTTCCTGCGGGACCGTGTTCACTCTTGGTGAGCTAGGTAAGCATTTTTTGGGGTAGTCGTCCAAGTGGAATTTCACAGTATGATTTTTCCACCCTATCACTGGGTCATGGAGCTTGAGGCATGGAAGTCCTAGGATGATTGGGGTATTTCTGATTGTGATGCAGTGTAGCTGGATATCTTCCTCGTGATGATTGATTGTGAATTGGACTTGGACGTCATGGGTTACCGGCCCGCTGGTGACCTCGCTCCCGTCCACAGTCAGGACCTTTCTTGGTGTCGCTTTTTGCTGCATTGGGATTCTGCTTGCTTCAGTGTAAGCCTTGTCGACAAAGTTCTCAGATGCCCAGCTGTCCACTAGGGTGGTGGTGTTGTATTCGTTTCTGTCGGTTACTATGATTCGTACTTTGATCATGATCTTTTCTTTGCGGTCGTACCTGGGTGTTCGTATTCTGTAGGGTGGGTCTGGTTCTGTAATTGGTTTCTCCCTCGGGTGGCTGTTGCCTAGGCCTACTCCCGAGGGCTGTCGTTTCCCGCCAGTTCGGTTTCTTTCCCTGCTTCATTGTTTATGGTGTCTTCTTCATATGTGGCTTCTGCTGCCCGGTATGGCCTCCTCCATAGGACTCGTGCTTTCTTGGGCTGGGGGCATTCCTTTGAAAAGTGCCCCTTTTTCGTGCAATTGTAGCATTCGTCCGTTTGTGGTCGTCAGGGAAACCGGTTCGGCGTTCTTGGTGTGAACTTGAATTGCTGAGTGGCATCTAGGTCCATCAGGTCCCCCGGAGGTACTGACGGCGGTTCTTTCGTGTGGACATGGAAGCACGCTTCTGGGCTAGCTGCAGGTCATCGATTAATGACTCCGAAGTTGCATAGGGGGCTATCCATTTTGATGGCCGTGGTGGCATAGTCCACCAGAATGGTGGCCGGTACTTCGCTCATGACCAAGTGCCTTTTTTACTTCTGGGTGTAATCCATCTCGAAATCGAGCAATGCATACGTTGTCCGCCTATGGGAGATCTGCTTTGATTCGCTGGAATTCCGCCGAATAGGTTGCTGCTATTCGGTTTCCCTGCTGAATTTTCTGGAATTCCTCGAACGCTATTTCCTCGGCGTCTACTTGGCCGAAAGCATGCCTCATATTGGTTTTCAGTTCTTCCCATGTTAGGTTGATTCCTCCTTCCTGGTTGAGAAAAGTTTCCACCCAGTTCCATGCCATCCCTCAGAGTAAGGAGGATGCATATCCCGTCTTTTTCTTATCGTCGTCGAATCGGTTCCCCTCTGTCCTGAACTTCAGCTCACACTGAGCCAGAAATAATTTGCATTTTGCTTTTTCTCCTGCGAACGGTTCGGGGCCCCAGAGCTTTGGGTAACTGTTCTGCGGCAGTCTGTCGCATGCTGTTAAGAGTGTTTGCAGCATCTCCGTAGTTAGCAAGTGGGGTCCACTTCCCCCTGTGCCTGATCCTTCCGCCATTCTTCTAAGTTGTTGTGGTGACTCGGGTATTTGTGGTCTTGATTGTCATTCCGGTGTTACAGGGCTCAGGGCCCGCTGGTCGTCGGGGACTTCTCTGAATTCTCGGAGGTTGAGGGGGTCCTTGGAGTCTTCATTGTGGGACTCCACTATGGGTGTTATCTTGCTATGTCAGGTGTCGATTTGGAGATGCAATCTAGTGTCAAGATCCTACCTTGACTACTCCGTGCTGCTCGACAGGTAATGTAGGCTCAGTTTCTCAGGGACAAGCTCGTAGTCACACTTCTGGAGTACTCAAGCGCCGCTCGTAGTCACACTTCCGGCATACTCAAGCGCCGCTCGTAGTCTCATGGTATCCGTCACGCCCGGTATGGTCTCATCGCGGTTTTCTCACACCCCTTGCGTGGGCTCATTGTTCTCGCGGTATCTGTCACGCCTGGTGTGGTCCCGTCGTGGTCTTCTTATATGCCTTGCATGGGTTTGTTGTTCTTATCGGGGGTGGTGGTTGCAGTGCCAGTTCATGGGTAGAGAGAGGTAGGTCTGTGGAGAGAGATAATAGATTGCATGGAGAAGAATCTCCAGACTAGCTACCGCGCCCTTCCTTTATACTTTTCCTTCCCTCTGTGGAATCACAGCTTGCCCGCAAGACTGACACACTTCCTCCGTCTAACATCATGACTCGATCGCCACGCCTAAGGAGAACACATGATCGCACTCGGCCGCTGCGCGGCCAACACTCTGCTCGTGGCAACAGGAGAAAGGACGTGCAAGCAGTAACAGTAAAGGAAAGGAAGACTGACATACAACTTAATCAAGGGAAAACAATACTCGTAACGAACATGGGAGAAGGACGTACAAGCTCAATCAATGGGAGACAACAAATGTAGCAGATAGGAGAAGGACGCGCAAGCAACATAGAAGAAACAAAGGAGAGAGGTCTAGACTGGCCAGTGGTTGGGAATATCGCTACCAGAGCGATATGGTGGAGATCGGTCAAGGCGCCTAAGTGCGGAGGATGACCGCAGCTGCGGCAGCGGAAACAAAGACGAGCCACAGGGCAACAAGGGTGAGAGTGGCACCAGCGCTGGCGCCAAGGAGCCTGTCGCGCCAGGTTTGTGACACTCATGTAGCAATCAAACGAAAAACCCCTCTCCCTTATCTACACCCCAACCAGGACCAATGAATCTGGCCACGTTCTCACTGAGGTACGAAGTTACCTTGGAGGAATCCAAGTTGAAGTTACCACTTCTCACTAGCTTGCTCGCCAATAAAAGAAAAGAGATTTCTCGCCTTGACGGAGGGAAATTAGCACGAACATCCTCACCAACACTACCACCGAGTCCACACACAAGATCTAAGATTATTCCGTTGTGAATTATTGAAAGTAGCCTGATCACCTTTGATTCTCCGAACACTCTGGCTATAAGACAACCCCAGTGCCACACTATAATCTTTGATCCAAAAATCACCCTACTTTCTCGAAGGACCAACAGATGCCTGCCTTTGAACAAGATCATCAATACCTTCTCGAACTCTCCAACATATTCGAACCAATGATCCAGTATTCATTCGACCACAGCTTCTGCGCAATTGACAGTGAAATCACAAACTACAAACTGTGGGAGGAACACATCAACGGACCAATTCCTACCAAAATGATCGACTGCACCCCCGAAAATTGGTATACTCAACACTGGTTCAATTGCACATCTCAGCAATTGAGTGCAGACCTCGACGGTCATGAATTCCGAGAAATTTGCGACTACTCCTTTGAAGACGATGAAATAATCTACACAGAGCACTTTCTAGACCTGTACTAAAAAAGAAAAATTGATGACCTTCTTGGACTTCAACATGCTTCGGCTCGAGGCCCCCTGGGACTTGCTCCAAATCAGTGCAGGAACTATCGCACCACAGCAGGCAATAGAAATGGCTAACCCAGCAGTTTGGGTCTGGACCATAGTAAGGCAACAGCAGCAGGCCAAAAATGACCTAAAGCAGCTTGCCGAACTATGCAGCAATACCATTGACCGAACCGATCAACGCATTCAGCGGATTGAACAAGCCTATCACACCTTAACAGAAGGAACTAGGTACGTATATGACCGAGTAAGCACTAACAAGGAAATTTCAGAAGCCTGGGTACGCAGTGAACTGTACTCTGCAGCAAATGTGAACCAAACTTTCGCCCAAGATCTCTGGCAGGCAATCATTAAAGAACTCAGGAAGCGAACCAGTGACAGATATGTCAGGCTACCCAACTCACTAGGGTGAACGACACGCTGGCCTTCCTGGCTGAGGCCAACACAGCCCGGGGGTAGCACCTGGTGATCTTCCAAGGTAATGTCGAGCTATGGGCCGCGGAGCACCAGCGGAAAATGGCGGAACTGGAATGGGAACTGCGGCAAACCCGAGAAGAGGTCTGACGAGTGGCAACCCGAATACCTCTGCCCACTTTCACGAGGCAAGGACCAATGGCACCAGAACCCCATCAGCCCTTGTACAGCCCAATCTGACCTCCAAGCACAAGCGCACCTGGGAATTCAAGCGGACCTCTGCAGGTGACCGCACAACCCATCCTGGGAAGCCCCCTTCGGTTGCCACTCTCTCTGCCGTTAAGAAAACTACAACGACCGGCAGTCCCAGCTTCACCCCTACCCTGGAGAAACCCGTATAGGACAGAAGCAAATAGCTCTCGCTTGACCCTGCCATCGGAACCGTCAAGCCTGCCACTACCACCATCCCTGTCACCTCTGCCATCCCCGCTGAGACACTCGTGACCAACGTTTACCCAACAGGAACTGGTGCAGCTCGTGGCAGAATGAGTGGTACGGGCCCAGCAATATAGGCAGCCGAAACCAGAATGGGTAAACACTTCCCGCCTTAAGATGAAAAACCTGGACTACTTTGACAGGAAAAGCACGACCGTGTTCAACCAATAGTGGGAAGCAGTCACTGTGTACCTGGGCTTTTATCCAGAAACCATGGACTGGCAGAAGATAGCCTGGGTTGGAACCCTCCTAATGGACATGGCACTTACCTGGCACCTCCACCACTATCGAGACCTGCAGCATAATGATATCTGAATCAACTATTCGGCAGCTATAAGAGCGGAATACCAGAACGAAAGGGAGGCAGCAGACACCCAGCTAAAACTAGGGCAGCTGAAATACCAGGGGTCTATCCGCACCTACATGATGGAATTCAGGGCACTCAACAACTTCGCCCGAGCAACAGGAGAAGGTCTAAGGGAGAAAGTCGACATGGCTATACCAGATAGCATACTGGACATATGGTTCAACCAAAATCTGGATGATCCCATGGACAATGAACCCTTTCTCCAAGCGACCTACCGAGCTGGTATACAAGTCGAAAACAAAAAAAGTGCTCAAGCAAGCCAAGGAGGCCATGAGAGCCACAACAGCAATGCCGGCCAAAGAGGGAAGAAAGGAAGGATAGAACAAGGAGAGTCATGACAATACCAGGAAGCTCAAGGAGGATTCGGAACCAAAGCGCAGGGAGAACTGAGGAACCGAGAAAAAAGAAAGTCAATATGGCCAACAAGGAAGCTGGGGAACAAAGGACGTGGCCCTCAAAGGCGTGTCTGATAAAGAGTGGGAAGAATATGGACGAAGCCCAGAGAACTGCTGGAGATGTGGCCACAGCGGCCACAGAACATATGAATGCTTCTCCTTCAATACAAGAAAAGGGACTACCCTACCTCCAGCTCTCTGAAAAGCGTCGGCCATAGCCCCAGGAAAACAGAAACGATCTGAAGAACCAGAAGCCCAGCCCACAGACAAGTAACAAAAAGTAGCAGTTGTGGAAACAATGGACACCAACGCCGTGGCCCCGCTGTGGGAGGACTCCAAATCGGATTTTTAGAAGGCCGGGAACTGTTGCATCCCAAGACCTTCGCGAAAATAAATGGAGTATCCCAAAAACGGAAAAACGAGGAACCAAATACTGAGACCTCGTCAAAACGAAGAAGGATACCCAACAGTGACACCCGCCCCGTGATCAGAATGGTACTGCACAAGAGAAAAGAAAGGCATCAGATCAGGACACTACTGGACACAGGATGTTTGGTAGCACTAATCAGTGAACAAATGGTGGGCCAACTGGGGCTGAAGAGACTAAAGCACAAGCAGACCCGCAGTATCGAAAACTATACAGGTGAGAACATCCCAGGGGCAGGCCAGTTTTATATGCAACCCCTACTCATGCAGCACCGAAAGCACTACACCAAGGAAAGTTTCAAAATTTCTCCAATGGACCCGGAAGTTAATATATTCCTCCCCTTCAGCTGGATAACAAAACTCACGCCCCAAGATACCTAGATGAACCAGCAGATACATTTCAACAGCGCCTGCTGCCTGGAGAAATGTACCAAACACGAAACAGGGGAATTTTCCCTGACCTGGGACGAATTGGTGGTCACAGACCCAGCAGCACACCTCATCGGGTATGTCTCAGCGGTAACTGAAGACAGGGAACCGATAGAAACAGTGCCTAAAGAATTCCACCAATACCTGAAGATAATGGGAAAATAAACCACAGACGTACTCCCAAAACATCGGATATATGACTGCAAAATCGACCTCCAAGAAGGCAGCACAGTGCCATGGGGGCCCATATACCCACTCTCAGAAGTGGAACTCCAAACTCTCCGAGAATGGCTAAAAGAAATGGAAAAAACAGGGAAAATTAAGCGCTCCACATCGCCAGCAGGCTCGCCAATCCTCTTCGTACCAAAACCACATGGACAAGGACTCCGCCTGTATGTAGACTGTCAAGCACTGAACCGAGTCACGATTCCAAACTGCTACCCACTCCTGTTAATGCAGGAACTGCAACACCGTGTCAGGGGAGCACAGTGGTTCTTGAAAATGGACCTCAAAAACGGCTTCCATCTCATCCATGTCTGGGAAGGTGACAAATGGAAAACGGCCTTTCCAACGCGTTACGGGCTATTTGAATTCCAGGTAATGCTGTTCGAACTAACCAACGCCCCATCCACGTTTCAGGATATGATGAACCACATATTCTCGGACATGTTGGTCATCAGTGTAATTGCCTACATGGACGACATATTGGTCTACGCCGAAACCCAGGAACGACACAACCACCTGGTCAAAGAAGTCCTAAAAAGACTACAAATGAACGGGCTAGCGGTCTCACTGGAAAAATGCATATGGAGAACCCAGGAAGTCGAGTTCCTAGGGTATGTTATCGGAAGGAAGGGTACTATAAGGATGTCAGAAGAAAAGATCGATGCAGTTCTAAGCTGGAAAAAACCCAGGTCCCTGACAGAGGTTCAGTCCTTCTTGGGGTCCGCTGATTTTTATCGCCGCTTCATCTGAGAGTACTCGCGAATACTTCAGCTGCTGACAGAATTGACCAAGAAAACGGAAAAATGGTCATGGAACCTAGAAGCGGAGGCCGCTTTCGAAGAGCTGAAAAAATGGTTAACCACAGCACCTATACTGGCCGATTTCGACCCAGCAAAACCAGTCATCATCGAGACCTGTGCCTCGGACTTCACAATAGGGGCTATCTTGTTCCAACGCGATGAGGAAAACTGCTTACACCCAGTGGCATTTCACTTCAGAAAGTTTCAACCTGCGGAAATCAACCATGAAATCCACGACAAAGAACTCCTGGCAGTGGTTGACGCTTTTAAACACTGGAGGCAGTATTGTGAGGGAGCAGTACAGCAAGCTCAGGTTCTCTGAGACCACCAAAACTTGGAATACTTCACAATGACCAAAGTACTGAACCGACAACAGGCAAGATGGGCACAGGAACTAGCCAGCATCAATTTTAGAATCTACTACCGACCAGGCACCCAGAATGGAAAACCAGATGCCCTGTCTAGGTGTTCGGAGTACCGCCCTGAAAAGGGGGGGGTAGAAAACCAACCAATAACGTCGGTTTTAGGAAAAAATCACTTCAAAGAACGCCTATTGCATTCATTTATATGCTCATTGGCCAGATTGGCATCTCTCCCAGCTAGAAAATGGTCAGAAGAATTCCTGGTGGAAGTTAGAAAAGAAGGAGAAAAAGATGAAGCCTACAAAAAGGCAAAAAAGGAAGCAGTGTCGGTAGAATTGGTTCCAAAGAACCGAAAGGTCAAGGACACCCCGGAACTCAGAGAAGGACTATTCTACTGGAAAAACCGGCTTTGGGCCCCAGAAGGAATGGTGCAAAAGATTCTGGAATCAGAACACAACACCAAAGTTGCCGGCCACATGGGACAAGATAAGACCATTGAACTTGTCTGATGAAACTTCTAGTGGCCAAAGATGAACAAACAAATCATCGAGTTTGTCAGAAGCTGCCCAGAGTGCCAGCAGAACAAAGCCATCCAACATCAACCATACGGACCGTCCGCACCTCTGGAGCTTCCGTATGCACCTTGGCAATCAATAGCCATGGACTTCATTACAGAGCTCGCAGCTTCGGAGGGCTGTAACCAACTCTGCGTAATTATTGATTGGTTTACCAAAATGGCTCACTTCGTCCCACTTCAAGAAAAAACCGCAGCAGACCTAGCGGTCATCTTCGCTCAAGAAGTATGGAAACACCACGGTCTCCCCACTGATATCATGTCAGATCAAGATTTCAGGTTCACATCTGAAGTTTGGAAGGAATTTCTATGGATCTCCGGCATCCGCTCACGAATGTCCATGGCATTCCACCCGCAAACAGAGAGGCAATCCGAACACCTCAATCAAACCATCGAGACATATCTACGGACCTTTGTGGCTAAAGATCAGGATGATTGGGTCAACCTGTTGCCAATGGCTGAGTTCGCATACAACAACTGAGTCACATCGGGAAACGGTACGTCTCCGTTCTATGCTAACTATGGCTTCCATCTGGCAGCTATAGACCCAGTGTTAACGGAACCCCTTAATCCGGCCAGCAAGGTGTATGCACTCTGGATGCACACCATGCACAATGAATCCTGGAAGGGGCTAGAGGAAGCACAGGAGAGAATATGCCGATACACCGATCCGGTGAGAAAGGAACCCCCAGCATACCAAGTAGGAGACTTGGTGATGCTCAACGGGCACAACATCAAAACGCGCCGACCATCGAGGAAGTTGGATTACAAAAATCATGGTCCCTTCCAAATTGAGAAAATCGTTTCTCCACTGGTGGTCTGCCTCATGCTGCCCCAGAAATGGAAAATCTACAATGTCTTCCATGTGTCACTACTCGAACCCTACTGAACCAGTGAACACCGTGCACCTCCGGACCCCTCGAAGGTGCTACGGGAAGCCGACAACATCGAGTAGTCAGAGGAATACGACGTGGAAGAAGTTATATCCTTGGTCGAGTGCGGCCAGGATAATAACAAATGAATCTTATATCTCGTCAAATGGCTTGACTATCCAGAACAGAAGGATTGGACGGAAGAACTATTTGATAATTTTTCAGTAGCCAGGCTGGAGAAACTGCAGGAGTTTCAGCGATAGAATCCGGATGCGCCAAGGGACTACCGGCTCACCGAGGGCTAGAAAATCAGTTCCCTGAAGAACTGACAGTAGTGGGATGAAGAGGAGGAGGCCTTCATTCCAATGCATCCAATCGACCAAAAGTTCAGCTGCTTGCGCAACCACGAAAAGCTGTCGACTGGACGCCCAGTGGAATATACGAAAACAACAGAAAGGATTTGATGCACTTCTATATGGTCATTCTCCTCCACCCCGAAAAGGAACCGGTAGCAGCCCAGGCATGGCGGTGATGCTGTCCCTGAATGATGCGGTCGCTCCTTAACACATCTATTGGTTCGTTCGGTTTGCTTGGACTTAGATCACTATCTGGATACCAGCTTCCAGCCCCGAAGAACACCATACCTCTCCCGATCCTCTGCCTGGGATGACAACCCCGGAACTTGAGTTTGGAGAGCATTTAAATATATACGCAATACGATGAAATTCTTCGAGTCAGTAAGAGTACGCACCAGCCTACTCTGAGGGCCCAGTCATTCTGACGGATTAAAGAATTTCTAAAGGAAGAAATCTTATCCGGTGACTAGAAGGGCTGTAGGGAAGGAGGACTACCGTCAATGACACACCCAACATCATGGAGCAAACAAGAAAAAATGGGTGGGCTACTTAGATGGAACGAAAAACTAGCACTCGAGAATGAGCCTAAGGGGGAGGGGAGGTAGTGTTACACTTGAGCGGATTATTGTGAGGAAACGGCTATGTAGAGAAACACATGGTGGCTGCGACAAAGCGGCTCAGACCGTGGCTGGAAGAGTTCAGAGAGTGTAGACAGGGGGTGAAGAAATGGAGTTTAGCTTTTGGCCGAAACACCGGCTCTAAGGGTTAAACTCTGGAGAGGAGGAGATAAGTTTGTGCAAATGAGTGGGAAAAGGCTAGGTGCCCACATCTCTACGATCGGAGGGCTCCCCTCCACCATGATCGGAAAAGGTAGCCACAACACAGCTGCACTCCCCTCTCGGCCGTATGGCTCTCATATGGCAATCAAACAAAAAAGATCTGTCCCTTATCTACACCCCGACCAGGACCAATGAATCCGCCCACGTTCCCACTGACATCAGGAAAAAAAAAATTTGCATCCTGAGCGTCCGGACGCACTAGATGCACTGGACATTTCAGATGCAACCTGCTTAACTCTGACGCAGATCGCCACGGCACCGTGCGTCCGGACGCAGATCGCCATGACATTGGGCGTCCGGATGCAGATAGCCACGGTATCTGCTTACCAGACGGAGCGTGGCAGGCCATTTTCCTTCTGGACACAGTCGTGTCAGGGCATTTTCCTTCTGGACGCAGCCGTGTCAGGGCATTTTCCTTCTGGACGTAGCCGTGTCAGGGCATTTTCCTACTGGACGTGTCCGGACGACACGTGTCATGGCACCACATTTACGCTAGCTGTCAAGGCACAGAACATCGCAGCAAATACTGGGGTCGCATTCGCAAACACACAGCGGGTTCCAGGCATAGTGACTCAGTCCAGTTCTATTCTTTATATCTACGGTATGTACATCTATATATGCTACTACACACTTCGTGTTTCCAGCAAAAGCACCCAGCGTCACACCCATCACTGCGATCATCACATGCAGTAATGCTGTTTGGATGCGCGTAGCATTGCTCTGCGTGTCGGTAACAAAGGAAAGTTGGCAAATACGACACAACACGATGAGCATGACAACTGTGAGGAGGATGGCGATGAGGACGCCGGCGACGAGGACGATAGCGAGTAGGACGCAGTGTGTATGATGGCGAGGTTTGTGACCTGGTTAGCGCAGCTCTCAGAGTGACAGGAACAACGGCGGGAACTGGTACAATATGATGTGACGAGTACGATGTCGATGAGGAGGATGTCGATGAGTTTGACAGCAGTGAGGATGGCGGCGAGTATAATGGAAACGCGAAGAATGACGACAAGTATCTAGGACGAGGTGAAAGGAGAAGAAAAATGGGGTCTACGTAGGAGCGATGAGCAAGCTGAACCTTGCGTAAGTGTAAGTGTTAGTAATGGCTTGGCACTTTGCATTGACATCATACTCGCCATGTCCTACTCGCTATCGTCCTCGCCGCATCTTACTCACTCTCATAGTCGCCACGTCCTACTCGCTATCGTCCTCGCTGCCGGCGTCCTCATTGACATCGTACTTGTCACTGTGTATTCTACAACTTCCTGGTGTCTCTGTCACTCTGAGAGCTCCACTAACCATGTCACAAAGCTCGTCATCATACTCACCGTGTCCTACTCGCTATCGTCCTCACCGTATCTTACTCGCTCTCATAGTCACCACATCCTACTCGCTATCATCCTCACCGCCGGCGTGCTCATTACCATCCTCCTCATAGTTGTCGTGCTCATCGCGTCGTGTCGTATTTGCCAACTTTCCTTTGTTTCCGACACACAGAGCAATGCTATGTGCGTCAAAACAGCATTACTGCATGTAATGATCGCAGTGATGGGTGTGATGCTGGGTGCTTTTGCTGGAAACGCGAAGTGTGTAGTAGCATATATAGATGTACATACCGTAGATATAAAGAATAGAACTGGACTGAGTCACTATGCCTGGAACCTGCTGCGTGTTTGCGAATACGACCCGAGTATTAGCTGCGATGTTCCGCACCTTGACAGCCAGTGTGACCGTGCTGCCATGACACGACGTGTCCAGTAGGAAAATTCCCAGACACGGCTGCGTCCAGAAGGAAAATGCCCTGACACGGCTGTGTCCAGAAGGAAAATGCCCTGCCACACTCTGTCCGGTAAGCAGATGCCATGGCGATCTGTGTCTGGACGCACGGTGCCGTGGCGAGCTGCGTCCGAATTCACATTGCCTGTGCATTTTGCGTTGGGAGCGGTATGTACGCTGACAGGGTGCGTCCAGAGCGTCCCGAGCACCTGGTGCATCTGGACGCAGCCTGTGCGTCCGAATGCAGATTTTTTTTTCTGATGGATGTATGAAGTTACCTCCGAAGTATCCAAGTCAGAGTCACCACTTCTCACTAGCTCGCTCGCTGATAAAAGAAAAGAGATTTCTTGCTCCGATGGATGGAAATCAGCACAAACATCCTCACCAACACTACCACCAAACCCACACACAAGATCTTAGATTATTCCGTTGTGAATTATCGAAAGTAGCCTGATTACCTTTGATTCTCTGAGTACTCTGGTAATGAGACAACCCCAGTGTCACAGCATATCATAGATAACTCTCGATTGGATTGGACATTAGTGGTTTCACACATCCCTCTGAGAGTGGCCAGAGCAGGTGCCTCAGTTCTCTTGCCGTCATTGGGTTATACGATTGGGTTGTATGTGGGGTTGATTACACTACTCAACCTGAGCCGGAGCAATGAACCCTTAACCGTAGCAGCTATCCTTTCTTTGGCCGCGACAGTATCAAGGCATAGCTCCACCCTATATCTTTCCCATTAGACTTTCAAACTGTTCCTGTGGTGCAGTCCTGTAGTGGTGCCTGCACTTTCCCGATCACAAGCTGGTACTTGGTCCCGGGGCTACCCAGCATGACAGTATTGGCTTGAAGTCAAGCCTCGGCTTCAGTATTCGGCTCGACTTATTCTCCCTCACCTTATTGTGGCATGAGCCCTGCATTATAATCGTTGTAAGCGTCTTCGATATGGGGTGGGGATACGTTCATACTGTCAAGTGTGGGCAAAACCCAGAGTTCATTGCTATAATCCAGTGTCCATGACGAGAATGCAAGTGGTAGCATGATCCCTTGTGTCTCCTGACAATGGGGTGTAGCAGTATCGCCTTGAGCCTCATACTGTCTGCGACGATACAGTGATTCCCAACTCGTGGTGTTGTTCCTCTGGGCCATGCCTCTGGAAACAACCCCACTCCTATTCTGCGGTCTAAACTCGCAACTCCTTGCGCTCCTGTTTTCCTTCCGATTGCTTATCCATCCTATGATGACCACCAAGATTGTCTTTCTCTGCAGCAGCACTTGCGCTTTTCCAGTCTGCACCGGTACTTGGCCCTCGGTCCTACGGTACTACAGAGTCAGTCGACCTGAGCTGAGCTCTGATAGTGTCGGTTGCCCAGTCTCAGTATGCTGTCCTAAGACCGTGTGATGAGTTTCCAATACCTTCCTGCCCTGTGCATATCTGAATGTCCGACCCATAGTATTTAGGGTGTAACACATAGCCTTAACCATAGAATCCACTTCCGCTTCCACTTTTGGGACTGGGATTCTTCTCCTCTATAGCCTTGACCATAGAAACCACTTCTGCTTCTATTATCTTCATCTCCATTTCCATCTCCACTTCCATTCTGGCACTTTGGATAGTGTTTTCTGATATGTTCCACTGCTCCATATTCATAACACCTAAATCTGCCTTTCTGATCACCACTGGTATGTAGCCATTTATTGTTGTTGCTATCCTTCTTGCAGCAATTTTCGAAGTTATGGGTGTTCATGCTACACCAGCTGCACCACATCTGAGGGTATTGGTTATTGCCTTCTCTACTCTATGATTGTTACCCCACCATCCTTGACCACCTCAACTGCCTCCTCTTCATTCTAGCTGTGAATATAGAGCTTCTAAAACAGCATCTAGCTTCGTGGCTAGTGCCTCATTCTGTTTGCACTCCTTCAAGTCGCTCATTACTTGACAGATCATAATGTTCACTCATGATTGTAACATTATGATACCAATTTTGAATATCTTAGGGAGAGTTGTGAAAATGTGGATTTTCAAGACTATCTTGAAGATAGCTTCAGGAGTTCAGGCAAGTTGGTTGCTGATATTTAGAAGTTGTGAAAAATAGACACCGATTGGCTGCCCAGAAATCGGATATAGTTGGCTGAATTGCCAGAAAAGAGTCAGATGACCAACCGTAGTCTTTACCATGTCCATCTGTTCTATCAGTATTTGCCACATTCCTATCTGATCTGTCACCTGATTGAGATGTTACTTGACTTCAGAGCTACAAGACCTATAGATGATAGCAGCAGTCTGAGCCTTCTGGGTAGTCAAGTTCTCAAAGGCCTTATCTGTGAGACTGGGATCATGTTCGGCAACGTCAAAGTTATAGAAATATCGATAAAGTAAGATTTTCCAATCCAATGCTCAAGGACAGTTGTAATTGTCTCTAGATAATTCACAGCAGAATAATCTTAAGTGGTTTGGTTTGATATTTTGGTTTGGTTTGATGTCTGGTTTGCTGCTGATGTCTGGTTTTCTCATGGTACAGTGCTCCCTTTAAGGACTTTTCTTGCCATAGCCTCCAGCTCTCAGTACTCTCTACACAGCACTCAATTGCTTTGTTGGTTTCAGCAATGAGAACTTGCTCGTGACTGAGAGTGGTTCTTCTTTTGCCATCCGTCAATTCCTTTGTCTGAGTCAAGGTTTCCCTTTATTCTCAGATCAGATATTGTCCAGACCTTCTAAGATTTTACCTTTGTTCTTTCTGTCATAGCAGCTTCTCGCTGATCAGGGCTTTCGCCATACATGATCCTTTGATGAGTACCCTAGGCCCTTCTGGCCATATTGGTCATCATATCTCCAGATCTAACTGATACTCAGTGCCTCAAGCCTTCTCGGCTATATTGAACCCTATTAGGTATCACTGTATCTCCGACCACTACCTAGACCTCCGAACACTTCTGGGCTAACTACCAAATGTCCAATTCTGTAATATATTTTCCGCCAACTATTTGAGGTGTGACATTACCCCTGAATAACAGCTATAATCATTCCTTCAGGATTCTCAGGCTTTACTTCTTCTTTTCCTAACCATATGCTAGGTCTTGATTCTGTGCAAGATCTGTTCACAGTCTGCCTTCCAGGAGATGAAGATGGTGTCATTGAGGAGAGTGATTATTCTAAGCAGATACTTGAACACCTTCTTGTTTGTAGATTCGATGGAGGATATGATGTTTCGATGGGGAACTCTGTTTCTTGACGGATTCATGTAGTCCTTTAAGTGGGTAGAGTAGGAGGTGAGGGATGGCGACAGGATATCTTTTCTTGTCAGTTGTCATTTGATTCTTCTTGTGTGTGCCGTTATGGCTCTAGGCTTATAACCTGTTGAATGGTTATAGCCATAGATATGTATAAGTAGGATTCTTTAGATTGTGATAGGGTTTGGACAGAGACAATTTCAGTTGCTATGTTGGTTGTAAAAGTATAGAACAGAAGAAGTACGCCGAACTGAGAATACTAGGTACATCCATACTGCCTGCTTTGCCCTATCACTTCCATGGTAATATCACCCTCTTAACTCTAGCAGCTCCCATACATCCAGTACCAAGAAGCTTTTCCAATAGAGACTTTACAATATCTACACAGTTTAAGGCTCCAAAGTCTGATCTACAAGGAACTTGTTGCTGTTTATGGAAAGTGATCAGCCACCATCAAAATAGAGTCAGCAAATTGTGCACATACAGAATTGAATTGGAGAGAAAAGAAGAACAGGTTATCTAAATTTCTGAGGATGGGAGAGAGGTGGGAACCATCAGCTAAATTATGTGGGTATATACAATAAATGAGTTATCCACTTTATTTACCAATACTGTAGAATAGCAAAGCTTCAGAATCCAAAGGCTTTTTTTTTCTTTGATCAAAAGTGAAATCAAGTACATATTGGAATGCAGTCCACATCCAGTTCCATATATCTATAGACTAGATGGAGTACTTTTACACAGGTCATCTGAATGGCAGGACAGGACTGGATCTTGGCAGTCTATCCAGTCTAGACTGCAGTCCAGACCAGATTATATCGGAATACTACTCTAATACCGTACTCTGTCAGTCCATCATCATCACCACAGAACTATACAATGAAGACCATGATAGATGCAATCGCCTGGAGACTCTGATCCGGCTGGTGATAATCTTCCAATGACCACAGCCTCAAAAAAGCGTCCTTTATCCCTGTGGATCTAGCTCTATAGCACTCTGACTTTTAGAACGAAAATAAGTATTGGGCATGCAATTTGTGTCCCAACAAATCAAATTTTACAGTGGTATGAGATCTCATCTGAAACTCGAGCTGCGGCTACTTGCTATGTCTGCTAGATTAGAAGATTCTTTTCAGAGTACAAAATGATCCTTATTGCTCACTGCCACTATTAGGGTACAGATAGTAGTATTGAGACAGTCAAGGGTAACAAACTCTTCAATCGCTGCACTCCAACTAGCTTTTGAGAGCATATATGAAACTACCGTATTATCTCACTTAAGAGATAAACTTCAAGCACCGCTAGCCGCGCGCTAGAGCGTTTATGGACTAGAGCAATATCAAAAGGCGGCTATGGCCCGTGAGAGGATTTTCCACCAATTACTTCATTACCTACACGAACTGCCCTTAACACCCATCTTCCTTCCAGCGAAATCCGTACTTAATGCCACCGTCCTCGTCGTCTTTAGCATCGGTAATGCAGGGAAAGGAACAACATGATTACGCTCAGGTTTCTTCCTATTACTTTTCCTGAGTGCTGGTGTGTACTAGTACATAGGTACCACAACTTCTGATCCCCCAGTCAGTCCTGCTTACCTGTAGAAACCGGAAGGAGCGCAACACCTGAAGGCTGTACTTCCCCACGGCCTCTTTTTCCCTGCCCCCCAGCCTGTAGATGGCATTTACTTGTAGAAGTACCTGCCCTTGGATGTGGAGATTTATCTTCTGAGTCTGACAATAAGCGCAACTTTCCGCCGAGTGCCCTGCACTACCCCTCTGGTACAGCATTGCATGCGGGATTCTTGGCCTTGTAGAGCCAGTGCCAGACTGGAAGCTATGAAATCTTCAAGTAGATCCTCATCAGGTCCACTGGAGTTGGCATCACTAACGTCCTCACCGCCCAACCGCATTTGGCTCTCGAGGGTGTAGCGGTCGGTAGAGGGATCCAACGTGAGACTGCTACTTCGGGTTTTTTTACGGACAGTGACACGGTTTGGGCTTAGCTGGCGAACGGAAAGGGGGGGGCGGTACGAGGTGTCTTTCCCGAGTAGGGATATTTCCGAGAAGATAGCAAGAAGATCGTGCACGGGCGTGCCCGTTTGTATGGGGTTGTCCAGGACGGAGGGCGTGACTACCAGTTATACAAGGCAGTGAGGCAAGCAGTGGCACAACCGTCAGGGTTCTTCACATCGTACACTCTCGACATATGTACCGGTAACGCGTCCTCCTGGCGCGTATCCATCACATGACGTTGTCTGGGGCTCATGGCGCTAGTCTATATGCGCGCTAGCGTGCGGCTAAGGTCGCTTAGAAGTTTACCTCTTAAGTGAGATAATACGGTAAATGAAAATTTATGTACTCCAGTGTTCTGCATAGTCCGGTCCGGACAGCCGTCCACGCCGTCCGGACGGGATTTTGACAGTCCCATCTGAACTCTGGACAAACCGTACTGAGATAGTCCTTCTCGTCCGTGATGGGGAGGACGGCGTCCGTCCCCCATCCTCGCTGTTGGACAGATGGCACTAGTAGTTTTATGTAATATGTCAGGTGCAAGTACTAGATAAGTGCATGAAAATTTTCTCTAAGTCTTTCTCTGTCGAAGGTTCGCACATCTACCACCACCAGTCCGCCAAAATTATGCCACGAGCTCGAACGAAGAAGAGCGACAATACAACGGCACAACTACATTCCAGTAGCCGAGAGGTCACCCAAACGATACACCCATTCCTCGGAGTTTCCCGTGCTGGTTCGTATGGGCCTTTGGCGGAAGCCTATACCAATAGATATCAAAGTTATTGAGGACATGTCGAACACATTTTGCGAGGAGGATTTGGCTTAGTCTATATAAGATTGAATTTATTGCCTTGCTGTTTTCTACAATTCTTTCTACAACCGCCGATTTTTTTTTGTTTATTCATTACTCGCATGCGACCTAGCTAGATCATGGCGAGGGTATGTACAGTCCGGTTCCCGTCCGCAGTCCGCGCTCGGCGGCTCGTTGCAAGCTCCCCTTTGCCCTCCGCCAAGACCTGTCCCCGAAGAAATGAATGCGCGCCAAGGAAAGTGACAAAGGAAATGACAAAGGAAAGCGCGACCTCCCCTTACTCTTCCTCCGCCGATGTCATGAAGGGTGGGGTGGGAAGGAACAGAGGTGGTTCCTCCCCGGCACCCAGCACCTCCGCCTCCACCCTGCGCTCCTCTTCCCCTTCCCGGCGCTCCCGGAGCTCCCACTCTGACGCTTCACTCCCTGCGTCCCCTTCTTCCTCAGGGGGCACTAGCCTTCCCACATCTGTGGTGGAAAGGAAGTCCAGCACCGCCTGTCTGTACCTCTCATCGGCCAGCAGATCCCAGACCTTCCAACGGCTCTTCCCCCTCCCTGTCTCTTTCCTCACCTCCGCCCACATGATCTTCTACTGCCTCCTCCACCTCGAACACTCCTTGAAGAGGTGGTCCTTTGTCTGCGTTAGACCCTGGCACTACAACCGCCGTGATGTGCCAACTACATAGTATCCCGTCCCACTGATTAAGCCTCGGCGGATGTCCCCCCCCATTGGATCACCGCAATAGGCAGTGCGGCTACTGAGAACCCCACTAAAAAGAACCCATTTGGGGTTCCGGAAATATCACTATTTTGGTGGCGCCTTGGCAGTCGGCCTCCGTCGACCGCCGTCCGTCCCGTCCTAAGGACACTCCGGACGGGCTCAGTCCAGTCCAGAGAGTGGACGGACGGCATGAATTTCATGTAGTCCCGTCCGAGGCCCAGGACGGAAGCACTAGACTATGCAGAACACTGGTGACGGCCGATGAAGAGGAACACTTACTGTCCCTCCCCAAGTGCACCCCCTCTCCTTGGCATCAGTAGAGCAGGAGTGAGGTGGTCTCCTTTGTCTCTCCTTTGTTGTTCCCTTGGCGCGTTCTATGTTTCTAGGGAGGCCAGGGCGGAGGGCAAACGAGCCACCTGCGGATTGGCCGAGGTCACGGTTGGGCGGTGGACGGGACCGGATTGTGTAGATACATATCGCTCTGATTTAGATAGGTCGCCTGCGATTAATGATTGCCCGCGGACCGTGGACTAGCGTACTTCATCTCACCGACCAGTCCAGTCCGAAGTCAGGACTGGCCCGGCCAGACTGTTGAGACCCCTCTATGAAATTGCGCGGCTCTAGTAGACTACATGTCGGCGGGATCGCTTATGACGAACCCTTTGCTCACCTTTCCCTGGTCTGCCGTCTCAGCCGCAGGATTGCTGCGCTCGCGCACACTACCCGGCTCTAGTTATCTACCAACCACGGAACGGAATGACTGGAAATTACCCTGCTAGCGCACATCACACGTGTTTCGGCGACAGGGAGCTGTCGAAGCGGGGGTGGTGTCGTCAGTGAGGAGAAAGCGGGGTGGTTGGGGATAACTTATATTTGCCAGCACTCCCTTACCACACACTGAATCTGAGTACTAAACATCTATTGAGCAAGCGCATCTTTTTGCAACAATATCGCCAGATCGCAGAGTGAACCACTGCACAACTGGGCACTCCGAACTTCTCCCGGCCCGACACTTCCACCAGTCCATCATGGGCGCGAGCGGGAGCTCCGAGAACCAACGGAGTTATCGGGATTCCGCACATGTCGAGTTCCGAGGAGGAGTGTTTCATGGTGCGATCACCGTCGTCTCTGGCGGGTAAGTACCTGAGATCCGGCGAAGAGTGATTCGACACGAACTTGTAGTTGGCTAATGAGACCACGCTCGTAGATTCAAGCGTAAGCGACACGTCCATCGGAAATATGCACCCTGACTAACACTGTAGCTAGAGAGAAGCGAGATCCTGCAATGGATATCCACGGTCCCGTACACAAATCACCACAAGCGTATCAGTGAAGACCGTCTAGCAGGCACAGGCGAATGGATCTTGAAGAAGGAGAAATACCGCACTTGGAGAGCATCAACCGGCTCGATGCTGTTGCTCTTGAGGGGTATCCGTAAGTTCCCGCAATGCTCCACCGGAAGGAGCACTCTTCTGATCAGTTCGTCTAGCTGGAGCCGGCAAAACATACGTTGCATCGCTCGTAATTGACTGGTTCCTTTCCAATACAACAGCCGACACCAAGTTGGCGTACTTCTACTGCAACCGAGCCGAGGAAAGTCGCCGAGATCCCGAGAGCATTCTGCGCACTCTTATTCAGCAGCTTGCGCAGACTCCATCCAAAGACGAGCTCCTGACGCCGGTCTTGGATGTTTACAATGATCGGGAGATCCAGGGGCAACTCTCTTCGCAATTGACCCTCAAAGAATGCCAGGATCTCCTTGTTCAGCTCCTGGCTGTATATCCTCAGACAACGATTTGCATTGATGCCCTAGACGAAGTCGATCACACAGTGCGGTTGGGATTACTGGAGGCACTCAAGCACGTGGTGGAAAGATCAAATTCTCTGGTCAAGGTTTTTGCGACTACTCGAATGGACCCCGATATCCTCGTGCAGTTCGAGATGTTTCCCAGGATCGAGTTGGAACCCGATGACAATGTCGATGACATCAACCGGTTTGTGAAAGAGAAGATACAGAGTGCAATCGAGCGGAAGCAGCTGCTCCATGGCAATGTCCCGGACGCACTCAAAGACGAAATATGTCAAGTTCTTTGTGAGCGATCCAAGGGAATGTAAGCTCGCCTGAACACCCACCGATAGATAGGTGTCACAGCTGATGACTGGATGCAGGTTTCAACTTGCTGCTCTTCAGATTACCTTGCTCTGCGACTTGGCCATTCTAGACGATGTAAGGGACAGTCTAAAGGTCCTCCCAGAAACCTTAACAGACGCGTACAGCGAAATATACAACCGCATTCTTAAGCAGGGTCGTCGCGCTTCTCAGCTAGCACTAAACGCCTTCCGATGGGTCCAGTGCTCTTACGAACCGTTGCGATCGGAAACGTTACTGGATGCGGTCACGGTCGAAACCGACGGGTCGGGGGAATTTTCTCGCAATTGCACTGTTCTAAGGGCGACTGATTTGTTGAAAGTTTGCCAAAACCTTCTCATTTTGGACGAACGCCTGAACGTTTTCCGGTTTGCCCATCTTTCGGTGGAAGAATACTTGGAGATCCAGCAACTCAAGATTGATTCTCATACCGAAATCGCCAAAATCTGTCTTGCGCTGGTTTGCTCTTCAAGGTCTTGGACAGACTACAACATATCCATTTCGACACGAGAAGGGTGCTACCAGAATCGCCACCTCTTACAGTACTCGGCAGTATTTTGGCCATGGCACTTGAATCATTGCAATGACAGCTGTCAAATCTTGGCTGCCCTTTGGGAAGCCTTCCTATCAGAAGCTACATTCCAGCGTTGGATCAATTATCATCGCCAGCGGGTTCGAATCTGGTTTTCTAAAGATACTTTTTGGCTTAGATCACAAGCACTGCATCAGGAGGGGAAGGACCGTCTTTCCACAGTGTGCGTGTTTGGATTAGGGCGGATGCTTGCCAGCATATCCAAATCCCAATTTGGATTGATAGCCTGCATAAAATTGAGGTTCCCAACCACATTCATTTCCGAGTCTGTACAGAGCGACAGTATAGACCGATTGCTACTCTGGGCGTCCACACTTGGAGACCTGGATATCGCTCAGCATCTGCTCGACGCGGGCCCCATTGCAGATTACCGCCACAGGCCGACGCCGTTGCACACCGCAGCCGGGAGAGGGCACGAGGGACTGGCACGGCTGCTCCTGGATAGAGGCGTTGGCATCTCGACGGACCAAAGCAACGGGTGGACGCCCCTGCACGAGGCGGCGGAGAGCGGGCATGAGGCGCTGGTAAGACTGCTCCTGGATCGAGGCGCCGACGTCTCAGCGGCCAACGGCTCCGGGTGCACTCCTCTGGACACCGCGGTCAGGAACAGGCACGAGAAGCTAGCCCGGTTGCTGGTGGATCGAGGGGCCGATGTCTCGAAGGCCGATGACGACGGGTGGACACCGCTACACCACGCGGCGCGGAGCGGGTATGAGGAACTGGCCCGGCTACTCGTGGATCGAGGCGCCGACGTCTCAGCGGCTAGCAGACTTGAGTCGAGGCCGCTACACGAGGCGGCGCGGGGCGGCCACGAGGCACTTGCCCGGATGCTCGTGGATCGAGGCGCCGACATCTCGGCGGCCGATGTCAGCGGGCGGACGCCGCTGCACGAAGCGGCGGGGAACGGGCTCGAGGCGCTGGCACGGCAGCTCCTGGATCGAGGCGCTGACGTCTCGCCGGCCAACCGCTACGGGCAGACACCGCTGCTCGACGCGGCCACGAACGGGCACGAGGTGATGGGCCAGCAGCTCGTGAATCGAGGCGCCGACGTCACGGCGGCCGATAACAATGGTCGGTCGCCGCTGCATGAAGCAGCGTGGAACGGGCTAGAGGCGCTGGCCTGGCAGCTCATGAATTGTGGCGCCGATATCTCGGCGGCTGATGGTGACGGGCGGACGCCGCTGCTCGAGGCGGCCAAGAACGGGCACGAGGCGCTGGCTCTACAGCTGGTGGATCGAGGCGCTGACATCTCGGCGGTTGGTGGCGACGGGCGGACGCCGCTGCACGAAGCGGCACGGAACGGAAACGAGACACTGACCTGTTTACTCGTGGATCGAGGCGCGGACGTTTCCGCGGCTAGCTACTCCTTATCGACGCCGCTACACGACGCGGCGCGGAGCAAGCACGAAGCGCTGGCCCAGCGGCTAGTGGATCTAGGTGCCGACATCTCGGCACCTGACGTCGACGAGCGGACGCCGCTGCACGAAGCGGCGCGGAGTGGGCTCGAGGCGCTGGCACGGCAGCTCTTGGATCGAGGCGCCGACATCTCGGAGGCCAACCGCTACGGGTGGACACCGCTGCTCGACGCGGCCAAGAACGGGCACGAAGCACTGGCCCGGCTATTTGTGGATCGAGGCGCCGACATCTCGGTGGCCAGCAACTCCGGGCGGACACCGCTGCACGAAGCGGCGCAGAACGGAAGCGAGGTGCTGGTTCGGCAGCTCGTGGATCGAGGTGCCGACGTCTCGGCAGCCGACGGCGAAGGGCAGACGCCGCTGCACGACGCAGCCGGGTACGGGAACGAGGCGCTGGCCCGGCTGCTCGCAGATCGAGGCGCCGATGTCTCGGCAGCCAACCGCTACGGGTGGACGCCGCTGCACGACGCGGCGCGGAACGGAAACCAGGCAGTGGTCCGGTTGCTCGTGGATCGAGGCGCGGACATCTCGGCGGCCGGGGCCGACCGGCGGACGCCGCTGCACGGAGCGGCGCAGAGCGGCCAAAAGGCGCTGGCAAAGCAACTCGTGGATCTAGGCGCCGACGTCTCGGCGGCTGACGTCGACGGGCGGACGCCGCTGCATGAAGCGGCGCGGAAAGGGCACGAGGCGCTGGCCGTGCAGCTCGTGAATCAGGGGGCCGATGTCTCGGCGGCTGACGTCGACGAGCGGACGCCGCTGCACGAAGCGGCGCGGAATGGGCTCCAGGCGCTGGCACGGCAACTCCTGGATCGAGGCGCCGACGTATCGGCGGTCAACCGCTACGGGTGGACACCGCTGCTCGACGCGACCAACAGCGGGTACGAGGTGCTAGCTCAGCAGCTCGTGGATCGAGGCGCCGAGGGCGACGTGCTGGCGCCACCTCTTGTAGCGGTGCGGGATGGGTACGAGGCGCTGGCCACGTAGGTACGCTTCGCTTTTAAGATGTAGTATTAGTCATAACCGACCCATCTGGTGCGGCTCGCGTATTCAAGTACTTTCTTTTCTTTCGTTTGCGTGAAATGTTTCAGGTCCGCTAGCAGATGACGAAATATGACGTTCCTTCACACCACGCTAATATTAGACGCCTTCCCATATGCATCCATATGATAAATAGCGCAGCAGACCAATTCAAGACCTGGGCCGCCGCGGCCTGGCCAGCTGTTTTCCAGTCACAACCACACATTTATAAAATTGCTCCGACATAAGGAGTGCTAGATAACATGTATCTGGAATTTCAATTTCTGGCATCGGATTAAGAAAAAACGACTTTGTTTAGGACAGACCACTTTTCCGGCGGAAACGCTAAGATAACCCACCATTCTTTCATTACCAAAGATAGCTCACCCTTCTTGAGTGATAGTTAAGTAGCAAGACTCGACCTCAACGCACCCAAAATTCGACCCTCCCGTACATACGCAAAATCATGTCCGATATGACTCCTACGGCGAGTGGGATATCCGAGGCTGCGCAAAACGGTCAAGATGTTCGCCGCCATCGTCTGAATGCAGTATGATTAAAAAAAAAAAATACACGGATCCCTATCCGCCACACCCGATCCCACTCACCCAGAACACGAAAGCCCACGCGCGAGGCAACAAAATGCCCACATAATTTCGCCTACAGCTCCGCCATCTGTTCTCCGATCAACAGAAATTTCAAGATAATCTTGTTCCCCTTCTCTTCCCAACACTCTCTTGTGCACGGTTTGCGTCTCTTGTTGTTGGCGGCCGATCATTCCCCACCCCCCCCGCCAAGCCAACAGGATCGGCAACGCATCATGAGGTCACACTCGTTTTGCCCGGGGCGCCGGCCGACTAACTCGGTCGCATACCATTCCGCTTCCTTCCCGCAATCCCCAGCACCATGCCAGTACCCCATCGTATTTCTGATACCACATGATGTCTCTACAGTTCAGCAGATAAAATGTCCCAACAAACCATTCAAACTCACCGCATGTCTAGGCACCCCGAATCTTCATCAGTGGTTGCAAGAAAACTTTTCTTCCAACACAGCCCGGCACAAAATCCAGATATTTATAGGTTGCAGCTGCCCACCTATGGAGACTCAGTCTGGCCAGGGGAGCGATGAGTTTGAGTGTTCATTGACACATCTTATTTGGTGAACCGTATGGGAACCGTGTGAAAACCAGTGATACGATGAGGTGGTGGTGCGGCGTTGGGTATTGCTGGAGATTGTCTCGTCCGCCCCCGCTGGCATGCGGAGCAAATGCGGTGGTGCGCATGGATGAGGGGGAACTACGCCGGGCTTTGCGGGGGACTGGGCACATGCGTCAGTGGGAGACGGGGAGGAAGGTGAAAACGCAACTGGAGAAGGGAGATCAGAAGGGGCAAGAGGAAATGCTGGATCTCCCTTCGGAATGCCAAGGGGAGCGAGGTGTGGGTGGCAGCCAGGTACACGACACCCAGGCAAGGCAAGTCGGGGATGAAGCAGGTCCAGCCTGGACGGCCGCGAGGACCGGGAAGACCGGCTCCGGCGGAGGAGGGCACTCCCGAGGCTCCGGAGGAAGGGCCCGCCCACCAGCGGGTAGACGTGGAGCTCGTGGAAGGATTTCCGGGTAAAGCGGCCAACTCCACCGCCCCGGGGGGCGACTGAATCAGCAACGTCATCCTTGAGGCCTTCTAGAAGTGGGGACAACCCCACATCGTCGGGCTGATGGGTGCGTGTATCCGAACAGCCACCACACGACCTGTGGAAAACAGTCAAACGAATAGTGATCTCGAGGCAGAACAAGCCGGACTCTTCCAAGGTTTGTACGTACATATCGAGTCATCTCGCAAGCGTGGTCAGCAAGCTGAACGGCCGCACACCCAATTGTAGACCACCTGGATAGGGGCAGTATGGGTGCAGGAAGTGCAGGGGAACGGTGGACGCAGTAGCGGCCCTCATGAACTGCACCGAGCAGTCGTGGGCAAGGACAGGGGTGGCGGGGACACTCCCGAGTCCTAATGGGTGTCGATGCCTGTCGATGCCGCCTTCAACAATGTCAGCAAGTCGCTCCTGTGAGGTGTCTCAGGGAGCTGGCGGTGGGGGAGCCGGACGCTCACGGGGTCGAGTAGCTAGGCTACGGGGAATTGTATGGGGGACGAACGGTGCCCCTACCGAGATCCCTCGCGATCATCAAGCGGGAAATCTCGGAAAAAAAGTGTGCCGATGCCCGTCGCTGGGCGGAGGGCCGGATTATCGCACGGAAGTACAGGACACCGGAAAGCAGCGCTCAAACAGGACGGTGGCTGGAGTCTCGAAGCGTCTGGCCGTGCGGTTTCACCAGCTAAAAACGGGGCATTGTCTCTGGGCAATACCTCTGATAGGCGGAGAATCGGACCGCCGCAGAGCGCAAGTTTTTTTTTTTTTTGTTTAACCATACTCGCGTTCGACCTATGTAGATCATGGCGGCGTACATTTTGTCCGGTTTTCCTGTCCGCAGTCCGCGCGGTGGCGGCTCGTTGCAAGCTCCCCTTTGCCCTCCGCCCGGCCTGTCCCCAGAGCAAGTAGACGCGTCCAAAGAAATTGACAAAGGAGAGAACAAAAGACACGCGCGATCCGTCCCCTACTCCTCGCCTGCCGACGCCATGAATGGAGGGGTGGGAAGGAACAGCGGACGTTCCTCGCCCTCACTCATGTCGTCCCCAGCACCCAGCGCCTCCGCCTCTCCCTCCCATTCCTCTTGCCGCTTACGCCGCTCCCGGAGCTCCCACTAAGACACCTCGCTTCCGGCGTCGTCTTCCTTTTCCAGCGGCGGCACCAGCCTTCCCACGTCCGTAGAGGAGAGAAAGTCCAGCACTGCCTGCCCACAGCCATGGCCCGTAGTGGGAGCCGGGGACGAGCTGGGAGAGGAAGAGGATTCGGGGATAGGAGCGAGGGAGACCAGGAGAGAACGGGCGTATATCCTATCGGTAAGTCAGGCAAGGGCGGAGCGCCAGGGGGAGCCACTACGGATTGATCGAGGTCAGGTCGAACAGTAGATAGGGACCCTCTCTTCCCGATGGATAAGCACGACAGAAAAAAACCTGTGTGGTTTTGCAGATTCTGGTTTGGCGGCGCTAAAGTGCGGGGCACTATCAAGTCGCCAACACTCTTCCATTTCATACTCCTCTACAACAGGAGAAAAATGGAGATCGACATAACCCAGGTAAGAGGGACATTGTAGAACACATCGAAGGGCGTGCCGACGGATACGATCAGCTGCTGTTGCGGCCAAACTCGTATCATTGCAGTGGCCCAGACAACCCCTTCATATTCCGGTTACGTCATAAAGGGATCCGACACCAAGTAGAACATGGAAGAGACGTAGTCAAAGAAAAATGACTCTTCCTCTTCTGCGAATGTCATCATAGCACCAGGATGACCAATTTTCACGGTAGACTTGAGAGTGACAGTGAGACATGAAGTTGCGACTGACCAATGATCTTTGTATCTTGGCATTCCGCCTGTGGAAATATACGACTGTTTGCAGCACAATCCCTGCAACCCCTAACTATTCTAGCGCTGTTGCTGTGGTGATACAGTCTGCCAAGCCTCGATGATAATCGGGCGAACGTGAGGTTGAGTGGTCAGCGCTGGACCCCTGGTATGGGAGTAAATACAAGAAGAGGAGATACTAGAGTCGCGATTAGACGTGGGTGGTGAACTACATATCTGTCGTTGCAGAACGACATCGCGCGTTCGCTGAGGACCGATGGAGAGCTTAGCGTAAGTTCGTTCCAGCGGGAGATACATAGCGAACCGGCCAGACCCGGAACCGACGCCGAGATAGATACCCGGCACGCCCCCGGTGATGGGAGGATTGACCTCGGCACCGCCCGAGCTAGTACATACACTCGCTTGATCGGGATCGATTCATGTATTGGTCATGCTAGCACACAATATGTAGCCTTTTGAGTTGCGAATCGTCTTCGACACGACGACGAACGCTAGGCAAAGTGATGGTCTGCTACGACTGTTTCCATTGTTTATTTCAATCTCGATTTGTTCCGGTACATATGTAGTTACCAGTTTTACCAATGGAACGACTACGTATATGTGTCATTTTCATCCGAATCTGGCAGAAATCTTTGACGCAGACAGCAGTTGCCCTTCTTTTCTTCCAACAGTTTGTACTTTGTGTTGGAGTGAGATTTGGAGAACCTAGGGTTCGGGCGTGTTTTGCCCACACACTAGTGTGCCGGCGGCACCCTATATTTTCTGTTTCTCTGTAGCTTGGGCGGATGCGCTCTTAGACATCCTTGACCTTCCTGAATACACCGCTATCTACCTTCTTTAGTGTGCCTGTCTCTCTTCTTCCTCTCCGCCGCCTACTCCGCTATAACACTTTGCTACTTCGCAGACGATATTGGTAGCATTGAACTTGTCCCGCACACTGCCGTTGAGTTGTGTTTCCACCTACCCTGGACCCGAGAGTGCCGATCAATGTCTAGTACTCCACGAACTCATCGGCAGATTTCTCCAGTCGTAATGCATCTCTCTATAGGCAATTGACATCAGCAAAAAATCGAAAACTGCTCCCAGTACTCCTGTAGCTCCTGTAAGCATTGCTAACTCCCATGAGAGGAGAAGTTATATTTTGCGTGACGTGTAAGCCACAAGGACTACGGAACTGGTTAGCCAAAACTTCTACTGGCCACAACAACGGAAATATATGCACCGGTATGTAGATCACTGCGACACCTACCGCCGTATCAAGCCAATCCGACACATCTTGTTTGGACTACTCAAACTACTGGAACTTCCATACCGACCCTGAGACGCGATAACAACGGATTTCATCACCACGTTGCCGCCTAGAAGCAGGAAAAACGCTCTATGGGTAGTGATTGATCGACTGACCAAGATGGGGCACTTCATCGCGTGTGAAGGCACCATGAAGCCTGAGGACCTAGCAGACCACTTCATCTGGCGGACAGTTAGGCCCCATAGACTGCCAAGCAGTATCGTATCAGACAGAAGGTCAATTTTTACCTTGGACTTCCGGAAACACGTAACGGAGGCACTCGGCATATCACAAAACCTCAGCATGACATTCCACCTACAGACGGATGGACAAACAGTACGAGCCAACGCCACCCTTGAGCAATACCTACGGGGATACTGCAACTACCAGCATGGCATCTCCAGCCAAATCTGGGGTACCGACACTTGCATCAGCACTGTCCTGCCCCAGGAAGCAGCAACTCTCCACTATTGCTAAAAGAGTGAAAACCAAGTAGCCGAGAAGCTAGTGGGAGGAGAGAAAACAGTGGGACGGGTGATAAGACCCAGAAAGCGGGTGAAAGGGAACTAAATGGTAGAGAAATTGGCTAAATAAAACGAATTGTCTGTATATTAATAGTAGACAACCCGAGTTGTAGTCTACCGCGCTGCTGTTCTACCTGTAGGGCCCCGTCTATTTGCTATTTGCTGAGCAGTCCGGTGTCGACAAAACCAGTGCTCTATTTGGTTGTGGGGTCAGCCACCTCGCAAAACCAGACAGTTGACTAAACAGCATGCCTACCGGCCAGTAGGCTCACCTGTCCATAAACAGGCCAGCCCATTTAGTAAACAAGAAAATTTACCCGACAGGCTAGAACACATACAACATGCCTGTTCCCTCAAAGAATCTTACTGTTAGGGAGACCTTGGGCCGTAGCTTGCTCATAACTACTCAGCTCCCCAAATACTGCCCATCTGGTAGTTTAAAGCTTGTGAAATCTGCACAGGTACCTTATACGTCTAGCTTGCATTGGTTTATTGCTAATTACGTATAGACCCGGATGGACTGGGATGCAAATGTCAGAGTGTTTGTTGCTCTGCTTTTCTACCATAGGCTTGCACTCGATTTATGCACTATCTGTACACATGCTCCTCTTCTCATACCTCGGTACAGTATGTCGTCGAAGTTTCAGAGATGATTGAACCTCTAAATCGGGTGTTTCTTGGGCTGCAATCAGACATCCGTGATACCCATAAACATGTCGCTCGGAGCTGGCTTCTGCACGTAGATGGCTAAGCGCTCCTTCAGAGACAGTAGGAGGTAAGGTGGTTGTTCTAACCCTATCTTATTGGTTGCACCATATGCTGATTATAGCTCACTGTTACTGTATAGAGAAAACATCACAACAGTGTTCCTACTGTGACCGTTGTACAGATAGAGAAGTCACTTGGCCTTCAGATCAATGAGGTGGCTGCCCTGTGGACACCTATCTATAACATTGTCTATCCAGGCCATTGAGATCCAACCCGATTTGCTGATTACAGCTGAGAGCACTTTGTCAACCTGCGGAACGTCTCTTTCAGGATGATTTTTGATGTGGTCGATGCTCTCACCACCAGTGGAATACCAGCAATGATGAACATTGGTGTTCATGTATGTATACGCTACCTCCTTATAAGCTCTTCAAAGAAGATCAATAATATCTCTTAGCCAACCATTAACCACCACCTTACTCCAGAAACTTCGATACAGGTATGGAGTAGCCGTGCCAACATGTATGAGCTCGCAAATGCATCCATGGGGCTTGTATCTCTTCTTGAGCGACTTGGCAGTGATCTACCAATCCATGGAGATAATATTCGGCATGAAACCATCGATGTTGACAACATTCTCTCTTCAACTGGTGACCAAGCAAATGGAAGCAAAGATACAGCTATGCCAGCAGCAGAGATGGAAATCCTATCCGATGACAGTAATGACGATGACCTGTACCAAAGGAATGACCTGCGAGTGTCCCACAAGTGACCCTCCGATGAGCTTGTACAAATGCTACCCAAGACATCGAAAAATTCATCCTATTTGAAGTCTGCGGTGGTGACTCACCAAGTATCGGAGTATACAGTTGACTCCTCGAAGTTTGTGGCCATTACTCCATCAAAGGAGGGCACTAGTGGCGCTGACAGCGCTAGGCGGCGCCATGACGGCATTTGTCGCCAAAAACAGGTGCTTCTTAGTACATGGCCAGCAGCATTATAAGGCCCTGTTTGGCACGCCCATATTTCGCCAGCAGTTTTGCAACCTCGCAAACCGACGGTTTCTTGGCCTTGTGAACTGCGGTGCGAGCTGAATAGGGCCTAAGTTTCATCTCCTTATTTAAAACGCTACAGCACCTCCAGCCCAAATCCCTTCAATTCGTATAGATAGACTGTATTCACAATACCTACACTGCCAGTTGTACATGGGCTCCAGCCGAGGAAATTGAATTCCAGATGTGTGCAGGCCTCGCAATAGTCCGCCCCGCCCAGCCGGGCCCGGCAGTCTTTTAGGACGGTCCCGTCCCGGGCAGGGTCCCCACTGCCCTAGTCCGTCCTGCTATAGGATTTGGACGGACTGCCGAAGATTGCCGGGCACCCACTAGTGTAAAAAAATTCTGTTTAGGGTGATAACTTTACTACGGCGGGGTATGCAAGACCCCACTCACCAACCACTATGTATTCCTACCGCCGTCTCGACCCAACACGCCAGACATCCAGCCCACGGCACTACCCCCACCACTCAGAACGCCTAACAGCGATCTCAGTACCGATGCCTATATCGAAGACGAAGCACTCGATGATAGTCATTCGCCCTGAGGATTCGGCTTCTCAGCGACAACTCCTTGTCGACCCCGAATTACTCTCCCCACCAATCGGCGGCAGCGAATCATGGGCATACGGAGAGAAGGAGAACACCAGCAGCTCTGAGGTTGCCGTGAGTCCGTGACTGAGCAGATGCTGAGCGAATCGACGAAGCATGTGGAGGAGACGAAGGCAGGTGGAGACAATGTGAGCGATATATAAAACCACAAAGATCGCAGAATATGCGCGCACGATTTCTCCTCTCTACCATCTCTTGTCCGATCACCGTGACAATTACGTCTTTTTCCACCCCCTTTGTGCTCCTCGGTAGCTAGTCATCGACTTTATTTCCGTACTATGTAGTTGTTGGAATATAGGGATCAATAGAGATGAAGACAGTGAAATAATTGATTGATAAATAGTCGAAGGCAGAAAATTCTCTTTATATAGAACGGGCCTCGGGGACTGCCATGGGGAAAGGGCGGAAGACTGTCTCCCGAGCCGGTGCTCGGAGATTCAGCAGCTGTCATCTCCGGTCCGTCATCTCCAGGCACCCATTATTCTGACAGTAGTTGTGGTACGCTGTGGCTCCCCGCAGATAGAACTGAATCAACAGCGCTCCCGCCCCGAGACCGGAGACCGAAGTGGGGCAGGGGGGGCCGAGCCCGGCCGGGCACGGCAGTCCGTCCAGTCCTCACTGAAAAATGCCTACGGGACGGCCGTCTTTAGACTACTGGGACTAGTGGCCGAGCCCAGTCCCGGGCAGGCCTCAAGACGGAAGGGACGGACGACTGCGAGGCCTGGATGTGTACTCAGCACCCGAAAAAGCCCCTTGACAATGCCAAAGATATGCTCGAAAATATTCAGTGGGTGAGCGTGGCGTGGATTGAAGGGACCTTTTTCGTACCTAGATGCAGTCTTATAAGAGCTAGCTCTCAGAGATGGCCGCAGACAATATGGTATGTTGTCAAAAAAAACCTTGAATTCAAGTCAAATCTAGTGCTACCAAAGCCCCCACTCCAGATGAGGGGAGACGTGGGCTTTCGTATCCTCAAGTACTCCCAAATCGTTGCAGCTACTTCCCAGCCAGGACAGATATATAAACAGTACATTACAAGACTGCACTCAGAAGAACATTGTGCTGATCTGTTCCTACTCGGTTCCGATATGCCGTCTTCGCAACTTTTCTATTTGATGGGGGACCAGTCTATCGGGCAAATTAGCCTGTCGGCGGACAAATTTTCTTGGGGGGACATCAATTTTATTTCGCGGCTATCGGCCTATTAAGACTACGGTGAACGCCAACAACGTCACCCACAAATTTTCTTGGTAGGCTATAAGTAAACTGGGTCGAGCGCTTACTGGCTGTTTGTCGTCTACTGTCTCGATGTTGAGCACAATTGATGACTCATCGGTCACCTCATCCTTTGCGCTTATAAATTACGACAAACCCTTCCCTCCCTTCCCTCCCTTCCCTTCCTACCCACCCTTCTTCCGGCCAATTCCAACACTCCCACCTTGGGGCTTCAGAGCCCCCTATATCCCCACCTCTATGTTTTTCCAACGTTTTACCTATCCCCTCAACGTGGAAATTGAGTTTCCGTGCCATTTGAACCCCCTCAAACACAACTCTCGATCATTGTGGAAGAAATAGCCTATTGTACCCCCAATACTGGAGGTTATTTTGATCTTTGATGTCTGAACTCTCATGCTATCACTTCTCAGAGCTATGTCCTTTCTGTTGGGAGATAAATAAGTCACTTTGTGGGGAGTGTTTGGTACTTTGGCAAGCACATCAGCAACCACAACATGACTGAACCAGTCGTTCGTCATCAACCCAAAAATAAGTCCAACACTCTGTCGTCCTCAGACAATGATCTCCAGAGATATGCTAGTCGATCTGTCGTTAAGCGATCCTCGCGGGACGAACGATCAGTCAAGAAGATGCGATTCACAAAAAGTCACTCGGGCAGGGTTCGAATCCTACTCCCACAACTTCATCGGCCTCGTCAGGATCAACACCATTGCCCCAGTCATCCATATTCCATCCCATGGTTTCTATAGCCTTTCCATATAAAGTCTACAATACACTTCCTGCAATATTCCGAGGTCTCGATGCGATAGAGCCAATTGAAATCCTTAGGCTATTTTTGACCGATTCGCTTCTCAAAACGATAACCAACCCCAGCGAATACGCTCGCAAGAAGCTCGCTGAGGGGAGGAGAAGCGGTGGGCAGCAGTGGAAGGAGGTGGTGCTGAAAGATATAACTCTTCGGTTGGGAATTGTTCTCTATATAGGCGTTCATTCCTCCCATCGGTCGCAGATTCCTGGAAACACGACGGACTGAATCCAGCCCATCCCATTGCCAAGTTCAGGAACCAGACACGATTCGAATAGATCAAACGATACTTTCATGTCTCCTCTCCAAATCTTGAGCTTGTCGCTCCATCTGGACGGCGACTACGGCATGCGAAAGTTGATCCGGCAGGCCTCGCAATAGTCCGTCCTGCCCGGCCGGGCCCGGCAGTCTTTTAGGACGGTCCCGTCCCGGGCAGGGTCCCCACTGCCCTAGTCCGTCCCGGTATAGCATTTGGACGGACTGCCGAAGACTG
>Ga0307516_10000995_pt1 | contig 39166 bp, 52 predicted proteins | sample 19_EM_MG_FD_203310 | JGI IMG/M metagenome (GOLD analysis project Ga0307516, IMG submission 203310) | Populus trichocarpa ectomycorrhiza microbial communities from riparian zone in the Pacific Northwest, United States - 19_EM | ecosystem: Host-associated > Plants > Roots > Unclassified | place... | reverse complement strand
CCCAAAAAAATCTACCCACAGTCCGGCCAGTTCGTAGATCCAGCCCATTCATACACGGGCCGGCCAGTCTATAGATGGACCAGCCCATCTATAGACCGACCATTCTGCCCACTGGGATAGAACATATCTATCCAGTGGCGGCAGATCTCCCACCTGGCCAGCCCAGTTACCCAAAAAAATCTACCCACGGTCCGGCCAGTTCGTAGATCCAGCCCATCCATACACGGGCCAGTCAGTCTATAGATGGACCAGCCCATCTATAGACCGACCATTCCGCCCACTGGGATAGAACACATATATATCAACCATGAACCCTAGGCCTGTGAACAACAAATTTATATGATGACAGATGGGACGGCGAAGGACCTTCGGTGCAAGTATTGAAACAATTCAATAGTTGCAAGGACTATTGCTAACCCGTCGTCAGCAGTCCGTCACCCACAGTACCACAATTTCACACATGCTGTGCACCCAGATGCACACACTCTGTCGAGGTCAGTCACGTTTCATAGACTTGGGGTTGCGTGTTCTACTCAGTCCGGGGACAGTTTGTCCGTTGGAGAACCCCCTCAGATGCCGGGACTGAGGAGCATTGGGAGGAGGTGGGGCGGCCAGACCTATTTTGGGAACTGGTGCAAGGGCTTTCGCTGACGTGTGATGATTAGGGCGTCCGAATCGTGCTTTCGATATCACTAATAGTTTCGGCGGCGGTGCGGGACCCCGTGGGAGCCCTCGGTGGTGTTCAAACCGCGCATCTATAGGGTGCTGCGCGGTAGAAGCTTTCCCGCAGTCCGATGGCGTGAGGGGTCGTCCATCAAGGCCCAGATGGCACCAATCCATCTCATAGAGGGCCGTTTCGATCCCCTTTTACTTTCAATGCCGTAGCTATACTTTAGGACCTCTGGTTTACCATCTAGGGCTCCCGGAGACCCCCAAATTTGAGATGTCGTTTCTACACAGCCATCATAAAAAATGCTGCCGATTAGGGCCCAAACCTTCGCACTATGCGCTCTAAAACATTGCTGTTAAGTCTCGGGAGTCTCACCCAAGTACTGCGACATGCCGGGCGTGATCGGAAGCCGGACGTCCCGCTAGCAGTGCAGGCAGGTTTTTTTTTGTTTCATCATACTCCCACTCAGCCTATGTAAGCTACGGCGGCACAAATTTTTGTCCGGTTCCCGTCCGCTGTGCGCACGATGGCGGCATGTTGCAAGCTCCCCTTCGCCCTCTGCCCAGGCCTGTCCCAAGAAAGAATAGATGCGCACAAAGGAAATCACAAAGGAAAGAACAGGGGAGACCGTGGCCAGGGAGAGAGAACAGGAGGAAAACGAACCCGTCTGCTACTCCTTGTCTGCATATGCCATGGAGGAGGGCGTGGGGAGAAACAGCGGCAGTTCCACTTCGGCACCCAGCTCCTCGGCCTCCACCCTTCGCTCCTCTTTCCGCTCCCTCTGCCCCCATCCCGACACCTCGCACCCTGCCTCTTCCTCAGCCGGGACCAGCTTTCCACATCCGTGGTGGAGAGGAAGTCCAGTACCGCTAGCTGCGCCTCCCGTCGGCAAGAAGGTCCCGGATCTTGAACCGGCTCCTTCCCCTCCCGCTTTCCCCACGCACCTCTGCCCACAGGATCCCCGCTGGGCCTTCCGCTCGGGACGTACTTTGGGTAGTGCCTCAACTGGACGAGGAATCGGCCCACCCTCCAATGTTGGTGGTGCCAGTACCCGAACCAGACTCGGGAGCACCTCTCCAAGGTATGTCCGGAGTGGAAGCCGCAGCAGAAGATCCTGTGGGCGGAGGCGCGGAAGGAGACTGGGATGGAAGGACCGGTGAAAAATCCGGGATCTCCTGGCGGACATGAGGTGCAGTCGGACGGTGCTTGAATTCCTTGCTTCTACGGATGTGGGAAGACGGGCGCCGGTGGAGGAAGACGCAGTGAGCGTGGTGTCGGAGGCGGAGCTGCGGGAGTGGGAGGAGGAGCAGGAGGCCGAGGAGCTAGGCGCCGGGGAGAATCACCACTGTTCCTACCCACGCCTGACTTCATGGCGTCCGCAGGAGACTGTATATAATCTCGCCATGATCTAGACAGGTCCCATGTGAGTAATGATCAAACCAAAGATAATAATCGGGGCGCACCTTGAGCAGGTGATCCCGCATCTGCGCCCGGCACCGACACCACCAGCACTGAACGGTGGTTCGATTCTTCGTCCAGTGTAAGTACTGTCCGGCCAGGCAGTGACCTGTGTTCAGCTGGTAGAACCTCTGGGCGAGCCTCTTGGAGGCTGGAGCTACCCGCAGCCGAGCCGTCGGGCTCCTGCCTGCTCGGCATCCTGCACTTCTTCCTAGAGGCCCGGATTCCCGCCCATTGCTGGGCCTCTGCCCACTTCTTGTCTGAGGTCTCCCGCTTGAGGTGCGCGAGTGAGCTTGGGAGCGGTATCGCGCGCGCCTGCAACCGGTCCGAGTATCCTAGCCACTCCGCCCCGCGGGCGTCTGGCTACTCCGCTGCGAGCTTGGCCCACTCGCGGCCTTATCGTTTCCTGGGACTCCCTTGTGCGCCGGGCACCACCGGATCTCAATACCAGTGCAGACAGTGAGTGTGGGTTGGCTAGAATACATACGCAGCGCCATATGTAGGATTCTAATGGGGATTTACCTAGGCTCACACATTCGGTCTGCAAAGTTTTGTCTATGGTTGTTGAGTACCACCATTTTTCTTGTTCTAGGTAGTTAGTGTCTGACTAATGGGTAGCGCTGGGTAACATCGTGACGGCAAGTCGGCGGTTTTACGTATACGACCACAGATGGACGGGCTTTTCGTCTTAATGCATCGCTAGGTCGTACGCGATTAATAAACAAATAAATTTTAAAAAAAGGAACCGTTCAGCGAGTTGGGGGCTGGTTCAAGGACGGGGGCTGAGCAGGAGTAGAGCAGGGTAGGACCAGCTGCCGCTTGCTGGTACTCCACACAGCTTTCTTTGTACTGAGGGACTGAGCAGTCCCCACGCAAAACCCGACAGCCTGTTCGCACCAGATCACCGCTTCGCAGCCATGGAGGTTGCTGCCAGCATCGCCGGATTCATCGCTCTCGCCGATCTCGTCACCAGATACTCGAAACTCATCGGCTCCTGGAAGGATGCGCCCGCCGTCGTCGCTAGGATCCGAGATTCCCTCTCCACCCCCAAGTCGATCTTCGTGCGTCTCTAAGAGTTGAATGTGCTGTCCGATGATCAGTTGCTACGCAGCGGTGTGAACCTTGCCATTCTACGACGGGACATGAGGGCGTTGCGAGTACTGGCGGACGATCTGCGGGACAATCCAAGCTTCTGGGCCAAGACCAAGTGGACGCTCAGGAAGAGCGAAGAGGCAAAGGAGCTTAGCAGGAAGCTGGACTCACATGTCGGTGTTCTGAATCTCGTTCTGGTGCTCGCGACACAGTCGGTTCCTCCCTTCTCCCCCTAGGATACACGAAGAGGGGCTAAACGCAGTTACCCATAGGAGTTCGATAGCAAGGCTGGAGACTCCCGTGCTCGAGGTGTTGGAGATTTCCCGTAACCTGTTCGCCAGTGTAGGGGCTCTGGAAAACAGGGGAAACGCGTATCAGCAGTCACGCACCTCGGGCCTAAGAACACCGACAGTATCAGGCCGCGTGCTGCTGGCCCAGTCCCAGAGGCTCAGAAGGAGAGCCTGTTCCCGGGATTGCAACTGCTTCCAGTGCTGGGGGATCCAGCAAGTGCAATACATCAAGACGGCAACAGTGGCGCCTCATTCTCGCCGGATCATGGACACGCAGTATCAGCTAGCTGTCGATTTCACGACCTGGAAGACAATCTTTGGACAATTTCGATTGCAACTTTGGATACAGTTTCGTCAGCAGGCTTGGTCTCTGTCCCCCTCGATCACACTTTCGAAACAGAACATACTGCCGCGCGATTCTCCAATCTTTGAACTTTCGCGGAAAGGGGATTTTGCTGGTATTATGGATCTCTTTCGAAGAGGATTAGCTTCGCCCAATGACCGGACTGTTGATGGAAAAACGCCACTCTGGGTGAGTTGCTTGGATCCTGCGCTGTCGAAACCACACGCACTGACGACTCCGTCAGTATGCAATATCCAATGAGCATCTCTCCACTGCTCTCGGCTTGCTAGAAGAAGGAGCAGATGTGAGTAGTGATGATGAGCAATTGGGCCTTGCGATCACGAGAAGTACGCCCGAATGGGGAGACTTCCCTCTGCGGCTCCTCGAACGTGGGGCAGATTCGTTCCTAATGAGCCATCCTGCCCGGATCTTCTCACTAGGACTGATCTACAACCAGAGCCCACGCACACTGAAGGCATGGTCGAATTTGTTCCTGATGTAGATTGGTGCTTCGTACAGGCCTTGCAATTTGCAAATCTTGAGGCCGTTCGCTTGTTGTTACAGATGGGCCACGATGTCAATACTCCACTTCTAACAAACGGAGACATAGTGTCTCCGACCGCAACAATCGTCCCCAAATATCCCCCTCAGTCCGATCATCATAGCCACACAAAGCCTCGGTTTGTGGCAGTTTGAATGGTCGCGTATGCGTGTTATCTTGCACGAGTTGCTTAGCAGAGGTGCAAATTTGAATGCTCCGGCACCAACTTTGGGTTTTACGGTTCTCCATCATTTCTTCCTGGAACCATTTGCTTCCGTAAACTATTTTGGCCGCGACTATAACACCCTTTGCCTCCACCTTGTCTTCCTGATCGATAACGGTGCCGACCCCCGTGCTCTTGACCAATGCGGTCGTTCGCCGTCTCAAGCCGCCTGGGAGTCGACTTTCCAACTGAAGCAAGCTGCCATCGTCCTATGGTACCGTGTCCTGCGGATGTGCAATCTCGACCCCGCCGACCTCGACGGAAATTACGATAGTCGCTTCGATATAATCCTGGACGACTGTTACTTCTGCTCAGTGGACGCAAGATCTAGTTCGTTGGCGGACTATCTGCTATGTCGTGGTGCTACAAGAACGCCTATGCGTGCGACTACCAGTCGACTCAAGACCTGGAGTGGTACAACTTTTTAGCAAGGGCCCCGGTACAGAAGATAAGGCCGTGCTGTCCCGCAACGGTCTGCCGGCGCCACTGGGACCGCTCGGACAAGACCGGTTTTCTTCTACCGATGGAGTCGGGCGGATCGCTCCGTCGGATGGAACGACTTGTACTGCTCGAATACGAGGATGATTCGCCCAAGAGTGGGCGCTGCCGGGAGTCCAACTGCGTCGTCTGCCAGCGAATGCGCCTGCGCTACAGTCTTGCGCCAGACTCGGGCGGATATGTGGACACCGGCGAGGACACGGACGACGAACAGCGGTTCTACGACTCGCTTGAGGAAATCTAGTCTGCGATCATATCTTCAGACCTGGCTAGTAAGTGCTACATTTCCCCATTCGGTTGGTTGGTTTGGCATCTGATCCTCGCGAAGTCGCGGTGTGGAGAATATCATGTCCCGTGAAATGTTTAGTGGCGCAACGCGAGGATGAGTGGGCACGAGTCAGGCATAACCAGACCTTTGGTTGGCCATAGGGTATTCGTTTTTCGTCCGCGGTGGCTCACAGTCGTTCACTCGGTACTTTGGAGACCAATCGTGTGTCGGGTGAACTAATTTTATGATGAAACAACCCAGCTCTGTTCCGCAGCGGCGCCGACAAATGCTGCTCCTGGGCTCGTAGCAATCTCGCCGGCAAGCGCGGTCTCTGCCCTTGCCATCGATCACATTGTCGAAGGAGGATACCCTGCGCCGACTAGCGGAAGCCCACACCGTCGAGATGTGGCGACGGAATTCTGCTGAGCCGCACGCGCGTACTCTCGGCGGCGGTTGGCCGAGCGTAATAGCCAATTCGAAAAATAGATAGTGAACGAGAGTGATTGAGATTCTTGATGCAGCAAGTCATGGCGGGTCGTCGTATGTTCGACGACCCGACTCGCTCTTCTGCGGCTAGTCGCACCAATCGACGCTGCGGGTAACTCGTGTATGTTAGACGCGGTGGGCTGACATCTACGCAGCAAAAACCAGCCCCACTCCTGATCCCAGTCGGCTTGGTCAAAATCTTTCTTAACGTCTTCCTTTGCCTACCCCCGCCAGCTCCCGTTCCTCACTTCCGTTGTTTCGCATCACCAACTTCGCCTCCGAATTCTCCACGAAAGCAAATGGCTTCCTGGAGGTTCTCCTTCGCACCTCTGGTGAGGAGTCTCGCCAAAATCCCCGAAACATGCATCGCAAAGCCGCCCAGTCTCAAAGCCGCCTGGGCTCTCCCGGCCAAGTACAACAGGCTTTCGGTCAGGTCGATGGCAACCTTCGAACGGAAAAAGCCCCACGTGAACATCGGTATGACCGGCACTCCGAGACTGCGGTTGCGGAATTGAGTTCTGATTCGCGTCTTTTTTTTGTTGCAGGTACCATCGGTCACGTCGATCACGGAAAGGTTCGTCCTGGGTCATTGCCGATGGGAGTGAGGGTGGGGGTCGTCTGACGCGACCGTACACTGACAGCCGTCGTAGACCACATTAACTGCTGCCATCACCAAGAATCAGTCGAAGAAGGGTTTCGCAAACTTCGTTGACTACTCATCCATCGATAAAGCTCCTGAGGAGAAGGCTCGTGGTATCACCATCTCGACCGCCCACATTGAATATGAAACCGCAAATCGCCACTACTCGCACGTCGATTGTCCTGGCCACGCCGATTACATCAAGAACATGATTACTGGTGCCGCCTCCATGGATGGTGCTATCATTGTCGTTGCTGCATCCGATGGTCAAATGTTGGGCCCCGCCACATGATGTTTCGTGCCGAATGGTGAAATGCTAACTCGCCGGCAAACGAAAGGCCTCAAACCCGTGAACACCTGCTTCTTGCTCGTCAGGTCGGTGTCGACCGCATCGTCGTCTTCATCAACAAGATTGACGCTATCGACGACCCCGAGATGCTGGAACTCGTTGAGATGGAAATGCGGGACCTGCTGACTAACTACGGCTTCGACGGCGACAACACTCCGATCGTCATGGGGTCTGCTCTCTGTGCTCTCGAGGACCGCCGCTCCGATATCGGTTCGGAAAAGCTGGACGAGCTTCTCACCGCCGTTGACGAATGGATCCCCACGCCTGCCCGTGACCTCGAGAAGCCTTTCCTGATGCCCATTGAAGGTTTGTGTCCCTCGGCTCTCGCCCGCGTGTTTGGGGCTGTGCTGACACGGAGAACCGAAAAGACGTTTTCTCCATCGCTGGCCGTGGTACCGTCGCTACCGGACGTGTCGAGCGCGGTCTCCTCAAGAAGGGTGATGAAGTCGAGCTCGTCGGATTCAACAAGGAGGCCATCAAGACCATCGTGACCGGCATCGAGACGTTCAAGAAGGAGCTCGATTCCGCCCAGGCTGGCGACAACTGCGGTATCCTCCTCCGTTCCATCAAGCGCGAGCAGGTCCGCCGTGGTATGGTCATGGTCCGCCCGGGCACCACGCGCGCGCACACCAAGTTCCTCGTCTCGGCATACATCCTGACCAAAGAGGAGGGTGGGCGTCACACCGGATTCCATGGCAACTACCGTCCCCAGATGTTCCTGCGTACGTCGGACGTATCCTGCACGCTCAACTTCGTCGAGGGGACCGAGGACGCCAGCTCCAAGATCGTGATGCCCGGCGACAACATCGAGATGGAGGCCACCATCCTGCACCCGATGGCCGTCGAGCAGGGACAGCGCTTCAACCTCCGTGAGGGTGGTCGCACCGTCGCCACTGGCCTTGTCACCCGTATCCTCGAGTAAACCCTTTTCCTTTTTTTGACACGTTAAGGGGGATGATTGCGGTGACTGTTGTGGGGACGAAAGCTGTACGATTAGAAGATGCTCGATACGCATCTGGACGAAAGAAAATACTGCATGCGGGAAACGCGAAGGTAAGCGAAAGGAGGAGTGGATTGTATCTTGTTTCAGTTTTCACGGAATATGATTCTCTCCTATCAAGCGATCGATTGCGCCCAGCATGTCCGCAGTCCAATGAACTGCAGTTGGCTAGATACCCTCTTTCCAGCCTTATGTATCTTCCGCGGGATCCGCAAGTTCCCGTTCGTCAGCAACCCAGCCACTCCCATGTGCGGACTGTAACTACCCTGCTCTGTAAGCAGAACAACATCGATGGATATCCGGTTGGTCGGCAGGGAATTCCGCTTCTCGGCGGCGGCGGTAGTGTGTCGATGACAAATACATATCTCCATTTTATGCTCAGGGATACGGTGCATATGAGACCGCTCCGTGTACGTAAGCGGGTGCGGGGCGCCAATAGGGATCCGAAGTGACGATGATGACTAAACGGCGGGATTCCGTACCCGTGTGAAGATACCTATATATCGTATCTAGATCGCTCTCTGTGGTTTTGTTTTTCTCCGGCGACACACGGACAGGGGCACAGGAGATAGATCCGGAATCCGCAGGACCGCCCTGTCAGACGAGATGGAGGATGGAGAGGCAGAAGCCTCCCGGTGGTTGCCTTGTCGGGGAACAGGGAGAAGACGAGATTTTCCCAAAAGAAAACATAGCACAGATACACATCTTTTCTCCTCCATCCTTTCGCTCCCCTCCGTGTCCCTGTTTTACCCCACCATGCATGCACCCGCCGAGTCTCGATCACTAATCATGATTCCCACGCTGGTTATCGCGGCGGCGGAGAGAGATGACACAGGAAGCACGAAGGCTGGCTGGGTCACCGCGGAAGAGTTGGCACGGCCCCCAATCCTCCTCCCTCCTCCCCAGTTCACTTCCTTGAAAAGACTCGGTGAGCCAGCTTTCTATCACCGACTCCGGACGTCCGCGCCGTCTCTCCCACCGCCATTTAACCCCAACCACGGACTGCCTTGTTGCTGCAAAGAAAAAAACCTTCGACAATTCCGACACCACATCGCAACCATTCTCTTCCTCCGTCGAACGGAAGTGATATCGACTGGAGTGCAATACCTACTCGCCCGCCACGATGACGTCTACACAGTGCATCCTCTCGACCGGGAACATCATAACATCCGCCTCCGAGGTGCTACGAACACCGGCGATCTCCTCGTCGAGCACGGAGCTGATCGCCTCGCTCCGCAGCCACATCCGGTCGTCGCCGCCATCGCCGCCTCCGTCGCCGTCGCTGCCGCCGAGCGCGGCGGCTCCGCTCTACATCCCGCTGCCTCCGCCGGCGCCGGAGTCACTCTCCGAGGACCGGGCCGAGTATGACATCACCGTCAAGCTTTTCCTGAGTGGATCCGTGACGCCGGCACAAATCCTGGACGCCGTCAAGCGGGTGCTGCGCACGCTCGCGACCGACCGCATCGACCTGCTGATCCTGTCGTTGCCGGGCATCTCCTTCGACGCCGAGGACTCGTTCTCGCCCGCAGCCGACGTCGACGCATGGGCGGCCACCTGGGCCGTGCTCGAGTCGCTGCCGTCGATCGCACGCCTTGGCATCAGCGAGTTCGGCACCGCGCGTCTGTCTCAGCTCCTCCCGCGCACCAGAGTCAAGCCAAGCGTCGACCAGATCAACGTCCGCGACTGCTGCGTCGTCCCGAAGGAGCTCATCCTCTACGCAAAGGAGGAGGGCATCGAACTGCTGACGCACAACGACTGCACCGACATCCTGCCCAAAGGGAAGCTGCGAGAGGTCCTCGTCGACGAGTTCGCACTCATCAGCGACGGGAAACAGGTCGAGCCCGTCTGGGTCGCCAAGTACACTGCCGTCATCCGGTCGCGAGGGGTTGTCGAGAATAAAGGGTGGGCGTCCCCACTCTAGCCCCCAACACTTACGGTTTGCTGACATCGGCACATCAGGTACATCGCGATGGCGGAGATCCACTGAAACTTTTTCCGCTACACACTATCGGGCGGGGGAGGGCGGCGAGATTGATTTTCTTTGGTTTACAGGGACTTGGATGGCGTTTATTTTTTCCCCCCAATTTCAAATAGTGAGCTGAGCGTGGGGGAAATGGCAGTTGGCTGCTAGATGTGTTTCTGAAAATTATTTCCGGTTGTAGATTACATTCCTTTCTTCGAACCGGTAGAAGCATATATGTACCCGGAAAACATGCGTATTCTATTCCTAAAAGCGGACGGTGTCCACTATCCACCGTCCGTCCCACTGCCCAGTTCGTACTTATGTACATAGCGCACTTCAACGGTGTAACCGCGCCTCGAACGTCTTGTCCGGCCTACATATACCCGCATATATAGTCTAGACTTCCGATGGATGCGACACTACGTAATGATGTACTTCACAGACGGAGAATGTAACGCGCCGGGTGCTCGCCTGCTGTGTCGCCTCGGATGGAGTCATCGGCGAAGATTGAGAAATGCTGTATGCATATGTATAAGATCGTAATTTATGTGGTGCACCTTTGCTTGCGTCGAATCACCGTTAAAGCCGCCCACACCTCGCAGTCTCCCCTACTTCTAGGTATTCTCCGAGCTCGGATCCGGGCAGCGGCGAGCGTGGGAACACTCGTTCGGGACCACATTCGTGCGCTAGAATCGCACGTTTGGTCGTTCACCGCCAAAAGTTAGAAGCAGGGACGGCCAACAATCCACACGCCCCAGCAGTGTATGCAAGCTACATACAGAGAAAAACAACAGATCGCAACAACTAAATACCACCACCCGGATCTATCCCAATTCAAGAACGAATACTGGAATCTAGAACACCCGACAGAACTCCTCCCCGCCAGTCTAATCGCTCAACAGGTCCTTTATATCGTCGATGCGTTGCTGTTGCCGAGTGTTAGCTGACCCATACCCCATATCCGCAACAGCAGGGGAAGAGATCACTCGCCTGCTTCTTCTCCTCGTCCGTCATCATGCCCAGCGAGCTGGCGATAAACTTTTTGCGTGCCTGTATCTTGTTGATCATTCGCTCTTCGACGCTGTTCTCGACGACGAAGCGGTGCACCGTCACCGGCTGTGTCTGCCCCATGCGGTGCACACGGTCGATGGCCTGCGCCTCGACCGCGAAGCTCCACCAGGGGTCCATCATGAACACCGTCTTCGCCTCCGTCAGGTTCAGGCCCACGCCGCCCGCTTTCAGCGAGAGCAGGAGCACCATCCCGCCCTCGTGCTTCCGGAACTTCTCGATCACGTGTTTCCGTGCGACCTGCGACATGGAGCCGTCAAAGCGGACGAAAGGGATGTGTTCGCGCGTGAGCACGGGCCCGATCAGGTCCAGGAAACTGGTGAATTGCGAGAATACCGTGCATTTGCCTGCCGGGTCCGTTTTGCGCAGAAGTTTCAGCTTGTCGATGAGCGCAGTGAGCTTGGCGGATGAGTTCCCGCTGTTCACACGGCGGAGGAGAATCTGTGCGTCCGAGTCCGGATCCGAGGCGGAGGGGTGCAGACGGATGACTTCGAATATGTCCCGTTCGTTGATGGGCTCCCGGCACGTAGGACACAGCGGGAGTTTCCCTTGCGCACGCTCGTGTTCGATGAAGGAGAGGAGGCAATCGCGGCAGGCGGCGTGGAAGCACTCGGTTACGGCCTCGCTTTCGAGTGGTTCCGAGCAGCAGATCGGACATTCGTGCTCGACTTCCTCTTTGATCTGCTGGAGGATGTGTGCGCCGTAGGTGTGTGCGTTGGTCTCGCTCTCGCTCGTGAAGAGGTCAAGGAGGGCATTGAGGTCCATGTCGTCCGCCAGACCGTTGGCCGCATCGTAAGCGGCCTCAGCCTCGAGTTCGTCTTCCACCACATCTTTTCGACGGATCAGGCTGGGATGGCAGCAGGATTGCCGGAGTCGCAGGATTTGCGCTAGGATCGAGGTGTAGGACTTCATCACGGTGCCGGCCTATCACAGTCAGCGGCGAAGATAACGATAATGAGGAAAGATACACACCTCTAGATTATGCCTAAAAACCCTCTTCGCACGGTCTTGGATATGGTCGTATACTTCTCTCTCCTTCTTCGACAGTTTTACCGTTTCAATCACGACCGATTTGGACGGCAAAGGCACCAAGGGATCTCCGTTCGGCAGCTTCATATCCTTAGTTCGCCGAAGAACAAGTGGCTCCAAGACTGTCTGTACCACATCCAAAGCCTTCACGAATTCCTTGTTCTCGAAGGGAGTTGTGATGAATGTCTTCCAGAAGGAGAAGCTCTGCCAGGGGTCCACACGCAGGAATCGGACAAGACTGAACAAGTCTTCCAACCGGTTCACGATCGGAGTTCCGGTCAAGACCCACCGGTGCTCAGCGTGTAGCTCGTAGCAAGCTTTGGCGGTCTTGCTCAATCGATTCTTGATGTGATGTGCCTCGTCCAGGATGATCCTGTAGAAGCAGATCGAGAAAAGCCCACCATCGGAACCCCCATTGCTCCCGGCTCTGGTGAGTTGCGTGTACTCCGAGAGCACCGTACCGTAACTGGTGATCACCACATCCGGGCCGCCACCCGTGCCCAGGAGCGTCTGCAAATTTGCCTTCTTCTCGTTGCCGTAATACACATAAGGTTTCAAGGTTCCTTCTTTGGAGGCAGCTTCGGTTTCGAGTTCCCATTGCGACAGCAAACTCATCGGTGCCACAACCAGGGTTGTAGGCACGCCGCCTAGTATGCCGTGGATGGATTTCCTCGGCTTTGCGTCGCTGTCCAGTTGGTTCGTGTGGATCAGACTCAGCATCTCAACTGAAATGGTGTCAGTCATTGGAACCAGGGCTGCACGAGGGAGACAAACTGGTCTTTCCTAGGCCCATCTCATCAGCCAGGATGCCACCGAGACAGTTCTGCTCCTGTCGTGGGAACTCCACCGACAGTTCGCCTGAGTATGGATTCACGTAAAATACATCGAACCCCTCTACCTGTGGGATGTCTTGACCTTCGTGGTCCTTGATGGGCCAGAGGTACTCTTCCCAGAGCGGATGCATGGTCGCATTTTCCCGGTCGGAGTTGTTCTTCTCCTTATTCACCAACCAGTGGAGGGCTTGCTGTTGGTATGGGCGGAGGTCCATCGCAAATGTGTCGGCCGGATCGGCTTTAGGGGAGTCGAAATCGAACGACTGCGCCTTTCCTATACGCACGAGGACAGTCAACCTCCATGGTTGGTACGATACAGAGTAAAGACTTACTATATAGGGCATCCAGCTGGTCTTGCTCGAGTTCTTTTCCCTCCTCGGTGTCCGAATCAGATGGGGTTGCTTGAACGGCCTGTGTTTTTTCGTCCCCACCCTCCAAGAGCTCGGTAGACTGAAGGATAGCAGACCTTTTGCGGTTTTGGTCCACGCCAACACTCTTGACGGGTTCCAATCCGAGCTCAGCGAAAAGTTTCACCAGCGCTACCTGTCTCAGCCGAATTGCCTTCTCATCTTCTGTTTCCTTAGGGCCGAAGAAATCTGGAGGGCTATCGCTGTCGACCGGTGGCAATTTCCTTGCGAACGCATCGCGCAACATGTAAATTCGCACCTGGAGGTATATGGTATCGTTCGTACGTATCCTTTCCGGCGCATAGACGCAGGTCCCCTCGAATGTGCAAATCTTCTGATCGATCAGCGTCGACACCCATTCGGCAGTCTCCTGTGGAAACCGCCCCACTTCCTGTCGTTGCGGATTTTTGAAGCGCACAACGATGTCTTGCGTCTTGCGGCGGGCCATAGTGGGTTTCTTTATCCCTTGGGGCTTGCCCGTGAGTTTCTGCCGTTCGATCGTCACTTTCTGACCGTGTAGCAACATGTCGGTTCCGCTCCGTGTGGCCCAGCCACCTACTCCGAATACGCCGAGGTATCGCTTCGTCGGCAGCCCCTCAAAGTCAGTGACAGGAGTCACTACATTCCTCAAAGCAGCAGCATCGCCGCTGTCCCTTGCCGTTTCACGGGAGCTGTTAGTTGCAGACGCAGCACGTTTTCTGGAAGAGGGCCCCGAGAGCGACAGAGACTGTAGTGAGCCAGCTGCACTCGATCGCAATGGTACTGGGACAGTATTCCACGAGCCATCGAAGTACCTGACCCGTTTAGCGACTTCCAGGGGAAACAGGACACCAGTGAAAGTGAGTATTACATATTGATAGCTGGGTCTCCGGCATTAGCGTACGCGGACACCAAGTATCCTGGAGCCCATACCTCTTTCCGTATTCCCGCCAGACACATCCTTCAAGCGTTTTAGAACACTGGTCGGTATGTCTTCGCCGACGATCGCGGACACCAATGCGGGATCGAAATTGGCGAAGCAGCTCCCCGGGTCGCCTCCAGTGGCGTATGCATCGACCGCCACCGCGCCACGTGCAGACACAGGACCTGGCTCTCGGACAGGAAGGTATGTGCTACCATTCGGATCGAGCAGAACCCGTCGCTTCTTTGTTGGAGGAGTATCGGTCATTGTTGAACGAGGTAGGGGTGGGGTCGGGGTGGAGGGGGGGCGCGAAGGTGAAGATGAAGATGTTGGTTTGCGGAGTTCGAAGATTGAGCTGCTGGACGACGTGATTTATACCCAGATACGCGAGGCAACGCGTTTATTGATTTTTGGCACGAGAATACGGTCATTAGACTTCTTGGCGCGTTAGCTACACCAACAGTCTTCCGGCTTCCCGCACCACCAGCTGCGTCAATGCAAAAAACAATCAAGATATCTAGATATGCAGAGTACATATATTCAACACGATCTAACCATGCAAACACTAAACTAGGTATCTCCATTGGGAGTCACCAGCCAGAAGATTGAAAAGCGAGCGATGAGCCAACAAGTGCACGACTCACCGTCGCACCGTGCATGCCCGTCGCGTCTCATCCGGCCATGTAGGCGCCTATCTGCACATATCCTCAACAATGGCTCGACAAAAATCAATTCTATAGATGCTAGCGATCGCGCTCCGCTCACCATTTCCCAAGCCCTCGCCTCGCTGAAAGTAGGCCTAGTTGATGGCTCGTCCGGCGCGGCCTGCAATTGTCACATATTCCAGGCCAGTGGTGGTTTTTCGACGCGAGTCAATGAGCACCTGACTGGTTCCAGTCTCCAACTGGATGACTGGACAAGCATGTGCTCCATAGTGAAGGAAGACAGCGTTGACCCAGTAAAAATAGAAGAATAAACACCCACTTCATTTCCAAAAATTGGGGTTTTTGGTTTAATCATTAATCGCATCCGGCCTATATAGATCATGTCTTCAATTATTGGTTGTCTCTTGGGGGGATGACACTCACTAAAGTGTTTGTCGCGGCGTCTTGCAGCCCCAGAAATTGTCGGTTTCGCAGTTAAACCAGTTATGTAGTTTGACCACATGTGAACCAATTCCCCAAACCTGTGACCTCGGTTCTTCGCTGGACCTTAAACGGCTAGATACATACTCGTAGTTCCACACTAGTCCAGTCTGCTGACTGATAGACACTACTTACTGGTAGAGCCATGTATTCGCATATACCTAGCAGACTCGTACCATCATCTCCTTCTCCATCATGAGTCATCTTCCCGTTTGAGCCCAAAAACTTTGGCAACGATGACAGTTAGAAAGATGTACAGTATGTACGGGCTGGCAATGATTTTGGAATATGTAGCGTCCATGAGCACCCTCGGCACTAGTTGCTTCAAATACTTGGGACGTCGGCTGGCCAATGGGTACGCTAGTTACTCACCAGGGCTACAGTGACGCTCACAGCTCCTGTCGCTTGAGTCACCATCGGACATCAGCTCAGTCACCGCCCCACCAACCCATCAGCTTCCTCGCCATATAACAACTGGTCATCACCTCGCACTCCAGGTACTTGCCGCCATTAATCCCTTAGCTGGACCATCCTCAAGCAGCTCAATTGTCACGCGTCGATTCGCTGAAAACCAAGCAGCAGCTGGTTGCTATTACGACCCCGCAGAGTCTCTCCAATCACCTTTTTTCTCCTCTACACCTTTTCGCTACACTTCTCCACTCGTGTGCCGATTCTTCCCCCCCGGCCGATGTCCAAATTCGTGGATAAAGCGATTGCCCACGAGCGGCGGCGCGCCGGCGAGACGGCATTGAGTGACTTTGCCGAGTATGTAGAGAAGCAGCAACAGCAGCGACGGCGCCAACCGGGTACAGCGGCCGGCGGTGGGTCGTCGCATATAGCGGCGAACGACGACGACCACGACGAGCTCGATATCCTCGAGACGCTAGGACTGTCGGACGAGTCGGGGCAGGTGAAGCTCAAGGACCTGCTGCTCGACAACACAGACGAGAATCGAAAACGGCTGACGGAGCTGCTGGATTCGCGGATAGACGAAGGACGGGGGGAGACGTTATTCGATATTGGCCACGAGAACAATGGAGAGCCGATGGGGTTCACGGTGGAGGAGTACGACGTGGCGCTTGTGTCGGCAAAGGCGGCGGCGAAGGAGCTCGGCGCGGGTGTCACTGTGCTGCTGACGAAGAATACCGGCGCTTCAACGGATGTTGAGGCCACGTCGAAAGATGTCAGCGCCAAAGTCATGGTACGACGGCAGCCCAAAAGCATAGACGAGCTTCTTGAGATCCGGGTGGCGGTGGTCGGAAATGTGGACGCTGGGAAGTCGACTCTGCTGGGCGTTTTGACAAAAGGAACCCTAGATGACGGCCGAGGACGGACACGAGTGAATCTTTTCAGGCACAAGCACGAGATCGAGTCCGGACGGACCAGCTCCGTTGGTATGGAGATTCTTGGCTATGATGTGGACTCGAATATCGTGGTGAGCAGCGACCCTGGTCGCAAGCTCAAGTGGGAGGAAATTGGCCACCGATCTGCCAAAGTCATTGGTTTCACCGATCTTGCTGGACACGAGCGATATCTACGGACAACGGTCTTCGGCTTGCTCGGAACTTCGCCCGACTATGTCATGCTCATGGTTGCTGCCAACAATGGTCTCATCGGCATGTCCAAGGAGCACTTGGGGATTGCCATGGCTCTCAACGTTCCAGTGCTCGTGGTCATCACCAAGATCGACATCTGTCCGCCCCAGATTCTGCAACAAACAATCGCCCAACTGACCAAAATCCTGAAATCCCCGGGGGCAAGAAAGATTCCAATATTCATCAAGAGCAAAGAGGAAGTGATCAACACGGCAACGCAGTTCGTCAGCGAGCGCATTTGCCCCATCTTCCAGGTTTCCAACGTTACCGGAGAGGGTCTTGATTATGTCCGAACGTTCCTCAACATTCTGCCTTTCCACGGAAAATTCGATTCGGATGCTCCGTTTGAATTTCACGTCAATGACTGCTTCTCGGTGCCGTTCGTGGGAACTGTGGTTTCTGGTGTGGTCAAGAGTGGTGTCATCCACACTGGAGATAACATTCTCGTTGGTCCTGACAGTCTGGGAAACTTCACTGCGACCACCATCAGGTCCATTGAGAGGAAACGTTTGCCAGTGCCGCTCTGCACAGCGGGCCAGAGTGCATCTTTTGCGCTCAAGCGAGTACGCCGGAAAGACGTACGCAAGGGAATGGTGGTATTGCCGAAACTAGAAGGCGTCACTCCGAAAGCGTTCTGGCAGTTCACCGCTGAAGGTTGGCTGCTACGAAAACTCCAATTGCATTGAATACTAACTTATGCGCGCTGTAGTGTTGATCCTATCGCACGCAACCACCATCAAGCCCAAGTACCAGGCGATGTTGCACGTCGGCCCAGTCAGCCAGACTTGCAGGATCGTCGCCATCGATCGCGATCTCATGCGTACTGGCGACCGGGCATCCGTAGTCTTCGAGTTCTGCCAGCGCCCGTATGTCCAGATATCCCCCCATCTAATCTACTCGCAGACAGCAGCTGATGGGGCACTAGTGAGTTCCTCTGCATGGGGGACAAGTTACTGTTCCGTGAGGGCCGAACAAAAGGCCTGGGCATAGTGACAGCCACTGGCTTTGACAAGCAGAAGTTCCCGAACGCAACGGCGGATGAGCGCGACAGCAAGGAGGAGAAGGCAGCGCTTAAGGCGGAGACACGCACTGCGGCAGCAAAGGCCGAGGCGCATGCTAGAGTCGCCGCGAAGGGAAAGACGCAGTGAGAACGTGAAGTGACAAGAGTGGCCCATTTTGGAAATTTTGTTTTTTTGCTCGTCTTTTTTTTTCTTTTTTTTCTTCTTTTTTGCGATTCGCATTTCTTGTGGATTGTGGGTATGCTGGTAGGTGTAAATTCGGATAAAGGGGAGGATATCTTTGCCGGTTCGCCTGGATTTAGAAGAAATCGAGTTCCTCGCCCGTCCACCGCATGCAGTCTAGCTTGCTCATAAGTACCGATACCAGTCCGTCTTACCTCATCCCTCCCCACCAGTGCTCCCCAGGATCGCTCCAATCCACGCACGCGATGATACTCCGACACCTTTTCCCTCGCTACTCCAGCTCGAGCACTGTGGCCTCTCCTACCGTCTCCAACCTCTCCTCCACACGGTCGCTCCTCCACCTGCACGGACTCGACGCCGCCAAGTTCCTACATGGCATCACCACAGCCCAACTCCTCACCCCGCCGCCCACGGGCGCAGTCTACAGCGGGTTCCTGACGGCACAGGGCCGCGTCCTCTTCGACGTCTTCATCTACCCGGCGAACACCTCCGCGGCCTGGCGCGCCGGGCTGTCGCAGAGCGAGAACGCGCAGGATCCGGCTTTCTTCGTGGAGGCACACGCGGGGGAGCTGTCAAAGCTGAAGGCGCACCTGCTGCGGTACAAGCTACGGAGCAAGGTCGCCATCCGCGAGGCGGACGACTGGGCCGCGTGGAGCGTCTGGAACGGCGCGGGGGTGGGCGACGGCGAGCTCGGCGGCGTCGACCCGCGCGCCCCCGGGTTCGGCGCGCGCATGCTGTTACCGCGCGGCGCGGCGCCCAACGGACAGGAAGTCGGCCCGACGCAGTACCAGCTCCGCAGGATTGTGCACGGCGTCCCCGAGGGCGCCAGCGAGATCGTGCCCGGTGTGGCCCTGCCGCTGGAGAGCAACATGGATCTGTCCTGCGGCGTCGACTTCCGCAAGGGCTGCTACGTCGGGCAGGAGCTCACGATCCGGACGAAGCACACCGGGATTGTACGGAAGCGCATCCTGCCGGTCGCGCTGTACGCTGCTGGGACGACGCCGCCGACGAGATTGAAGTATATGGGGGGAAACGTGGCGCAACCGGAGGCCGGCGCTGAGATTCGAAAGGTCACTGAGAGAAGAGGCAGGCCCGCCGGCAAGTGGTTGGATGGACTAGGAAATGTCGGGTTCGCCCTCTGTCGGCTGGAGGCGATGGCCGGCGTTGTGCTGGACGGCGGCAGCGGCGTTACGGCCGAGGGCGAAGCGGCGGCGAGTCGCGAGGTGGGCGAGTTTAGGGTCGGCGAGGAGGGGCCAGGAGAGATCAGAGTTAAGGCTTTCGTGCCCGAGTGGATGGGGCTTCCAACGCGGTGAGCCGACGCGGGCCCATGACCGCTGGCTGGGCGGCAGGGTTGTCCAGCGAATGCAGCATACTGCATCACTCATTTTCAGTGACGGTGAACCAATCCGCGCAAAAGTGTACACCAATTATTTTGGTCACATTCCACCCCATAACTTCCCCACCAAGACAACGGTTTCTTGGGGAGGGAGGTGAAACAACTGGATATCCGTCGTTCGCCAATGCGAGTAAATACGCGTTACCGTGGGGACGCAAGTAGACGGTGACAATGATTCGGAGATGTGGCATCCTTGAACGACGAACCGGATTGCTTTCTCTCCACTCAGGTCTCCCAACTCCCATCCTCCTGTATCCTCTTCACCCCTTAACCGGTCTACGTGACTACGTCCTCGTCTTCTTCCAAAACTGCAGTCACACACACCCTCGTTCGTGTTGGTATGTACGACGAAGTTCCCAACCCGTCCGCAGTGCTGGACTTCCTCTCCTCAACGGATGTGGGAAGACTAGTGCCTTCGCTGGAAGAGAGCGGAGCCGGGAGTGAGGTGTCAGAGTGGGAGCGCCGGGAGCGCCGGGAGCGGGGAGAGGAGCGGGTGGCGGAGACGGAGAAGCGGGGCGCCGGGGATGAACAGCCGCTGTTCTTGCCTACGCCCTCCTTCATGGCATCGGCGGACGAGGAGTAGGGGATGGGTCACGCTTTCCTTTGCTATTTCCTTTGTGTTTTCCTTTGTGCGCTTCTCATCGCCTTGGGACAGGCTGGGCGGAGGGCAAAAGGGGAGCTTGTAACGTGCCGCCACCGCGCGGACTGTGGACGGGAAAAACGGATAAAATGTACGCCGCCATAGTCTGGATAGGCTGAATGCGAGTATGATTAAACAAAAACAAAACCAGCTCGCAGAGCAGATGGGCCTTTCGCTAGCCAACTGCAGGAAGGTGATGACGGCTTGCATCCAGTCAGTCGCCATGGTTGGATTGGAGCTACGGTGGAAGGGCGACCAAACCCGGGACACCATCGGTCAGGCAAACGAGTTGCAGCTTTTGGTCAACCAAGAGGCGTGCGCAACCACAGGCTGCTTCCGGACAACCAACCTGGGGGACTTGTCAATGGAGTCAGGACTCAGACCAGCGGCAGCCCAGCTGGAGAACAGGCAGCGACGGTTCGGGCTACAGTTACTCTCCCTCTCGCCGGACGACCAGGGAAGAGAGCTGGTTGACACCCCAACAGCCATCGGGCGGAGACTCACGAATGCCCTCGCATTCTCGGGCAAAATGGAAAGTACAGTACAACTAGAGGAACCAGAGACACTCAATGCAGAACTGCTACAGGGAGAGGAAGTCGAAGCCAAGTCACAGGAGGAAAATCAAAGGCCAGGGCTGGCCACGTTTACGGACGGATCGAGCCTCACCCACACGGGACACAACCAAGAGGCCCACGATGCGGAATACGCAGCTCTCGCCGGGGCGCTGGAAACCGCTACAAGAAGAGAGATGGCCCCGGAAAGGGCCCCAATTTTTACGGATGCCCAGGTCGCTATTAAACGAATGGCATCAGAGGAACCTGGCCCTGGCCAGATGTACGCGCTCCAGGCAAGAAAGCACATCGCAGCGCTACGGAGGGTCAGGCCAGATATCACTGCCGAGATTCGATGGTATCCGGCACACAAGGGCGTTCCAGGGAACGAGGAGGCCGGGAGTGGGCCAAGCTCACGGTGGAGGAGCCAGACTCCCGTGGGTGGAGGCACACGATGCCACTCCCCAGATCTTTTGCGCACCTCAAGCGAGAGATCTTGGAGAAGAAGTGGAAGCCTGACAATGGGATGGAGGCTGGCAGCGAGAAGTACAAGATGCTGAGCAGACAGACCCCGGGCGGAGGTTATGCCATGCAGGCAGAAGCCGGATGGCACGGTTGCGGGTGAGTGGAGGGCGGAGGCGGAGGAGCTGGGCCCCGGGGAGGAACTACCGCTGCCCCTACCCACGCCCTCCTTCATGGCATCCGCACACGAGAAATAGGGGGCAGGTCTCGCTGTCTTTTGTTCTTTCTTTCCTTCGGACTCCTTCCTTTGCGATTTCTTTGGTGCGCATCATATCTTCCCGGGACAGGCCTGTGACGAGGGTATAGTGGAGCTTGCAACGTGCCGCCCTCGCGCGGACAGCGGACGGGAAACCCGGATAAAAAGTGCGCTGCCTCAGTCTAGACAGGCTGGATGCGAGTATGAATAAACAAAAAAAAACCGCCGCCAAGAGTAACTACACGCATGCGGCTCAGCAGAATTCCGTTGTCAACGGTACCACCGCCCATCTCTACGGTGTGCGCTTCCCTCGTCGGCGCAGGATATCGTCCTTCAACGGTGTGATCGATGGCAAGGAAAGAGACCGCGCTTTCTGGTGGGATTGCTACGAGCCCAGGAGGGATGTTATAGTATAGATAGTATCTGTCGGCAGCACTACGGAACGGAGCTGGTTTGTTTCATCATAACATTGGGTCTATCGACTCCACGAAATATTGGTCCGAAGTACCGAGTGAGTCTCTGTGAGCCATCTCGGACGAAAAACGAATATCCCGTGGCCAACCAAAGGACTGGCTACAGCCTACACCTGACTCGTACCCATTCACCCTCGCGCTGCGTCGCTAGACACTCCACGTGACATGATATCCTCCACACCGCAACTTTGCGAGGATCAGACGCCGAACCAACCAGCCGATTAGGGTAGTGTAGCACTTACCAGCCAGGTCCGAAGATATGATCGCAGACTAAATTTCCTCAACAGTCGTGGAACTCCTGTTCGTCGTCCGCGTCCTCGTCGATCTCCACATACCCGCCTGAGTCTGGAACAAGTCTGTAGCGCGGGAGCATTCGCTTGCAGCAGGCGACACAGTTGCACTCCTCCCTGTGGCTACTCTTCGGCAAATCGTCTTCGTATTCGAGCAGTAGAAGCCGTTCCACCCGACGGAGCGATCCGCCCGACTCCGTCGGTAGAAGAAACCCTGTTTTGGTCTCGTCCAAGCGGTCCACGTGGCGCTGACAGACCGTTACTGGACAGCACGGCCTTATTTTTTGCACCAAGGCCCCTCCGGAGAGGTTGTCCCACAGTGCGCACTGAGTTGTCTGGTAGTCACATGCATAGGCACCCTTGCGGCACCACGGGCATAGCAGGTAGTCCGCCAACGAACTAGATCCTGCGTCCACTGAGCAGAAGTAACAGTCGCCCATGGTTATATCGAAGCGACTATCATAGTTGGCGTCGAGGTCGGCGGGGTCGAGATTGCACATCCGCAGGACACGGTACCATAGGACGACGGCAGCTTGCTTCAGTTGGAAAGTGGACTCCCAGGCGGCCTGAGACGGCGAACGACCGCATCGGTCAAGAGCACGGGGGTCGGCACCGTTATCAACCAGGAAGGCAAGATGGAGGCAAAGGGTGGTATACTCGCAGCGGAAATAGTTTACGGAAGTAAGGGGCCCTAAGAAGAAATGATGGAGAACCGTAAAACCCGAAGTCGGTACTGTAGCTGTCAAGTTCGCACCTCTGCCAAGCAACTCGTGCAAGATATCGTGCCTACGCGGCCATTCGAACTGCCATAAACCGAGGCTTTGCGTGGCTATGAAGATCGGACTGAGGTGAGTATTTGGGGCAGTTGATGCGGTTGGAGGCGCCCTGTTTCCGTTTGTTGCGAGTGGAGTATTGACATCGTGGCCCATCTGTAACAACAAGCGAACGGCCTCAAGATTTGCGTATCGCAAGGCCTGTACGAAGCACCAATCTACATCATGAACAAATTCAACCAATACCTTCAGTGTGCGTGGGCTCTGGTTGCGCAACAGACTTAGTGAGAAGAAGAAGTCAGGATCGGTCATTAGGAAAGTATCCGCACCGCGTTCGAGGAGTCGCAGAGGGAAGTCTCCCCATTCGGGAGCATTTCTCATGACCGCATGTTGCAATTCCCTATCGCCATTGCTCACATCCGCTCCTTCTTCTAGCAAGCCGAGAGCAGTCGAGAGATTGTCATGCACTATCGCATACTGACGGAACCGTCAGTCCACGTGGTTTCGCCAGCGCAGCGGCCTCAGGCAACTCACCAAGAGTGGGGTTTTTCCATCAACAGTTTGGTCATTGGGCGAAGCTAGTCCTCTCCGGAAGAGATTTATGATACCAGCAAAATCCCCATTCCGCGAAAGCTCAAAGATTGGAGAATCGTCCGGCAGTATGTTCTGTTTCGAAAGAGTGATCGAGGGGGACAGAGACCAAGCCTGCTGACGAAACTGTATCCAAAGCTGCAATCGAAACTGTCCAAAGATCGTCTTCCAGGTCATGAAATCGACACCTAGCTCATACTGCGTGTCCATGGTCCGGCGAGAATGAGGCGCCACTGTTGCCGTCTTCATGTATCGCACTTGCTGGACCCCCCAACACTGGTAGCAGTTGCAATCCCGGAAACAGGCTCTCCTTCCGAACCTCATGGACTGGGCCAGCAGCACGCGGCCTGATACTGTCGGTGTTCTTAGGCCCGAGGTGCGTGACTGCTGATACTCGTTTTCTCTGCTTTTCGGCGCCCCGTCGGACAGGTTCCGGGAAATCTCCAACACCTCGAGCATGGGAGTCTCCAACCTCGCTATCGAACTTTCCAGCCTCGGTATCGAACTCCTACGGGTAACTACGATTAGTGCTTCTTCTCTTGCATCCTGGGGGGTGAAGGGAGGAACCGACTGTGTCGCGAGCGCCAGAACAAGATTCAGAACACCGACATGTGAGTCCAACTTCCTGCTAAGCTCCTTGGCCTCCTCGCTCTTCCTAAGCGCCCACTTGGTTTTGGCCCAGAAACTTGGATTGTCCCGCAGATCGTCCGCAAGTACTCGCAGCGCCTTCATGTCCTGTCGTAGATCGGCGAGGCTTACGCCGCTGCGTAGCTGATCGTCGGACAGTACGTTCAGCTCTTCGAGACACATGACGATCGACTTGAGGGTGGAGAGGGAATCTCGGATTCTGGTGACAGCCGCGGGTGCATCCTTCCAGGAGTCGATGAGTTTCGAGTACCTGGAGACGAGATCGGCGAGAGCAATGAATCCGGCGACGCTGGCGGCGACCTCCATGGCTTCGAAGTGGTGATCTGGCAGAGAACAGGCTGCGAAGCAGAAAGCTGTTTCGAGTACGAGCTGAGCGGCACGACCTACCCCACGCTACTCCTGCACAGCCCTGCTCTCGAACCAGCCGCATAATTCGCTGAACTGTCCTTTTTTTATTTATTTGTTCGGTAATCGCATGCGACCTATCCGGATCATAGCGACGTAGTAAGACCAAATCCCGTCGGGAATATCGACGTGGACCCGCCGACGCAAGCAAAGTCGTACCGCAAAGACCTCCACGGGTCTATATGCCAGCCCCTCCCCCACAACGCTGCTCTCCCACAGAGTTTTCTCTTTTTGGGGGAGGGGGGTGTTTGCGTGCCTTTTGCGGCCTGGCGACGGGCATCCCTACTCCCGCCGATGAAGACGTTCACTTAGACGCCCCTGCCCCGAGCTTTATCGGCCCAGGACGAGGCGCTCACATCTTTTCTGTTTCCCGCCCTTCTCTTCTCCTTCTCTTTCCCTTTATGCTTCTTCTCAACCTTCTCCCATCTGTCTTCCGTCTCATCCTCGCTCAATGCGTGCCCCGTGGTGGTGGCAGATGTTGACGGCCGGGGTTACGCAGGTTTGATCTCCACGTCTGCATGCTCCGAGTTCGAGGTTTTGCTGGGAGGCGGAATCGCCGCTTCCGACGTCGGAACGGTCCTTCGCCTTCATACACTCTGAGGCTGGTGCAGGGGAACCAGTCCACTGGCGAGCCTGATGCCCAGGGCGGCCGCATGTGTAGAGGTTGCGATACAACGTTTAAAGAGGGAAGAAATGAAGCCGAAGCAAAATTCGCGATGTTGGAAAAAAATATATTGTTTAGTAGTAATCGCATTCAGCCCATGTAGACTATATGGCGGCACACATTTTCGTCCGGTTCCCGTCTGCTGTCCGCACAAAGGCGGCGTGTTGCAAGCTCCCCACTGCCCTCCGCCCAGGCCTGTCCCAAGAAAAGGCGAGCACAAAATGAAATAACAAGTGAAAGCCCCAAAGAAAAAACAAAGGAAACAGAGACCCATCACCTACTCCTCCTCTGCAGAGAGGAAGTCCAACACCGTCTGGCAGCACCTCCCGTCGGCGAGGAGGTCCTGGATCTTGGACCGACTCTTCCCCCTCCCCGTTTCCTTCCGCACCTCTGCCCACGGGATTTTCTGCTGAGCCTTCCACTCGGGGCACACCTTGAAGAGTCGATCCCGCGTCTGTGTCCTGCCCAAGCACCACCAGCACTGAGCGGTGGGACGGCTCTTAGTCCCGGTGAGGCAGTGACCCGTCTTTAGCTGGTAAAACCCAGAGGCGAGCCTCTTGGAACTACGCGCAGCCGCCCCGTTCGGCTTTTGACTGCTCGGCATCTTGTACTCCTTCCTAGTGGTCCGGCCCCCAGCCCATTGGCGGGTTTCTGTCCATTTCTTCTCGGAGATCTCTCGCTTGAGGTGGCGAGCGATCTGGGGAGTGGCGTGCCTCCGTCTGGTCCGAGTATTCTAGCCATTCTACCCTGCAGACATCTAACTCCTCCGCCGCGTGCTTGGCCCACTCGGCCTTTTTTGTTTCCCGGGGTCGACAACCTTGCAACGTTCTCCATGGATAGTCCAGTCCGGACGGGATATTGGTAGTCTCGTCCGAACTCTGCCGGACTGTACTGGGATAGTCCGTGATGTGGGGAGTACGGTAACTCTGGTAGTCCGTTCAGTCCGTGATGTGGGAAGGACGGGTCCGCTTGTCCAAGCTATTGGGCGGACGGCCGCCGTCGGTCCCAGTCCAGAGGTTGGACGGACGGCCGGTAAATTGTATTTAGTCCCGTCCTAGCTATGAGCGGACTGGAGACTGGCAGTCCTGCCCTGTCCGAGGGCCCAAGACGGACGGACTGGAATATGGAGAATACTGGACCCTTTTGTGCCGGACACCAGCGGGTCTCGATGGACGTCCGGCAGTCCTTTTACGGCAGTAGACGGGACGGGCCACGGTCGACCACGGGTGGCTGCTATATATGTAGTACATTATGTTAGTTGGTACCACTGATTACTACTTCTGTAGCCTCCATTAGTATCCATTGAGACCATTATGCGTCCACTCGCCCCCCGCCCTGCACAAAGCATCAAGCGTGTTCTCCAGCTATTGGATTTCCTCATGACGGGTCGAGGGCTGTCATCGTCCGTCCGGACGCCAGTCTAATAGGGGCCTACAGTCCAGTCCCGTCCCGGGCGGGGTTATCATAAGACTATCCCGTCCAGTCTGGAGAGTGAAAAGCCCGGATACCCTACAGGTGTCTATAGATAGGTACCTGATAACATAACGTGCTGTGCTCGTCTATAATTTTCACGGCGGACATGAGTTGGAACCGGGAATGAGCACAATGCAGAGGTGGGCCGAAAATTTATATCAGAATTTACAGGCGAGGGATAATGACTCGATCGTTGACTGCGAATCTGCGATCGAACCTCGAGGCCTTGTCCTGCTCTGTCCTGCACCCCCACCCGCCGCGCCCTGACTAGCTCCGTCTTGCTGGCCTCATCCCATATATCACCTCTACTTATCCACCGCCATTGAGCGACCACTGCATATAAGTCAACTTCAGATGACGAACCGGCCCTTCCATTCCACACTGCGTTTACACAGACCGAGTATGAATATTCACCCAGCCAAGAGTCACTCAGCCTGGCAATCGCGGCTCCTCTCTAGGTGGCTAATAGACAAGCAACCGACCCTGTCTTCCCGTCCGACCCCGAAATCCTAGACTCGATGGAAGCTCATCTAGAAGAATCTCTCTCCCAGCAGCTGCCACCCAGCCTCAATGACACCCAATCAGCCATCCCTAGCTCACCAGTAACTGTTTACACCACGGTCTCTGTGCTACTCTCACAGCCACACAGCTACTCGGTCGACGGTCCATGACTCCATTCCGTGTCCTGTGGGGTAACCGTCCTCATCTCGCTAGCCCGAAAGCTTGTAGTCCTCGTTTCCCTCAGCCCGACTAACACAGCCCCGTCCCGAGCGGCCGCCAGGACGGAGTGGACGGACGATTGACAGACCTGGTGGTCTGTCGCCTCGCCACCGGCCTCGAGGGCACTGGCCAGTGCTGCACACTCCGCGTCGAAGGCCTCTTGCAGTTGTACCCTAGGTGAGTACGTTTTAATTAATGCCCACCCACTGCTCTCCGTTCTTCCACACTACCGCGTATCCCGCTGCCCCACTATCGGTCCTCGACCCATCTGCGACGAGAGCGAGGCCTCGCTTGGAACGCTCCGCCTTTATCCTCGCGTCTTCTTGCTCCTCCACTATGGTAGCCGCCCTTAGCGCTTCCGGGGCTTCCAGAGGACTGTATTTTCCACCTTCCCTGCGTACCCGAAGGCCCGAACTGCACACCTCAGAGAACAGCGCACCTTATCTTCTTGGGACAGGCCTGGGCGGAAGGCGAAGGGGAGCTTGCAACGTGCCGCCATCGCGCGGACTGCGGACAGGAAACTGGGTAAAATGTATGCCGCCATGATCTATATAGGTCGCATGCGAGTATGAATAAACAAAAAAAAACATCCCAGAGAACACACGATGACCCGTCATCACTTGCTACATCACGAATGCCAATCACTCTCGTTCACTCCGTCCATCTTTCAAATCAGCTGTTTCGTTCGACCAACCGCCACCAAGAGTACGCCCGGCAAGGCTCAAGAATTCCGTCGCCGACAGTAGCACTGCTACTTAGGTAGTCGCCCATCTCTACGGTCTGCGCTTCCCCTTGTCGGCAGAGCTGCGGAACGGGGCAGGTTTGTTTAACTTTCATCATAACATTAGGTCTATCGACTGTAGGATTGATTTCGGAAGTACCAAGTGAGTCTCTGTGACCCATCGCGGACGATAAACGAATACCCCGTGGCCAACCGAAGGACTGGCTACACTACGCAGGGCCAGTCCGGGTATTGTTGTCGAGATCCGGTAGTGCCCAGCGCACAAGGGAGTCACCGGCAATGAAAAGGCGGACGAGTAGGCCAAGGCGGCAGCAGAGCAGGCAGGCAGCCACAGACCCATCCCACGATCTCTGGCCAACCTCAAGCGAGAGATCTCGGAGAAGAAGTGGGCGGAAGCGCGCCAGTGGGCTAGGGGCCGGACCTCCAAGAAATACCGGATGCCTGAGAGCCAAAAGCCCGATGGCGCGGTGGCCAACAGCACCAAGAGGCTCGCCTCTCGGTTCTACCAGCTGAAAACGGGGCACGGCCTGACCGGCCAGTACCTCAACTGGACGAAGAAACGGCCCACCCCGCAGTGCTGGTGGTGCCAGTACCGAACGCAGACCCGGGACCACCTCTTCAAGGAGTGCCCCGAGTGGAAGCCACAGAAGGTCCTATGGGCGGAGGTGAAGAAGGAGACGGGGAGGTGGAATGACCGGTAGAAGGTGCGGGACCTTCTGGCCGATGGGAGGTGCAGCCGGGCAGTACTTGACTTCCTCTCCTCTACGGATGTGGGAAGGCGGGTACCGGCTGAGGCAGAGGACGACGCTGTGAGCGCGGTGTCGGAGCTGGAGGTGCGGGAGTGGCTAGAGGAGCAAGGAGCGGGGGCCGAGGAGCCGGGCGCTGGGGGGGGGACCGCCGTTGTTCCTGCCCACACCCGACTTCATGGCGTCCGCAGAAACGGCGTAGGCACGGAAGAGGTGTTCTCTCCTTCGTCCTTTCCTTTGCCATACACGCTCGCTCTTCTCTTTTGTTCTTTTCTTTTGTAATTTCTTTGGTGCGCACCACACGTTCTCGGGACAGGCCTGGGCGGAGGGCAAAAAGGGGTGCTTGCAACGAGCCGCCACTGCGCGGACAGCGGTCAGGAAACGGACTGTACATATCCTCGCCATGATCTAGATAGGTCGCATGCGAGTAATGAATAAATAAAAATAAAAATAAAAAACCATTCCACGTGACATAATATCCTCCCCACCGCAACTTCGCGAGGATCAGATGCCGCACCAACCAGCCGATTGGGGAAGTTTAGCACTTACCAGCAGGTCCGAAGATGCGATCGCAGACTAGGTTTCCTCAACAGTCGTGGAACTCCTGTTCGTCGTCCGTATCCTCGTCGATTTCCACATACCCGCCTGAGTCTGGCACAAGTCTGAAGCGCGGGTGAATTCGCTTGCAGAGGTAACAATCCCAACCGAGGCCACTCAACGGCGAATCGTCCTCGTATTGGAGCCGTACAAGCCGTTCCGCCCGCCGGAGCGATCCTCGCGACTCCATCGGTAGAAGAAACCCCGTTTCGATCTCGTGACTCTTGTCAAAGCGGTCCTCGTGGCGCCCGCAGACCGCTGCTGGACAGCACGGCCTTATTCTCTGTACCGAGGCCCCTCCGGAAAAGTTGCACTGCAGGTACAATGCCGACTGGTAGTCGCATGCATAGGCACCCTTGCGGCACCACGGGCATAGCAGGTAGTCCGCCAACGAACTAGACCCTGCGTCCATTGAGCAGAAGTAACAGTCGTCCATGATTATATCGAAGCGACTATCATAGTTTGGGTCGAGGTCGGCGGGGTCGAGATTGCACATCCGCAGGACGCGGTACCATAGGACGACGGCAGCTTGCTTCAGCTGGAAAGTCGACTCCCAGGCGGCTTGAGACGGCGAACGACCGCATCGGTCAAGAGCACGGGGGTCAGCACCGTTATCGATCAGGAAGACAAGGTGGAGGCAAAGGGTGTTATAGTCGCAGTGGAGATAGTTTACGGAAGCAAAGGGTTCCAAGAAGAAATGATGGAGAACCGTAAATCCCGAAGTTGGTACCGGAGCATTCAAGTTCGCACCTCTGCTAAGCAGCTCGTGCAAGATATCACGCGTATGCGACAACCGCCGTAAACCGAGGCTTTGCGTGGCTAAAATTATTGGACTGAGGGGAATACTTGAGGTGGTTCTTGTGGTCAGAGACACTATGTCTCCGTATGTTAGAAGTGGAGTATTGGCATCGCGGCCCATCTGTAACAACAAGCGAACGGCCTCAGGATTTGGATTTTGCAAGACCTGCACGAAGCACCAGTCTTCATCATGAACAAATTCAACCAATGCTTTCAGTGTGCGTGGGCTGTGGTTGTGCAACACACTTTGGCTGAAGTGGAAGTGAGGAGCGGTCATTAGTGACACATCTGCACCACGTTCGAGGAGCCGAAGAGGGAAATCTCCCCATTCGGGCTCACTTTTAATGACCGCATTGAGCAATAGTGAAGTGTCACTGCTCACATCTGCTCCTTCTTCTAGCAAGCCGAGAGCAGTGGAGAGATGGTCATGTACTATCGCATACTACGGAACCGTCAGTCCACGTGGTTTCGCCAGCGTAGCGGCCCAGGCAACTCACCAAGAGTGGGGTTTTTCCATCAACAGTTTGGTCATTGGGCGAAGCCAATCCTCTCCGGAAGAGATCTATGATACCAGCAAAATCCCCATTCCGCGAAAGCTCAAAGATTGGAGAATCGTCCGGCAGTATGTTCTGTTTCGAAAGAGTGATCGAGGGGGACAGAGACCAAGCCTGCTGACGAAACTGTATCCAAAGCTGCAATCGAAACTGTCCAAAGATCGTCTTCCAGGTCATGAAATCGACACCTAGCTCATACTGCGTGTCCATGGTCCGGCGAGAATGAGGCGCCACTGTTGCCGTCTTCATGTATCGCACTTGCTGGACCCCCCAACACTGGTAGCAGTTGCAATCCCGGGAACAGGCTCTCCTTCTGAGCGTCTGGGACTGGGCCAGAAGCACGCGGCCTGATACTGTCGATGTTCTTAGGCCCGAGGTGCTTGACTGCTGATTCGCGTTTTCTCCGCTTTTCGGCGCCCCGGCGGACAGATTACGGGAAATCTCCAACATCTCGAGTATGGGAACCTCCAGCCTCGCTATCGAAGACCTACGGGTAACTACGTTTAGCACCTCTTCGTGCATCCTAGGGGGAGAAGGGAGGAACCGACTGTGTCGCGAGCGCCAGAACAAGATTCAGAACACCGACATGTGAGTCCAGCTTCCTGCTAAGCTCCTTGGCCTCCTCGTTCTTCCTGAGCGTCCACTTAGTCTTGGCCCAGAAACTTGGATCGTCTTGCAGATCGTCCGCCAGTTCTCGCAGCGCCTTCATGTCCTGTCGTAGAACGGCAAGGTTTACACCGCTGCGTAGCAACTGATCCTCGGACAGCAAGTTTAGCTCTTCCAGGCGCGCGACGATCGACTTGAGGGTGGAGAGAGAATCTCGGATCCTGGTGACAGCCGCGGGCGCATCCTTCCAGGAGTCGATGAGTTTCGAATATCTGGTGACGAGATCGGCGAGAGCGATGAATCCAGCGACGCTGGCGGCGACCTCCATGGCTGCGAAGTGGTGATCTGGTAGAGAACAGGCTGGCGCGGTTTGCGTGGGGACAGCTCAGTAGGTACGATGAAGACAGCTGTGCAGAGTGCGGGCTGAGCGGCAGGACCTACCCCGTTCTGCACCTGCACAGCCCCGTTCTCGAACCAGCCGCACCACTCGCTGAACGGTTCTTTTTTTTATTTGTTCATCAATCGCATGCGACCTATCCAGATCATGGCGACGTATTGGGACGAAATCCCGTCAACTACGGTCATATCGACGTGGAAGCGCCGACACAAGCAAAGCCGTACCGTAAAGACCGTTACGGGCCTGCAAACATGCCCCGTTCCTCCTCCTACGGCACTGCTCTCCCACACCATTTCCCCTCGTTTTTTTTCTCGGTTTGCGTGCCTTCTGTGGCCTGAAGACGGTCACATAGACGTCCCTGCCACGAGGTTTATCGGCCCAGGACGGGACGCTCACAGCTTTCCGTTTCCCCCTCTTCTCTTCTCCTTCCTTTCCCTTTGCGCTTCCTCTCAACCTTCTCCTCCCCGTTTCCGTGTCATCATCGCACAATGCGAGCTCCGAGACAGTGGTAGATGTTGACAGCTGTAGTTGCGCAAGATCGGTGGTCTCCAAACCCGCACGCTCCGAGCGCATGAGAGTTGATGTCAGGAAGGTATTTCTCTGCTGCTTCGCCGGAAGGGCAGCTCGTTGCAAGCTCTGCTTTGCCCTTCTCCCTGGCCGGTCTCGAAAGCGATAGAGCACACCAAGGAAATTTCAAAAGAAATGGGAAATGCGCCCCCAGACTTCCTACTCCTCTTTCTCGGAAGCCATGAGGGGGGCGTGGGAAAGCAGAGCGGACCCTCTTCTCCTCAGCGCCCAGCTCGTCTGCCTCTTGCCTCCTCTCCTCTTCCCGTTCTCTCCGCCCCCGGAGTTCCCTCTCCGACGCCTCGCTCTGTGCGCCTTCCTCAGCCAGGGCTGGGGCCAGCCTCCCGCCGCACCTCTGCCCACAAGACCCTCCGCCCGCACTTCCAGTGCGGACAGCCCCGGAGAGGTGCTCCCGCGTCTGGGTCCTGCAAGTGCACCACCGGCACTTGGCGATGGGCTGCTTCTTTATCCACGCGAGGTATTGTCCAGTGAGGCAGTGGCCCGTCTTCAACTGGTAATTAGAAGCTTGCAGCGAGCCACTTCCTGGCGTTTGCTGGGCCAGGGTCCGGCTTCTGGCGTGGTTCTCGGTGTCGGCTGCACCTGCATTTCTCCCCGGAAACCTTGGACTCTGCCCACGCCTTTGCTTCCTGCCACTTGGCCTCTGTGATGGAGCACTTCAAGTGTGTCGGCATCCCGAGGGGCCGCTGCCCCCATGTCGGAGACGTTCCACGCCGTGAGCATCTGGCTCGTCTGCTGCTAGCTTCTCCCATTCGTCCGCCTTCTCGTTCCCTGATACCTTACCCCCCCCTTAATGTGCGTAGCGCGCCAGCGGTGTTCGATCGTAACTCCCGGCCCTCTCCGGCGGATGTCGTAATGTATTTTCTTGCCTCAAGGGCATGCCTCTGGCCGGAGCCAGGCTCATCTGAGCCCATCCTTCGGATCACTGCTTGGGCGTGGGCCTATATATGGTGATGCGCTAGTGGGCGAGAGGTAGGAGGGCACATAGCGATGAGACCTTTTCTATTTAATCAATACTCGCATGCGGCAATTTTTGGCTATGACGAGCCGGGCTTGAAGGAAGAGAAGGAATTCACACCTTTGAAGGGCCTGGCAAGCCATAATTCTCAGTGAGGCGTCAGAGCTACCCTAGACAAACTCGCTAACCAGTGTCAAGATCGAAATGCATCCGCCGAGCAATATAAATGTTCTAAAAACACAAGAAGGATATCATGATCTCACTAGATAGTTATGTGAGCCTCCCGCAAGAAAACCCCCAACCCTCAATCACGTACACAATCCCCAGAGGGAACACGGAATCATCTTGGAGTCCGATGATCCAGTTTATCGCCTGTTGTATTCAGAGAACCTGTGAGGAGCTCACGCTCGTATCTCGTCTTGTCACCACCTAGATATATATGTTAGGCCCTGGCCAGCAGTACGCACTCCAGGCAAGGAAGCACATCGCCACGCTGCGGAAGGCTAGACCGGGTATCATCATCGGGATCCGGTGGTGCCCGGCACACAAGGGAGTCGTTGGCAATGAGAAGGCCGACGAGCGGGCGAAGATCGCAGCGAAGGAGCCGGACACCCGCGGGGTGGAATGGCTGAGCTATCTGGATCGGGCAGAGGCACGACGCCGCTCCCGAAGTCTCTTGCGCACCTCAAGCGGGAGATCTCGGAGAAAAAGTGGGTGGAGGCGCGTCAGTGGACTGGGGGCCGGACCTCCAAGGCGAAATACAGGATGCCGAAAAGCCAGGGGCCGGACGGCACGGTTGCTAGAAGCACCAAGAAGCTCGCCTCGCGGTTCAACCAGGTGAAGACGGGGCACTGCCTTACTGGGGAGTACCTCCATTGGACGAAGAACCGACCCACCCCCAGTGTTGGTGGTGCCGGTACCAGACCCAGACTCGGGAGCACCTCCTCAAGGTGTGTCCGAAGTGGAAGGCCCAACGGAAAGTTCTGTGGGCGAAGGTGCAGAAGGACACCGGGAGGTGGAAGAGCCGATGGAAAGTACGGGACTTCCTGGCCGATGAGAGGTGCAGTCGGGCGGTACTAGACTTTTCCTCTACTACAGGCGTGGGAATGCTGGTGCCGGCCGAGGAAGAGGTGGGGAGTGAGGCTTCGGAGTGGGAGCTCCGAGAGCGCCAGGAGTGGGAAGAAGAGAAGAGGGCGGAGGCGGAGGAGGTGGGTGCCGCGGGAGACGAGGAGGAGGAGTACGGCGCGGACGGCGCTTTCTTTTGGTTATTTCTTTTGTCTTTCGCTCTCCTTCAGACTTTTCTCCTTTGTAATTTCCTTGGTGCACACCTCGCTTTCTTGGGAGAGGCCTGGGCGGAGGGCAACGGGGAGCTTGCAACGTGCCGCCACCGAGCGGACAGCGGACAGGAGACGGACTGTACATAATCACGCCATGATCTAGATAGGTCCTATGCGAGTAATGATTAAACAAACCCCCCCAAGATATGTTGGGTGATAAATCTGATGAAGCGAAAAATAGGGACGAATAGGATGGAGAGGGAGAGAGAATGAAAATGACTGACTGACTGACTATCGATCTATGGGAGCGGAAATGAGAGACATTATATACCCTGGACACGGCGATGTGGGCATCAGCTCCGCTGCCTCCACATCGCCCATAATGTCTCGCCGATACCCACAGCGCCGGTCTCGACTCCCTCAGCAAAGCATCCTTTCTCACCCAGAATCCAGAACATCTCAACGAAACCTAATGCAACAGAATCCAGACCACAGGAACGAAACACTAATGGTGCCGAGGCCACGTACGTAACACCCAACACATGCGTCAACACTCCCCCTGGCCTCACACCACTAAAATCAAACATAGTCCAAACCCATCATCCTAACAAACTCTCGATGCTTCACTCCTCCGAGGGCTTTGGTGAGCCCATCTGCACACATCTCCACCGTCGGAATGTGACGGATGTTGAGCGATTCGCGGGCGATGCAGTCGACAAGGTGGTGGAATCGTAGGCGCATATGGCGGCTATTCGATGAAAAGTTACCGGAGTTAAGCACTTGGATGCAACTCTGGTTGTCGTTCAGAATTGTTGGTGTCGCTGTCTTTGCCGTAAAATGACCGATTTCGTGTAAGACGCTGTTGAACCACTGCAGGTTCTTCCAGGCTTCAGCGGCAGAAACGAGTTCTGCCTCCATAGTTGATTGTGCAACTAATCCTTGCTTCTTGGACTTCCATAGTACCAAGATCCTATCAGCATAAATGGCATATCCGCTTGTTGACTTACTTGCAACCGGATCTCCTGCAAAGTCTGCATCGGCAAATGCGAGCAAACCATTCTGTAGGGTTGCCTGACCAATGAGAGGGAGGGACAATCCAAGTGTAGCCTTGAGATACCGGAGGACATGCTTGACCGCAGTCCAATGCTCAATCGATGGATTTGCTGAAAAGCGACCCAGGACTCCGACCGTATACGTAATATCAGGGCGGCTACTGAGAGCGATATAGAGTAGACATCCGATTGCCTCTCTGTACCGAGTCGTGTTGAAAGCCTCTTCTTCCTCGGTGCATGTACGAAGTTTGATAGATGGTTCTATCGGCATTGCTCTGCCACGACAGGAGAGCATATCGAATTTCGCAAGAACTTTTCGTATGTATCCAGATTGATCGATGTAAATCTGGCGTAGTTTCTGGTTGCGTCGTATGGATACTCCGACGTATGTGAACTCATCACCACATATGTCACCCTTTGTAGAGAACCTCTCTTCCATAATCTTCACGGCATTCTGTAATACCATCTTCTCAGCCACGATCTTGATATCGTCAACGTAGAGATCCACAAGCATGTTGTCCGAGTAAAATAAACCGGGTGCGCTGACAGCTTGCTGTAGTTGAAACGTATCCATAAGATAATCCGAAATATCTTCGTACCAGCACCGACCAGACTGCTTCAAACCTGGAACTGACTTCTTCAACTTGACAATTGGTCTCCGGTCGTGAGATCCTCCCAAGGTCGTTTAATCGGCATCGGGAAGCTTCATGTACACCTCTTCGTGAAGAGTTGCACCAAGATATGCCGTAGGAATGTCAAGAACAGCTATCTCATGGTTGTGAATTGCAGTATATCCAAGCGTATAGCGGATAACAGCAGTATCAATCACTGGGGATGTGATTTCACCGTAATCTTCTGGGTTTTGGGAAAAACCTCGCGCCACCAAATGGGCTTTGTATTTTTCGATCGACCCGTCAAGTTTCTGTTTATGGTCAGGACCCACTTACTGTCAACAACTGCAGTACCCGGTGGAACTTCGGTGACAATGTCAAAGACATCATGCTTCTCCAGTGAAGCCATCTCACTGGTTATTGCCTGATGCCATTCCTCAGCATCCTCTGCCTGGATGGCTTCCCGCTATGTCCTAGGTCCCTGTGCGGCAAATAGAACCGTATCAAGTACAGTACCAGCAGCATCCCTCCGGTGGCATCCTGACCTGGTACGGAACTCACCTCCCCCGGCCGGCTGCCAGTGCATATCAATGCTAAGGTCGTCACGGCCAAACCGACGATGTTGCCGCTCCGGGACAGGTATCAACTCGTGTTGTTCCGGAACTGGCTGAACTGGATCCTCATCGTTCGGAACTGGACCCTCATCAAACCAGTAGGGAGTGAGATCCGGATCACACATCAAAACCGGTGGAACTGGTTTGACACTTATATTCTCCGGAGTGGCAACGAGATGCTTGTAAACGGTGTTGTCATCAAATATGACATCTCTGCTGGTAAAAGCCCGTTTTCCCACAAGATCGTAAAGCTTCCAAATCGAGGCGGTTTCCGTATATCCGATAAATATGCATCGTTTTGCACGGTCGTCAAGTTTCTTTCGGTTTTCCGTAGGTATCTGTGCATAAGCGAGGCAGCCAAAGGTCCGTAGATGGCGTATATCTGGTTTGTTACTGTATAGGGCTTCAAATGGTGATTTTCTGTCAAGAGCACGATGCAGGACTCGGTCTTGATATATACTGCCACTGCAGCAGCTTCGGCCCAGAAACTCAGCGGAACTCCAGCATGCTTAAGCATACTCCGGGTCGGATCCAATATTCCCCGGTTGGTCCACTCTGCAACTCCATTTGATGCTGGTGAATGGGGTGCCGTAATTTGCCGAGTAATGCCCTTCCGATCCAGATAGCGTATGAACTCAGCACTGAAATACTCACCTCCCCCATCCGTTCGTAGATACTGAATTTTGTGGCCCAAATTTTCCATCTTCGCCTCAAATATCTGAAACTTCTCCGGTACATTAGACTTTTCTGGTATATAGTAGGCGTCTAACCAGCGAGTGCAATCATCGGTAAATACCACCATATATCTGTTTCCTCGGTGTGATCGAACTTGGAATGGCTCTACCACATCAGAATGGATAAGACTCATGGGGGTTGTTGAGCGTTTTGCAACAGGCAAGAAAGGTTTCCGATGAAGCTTTCCAATAATGCAAGCCTCACAAAGACAGGTATCTGGGATAGTGCCTTGAATCTTCAATCCATCCACATATCCTGATAGCTTCTTCACCGCTCGTAGGCTGAGATGGCCTAGTCGATTGTGCCAGAGAATTGCGTCGTCCGACGGGAGGGTCTTGGTCAAGAATGTCGATTCGCTCGGGTTGGAGTGGTTGACCACACCATCAAGTGTCTTCAAATAGAACATTTTTCCGAAAACCGGCCCAGTGGCAATGACCTTCTTATCCTTCAGCAACCGAGCCGAATTGATGGTGAAATCCACCTTGAATCCGTCCGATAACAGCCGAAATACGCTCAAAAGATTGTTGTTTCCGAAACCAACAACATGCAGGACAGCTCGTAGGATAATCTTGTTGCCATTATCGAATGCAATGATAATATCTCCCGTTCCGGCAACGTCAATATATCGGTCATCAGCCACCTTGATGGCATGTTCACCGGGCTGCAACTGTTGATAATTGATGAATAGTGAGGCAATTCCGGTGACATGGTTTGTAGCTCCGGAATCCAAAATCCAGTGGTTTGACCCAAGGCCTTGATGAGGAGTGGCTGCTTCGACCGAATCCATAACCGTATCGACCGGTGGCTCCGAGGTCTGATCCAGCTCGATCGACAGCATCAGCTGATCCGTATCGTCGTCTGCTGTATTGGCAATATCCTGGCTCTTCCGCTTGCGATGCTCTGCCCATTTGTCGCGATTCTTGCAATCTGACTTCTTGTGACCTGCTTCGCCGGAACCATAACAGGCAAAAGTCCGTTTCCTGGTACCTTTCCCATTGCCATTGCCGTTTCCATCCCCCTTTCCATCGCCCTTGCCATCACCCTTTCCACCCTTTCCATCGCCTTTTGCACCCTTTCCATCCTTTCCAACGCCCTTTCCATTACCATTCCTTTTCCCATTATACCGGGAGCCAGCCTTGGCGAATAAGGCTGCATCCTCCGGTAATCCATCTCTTCTCCGCAATTTCGACTCAAAAACTTCTAGGTGCTGCATGATACTCTCCGGAGTACCATCGTTTTCGGTCATACTAAGGGATGTGGCAAAACTCGTCCATTCGTTGGTGGTAGGAAGGCCGTTTAGCATGAAGTAAGCAATCGTCTTCTCCGTGAGCTTGACATCGCATACATCCAGCTGCCTGACGATATTCCGAATTTCCGTGTAATACTTCATCGCACGTCCGAAATCTGACAGCTTGATGGAATTGAGGCGATCCATCAGCTGTTTTCCGTCAATCTTCAATACACGATCCCTTTCTTTCTTGATCTCATTCCATAGGCCAGAAGGATCGTAGTCCCACTTATCGTCGCTATATCTGTGTTTGAGCGACGTGTCGA
>Ga0307516_10000994_pt1 | contig 39179 bp, 27 predicted proteins | sample 19_EM_MG_FD_203310 | JGI IMG/M metagenome (GOLD analysis project Ga0307516, IMG submission 203310) | Populus trichocarpa ectomycorrhiza microbial communities from riparian zone in the Pacific Northwest, United States - 19_EM | ecosystem: Host-associated > Plants > Roots > Unclassified | place... | reverse complement strand
GGCTGATGAAGGAAGTAAATGGGTGAAGACAGATTCTGAATGTAAGTTCGGATTAGTATGCATAAGAATCATCTGTACTGATATGATCTCGACGACTAACACTTAATATTCAACTGCAGATATAGTGTTGGAGATATAAATTAAATTGGCCCTGGCCAGATGCATGTGAAGATTACATGGTAATTAATGGCAGTATTTTCAAACAGTTACTTCATACTTGTAACAGTAATTGTCGCATTTCTGATACCAAGAACTACAAAATTTTGCAGATAACTATGATCCGTGGTTGAACCGTCCTGCTTTCAATATACGGAGCTAAATGGCTTGAAATAATCGCCCAAGCCGTACTGAACTGTCTTCAACTTTCATGAAAACTGCAACATCTATCTTAAACATAGGAATGAAGCATAATGTCCGATTTCTAAACATGTGCACATATATATATATATGCCACTAGCCTAATGCCTTTGATTCCCACGCGAATGATCTTATACCAATGGCTGGGCATAGTTTTTTCTCAAGTTACAAGGAATTGATTAGCATTTGGAGGACAATAAAAAGATCTGTTGGTCTACACTGGCAGGTTCAGGCTGAGTTTTGTACTCATGGGGCATTCTGAGCTTTGTTTTCTATGGGAGAAAAAGAAAATCTTGAAATAAAGAAGAATTTATTGGAGTTCTAGGAAGCTTGTTTGTTGTTACGTTTATGCTTACTGTAAGGGCAGCAACGACACGGGGGTAGATGAAACGTGCATGGCTTAATTGGGTAGAGCAGCACCTTGTTTAAAAGTGGAAATCTCATACTCAAACTCCTTTCGCGAGACATCATGTTAATTTAGCAAAACTCAATAAATAAAAATACAAAATCATTACCTTCTCTAATTTGGAATATGCCTTCCCTTACATGCTATCTTCAATAGTAATTGTTTGTAAGAAGATGTGGGTGTGCTGACAAACGTGGACCATTGTGTTAAAAGATTTGACTAACCTTACACTGGAGGCACTTGTGTTGCATGCACCTATGCATCTATATAAATACAGAATTTAAATCAATATTTTAGGAGTCGTTCGATTTTCTCCTTCATATAATTAATCACATTTGAAGCCATTCTTCGTGGAGGTTGTTTGCGTGGCTTTAGGCTTGCTTGGTAAAGAATGTTTGGACGAACTTTGGTCTAAACCAAGCAATTAATCATAATCATTGGAAAAATAGTGTTTATAAACATGTAGCAGCGATACTATATTATTCTGAAACTCTTCTAGCATATTGGCGCGTGTAAAAATTGGTATAGTCTTATTATAATCTCCCAAGTTTACTTTAATTAGTGGATCTTGAACTTTAACATGTCTATCATTCATATTTAATGATGCTATAGGAAAACTTGTCTTTATCAGGCAAGATCATTTGATAATCTTGATCTAGTTTTATTGAATATATTTTATTGTAATGCCTTCTAAGTATGGTTTTTAAAGAAAACACAATTACTAATGTCATATCTCTATGAGTCATGCCACTTGCAATACTTCTTCTTTTTAATTTGGTTGGTGGTGAGAATGGAATGATTATCAAGGAACTTAATTTACATCTTATACATCAATTGGTCAAAGATTTCATCGATGCTTTTATAGTGAAAAAATTAATCTTTATTTTTTTTCAACTACTCTGATAGAATTTGTCTTTTCCACTAGGTTAAATAGCCTATCTAGCCTTTTGCAATGATGTAAAAACAATCTTCTTTCTTTTATTTTTAAAATTGATATGAGTTATTGTTGGACTTTTTTAAATTTCTTATTGAAGAATAAATTGGTCAGGGAAAGAGTAATCATAACATTGTCTTAATAGCCAACTAGATATATTCTTCTAATTGGCTTATTCTCTACTCATTTTTTCCATTTTCTCATAACAAGCAACATCATCTATTAGGGTGTAGATATTTAAGTATTTGGTTTTTATAAACCATTTTATTATGCTCCACTACAATATCCCATTCAAAATGATTTTAATGCACTCATACATTGTTATAGTTAAAATGCATTTAATTTTTAATGTCCTCAACTAAAAGACATAACTCTTAATTAACTTCCATTTGTCTTAGACAATCCTAGTTAATTCAACCATTATTACCTCTAGTTTTGTTATGTAGAAATGCTCATAGAAGCGAGTCTCCATCTCTTCTTTATTGTTGATAAAGTTGGATGGCAACATAAAAAACTAGTGAAAACCTATTTTAATCAGTATAAACCAAACAACCTTAACTTTATGAAGGGGTTCACAACAATATTGTCATATTGGTTTATGAATTTGACGATGTATTCTATCGTAGATTATTTTTTTCTTAAAATTATTTTTAATTTACAATATTTATATCTCTAGGAATTAGGTGCAATCTGTCAACTCATCCAAGATATGTATGAGTGTATATAGATATTACTATTCAACCAATTACTAACTCCGTCTCCCTTGGGTTCTTTATTCAATTTTATCTATTCTTCTCCTCACTTGTCTATCAATAGTTAGGGTTTGTTATGGAATGAGATTGAGGTTTACTTGCTATGAAACAATATAATAGGCATTAAACTGCCTAGTAACAAGTTATTGCACTAGATAAAACAGTTATGGAGCCATATAATTGGCTTGTGGTTATATATATATAGAAAGAGGAAATTGGCATATTATGAGCTATCATGCCTAGGTTTAGTTATTGTTATTGTGTATGATACATTGGTATATATCTCATTGTATAAGGCATAATAGTTTCAAATACCCATGTTGGAGTGCTTATGGCTTTAGAATTTCATAGGATTTGGTCATAGTTATGTAACCCTAGCTAGATTTAGACATTGACGATTCATGTTCTACATACCCCTGGATACTCCCTGGATACTCTTGTCGATCACATGGACTTTTCCTTCATAGTCGATTGTTTCATCTGGGTTGATTACATGGACTCCATTTATATAAATGGACTCTATTTATATAAACGACCATTGTCCTATCTTTCTTGACTTTAATCAATCATGAACTTCATGATTGATCATACCATTTATAATTCTTCTTGAACAATTAATGTTCTTATCTAATTGATATGTAAGCTAGTTCAAGGTAAAAGGATTACTATTTTGCTATTCTCATTTCATTAATTACCATTAATTAAGACTTGAGAAGTTATTCTTTTTATTATTATTATTAACGTAAGTGTCCAGACCAGCTTGCGCATATCTCAACTAATACCACGGATCCTAAAATTAACGACCATATAAATCTCCAGTGGCCTTAAAAAAATTTAAACTCATGATCATTGAGGACAAACCCAAGTCCTGAGTTATTCTTGAAATGCCAGGTTCTATGCTGAACCGTGTCTATCTACCAGCAGACCTTTCCAAACTTTAACTTCGATGAAAGAGTAGGTTTTTGGACCTTCAATAAAAATAATTATGTTATGCTATTCAAGTTGTGCTGCTCAGTGGGAGACATATTCCATAGAAAGTTCAGTACTAATAAGTTTATTGACTCGAGATATACACCACAGAATTCGGTCACCGTCTCCTTTATAAGCCTCAACCCGGTATTGTTCATTTATTTCCTTGCAGAAGAAAACTGCAGCAAGGCCAAGGGATCATCTTCACTCCGGAAGAGTGAGTAGAGATATCAGAGGCTCATAATTGGGAAAACGTGAAATAAGATAAGAGCGTTTTGCCAGCTCGAAGTCTTCAAACTGAAAGGCCGGAGCACAAGTGCAACCTACTAGGGAGTAGTGGCTCTCAGCATCCCTCGGTGCAGTTTTAGCAACCATACTATCTGGAGAAATGTTGTAGTCCTTTGTTGGAAACGCACCAAACCAGACATTTCGAGGCACAGTATACTGTAGTTGCTGATTGTCTCCAACCAGATCAGATCCAATGGAAGTTAATTTGACCTGCCCGGTTTTCTCATTCAATTCCAGTATCTGAAAAAAAAATATATGCTTCAATAGAAAAATAAGTAAAATGGCAGGACTCGCAGCAAATATTGCAAGACAGGAACCCTGAGCGAGACTCTTTTCCTCCAATTTCATCTTAAATTTGTAATTTGCTCTGATGAGAGAAAAGCTTCATATATAATTTGCAAGGGATATTGTAGATTGCCATGGCACTTCAAAATGCTAGAAATAAGATCAAATTTCAGATTTACAATATGAATTATTTATCATTTCATTCTTTCTTTTCAGCAATGCATGGTTTGTTTGAATTACTTCTGGAATACATTTAACAATTTTAGGTGAAAACTTCAATAGTTTATTTGCTGGTTCAGCGGAGGTGAGTAGAGAAACCACAGCACAGATGAGGTCAACAGGATACAAAATGGCCATAATTTTCATAGCATCAAATTCAACCAGGTAAAAATCAGGACTCTTGTATATCAATCAACTTATATTACCATTTCAATTTGACATTGATGTGCACAGTGTAATCTAATTCTAGTGCTTCAAGCTTAAACATAAACAATTCAAAGATTTCATCATTGGGCATTTGACAGTCTTCTAATGCTCGAAGCAATCTCATAACTAGAATATCAAAGAACTACCACACTAATTTATTCTACGAAGAGTCATTGTCCAGTTGCAGTCCACAAAGTAGGCTCCTGGGATGGAAATTTTTGAAACTGGGTAGCGGTTATTTACACAGCATGATTGGACTCCACGAGCTGTAACACAGAATTTGCCTCACTACCTGGAACTCTATTTCAAAGGGGCCATAACTAGGAGGAACTATTGCATAGGAGTGATCAATTTACAAATACATGCTGAAGGGTATTCGAAATTTTCCTTCTAACAACCCAACTTTGGTAGTACAGCAACTAATAGTCTGTCTTTACACGATTCTCTAATGCAGGTATGAGAGATTTAATACCAAATTCAGCTTAGGTGGTGCAATCAGTCAGTTGGGTTAGCTTTGGAAATTTTGGTTCGGTCAAAACCACATATTTTGCACCTCAAACCAAAGTGGCCCTGAATAAGAAAAAAGAATTAAATGGAACTGCCCAAACAAAAATATGGAAGATTTGGGTAAGTACAGTTTTTCGGAGAAAGATACATGAAACATAGAAAATTCCATATGATTTTAGATATATTAAAATTATTATATGATAAATGTTATTAAAATTTAAAAAGAAAAAGAAATAAACTATTGATTTTTAGGCCAAGTTCAGTTTGCAACCCCTCCAAACTGAACCAAATACTGAAAATCAAACATTTCAAAAAAAAAAAAAATCTGGACCAAACCAAGCTTTCAAAAAACATGAACCAAATGGAACCAAAATGGGTCAAATCAGTTCAGTTTTAACCAAATACTACTCACTCCTTAACTCATGTCACATCCTAGGACTCTATTCTGGTTATAGGAGGAGGAACTATTATTGTGTAGGGCCATCCAAGGTACATTTTGGATAACCCAACTCATTTGATTTGTCCAAAGCAATTGCTGTTGGAATGAGATAAATGAGTTTTCCTAACAAATACTTTGAACAAATCAAATAGTTTGCCTATCAAAATTGTCCTTGGGATTATCCCATGCAACCTTTACTGGATGAAAAGCCCTTATGCAATGCCCAAGTGCAAATCTGAAATGTTCCAATGCAAAATCACATCACAAACATGAAATTAAAACTTTCTCATCTACCCAAAGAAACTATAAAAAAGCTTCAAACATAGAAGTAGATCTGATGTTCATAAGCAAAGTGAACCACTAAATGAAAGAGCTTTAGATCAAGTTTGCAGTGAATAGTTGGGAAGGACAAAATGGACATGCATTGACCATGTGATGGACATCCTCCATGCATAATCTGTGCAGGGACGACAACTAGCAAAGTCATAACAAAGATATGTGTTTTAAAAGCTAAGATACAGAGGATTGAGAAAACCTTCATCAAGTTTAGTTCAATTTAATAATTCTGAACACATGACACGTGAGCTTTTTAGCGAGGATCCAAGTAATGGAATACTAAAACAATGAGACATCAAAATGCACAAAACTAAAAATTATCTTCATTGTCCAAACAGTATGTACAACAGTATAGATAGAATGTTCCAGTGGCATTAGTTAAGTCAGTGCTTTCCATCAAATGACTGTTAGAATTGAAAGGAGCTAATCACGGCACGCAAATTGTCAATTCTATAGGAAAATTAAATACCAGTGTCACATAGAATAAGCCTTACGGTAAGTGGTTCTCCCAAATAAAAATGCCAGGTTTCTGCGCATGGAATGCGATGAAGGAGTGAGACATTCCCAGAAGGTAGCAAGAAGTAGATAGATGTGCTAACTGCACGATCAACCTTATCTGCATTAAGATGCAACTATATTAGTAAATTGATTGATCAAGCGAAAAATGAAAACAAAACAAGAATCAAATTACAAAAACACTGATGTTGCTTGCTATAATTTCAAAACTAAACTGAAAGTTTTATGCTTTGACAATTGAACCTTATTGCATGAATGGTTCTGCCATCAAATATAGACACTACACCAAAGACTCCTCAACAGGTGGTACACTGTTCATATTGAGAACCGAGCATGTGAATAGAAAAATATTGAAGATCTAGAAAAACAAGATTAATATCTTTGCCACATGTGATCAACATGTTTTCAAGGCCATGTAGAAGGATTCTCGGATTGACTACATTGCTAAACCAAAACTCAGTATAGGTGTCATTCATGGAGAATTTGATTTGATTTTGGAATTCCATTTTCACGGAATTCTAAAATTTTGTCAAAGCAAACAACAATTTCAAGTTCATTATTTAAAATCAGAACTAAATATAAGGATACAGAAAACAGAGAGAGAATCCTTGAACTGTCCCTACATTTCAAGCCCCCCCATGTAACCAGAACACAGCCTTGCCTTGAGAAAACAGAATTAAAAGTATACCTTGAAAAGATTTATTAAAGCAAACAAAAGTAAAAAAAAGAACAAACAAGCTTAAGTTATGTAATAAGTAGTATGAATTTTTGTATATATGAATTAGTAAAATGGATTAGTAACAACAGATGGACTCCGATCCCAATAGTAGAATGAATTAGTAACAACAGAATCTATTCATATTAATCCAATCATAAAGACAAAAGAAGGCATACCCAAGATTAGTAGTGAGATCCTTAGCTTGAATTGTTATTTACAGCATAGAAGGTATTTAGAGGGTGAAGGCGTATCAAAATTTCATACACTTGAAAACGAAAGGAAAGAAAAAGAGCAGGGCATCAGGTGAAAACTTACATTCAGAAGGAAGCTGAGAAGAAGAGAGAACGACAGAAGTGTCTCTAAAGGTTTCTGAGTAGAATCCGCCTTCTGGGTGGGGCTGGAGATTCAGTTTATTCACTATCTCTGATGTAGTTGCCATGTTTGTTTCGTATTACTGTCTAGCTCTCTCTCTCTCTCTCTCGCGCTTTTCCTTTATAAGCACGGTGATTGTTGTATTAGGTGAAATGTGTTAGGTGATTAAACAGTTTAATGACGGTTTTGTCCCTAAATTATGGAGATTACGTAACATTAAGGGCTATGCTATCAATTTAATTATTTATATCTAAAAACTTTTATTTTATTTTTTTACAAATATTGCCCTTGTGTTTGGTTTTTCTTTTACAGCATCATCTTCCAGTGAAGATGGTATTTTAAAAAGATAAATTAATAAAATAACATTATAAATAAAATAAATTTAAATTTTTATTATTATATATACTTTAATAGAAAAAATTTATTTGAAAAGTCAATTATATTAAAGTGGAAGAAAAAAATATTTTATCTCTTTTTAATGAGTTTTATGTTATTTGTTTTTATATGATTGTACTTAATTGGTTTTTTTTTTTTTGGTTAGTTTTATTTTATTGATTTTGATTTTTTTGAAAAATACATAATAATAGCATTTTTTAGAGAAAGAAAAGTATTTTTACATTTTATTTAATTTCCTTTAAAGCATGTAAAACAAACATAAAAAATTTAAAATCTATTCACTAATAATATAAATAATAAATAATAAAATTAAAAAAAAACATCAACTTGAAAAAGAATTAAAAAAGAAAAATCAATGAACCATACATCAGCTTAAAAAGAACTTGGCCTAAACAAACGTATCTGTATCGTTTAAAATCTCATGAAAAAATTGCACCCCTATAAAACCAAACTTTTAGCCACCGACAAAATTACAAGTTAATGAATTTCAAGCCAAGTAATGAACTCTCCTAAACGTATGATCTTGTGTTCTCATCTATCTCTTTTTAGAAAGCGTTTGGGAACGCGGTTCAACTCGTGTTTCTAAAAAATTTGAAATTTTTTTTTTTCTAAAATTTAATATGGTTTGTACGTTTTGGATCGTTTTGATATGCTGATATTAAAAATAATTTTTAAAAAATAAAAAAACATCATTGACATGCATTTTGGCACGAAAAGTTATTTAAAAAGCACCCGCAACCACACTATCAAACACGCTCTTACAACATCAGGGGGGCCAAAAAAAATTATGAATTATGCAAAAATAAAACATGTGTTTGTAAATATATTATCTCTTGAACATGAACTTTGAAAAAATGACTTTTTTTCTGGAAAAAATGACTTTTTCTCTGGAAAAAAATTGGAAAGAAACCCACATATTACAAGGGATCCCCTTTCCTCTTATATACAAACTTAAAACTAAAAGTTTTTGAACTCATGCAAATAGATAAAAGATAGAATTTGAAGTTTTGAAAACCATATGACGCATCCACTTTTTTACTTTTATACAGATCAAATTCTGTCTAACTCCAAATGAATCTTGTTATTTAAACATGAAATGATCACACAGATTTTCAATGATGAGAAACATACATAAAAAAGACAAACACTTAGTAGAAGTTCATGACTTTTGTTTTCGCATAGCAAGAATGAGTATAATTAACCATCTAGTAGCGGATTCAATGATAAGAGCACGGGATCAAAGAGTTTGTTTCCCTGTAGTCTCAAGTTCGAGCTCTAAGGTTGCTAATATTGATGGTCACTGAAGGCTTACCTGGTCGTTAACTTCAAGATCTGTGGGGATTAGTCGAGGTACGGGTAAGCTGGCATGAACACACCCACGTGAATAAAAAAAAAAAAACATAAAACAATCCAAGACTTGTCATATAAACACGCAGCAGGAACAAGGGTTTTGGAAGTTAAATCTTGATTTCTTATGCCATGATTGTAGCTGAACTATTAGAGACCACATTTCTCTTGTTTTTGTGCCACCACGACGATGGATTAAGTTCAAAATTAAGCTCTAATAATGTATGAGAGTGAGTTGTTTCAATATCTTTTAATGCCCTGAATGTAATTTAGAACAAAACAACGTAGTTTCCATTCCAATCTTCATCCTATATTATATATATCATCTTTCGATCAAAACGCACAATCTTTATCCATTATTCTCCTTCTTCTTTTTCAATCAAAACACACCGTTTTATTTTATTTAATATGAAACCGATGTTATTTTTTACCCTCAAATAAAATTTGAATTTTTCAATTTGAATCAAGTCAAACTTCAAATTAGTTATCTACCTTCCGTGTTTTTTACTCCATGGTTCTTGGACTTTTTATTTTTTTATTTTGATCAATTTTCATATTTATTCAACCCCTAATTGAATTAAAATATGTCCTCTAAATTCTCCATTTTATTCATTTCAATCTTTGGTTCTTCAATTCTTTATTTTTAAGCCAAAGTAACTCCCAACTTCAACTTGCTTTTTCAATCCCTTAATTAATTTTCTAACTTGAATATTTATTTTAAAATCATCCTTCAACTTTAAATTCCTTTCAATCTTGACCAAATTAAATCAAATTAAACTTTTTATCAATTTCTTCTTCAATTAAGCCCTCAATTATGGCCTAAAAATTCTCAAACTTAATTTTTGCATGTGAAACTCAATTATTGGCTCGATTTCAACCTCGGCCATATTTTTTATTTTTGTTAATTTTTTCATTTTTGTATTTTTTATGATTTTCAAGATTTTTTGATACACAAAAATTAAATAAAATGATAGAGAACAAAATGACTAAAATTACTAAAAACATATTTTTTTTAAATTCTTTCTAATGTATTCAAAATATATACAAAAATGGGGGGTCAAAATTAGATTATGACAAAGTTTATATCAAATATTACATGAAAGCTAAGACCTTTTTTACTGAGTTTAATTGATAGAAAAGTAATAAGTTGCTTTAAAAAACATAAAAATTTACCTAGTTAAGCCCCTAGTGTTGGCCCGACCAAGTTTTAGAAAGTCTTTGAGGTTATACATTTTAACAATATAAGAATCAATTAATAGCCTAGTAGCATAATAAAATGACTTTTGATACGAAAAAGTTATGTATTATCATAGTTACGAGGTTATAGAAGTTGAAGTAAGATATACATCAATAGAGAAATTGTGTTTTGCTTTTCTATTTTTCTTGTGCTAAATTATATTGATACATGTTACCATTAATGTTTATATAATTTGTAAAACATATTTGATTAAATATATATTATCAAAATCTTTTTTAAGAGGTTGTATTGGTACATGGATATTGGAATTGTCTGAATTTAATCTATACTACTTTATCACTCAAGATTTTGTTGCGGGTTAGACTTTAATTTTTTGGAACGTAAAAAAATAATATCTAGATCGTCAGAAACTTTTGACATTATCATTAAACTCGGTATAACAACTCAAACTTGAAAATTTTCATCCCGACTCTTACTTAGCCTTATTTTTAAATTAAATCATGTAGGAGTTGTTTCAACGTAATCTTGTCAACTGAGTATGACTAAAAAAAACAAAAAACAAATATCAACTTCTCCCTAGTTAACATGTCAAACCCATGATCCGAGTTATGGACTTCACTAGGTTGAAATATTTTTCTTTATTTTCTTTTATGATAAAAAATATGAAAATCAATTTATAATAAACCAAATATTAAATAATAAAATTCAATCAAAACCCAACATTAAAGGATGGAATTAACAAAAAAGTAAAAGATAAAAAAAAAAAAGCAAAACAAATGACCAATAAAAAAAGTCATGGGCTTATTAAAAAAAATCTCATAGCCGTGAGCTTGAGTGAGGCACACGCGCCTGGGTCAATTTTTTTTTTTTTTCTATTGCTTATGATAAGAGGTGGACAACCTTTTGTCCGCCCCTTCTTCTTATTAAATAGAAATACATATACGACAATTATTCTTACATGTTCCCTTGTAATTATGGTTTGATGGTTTCAAAACCAATAACAAAATTAGTGTATAGACAATGAATTGGATAAGGATATCAACATTATCATGGCATAACATGTTCTCCGGTAATTATGGTTCGATGATTCCAAAATCAATAACTAAATTAGTATAGGGGTGGTCATAACATCCCTCACGGGTCATAAAGTGACCTTATCTTTTTAAATTGTTTTTTCTTGTATAAACAATCGAGCTGAATAAAAAACCTTGATCATAGGCATTAAAATACTCATCGAGTTAGGAGCACAATTAGTCATAGTGACTAGAAATGAGGCACTACACTAGTTAACCAAGATGGGGCGCTACACTATTGATTGATCAATGATTAGTATTTAAATAAATATTACTATTATCAAGATACTAATGTAGTTGATGGTGTTTTTGGAGGTACTAAAGGATTGATCTCGAAAATCACAACCACAAGTTTACACGAGGTTTATAGTCATGTGCTTAGGCTTTGTTCTATTAGTTATCCTATCAAAAACCTTAGTCCCAGTAGATTGGAATCAATTAAAGTCCATGCTTTTCTTTACATTAAGAATTTACGCTGACTAATTAAGCATAATTAAGTTGTGAGAACAAGTTTATTTAGAGGAATGAGAAGGAAACTCAAAACTGTTTCACGTTTAAGCAAACATGTACTAATTTGAGTCAGGTTGTTCTTTAAGTATTTTAATTTTCCATAAGGATTTGAATTGATGAACAATTTTATTCAATGATTATAATCAGAGGCATTCTTGTCTGAAGGTCAATATATCAAGATAAAAATAATTTTGTTTTTACATAATACAAATTGATGGAACTGTTAGAAGTGTAAAAGTACAAAGATTATTTGTTATAATATATAGTTTGAAAATTCCTTTATAAGTCCCAGGTAGAGAGATGGCACCAAAAGGGGGTGCCTCGGTTTCTTTTTATATTGTTGCTGCAATATGTTTGGATGCTTACTTGAGATTGATGTAGGAATATTGAGCTATGAAGAGGCTATTTTCTTCTACTCGTTAAAATACGTAAGATTTTCTAGATGAGGGTATTATTTTTCTTTATGTCATTTTCCAATTTTGTCCACTAGTATTTTAGAACTCCAATTCGAAACATAATTAGTATGGTGAAGGAAATGAAGTAAAGATTTCATTCTGATGGAGATTATAGCTCTAACTTCATTTATTCCCTAAATATTAGTGGAAGGTTTGGATTTTATAGAGAATATGGTATTATTACTAGGTAAAGTAATTGATTATGACTCATGTTTGCATGTGCATAAACTTAAATATCACACCTCCGAGCACGTGTAATTTTTAAATTAAAGAAATTGGATGAAGCATTTGACATTTCAAAACATGTTTTAAAACATGATATAAATAATGAGGTTAATATTTTTCTATTTAAAAAATAAAGCAATATAGGAGCATTATTTACACCTGAAATAAACATACACATGTTAAATGACATGATAAGATTAATTGATGTCTTTTTTCTAAATACATGAGTGTCAATGTAATAATTAATCTGATAAGACCGAGGTTGATACACGTGGAGGTTAAGGACACAAAACCATAAATAATAAAAGAAATAGAGTTAAAAAGATATAAAATATGTGATATCAATATAAAGATTTAACAGAGATAAAATAATTGTTAAGGTTAGAAGATCCCTAATAGTATTTCAAGTAAGTATAGTTCAAACTTTTTTTATTACTCAACTAAAAACCACACACAAATGAGGTTTCAATCGGATGATTTATCATTAATGACTCATTTTAAGTTATTAACATGATCATATTAATTATCTTTATTTATCTTATTTGAGTAACACCAACACATGTAAATGTTGACAATTATTCATAGTGCTAACTTATATATTAACAGATCAAAATTCTTTCATAGCAGAAGTGCTGGTTCTCCATTAGATAAGCTATAAAAGAATCAAGTATTTGTTGTGCAAAGGATTGTATACCACGAATCAAGACTCACCACTTAACAAGGATGGTATTAATATTAGTTAAGATAACAATGAAAACACGTGTTAATAACAAACTTTCTTAAATTTAAACATTAAATTCCATGTTGAGTTTGTACTATCCTTTTCACCTTGGAAAAAAATAAACTTAAATAAACATAATTAAAAAGAAAAACATAAATAAACAACATACGAACATCACTATGATATAAATTAAATAAGTATAATAAAGAAAAAATAAGCGTAAACAAGAGATCGATTATAATATAACATGAAATGAAACTTGAATATTACAAAAATACCAAGAAAAAAAAGTAAGAGCATGGATCTTGATCTGAAAACCAAAATGTCTAAATGAATGGAAAATACCTTCATTTATAGGCTAAAATTTAAAATTATTGCTATGGTGGCTAATTAATTTGGTGGTTAACTAACTTGGTAGTTAATTATTGATTTGGCAGCTGGACAAAACATCATTGATAATATCATAATATGAATATATGGTCTTCATGAAAGTTGTAAGTATTTCTCTCATCTTTTCAAAAAAAAAAAAAAAGGGGGCTTATTTGGACTTCTAAAACTTTAGATATAGGCTAAACATCGAACAATGTTTGAGTTGCAAGACAGATTCAAACTTCTCTTTTGTTGCTAAGATTTGAATTGAAAAACAACAATATTGAGTCTTGTGATTTTCATGAATGTTTTAAGCCTACATATTATATTTTCATCAAGATAAACCACACTTGAATCCGATGTCGATAGCTCCGGTTATAACCTAAAAATTAAATGGCATTCCAGTTTGAATAGAATCAACCCAACTAGATTCTTTTCTCTAAGCCTAGCCTTCTCTTTGTCTCTTTATATAAACTTCAATTTTAATAATTAAACACATCAATTAGTCCTCTTAATTATGAGATATTCCTATTTTACAAACCTGCATTAAAAACTGAGCATTTACCATAAATTAAATATATTTTATATAATCAGACTTGTTATTATAAAATATGCTTAAGTTAGGAAATTTAATGATGCTTTAAGTGCAATCTGATGATAGAAAACTTTAATGAAAATGCATTTTTAAGTATTTATCATTAAACATAGAGAATTGTGATTATTTACCATAAAACAAGGGGAAAAAAGCTAAAATCACTTATGAATCGGAAGAATCAATCTAGTTATAAAAGTCCTTGATTGAAAAAAAGTATTCAAGGAGCAGTCGACCAATCAACCAAACAATCAGAAATCACAATTGACAAAAAAAAATGCGATCAACCAACAAAGTTTACGTGCACACACTACTAAAAGTTTTAGATTTACCGATGGAATTTTCTATTAGTATTTATACTCATAGTTCGTCAGCATGAATTTTACTAACGGGCTCGTGGATAGAAATAATCCGTCAAAAAAACTCTCGTCAGTAATTTGTGGCCTGTTGATGAGTTCGTTGGTAATAATTTTACCGATGGATTTACTAACGGAAAAAATACGCCAAAAAAAATTATTTGCTTCATTCCATCTGTATTTCCATCGATGAATATAACATATCACCGGCAAACAAACCGTATGTCATTTCATTGGTGATTTTTTTTTTATTCGTTGGTATTTTCTTTGGTGAATTTGATATATAACTGTCAAACATACCGTTTGTTATTCTATTAGTGAGTAAACAATGGCAGTGATATTTTCAATAAGTCTTTACCAATTCTCTAGAATATATCAACGGACTTAGTCCGTCGGTAACCCTATCAATAATAATTTAAAAATATTTTTTAAAAATCTATTAAATCGAAATAGAAAATAATTAAAATCAAATAAGTTAATATAAAAATCAAATATTTATTACAAATTTAAACATCTATAAGTTCAAATACAATTAATTTAGAATAGAAACACTGGAGGATGAGGAGAAGGCGGGTCTTCGCCGGGACTGTGGGCTGAATAAGAGGGAGCACATATATCACCCATCTGTGATCTCATCTTCATTATCAATCGGTGGAGTTCAATTGACATAGCACTGAGTCATTCATAATCAGCAGCAAGATCGGGCGTCTGAGCTTGAACTTGCTGATCTAATATCGCTTTGAACTCTAAAGTTTGAGTGCTCGGAACCAATTGCAAGAATTCAATGGTTAAAACACTATGGGTTATCCACAAGTTCTCGGTCATAGTGTTAGAAAGACCGTACACTCAATTTCTATCGGGTCCACTAAACAATCCTACCAATTACCACAAAACTAGATCGAGATCCAGATGGGTCGAAGGATCGTCACTGTATCTCTCCTTCAACCAGGTGTTATATGTATCCCGAAAAAAAATCAAAAAATTCAAAAAAATAATAACTTAAGAAAAAACAGTTGAAAACAACATACCACAAAGTGTTGAGCTTGGCTATCCACGAATTGTTGCATCTCTTTTTGGTGGTCATCAATTTGCACTTACGTTTCCATAAAAAACTTCATCAGGCTTGGTTCATGTCCACGAAATGTAGACTGCAAGAGAAAATTGTTGTTAGTTAAATATATTTATAAAAAATAAAAAATTGGATGTAATTAAGAAAGAATCTTATCATCTGCTTCGCATGTGAAACGAATGGAATGGAGTCGCCAATGTGCATGGTAATGGAACCGTGAACACACCAGTCTCGATTCTCTACACTAGAGTGTGATCATCGCATGAAATGATCGGATGTCATGTGCTTAATATATTCCATCCACATGGCCTCTGAGAAGTATAGCAGTCTGAAATCCTTGCACACTGCCACCTTCTTCATGCCTAGAAGCTCTTTTTCTTTCACATATTTTTATGCTTTTTTTTGTGTCTCATACCAAAAATCATGCAACCTATATGGTACAAATGAATTATCTGTTAGTAAATGAATAATAAAATTGAGTAAAAGGATTTAAAAAAATTATTTTGATTTTAATTTTACATAGTTGTAGCGTGATTTTCTCAAACCCTCCTTGCAATAGGGTTGTCAACTTTATCTCATTCAAATTTGTTCTTGCAGTTAAAATTTGTACAAGAAAAAATTCATTAATAAGTTAATAAACTAACCAAATTAACATAATAAATTTTTTTTTAAAATTAATACTAACATTACACCTTCCGAACCATACATCAATCATAAGTTTCTATTCAGGATGTTTGGAAACCTGACTCCATTGAAACAATGAAATTTACATTGATGATTTCATTGCCGATGTTATGGTTTTGGTAGCCTCAATGTTTGTAAATCTAAAATTACACTAATTACTTAAAATTAATTTTTCAAAAATTATTAACATGTCGATGTGATAGGAAAACAAACTTACATTGAAAGGTCATTCTTCCACGAAGTCTGGTACTTCCGGGTAAATGGATCCAGCTGTGAAGGGATCTTCCTTTAACGTGGCGGCATCTCACTCGATGAGCATAGATCGTGAGTGGATGTTTGTGTCTCAAGTGCTTGTGTTTAGTCTGCACCTAACGACTCATAGTTATCTGAATCACTGCTAGAAGAACTAGCAGTGATCTTGTCCACACGACATACTTTTGACTTCTCCCTAGGCATCTACACAAATTAAAGGATTAAAGTACCGTAAAACATTTATATTTTAAAAAAAATCAGTAGTACCTCCTTTGTACGAGAGACTATCCAAAATGAACATGAAAATACAAAATAATTTAAATTGGATTGCCACAAACCAATTGATTTTATTTCAATCTATGTCAATCGAATAATTTCAATTACGTTCATTTAACTAAATTTTAAATTAACTATGCTATGGTCATTTGCGAAATGATCATAGGAGGTAAATATAAACAAATTAAAGGATCTGTAGTATCAATATTTCACAATAAAAACTATTCATTTATCCTAACTATTATCTTAGCTATTTTTAATTTTATTTATTTATGATGGCTATTATTTTTATTTATTTTATTTATTAATTTTAAATAGTTTTTATTTTTCATGAAATTAAAAATTATTTGTTAACACCAACAAATCAATTAGCTACCAATATTAATAACAGAAAATTAAAAAAAAATTAAAAACATCAAATAATCTATATACAATCATGGAAGAACATAAAAATTAAAAACAATTCCAACAACATTTATACAATCATTAAATAACAAAAAAGTTAAGAAAAAATAAAAAAACAAATCCAACAATCTATATACAATCATTAAATAACAAAAAATAAAAAATAAATTCAACATTCTATATACGATCATTAAATAGCATAAACATTAAAACAATTCCAACAATCTATAAGCAATCATTAAAGAACAGAAAACATAAAAAAAATTAAAATTTTCCAATAACATTTATACAATTAATAATAACAAAAAAAATAAAAAAAATTCCATCAACATTTATATAATTATTTATAATAGAAAAAATAAAACAAATAAAAAATTTTCATTAACATTTATACAATTATTAATAACAGAAAAATTAAAAATAATAATAAATTCCCAATAACATTTACACAATTAATAATAAGAGAAAAAAATGCAAAACAAAAGGAAGGAAAAAGAAGAATATTACATTATTGTTGATTTTTCCCAAGCTTTAGAAGAGAAAAACAAAATCAAACACATCATTAAAAAAACAAGAGAAAAGAAGACAAAGAAGAGACGAGAAGACATACATGGGCGTGGAGTAGAAGAGAATAAAAGAGAAAGGGTTGAGGAGACAAGGAGAGAGAGAAGAGAAAGAAAGATGAAAATTTGGGAGAAGGAGAGAAGAAGAGATGTTTATGTCTGTTCTGATTTTAGGGATTCTGGTCTTCTAATTTTGGATTTTTTTATCGAGTTTTACCTACAGTAAATTAAATATTAATATTTTAATTTTTTTCATTGGTGTTTTTGCCTATAAAGTATAATTGAAAATTTCAATTTAATAAAAAATTATCAGAAACTCGCAACGTATCACCGACATCTTTACCGATGGTAAAATAAATATTAATTTTTTTAATTTTTCTGTCAGTGTAGCCGTCTTTAAATTCTAATTGAAAATTTTTATTTAATCAAAAAAATTTAAAAAACACGACAAGTGTTATCGACGTCTTTAATATCAGAAAATTAAAAATTAATATTTAATTTGTCTGTCAGTGTTTTCATCTGTAAAGTTTAATTGAAAATTTCAATTTAATCCAAGATTTCCAGAAACCCGCCAACTATCACCAACTACTTTTTAGTCCATCGGTGATTCTGTCTACAAAGAAGAAGAATAGATAGTGCATGTGAGAGATGAACAATGATTTAGCTCTCGAGAAAATACCGATGTACATTAATCGTCGGTGATCCGATATGTACTAAACAATAATAAACAGTGCGAGTGAGAAGTTAACATTACCTTAGTGCTCGAGAAAATATCGATGTACATTAATTGTCGGTGATCTTGTATGTATTGAACAGTAATAAACAGTGCAAGTGAGAAGTGAACAATACCTTAGCTATCGGGAAAATACCGACGTACATTAACCGTTGGTGATCTTGTATGTACTGAAGAGTAGTAAACAATGCAAGTAAGAAGTGAACAGTACCTTAGCTGTCGGGAAGATATCGACAGGCATTAATTATTGGTGTCCCGTATGCATTGAACACAATGAATAGTGTCAGGAAGAAGAAAATAGTTCCAATACTCTCTATAATATACCGACAAACTTAATTCATCGATGAATCCGTTTGTATTTTATAGGTCCGTTGGTATTTTCATCGCTGCAAAAACATTTATGTTGCCAGATTGTATTTGTATTCGTTATGTATACATCCTGCAAATACTTAAAATCACAGCAGTACACACAGCGCAAGTTTTGTGTGTAATAATAAAATCAAATAAAATAAATGTTTCATTGTGTTTTAATAATAAATAAATGTCATTGTCATTACATTAAAGTTAATTTCATCCAGAAATATTACATTATAGTTTATGGCATTACACATTCATGTTGTGCAAATTAATCAGAATTGTCTTCTTCTTCAATTTCATCAACGTCATATCCATCGCAATCTTCTACGTTAATTTCGCCGCTATCATCATCTTTATCGATTTGTGTATGTCCACTGGTTCTCAAAACATCATTTAACTCTTTAATGTCAACATCAACAAAATTATTCTTGGTGACGCGAAAATTTGAATTTTCTTCCAAGTCATTAGATAGAACAACTCGATATAGATCAACTAACTCATCAAGTTGAAAAATATCATCTCCCACAGTTATTTCATCTTTGTCATCTTAAACAATCTAGACACGACCCTGGGTTTGGTTTTCACTACAAATAACCAATCAACTCTTGAATGATCATTTCTAAAGGAGTGTATGTGAAATAAACTTGTTGGCATTGTTTGGCAAAAACAAAGACATCATCAATGTTGTGGAGTCTAGCCTTTGTATTAATTTTGACCAAACCATGATGGGATCTACTTGGATTCCTTTATTAGTGGTATCATATCCATAGCATTTGAATAAAAAATAATTTATTTTGCTCACTATGATATTGTAATTTGATGACTTCTTCTAACTTCTCATAGTAGTCAACTTTAAATTCATTAGAATTCAATCCCTTAACACAGACCCCAGTGTTACATGTCTTTCTACCCTGACCATACTCTTTAGTATGAAACGCGTGTCAATTGATGAAATACTCGTTATAGCACTTCACTTTTCTTTTAGGACTCAAACTTAGTAAATTTAAAGTAACACTAGCATTCTCTCCCAATTGATAAACTCGGTACATGAATTACATCTCCATCACAGTTAACGAGAAATGTGTAATTAAATTAAGTACACCAAAAGATAAGAATAATTAAAAAGTCTTTACATGTGTTCTGAACCACGCGGAAAATTGTTCATCTTGTAATCAAAATATACCTTTTGATAATAAATCCTAGTAAGCTAGTTGAATGAGTGTTTGCATAAACACGTGGCGGTCATAACTCATCATTTCATACAATCTGCAATCCTCTAAATTCACCAACCTCGACATGTTCGAAGCATGTTCATTAGAAAAACACAGACGCTTAAGTCATTGGTAGATAAGTAACTGTGCATTCTTGTCTATGGTGAAGCTGGATTTGGGCTTTACAACCAGAAACCATCATAAGACTAGGGGTAAGCAAAAAAACTAAAAAACCGATTAAACCGAGAAAACAAAAAAAAATTAACCGAAAAAACCGAACTGTGAAAGAAAACCAATTAAACCGATTATAATATTTTAAAAACCAACCGGTTTGGTTCGGTATCAGTTCAATAAGCCTAAAACCGAAAAATCAAACCGAACCGAGCCAAACCGAACAAAACAGAGCCAAACCAGAAAAAACCGAGCCAAACCGAAACCCATTGGAAATTACAAAAAAAAAACCAAAAAAACAATATAGTTTTTGGTTTTTAATATAAAATAATCAAATCGAACTAAACCAAAACCGAACCGAACTGAAAATAAGCTGGTTGGGTTTCAATTTTTATCCTAAAATAACCGAACCAAAATCGGTCGGTTTGAACCGGTTTCGGTATTTTTTTAATTCGGTTTGGTTATTTTTTTAGATAAAAACCGAACAGAACCGAAAATGATCACCCCTACATAAAACAACTCTATATTTTTATGGTGACAAAACAAAGATATATCCATTCTAGCTTTGATGTTGTCCTTTGTCTTCCCTTTCACATCCATAACTGTGTTGAAAGTATTTTCAAACACGTTCTTTTCAATGTGCATGACATCAAGATTATGATGGAGGAGATTGGTCTTTCAATAAGAAAGCTCCCAGAAAATACTTCACTTTACCCAATTATAGGTCAAACTAAAACCATGAAACTTTTGCTTACCATATTGAAAACCAAATATAATGTCATCGTACTCTGACACCATGTCATACATTTATTTACCTGATGGTAGTGGCAGTGTAATATCCCTTTCAACTCTGCCACCAAAGAAGTCATTTCTATTATTTCTGTACTTGTGATCCGTTGGCAAGAACCGCCTTTGGCAATAGAAAAGACATTTTACCACCATTTATTAACGTGAAGACCTTGTTATTTTCCATACAGTATTGGCATGCTAGTTTTCTATGTGTGCTCTAACCAAAAACCATTTCATATGCAGGAAAATCATTGATAGTTCACATATAAGCTGCCTTCATCTGAAAATATGTTTTCTTAATACATCATAAGTCAAAGCCCTAGATGACCACAACTGCTTTAACTCATTAATCGACGGATAAAGACAAACATCTATACTCCAACCTAGACTATTAGGACCGAGTATGATAGTAGATAAAAACATAAACTTTAGCCTCATACACATCTCTGATGACAAGTTATAAACTATGAGTATCACCAGCCAACAAGAATAATGAGCAACAAATGACCTGAATGGATTGAATCTGTATGTACATAACCCAAGACGCATGTTTCTTGATTACACTGAAAATTGAGGATGCACCTTATTAAAATATTTTCAGGCTTCACCATCGGAAGGGTGCACCATCACTCCATCCACCGCATCATGTGAATGATGTCATATCATGTGCTCAGCAGTCTTTGGTGACATGAATAACCTTTATAGTCTAGATGTTATTGGAAAGTATCTAAGTTTTCTATGTGCGACAAGATTCTTTCCCCTACCAGTTCTGGGTTTATAACAAGTATGCCCACATGTTTTGCACTCAGCCAATTATGCATTTTTAAGGTAGTACAACATGCAGAAGTTTGGATACATGTCAATTTTTTAGTATCCTAAGTCAAGGGGTTTCATCATAGATTTGCATCATAAAGTTCTCTTTCAATCTATTCCCTTCAGGTAAAATGTTTTTCGTCCATTCAACAATTATGTCGTAATCGGCCTCACTTAGCCCATGATCTAACTTGATGATGAACATTTGTGCAATGACCGATAATTTACTGTGATTTATGCACCCATCCCATTATAGTTTGTCGGAGTCTTTCAAAAGATTAAAAAACTTTTCCACGTCTACATTAGATTCTCCATCTAATATTGGACATTGACCAACATAACTCTAATTCATTCTCATAGCATTCATAACCATATTCTTATAAGGATTACTATTGTTATCTACAACTTTATGCACGTTGCTAGAACTAGAAGCTGACCTAACCATCCTTTCTACCATGGTCTCATAAAGAGCATACAGTTCTCCGTGTGCAAACCAACATAGGTATCTTTCTATGAACCCTTTTTGTAGATGTATCGTTACAACATTTGGACCGAAAAACTTTTTATTTTTAACCTCTTACATGGACATCTAATACCGTATCCACTAATATTTCTTGGATTAGATAGTGCGTAATTAACAAAACTTTGAACCCCATTACAATAATTCATCCTACGCAATCCTTCAGGTGAATCTCGATACATCCATGAACGATCATCCATTACTTACATCAAACCTACATAGAATATTGATGACAACATGTATTAATTAATTACGTAAGCTAAATAAATAACAGAACATTGGTTTAACTCAAACTTTTTCAAACTATTTTAATAGTACAACTAATTCATTATCAATTATCTACATAAATTCAAATTTCTATACATTTACCAAAAATTTCAGCTCAACAATAAAATTAACAAAATATAAAACGGACCCATTAAATAAGTCATTATTTATTTCATCAAAAAACACTAAATAACAAATTCAAATTAAATTTCGTCAATTTACAAACAAATACAGTTTTACAAAATCTCGAACAAACCCTAACATGAACAAATCATACATTCATACAACAAATTTAAATGGGAAAAAGCTATAAAACAAGTAAACACCCAAACAAAATACATATATTACAAAAATATGCAATAAAAATTAACATTTTAAAATTGAGTTCAAATAAAAAAAATGGATAGTTTTGCTTACTTGAAGTGAGGAATCCTCGATAAAATTTGAATCAAAACAGAAATGTTGGCAAACTGAGTATTAGAATGACTGGATATATAGTAGGAAGTTGATTTGTGATAAAATTGGAGGGGGGAGGGGGTTGTGTTGTTTATTGCTGAGAAAAATAGAGGAAATGAAGAAATGGGAGAGGGAGAGAGAAAGGTCGTTTATCAGGTCATAAATTAAATATTACAGATGGATTTATCAATGAATTTAAATTTATCGGTAATTATGTTTGTAAAAATAACATGTCATCGTATTTTTTGGCTTTTTTTTTAATTCCTTCTTTTTCTACTTTAATTCTCTTGGTATATACCGAGAGAATATGTTTGTTGGTATTTACTGATGGATACTGCGAGGATATATTCAATTGGAGGCAATTTACTGATGAAAATATTTTATGAGTGTGTCTATTTGTATTTGTCAATTTTCTGGTAGTAGCAAAATAAGAAAGATACAATCCTATTCATAGTAGAAATTCTTAATAAAATAACTAATCAAAAGTTAAATATTAGACTAAGATTCACGTATGTATCTATACAATAAGAATTTAACTTTTATTAGAATTTAATAAATCTGTTTTATCTTTATCTGATACCATTATCTATGTATTATTAAAATTACTTACGTAGATAGGGTGTATTCTGTGTAACAATATAACTAAGGTAAGAGAGTATTATAAATGATGGTGAGTCCCACATTTTCAGTTTCTTGCAAATTTATTTATCTTCTCTTCCCCCCTAAAGTGTTTTATTGCTCTTTTTATTTATGTTATCTTTATTGCTTTCACTTTTTCTTTACTTAAAGTCTTTTTGCAAACTAATTCTCCCTTGAAAATCTTGTACTTTCTTTACACGGCTGTTCTTGTAGAATATTTTACTCTTATTGAGGTTTTAAGATCTAGAATCCCTATTTTGTTTGATTAGAGGTAGTTGTAATCACAACTGAGTTGTTGGAAATCCTCTCTTGCAAGGACCTGTTTGCAAATGAAAATGCTAGATTGATTCTCAGCATTCCTGTTTCTGCAGCTAATTTCTTTGACTGTCTTGTTCGGCATCACACTATGAACGGAATCTATTCAGCTAAGATAGTATATCAAATTGCCCTATCTACTCTTGCCTTTGCTCCAACTGCGAGCACCTCTCGTTCAGACCAATATGGAAGCAGACATGGTCTGTTCAGGCCCCTTGTCATCTGAGAACTTTCATTTTGCAGGCTCTTCAGACTCTTATGATAACTCTCTCTCTACTCGCTGATCTTTTCAACAGGCGGCCTATTGTGGACACGTGGCAAATGAAGAGAGGGGAAGTGGGATTATCTGTTAGCTTTGAGAATGGGATTACAACCCGAGCATAAAAGGTCTTAGGTTATTTTACATGAAAGCGATATATTTTTAGTGAAATAAAAATTTCTTCCGATAAAAATTGATTTTTATAGACTAAACAATTTTTAAAAAATATTTATTATATCCAATCCATCTTTTTTCTATCATTCTAAACACTTCCTTAATGGATCACTCCTCCGTCTTTAGGAACCATGAAGATCAATTTTGGTGGCGCTTACTCCTCTTGCAAATCTGGTGCAGTCGGCATTGAGGCTAGAGATCATTACGGTGCTGTTTGTGTAGCTAAGAGCAGGTACTTCCCCTTTGCTTTAGATGCCCAAACTGTGGAAGCTTTTGCTTTAAAGGATGCTGTCACCTTGGCCAGTAAATTTCAACAGCCGGTTCTCGTTGAAGGTGATGCTAAATTCCTCGTTGAAGCTGTGAGACTGGTTCAGAAACATTTCATGTGCACAATGGAAGATCCAGACTCCATATACTCCTCCTTGGATATCCACATCTGCAATAGAACCCACCATGAAAAGTTAAACATGAAATTACACCATGCATTTATAACACCAATGAACTTCGCAGAAGATTAACGCTACATCTCTGCTTTCATATGGAGATGAGGAGATTCATATGGACCTTAGTGATGGTGTCTAATAACTCAGATTGATTTGTCAGAAGGTACCTGCTGAAAGGTGCTTAAGGAACCCAAGATGGAGCCACCAATCCAAACACTGTACTTCCTCTCTGGTGGAGCAACCACTCGTACCCTCACACCAGGCGGCGCCAATGAGCTGACCTCTTTGGCCAACCTTTCAGCGAGGCCTGGTATCACAGTGGTACCCCCACTAAGCACCACATTCCCAAACATCTCTCTTCTGATGTCTACATCACACCTGCTGATTGACCTCACCACAATCTCATGCACACCACCTGAATCCATTCCTACTCTACTCGGATCAAACAGAACTTCCGGGCACTTGAACTGCGCAGCTCCAATGGTTATGACTTGTCCATCCGGCAATTCATATTGTTTGTCTAGTGCTGCACTTTTCCTTGATGTTTCAAGCTCTCTTTCAAAATCCATTGCCACGTAGGAAATTCGCTCTTTGATGTCTCTAGCAATTTCTTTCTCAGCTGTAGAGGTGAAAATGTAGCCGTCTTCAGCTAGGATTTTGGTGAGGGAGTCCGTAATGTCCTTTCCTGCCAAGTCAAGTCTATGGATGGCGTGTGGCAGCGCATAGCCCTCGTATATTGGAACTACATGTGTCACACCTTCTCCAGAGTCCATAACAATACCTGAAACACATTTTGCAAGACAGCAATGAATCCCTCTCCAAATGCATTTAAAATGTCATAGCATTTCATTGTATCTCTCTTGAGAGTTGAGAGCATTGCTTCCATCGTACCTGTAGTTCGGCCACTGGCATACAAGGATAAAACCGCCTGGATGGCTATATAGGTTGCAGGAATGTTAAAACCTTCAAACATGATCTCCACCATCTTTTCTCTGTTAATTTTGGGATTGAGTGGAGCCTCTGTTAAAAGAACAGGATGCTCCTCTGTGGAAACTCGGAGCTCCTGATCAAAGGTATGCTCCCAAACGCTTTCAATTCCTTCCCAGCATCTCACAATTCCATGATGTATGGGGTAGCTTAAACTAAGAACTCCACGCCTTGCTTCTGCTTCGTCTCCAAAATACATATCCTTTTGTCCCATGCTGACCATTGCATGCTTGTTTCGTGGTCGGCCTATTAAATTGGGGAATACCACACATGGAACATCATCACCGGCAAAACCAGCCTGAAACGGAAAACTTTGTTCAACAAACTTTATAATTTTGGAGGAAAAGAACACGGCATTTCTGATTCAATTACCTTCATTAAGCCTGATCCATTGTCGCAGACAATTGGCCTGCTGTCTAAGAAATCCATGCCTGTGCTATGAAAACTCGATCTAGATGATTGACAGAGAATATCTGTAGAAGGTAGAGAGTACACGGACATGTGTGATATTTAAGAAGAGGAAGCGGTGGAAGAGAACGGCGGTAAACTCTAACTTTAGGATGAATCTTAGAATCACCCACTTCCGGTTGCTTCCAGTGAATGTCAGCATATTTACAAGACTAGGTTGAAAGGCACCTTTTACGTACCCTTCGTCTCACATCGGAGGTGATTTTGCTTGATTTATGCTCACATCATGTTGTTTTTTGGGCCATGGATAGATTGTTGACACAGTACAGAATATGTCAGGAAAGGGCGTTCCAAGAATTAACTTGCTAAAATGTTTAATATTCAGTTGTAAGTATTAAGCCTTGACCGTATCACCGACCGAATCACCGTACACCTTCTCGCCACATGCATGACCAAACCTAACAGAAAATAAACAAGAACTCTCGATCTCCTGAAAAGTAAGAGAAATCGAAGTCTGAACTGGGTTTTATTTCTGCTTGATTTACTAATAATAGTTGCTTGAACAGCGAGCTTATAGCTTACTACTGTGTCTGTTGACTTCTTGGTTTCTCCAGCAGAGTTTCGTTAATTGCTGAGAGTACTGGAGATTTTGAAAGACTTTGCATTCCCAGGATAGTAAAGGGTTCTATAAACAGAGGTTCCACCATGATGAAGGGCTGAAACTTGTGAATAATGTGAGCTGATTTCTAAATTGTTGCTAAATTGTTGTGGCTCGAGTTTGGCTTGTATCTTCAAGAGCATACGGTGTTCAAGTGATAAATGCGGCAAGGAAAATGTGAGAAATTGGATCCGTAGAGTACTGAGACCAAATGGTGAGGAGAAGACACAGATTTGACTTTGGGAAAAAGCAGGAAGCAGAAGGGAGCTGCTTCTTCTTCCCCCCCGTAACTGTCTGACCTCAATCACATTCAAAACAGTCAGCTAATCTGATTGAACAAACTATCATCAGGATAAGTGAATTTCCAAGGTGCAATGTAAATATAAATGCATCTCATTATCAATCAACAAAAATCATTGCTGCGAGGTAGTTGCTTTTGAAAATGGAGATAATTTATTTCCTGTAAGATCATTTTGATCTTTAACTTCTTATTGTTGAAAGGATAAATAATCAATTCCTACAGGGCTGGAAATTCGCTACATGGTTGACCTCGGACAGCAACCTCAGATATTAAAAGGAGTAAATTGCAAAACCACTAAAGGTACTTCAACATGAAGACATCTTCTCCTAGTTTGAATCTCTCATCATAGGCGATAACATTATAAAGGGTAAGAAAGTGAAAATGTGTGACATTGATACATAGTTCACCTCTGAAAAACTCTCCTTACAAATCCTTGGAAAGAGTTCCCCATTCCAGCACCAACAGCTTCTGCCATATACATTGCCTGCAGTAAAGTAACCACATTACCTTACCCTCCCAAGAAAGGCCAAAATTCCCAAAATAAGTTGATATAGAACACCATAGAAAACTAAAAGAGACTACCTCCTGAATGGTTTTCTTGAGATCAAAAGCATCTTTCACTCGATCATCTAGGAATGCCCATGTATCGCGGAAATCTGTCAGGAAAATTAAGGTAACCAAATAAACTATTATATATATATCCATTTTGATATACATAGCTGGAGTATCTTCCTCGATCAAAAACTGTTCTGATGGAAGGGAGATGAAGTGAGGGCTTCTAAAATGGAAAAGAAATGAAAGAGAGCAGTGCTATTTCTTCTACCTTCGGCCAGGATTCTCACTAGCTTATTCTTAATTTGATCCAGGAAGAAAAAAATCTCATCTCATATGTAGAAATATTACAGGACTCAACTAAAAAGCTATGTCATTGCTCGTCACAGTTCTTTTGCAGAAAACATTCATAATGATCACAGTAGAATATACTTTACAAGCCCACTGGAAGAAGAAAGTCATTTTTATTTCAATTAATGCTAACAAAACAGGAAAAGGTGCACCTAAAGAACAAAACAAAAATGAAAATCTATTTGACAATGACATGTTAAGTGAGAGAAATAAACCTGGTGAGCTATCAGTCAGCATGTAAATCTCTGTTGTTGAGTATATTCCTCCAAGGACAGTGCGCTTCACATACCAATCTATATCAGAGCCCTCATCACCAACAGCATGCCAGATCTCATCAACCAGCATTGCACGCTGCTTAAAACTTGTCGGCGCATTTGATGGGTATGCCTGCAAGCCATAAAATAGAGGTATTTCTGAATTCAGCTCCAACAATGCAACTTAGCAGCACAACAAGAAGGGGAAATTTTTTCATACTTGGATGCTAAGGACTTGGGGCCATTTCGATATATACGGAGATTGCATTTCAAGACGAATCTTGAGGAGCTTAGAGATGCGCTCACTAGGTACCAAGTTTTGTAACTCCTCTCCAGAATCAATTCTATCAATAAGCTTTTGTAAGCACTCATCCATGAAAAACTGAACAGGGAAAAATAAATACAAGTCAGCATCGCAATCTAATGCCTACAGTTGAGGAGTGACCATTAATTTAATTTCGAAACATATAAATGCTATGCAACATATACCTAAAATTGAATAGGAAAAGAAGGAAAAAATTACTAATCATCAAGTTTAAGAAAAGGACCTCAACTAAAGCAGCCTCTTTTCTAGGAAATGATCCAACAATTGAAGGAGAAACGCCCACATCTCTTGCTCCAGCAATCATAGCTTCTTCACTCCATCCCAACCTTAACTGCATTGCCCATTTTTAAAAAATTTTGTTATACAAAAAACAAAATTAAAGTTACATTAATTAATTTTAAGGATCCGTACCACGTGGTGAAGGGAGGCTTCAAGAACTCGAGCTTGCTGTTCTTGGTACTCAATCCTCGGTTTCTGTCTCTCCTGCCGTTGTCGACCATCCTCAGCCGTTGATGATGTTGACCAGTTGGATGACGACGTTGATTCTGATTGATTAGGGAATTCTAGATTAGCACGTGGGGTTTGGTTTTGGTTGAAGATTGATTGAGGAAAACTATGATTGTTATTGACCGCTGTGCAATAGCGAGAGCCGATAATTGTAGTTCGGAGATTAAGATATCTGATACGGCTGTTGCTATTGTTACCAGCAGTTGCACCAGAAAGCAGGCGCCTTGCCAACGCCGCCGTCCTATACATTTTTGGTATGTGATCTGACTCAGATGGGGAGCGAGCGGTGGTTTTGAAGAAGAGGAAGGGAATTAAAAAAATATTTTTTCTCCATTCCACGTAGCTGCTTAATGTGATTCCACGTGTTAACTTAGCTGCCACTAAGAGAGTAAGGATAGTTGTTTTGCCACATGCCTAAGTTAAGCATTTGATTCGTCGCTAGCGCTCCGCGGGAATTAGACGTTAGAAAAAAAAAACTGAAAAATCAATTAAATAGAGAAAAGTATATGAAAAAAAAACTATAGAAAATCAAAAAATAAAATAAACAATTAGAAAAAAAAATTAGGTCCGGTTTGGTTTTTATTTAAAACTTTTGAAACCGATTATATAAAACCAAATTAGACCGGTTCAACTAAAAAATTAAAAATTATGTTAACCTAAGAGGAGGGTATAAATAAAAAAATTATTTTCCAAATACTCAAAACCAAAAATTCATTGTTACAATTGCACGTCCCCTCTCCACCCTTCTCTCTCGATCTTTTCCATGGCTCCACTAACGGCCCACCTCTAGGATTTGCATCTTTTTGTTGTTAAAACAGAAAGTTCATATTATTTCTAATGTATAAACGACAACATGTCTAGTGTTTGAATAAATTTTAAGTACAACAAACTTTTGTAATTACAGTTATATAAGTTATTTGGATAAGTTCATATACTTTTTTTATATATATTTTTATGATTATATTTATATATGATATTGAGTATTTACAATTATCTTATCTGTTTTATAAATTTATTTTGATTTTTCTTCTTATTCTATAAAAACCAACTGAATTTGGCTATAAAAAGCCCATAAAAGCTCCAAAAAACCCACTAAAAAACCAAGGGTTTTTAGGTTTTCTTCATTAAAAAATCAAATCGAAATTAATCGGTTTGAACTAATTTCTGGTTATATATATATATATATATATATTCTGGTTTGGTTAGTTTTTATTTATAAAAGAATGTTTTTATTTATAAAAAATCAACCTAATTTGAAAATGCTTACCCGTAGCGGGATTTATTCAAATAATGTAATAAATCAGAGTCAAATAGTGATTACTCAAAAACTTATTCTAAGTGAGATTGTTTGGGATTGTGGTTGAAATTAATTTTCAAAGTACTTTTTGTTTGTAAATGCACCAAAATAATTTTTTATATTTTTAAAATTTATTTTTGATGTCAATGCATCAAAACGATCTTAAACACATAAAAAAAATTATTTTGAAGTGAAAAATCAAAATTTGCTAAAATTCTGATGCAAACATAGCCTTAAACAGGGCTCACACCCTCATTTTAAAAGTTCTATTTCATGACTTGATACGTGAAAAAATTTTAATAATTAGATACCTCATCCCTATTTAGTTATTGTATTAGCTTTAGTGTTTGTGGTTTGACACGGGGTCAAATTATTTTTTTATGTAAAAAATGATATTCATATACCACAAATATGTTTTTTTTTAAAAAGAAAAACATGTGACTTGAGTCATAGATCCGACTGGGTCGAATAATCTAGTTTTATTTCAATTAGACAAAAAAAAATAGAAAATGACAATAAATGATCAAATTTAAAAGAAAAGTGATTAGGATAACCTAAGAAAAAATATATTTTTTTTCCAAAAAGAAACAAACAGTATGTCTCAATTCACAGCCCATTAAATATGGAAGAATGAAATGAAAAAAAAAACAACATAAGAAACTGGTTCTGGTTAATCCAAGTTAGCATGACCAAACCTATAACCCTAATTATCAGAGTTGAGCCAACTCGGGATATCTTGTCAAAATCGCGATCTAGATCATGGGATTGAAATAGCTCGATAAAAAATAAAGAGAATTTTAAAGCCCTTTTAAAAAAAACCATGTGAACTTTTCAAATCAGTTACTTGGATCGTTAAACTTGAAGCATCCTATTTGAAAAAACCACGAAATCCAATTTTCAATCAATCAAATATTAAAAGATAAAATTATACAAAATATCAATTATACAAAAGGATTAGAAAAAATAGCAATTAAAATAATGAATATCAAATTTAAAATAAAATAAATCTTATATTTGATTGAAGGGTGAGATTGAAAAGAAAAAATAATTTAGTAAAAGAATCCAAAAAATCAAAAGAATGAGGATAAAAAATGATATAAAAATGAAAATAAATTTTTGATTAAAGGGTGACATTGAAAAGAAAAATAAATTTTACAAAAGGACCAAGAAAAAAAATTAGAAATCAAAATAATGAGGATCAAATTGAAAAACATAATATCATCAATTTAGATTGAATGATGAAATTAAAAACCAATAAAACTTTTACAAAAAGGGCCAAAGAAAAAAATAGAAATAGAAAGAATAAGGACCAAATTGAAAAATATAATATTTTGTAAATTGAGATTGAATGATTAAATTGAAAACAAATAAAACTTCTACAAAAAACCAAGAAAAAAAATAAAAAATTAAATGAATAAATTCTGAAGTTGAAATATCAACAAGAGAAAAGTCAAAGTCGTAATTTTCAAGGGAGGAGGAAAAAAAAAGGTCCACCGATGAGAAACTGGACCTCCAAAACCAACATGCATCACTCCATATGAAAGAGGATATGACAACGCTTCTAACAACATGGCAAAAAGGTATTTTTGGATGCTAGGAGGCGCCACATGCACCGCCCAAAGTGCGCGAGCACCTCCCACATGCTTATCCTTTTGTTTTTGTTTTTGTTTTTTTAATATTTAGTCAAATATCAAATTGTTCATGATTTCACATGGTAATAACAAAAAAACATTGTCAAAAAACAAAAAAGTCCCTTAACTCTAATTTTGATTTTTTTGCTTTTAAATGTATTTTGATCATTTCATTGTGTTTTTTAATTGTTTATTATTTTTTATATTTGGTCAAATACCAAATTACTACTCAGCTGACATTATAATAATGAAACACCGTTGTAAAAATACAAAAATATCCTTTAATGTTAGTTTTAAGTTTTTTACTTTCAATGATAATTTATTTGATTCATTGTGCAATTAGAATGAGAAAAGATTTATTTGTTTCCGATTAATTTGATAATCACTAATAATCTCCGTCAAAAGATTTTAATATATTTGATGACAAGTGTTAAGTTTTCAAGATAGAGAGGTAAAAATATCATTATATTGTTCCATTGAATAATGTAAATAAGTCTATCTGTATTGTTTTTCAAAAGGAAATTAGTTCTTTTTAATAAATAAAAATTTATATAAATATTATTATAATTTTTTTTATTACGAAGAAGAGGTCTGAGCTTGTAAGTAATTGACATTGCATTTCTTTCATTGAAAGGGTATCAAGAATTGCTTCTTTTTAAAAAAATAAAATAAAAAAAGCTACATGAGTTTAGGCTGAACCCAAAAAAGATTATAGGATAGAATTAATTTCTAAAACTATAGTGAGATTTTTTAAATCGTGGGTAATGCATGTTCGGGGTGATGCCTAGAATGTTATAAAACCAAACTCACAACCTTAAACTTTATCAACTCGAGGAAAAGAAATTACAAAATTGAACCATGTTGGTGAACAGAAAGAAATTCTTGCAGATATTGCCATGCATTGTCAATCCTACACGAGACATGAAATTAAGAAGAAAAAACATGATATTAACATCGCAGGAAAACTGCCTAAAAAACCAACAGAAATGTACATGATAGAGAACATAATTTTTACTACAAATTTCGACCTCCTAGAAAGTCTGTCACCCGTCCTTGTGAAGAAGGAACTCAGTATACCTTTCTGAGATGGTGGCTGCCATGCCACAAGGCTTTGCCCAAATATGAGGTGTTCTCCGCAAGAGCTTTCATTTGGTGGAATGGCTAGCAAAGGTATATCGTATCCCCTTTTAAGAGAATCCAAGCACAAGTGATAAGAGCAAAGGCTATTACCATTTTCATTACCATCATGACTTTTAAAGCGTGCATGGTTGCTGTGTTCGAGCATAAAACGAAGCATCGACTCGGACGCCGGCAACCTCTCCTAGGACTTCTTCTTTGGCCTAAAGCAATGTCTCAGACTAGTATTTGTTCTATTCTCCTAATCGCTTCCCTCGTGTCTAACCGCTGCACTGGACTACTTTCGATGCAAGTTGCCCCAATTCGGAGTAGCTGCACCATTTGGTCAATTGAACTAGTGTTGTTCGCAATCTCAGGATCGATCAAGTCCTGCTCTCTCTGTTCAGAACTTGCTTGTAAGACCCATTGGACCACATCAGTCCCTCCCTTGCCATTGGTAAGATACTGAGAAGGGAACTTCCCTGTAATGATTTCAAGAATTATGATACCTAGACAATAGACATCAGACTTCGGAGAAATTTGCTGGTGTTGGATATATTCCGGGGACTTGTAAGCAAACATCGCTTGTGCAGCATGGTTGGGATTGGTTAGCGGGTCCAGGGCATAGTCAATGATTAGCGGCTCATAGTTTTCACTTAAAAGAACATTGCTGGACTTGAGATTTCCATGTGGAAGGTCATATGTTGCGTACTCTGAATGGAGAAAACCTAATGCACTTGAGATTCCCTTGATTATCTTCAGACGTGTGGGCCAATTGAGGTCGGCATGACATGTTCCACGGTCACCTGAAGAACAATGAACTTCAGATCAGACATCGATGTGGAGGAAAATGCAGGGAAAATATTAAGAACGCTGGTTTTGCTAATCCAATAAAAATAAAGTGTTAGTTCTACTCCACAAAATTTAGAACAGAGGCCACTTGACAAGATGAAAGGAATAAATTTGAAAGCCTTCAAAACTATCAGCAACACAAGCCTTCAGAGTGACAATCACATAGACAGATAAAAAAATAGGAAAAAATATAATGGAAAAAACTTCCTGAGGATCTCATACCATGCAAGACATACAACAAGCTGCCCTTGGGCACATACTCTGATACCAACAGCTTCTCCTCCTTCCTGTAATGGTATGCCAATGGTGCCAAAATATTTTTGTGCTTTATCCTTCCAAACCGTCTCATCTCAACATCAAACCCATCTCTCCCTAACTTATTCATCTCCCTCATCCTCTTCACCACCACTGACAATCCATTTGTCATGACAGCCTTGTATGCAGACCCCAACCCTCCATTTCCCAACACTTCTGCTGCTGCCTTCATCAAATCAGGCAATCCAAATGCACCCTTTTCATCGTTAATCATGATCAGATCACCCATACCATTCTTGCTTCCGTGAGAGGAACCCTTCCGGGAAGAGTCAAGGCCTCTCCGAGTACTCCCTTCAGCTGGCTTCTTAATTGAGCGTACGCGCACAGGAATCATCTCATTGGGTGTTTCTTTCTCCAAAATACTGAAATCATCGTCTGTATCCTTCTTCCTCCCAGTAAAGGCAGCGATAATTAAAATACCCATCACTACTAGAACTCCGATTCCAATTGCCAATTTGGTATGACTGTCTGAATTAGCGCTTTCTTTTTTTTCTTCAACAGCAGGTTGAGGCAAAGATTCTGCAACCATTGAGGAGCAATCCCTGTCAAGTTGTTTCCCACAGAGTCTGTCATTTCCTAGAAATGATTCGTTACTGAATTTGGAAAAGCTGTCGGGGATCTCTCCTTCAAGTTTGTTGTGTGAAAGGTCCAGGGAAGTTACCGACGTGGGTTTTTTCAACGGTGGGATATGTCCAGAGAATTGGTTGCCTTCGAGATGCAGTTCCAATAGATGCGGTAAACTCATTAATGAAACAGGTATATTCCCTGTGAAATCATTATTAGACAGCCAAACTTTCTTTAAAGATGCCATGGAGGAAAAGAAATCATTTGGTATTTGGCCTGAAAACTTGTTGTGAGACAACAAGAGTAATTTCAGTGCACCCAATTTATTGAACGCTGGGATTTGACCGGAGAAAGAGTTGTTCTTTAAACTGAGGGTTCGAAGAGCACGGAGTTGTTGCAATGCCTCAATATCAATTGTTCCTGACAGACCAAAGTCTGAGAGATGGAGACCTGTGATGAGACCACCAAAACAAATGATACCAGCCCATCTCTTAACACAAGGAGAGGAACGTGAATCCCAATCATCCAATGCCTCAGCGTTGGTGAAAGAGCTCTTGACCTTGAGGAGAGCCTCGTTTTCTGTCAAGGAAAATGCAAGTTTGGAGAGGGAGAGGGAGAAGGTGAGAAGGGAAAGCACGAAGACGGTACGAATACGAACAGCAGCCATTGCCAAGCCGGAAATGTCAGAAAATCCCGGATAGAAACCTGCCACTGTTCGGAAGGATTTCGTGGGTCTCTAGATCTCTTTGGTCGCTTATTGTTTTCCTTTTGTTTAGCTTGGGTTTGAGAGGGCGTGTCATGTTGACTTTTCTGTGTGGCTTTGAGGGAATTGTTGATTAGGCTAGCAAGTATTGTTATTTAGATTCTAAGAATAGAATTCCAAATTAAAGAGGTACAGCCGTCTTATAGAGGAGAAATGATTCATGGTATTGAGAGAGATCTGCAACAATCGTTGACCCTGTCAATTACTTGATGAGCTGCCAAATTTATCAAGATCTTGTGCCATTGATTTAGCATCACTGGTTTTGTATCTGCGCTCATTTGATGGTTGTCAAGAGCAGATTGTCTAACCAGTAATCGTGCTTAAAGTTTTCTGTTTAGATCCTTTTTTTAGTGGAACTATCTGCTTTCCATCAATGCAATCCTACGAGTGCAGGGATTGCCCAAGCACATTACTTGTCATGTCATTTAATCAGCTTGAATACTTGCAAAATGAAAGATTGAAACAGGATACAAGCTCAAGAAATAACTAAACTCTTTGCATTCACAACTCTCATTACCAATCCTGGCTTTCTGTTCAACTGCATCGGAAAGTTTCTTTGCTCAACTAGCCCTTCCAAGCCTTGCATTTAGTGAGATGTGAAAGCCTGCAGCCATGAATAATAATTAAATCTTCTTCTTCAATGATGATAACCAATGGTTAATGAATATGATCAGGTATAGAGTATTACAGAAAATATGTTGCAGTGACCAGGATCTGCAATGTGAGCCATCAAATTATCAATAGGGCCTTCTCCAGTGTAAATGGCCTGGAACCAAAAACCAACAAATGCTAGCATAGCAAGACGCCCGTTCTTTATCTCTTTAGTCCTTATTGCCATTACAGGTTCCGGTGACCCTCTACCCCAATTCCAGGGGTCAAACCATAAGCCACCGGGGTAGCCAACATCTGGCTTCGGTTTCGTTTTGTGTGGTAATTTAGGATCTATGTCAACACACCCTGGCTTAATCATATCAGCCCATCTTCTTCCCTCAATCCAACCCATCAGGATTAACTGCACTACAAACAAGGTTGTAGGATCTGCAAAGTATTCTCGAGTGCCAGCATCAAACCAATTGAAATTATCAATAAAGCCTAGTCTTTCTAGCCATTCTGGAATGAGAATTCCTGCTGCGGCTAGCATTGCCCACCTGCCATGTATTAGCTCAGCTTGTGCGAACCATTTAAGCGACTCTGGATCAGACCCTGAAATACATGATGCATGATGATGGATATCAACAGCTAATATAATTACTTTATGGAGTGTGGAACAAGATCAAAAAGCCTTATAAAACTTTGGAAAAAAAACAACTTGAACGTTCAGTCAACAGTTCTGGAAGATGCTTCAGTGAGATGTTCGGTTCCGCTTACCTAATCCAAGCGGGTCGAAGCCGAAATCTCCAGGAAGGCTTCATTTAACACAAAGAAAGAATTAAAGTTTCAAAAATCATATTTCACTAATTATGAATACAGTTATCCAACACAAAAGAAAAGAAAGGGAAAAATCATCAACCAAACCGATATTTAGCAAAGACAGAGCAGTGTAGCGAGAAATGTGCCTGTACAAGATAGCATAAAATAAAGTAACCTTACCTTCCGTCAAGCCATTCAGGTGGTGAGCTACCAGGGAACCACAATGGCCTATCCGGAGGGAGCGGTTCACATACACTGGAAACCCCTTTTGTTGCATTTACTCTGACTTTCACTGCCTGGCATTTTTCAATTTTCCCCAGCAAGGATTTTTGAGGTTTATCCCTGTTTACTCAAACAGAAAGCGCTGTAAATCAGTGAGCAATTTGAATCAAGTTTAGATATGAATTGATTAATGTCAGATATAATTAAGCATCCAATATTAAACAGCATGAAAGAAAATGGAGAAGAAATGATCGGTGATCACCTTGTCCTGGTTGGAAGGCTTGACAATGAAGAAGAGGCAAAGTTCAGAGCCATGGATGACCGACCAGACCAATCCAGAGCTGTAGTGCAGCTGGGAGCTGACTGTCTCTTGATTTAAGCAGGCTACCTCAGCTTATCCATCCTGTAAAGATACATGGATGAGTGCACTCCTTTGCATGCAAGTAAAGAACCAACTGTAACTTGACACGTGTGCAGGATAAATGACTCAAACTCTGCGCTTTCTAGGCCCTTTAGCCTGTCCTCCAGTCCAAGACTTTTGTGTACTGACGCCTGACCCCGTTTGTTTGGGCTTGGGCCCGTATGAGACTGAAGGCAAATTACTAATTACTATTATTATTATTATTATTATTAACTATGTACTAAATAAAGATATAGGCTTTTCACTATGCATCCACAGTTCACCCCACACATTTCTTGTTCATTCCACTATTTAGGATATTTTTCTATTATAAGTCCCTAAAATTCTTATAGTTGTCCACTTCGGTCACTAAAACTTTTATCCTTTTAATTATGTCATTTTCAGTTCTGTTTTATATATTTTTATGCACTTAAATCCTTTTCAAAAAAAATTTATCCCGTTTACCTTATATATCTTAAAATATTACGCTATTAGATTAGAGATCAATTCTATGAATTTGAATTTGACATTATTTAAAAAAAAATAGAAAGATGGAGGACAAGAACTAACATACAGAGCCCTTTGGCTTAGTGGGGCCAAAATTACATTTCATCCCTAAAAATTTATGTTTTTTCATAATCAGTTATTGTCCTTAGTTTATCGTGTTTAGGTCCTCATTTTTATTTTTTTCGTGTTAATCCTTAAATATTGAGAGATGAAAGAGAAAATGGTATGTTGGTCATAATCGAACAATAAAAAAATTGAACTTAGTATTATTGAGTTCCTCTGCACATGAGAAGTTTCATTAATATATTTTTTTTTTATTAATTAGAACTTGCTTTTCAGATTCTGATAGATTTTTTTTATTTAAAAACAATACTTATAATGAAAAAAGAAACATGTTTTTGTTAAAAAAAAATGCATCAATAGGAAGGAAGATAAACTTCCCGTTTTAGTCTTAAATTAGCATTTTCAATTGGTTTTATTAAGAGTAGACATTGTCTTTTCATTTCTCGATTAAAAAACTTCATCATACCGAAACACACATTTATTACATTAACATATTTTCATTTTTATAATACATTTTTTTCCGGTCATTGAACTTTATTTTTGTGCAATCTCATCCTCCGAAGTCATATTAGATGGTTTTACATGTTGAGATTTTTTTCACCTCTCTCGTAAGCAAAATGTGGAGGAATTCCCAATGTCAAATTAAAGGCAAACGTTACAGAATAGAATTTCAAGCTATATTTTAAAAAATTAAACGAACAAGGACAACAATAAAAGTTGAGCCCAATGTTCAAAAGGCATGAAAAACTTAAG
>Ga0307516_10000993_pt1 | contig 39185 bp, 29 predicted proteins | sample 19_EM_MG_FD_203310 | JGI IMG/M metagenome (GOLD analysis project Ga0307516, IMG submission 203310) | Populus trichocarpa ectomycorrhiza microbial communities from riparian zone in the Pacific Northwest, United States - 19_EM | ecosystem: Host-associated > Plants > Roots > Unclassified | place... | reverse complement strand
TGTCCTTGCCCACCACCGGCGACGCGGGCACCGCCCTGAACAGCGGCTACCCCACCGAGCCCACTTCCTACTGGGGCAACATGATGCCCGCCCTGTCTTACGCCGTCGACCACGGCGCAACGGGCGCTCTCGAGGCCTGGAACCGCCTCAACTCCGCTTCCAACTTCCCCACCCAAGCCGCCGGATATAACGACAACCCCGTCTGGGGCGTTAAGCCGCGCACCCGGTAAGTGCACACAACGCGAAATGAGCCTGTCGATGCGAGACATCGACAGGCTGCGGGAAGTCAGGCAGCCTAGACTGTCATTTGACGGGCGGCAGGGAGAACACGAAGACCGAGTTGCCAGCAACATAAGCCACCTGCTGCACCCCGTCTGAGGTGTACGTCACGGGCGCCGAGTTCACGAGTCCGCCATGACGGAAGCGCCACAAGACCTTGCCGGTGTCTGAATCGAGCGCAACGAGTCGATCTTCGAAGCCCCCAAACAGCACGCCGCCGTCGGTGGACAACAGCCCGGCTATCCGCGAGAACTGGTGGAAATCCCCTTCGTCGAGCCGCGATTGCCAACGCACCGTGCCGGTGTCGGGATCGATCGCCTTGATCGCCATCACGGCGGGCTGGTTGGACGCGAGACGCGTCGTTCCACCCAGAACCATCTCCCCCTTCTTGTAGGCACCGTCACCCTTGAAATAGAGCGTGGCCGCGTCCACGGTCGGAACAAACTGGAGCCCGCGCTTGGTATCGAACGAAGGCGCCCACCAGTTCGTTCCGCCGTGCATCCAGGGCCAGACGAGCGTGCCCTCCTTCGAGGGCGCGGCTTCCGGTCGCCGGGTCGGCCGGCCCTTGGCATCGAATCCGGAAGCCCAGGTCTGCTTCACGAACGGCTTGGCGTACAGAAACTCCCCGTTGCGCCGATCGATCGCATAGTAGAAGGCATTGCGATTCGCCTGCAACACGACCGGCACCCTCTTGCCCTTCCAGTTGATTTCGGCGAGCACGGGCTGTTGTGCGGCGTCCCAGTCATGACTGTCGGCGGGTGTGAATTGATAGTGCCAGAGAAGCTTGCCCGTCTTCCTGTCAAGGGCGACGAGGCTGTTCGAGTACAGGTTGTCCCCAGCACGCGCATCGGTGTTCAGGGGCGGCCAAGGGTTGCCGGTGGTCCAGTAGACGACATCCAGCGCCTTGTCGTAGGCGCCGGTCGTCCAGGTGCTCACGCCACCGGTCTTCCACGAGGAACCGGCCCAGGTTTCGACCCCGGGCGAGCCGCTGCCGGGAATGCACTCGAAGCGCCAGTTCTGCTTGCCATCTTCGGCCGAATACGCGGCAATGAAACCGCGTATCCCGTACTCGGCTCCCGCCACGCCGACGATCACACGATCGCCCAGTGCCAATGGCGCGCCAGTCATCGAATAACCCTCCTGCGCCTCGGCAACCTTGGTCTCCCATAACTTGCGGCCTGTGGCGGCGTCGAGCGCGATCAAGTAGGAGTCCAGTGTCGCCACGAACACCTTCGATCCGAGAACGGCAACGCCACGGTTGAACGCACCACAGCACAGCGATAGCTTGTCGGCTTGGATCGGGCGGTTGAAGCGCCACACGACGCGCCCGCTCCTCGTGTCGAGCGCCACGACTCCATCGGGTGCCTCGGACAAGAACATCAACCCCCCCACGACGATCGGTGTCGCTGCGAGTGGCTTCTTCGAAGGCATCAACTGCGCGACCCAAGACACCCGAATGTTCTGGACATTGTCGCGATTCATCTGGGCCAGCGCACTGTGGCGTTGCCCGGCGTAGTTGCCGGCGTAGGTCAACCACTCGTCGGGCCGCTGGTCGGCCGACTCGAGTGCGGCTGCGGTCACGTTGATCGCGGCGGTGGCCGAGGGGCGCGAGTTGGACGGGTCGTCCGCGGCAATGCGACGTTCGGCCCGCAGGAACGCATGCACTTGCCAAATCTCGCTGTCCGACAGTTGCTGGGCGCGCATGGCGGTGCCGGAGCGTCCCCACTTGACGGTGGACAAGAAGCCCCAATCAGTCAACGTGCCCACCGACTGCAGCAGATTGGGTGCATTCCCGCCTTTCGCATCGGTGCCATGGCAGTGCGAGCATTGGCTCTGAAACAAGGCCCGCCCGGAAGCGAGTTGAGCCGGCTCGGTGACACGGTTCTTGACCGACGCGGCCACATTCTTGCTGGTCGACAGCTCTTCCAGATAGACACCACTGCCAGGCTTCAGCCAGCTCAGAAACTGCACGACCGGGATTTCGGCGAAATCCCCGGTCGCTCTCTCGAACAGCACCTGAGTTCGCCAAGCAAAAGCGTGCGACGAGAAAAATGCAATCGTGGCAACAGCGCCGAGCGCCGCCACGACCATCGTCGCAACGAGCGCGAACGCCTTCGAACCTCTAATCAAAATGAACTCCTGATCCGTTATGGAGACTGGGCAAGAACCGACTCCGGTCGAGACCAAGCCGCAATGGCGGGCCCCGACCGAAACCGCCACCTGCGGGAGACGTTGACAGATCACCGCACGCACGGCCCTGTCGTTTCGCGCCTTGACTTCCTCAAACCGTTGCACCGGCAACGGATCGCGCGATGGCGCCGTCGCTTCGGCGCTGATTCGAATCCCGGCTTTCTATCAAACTCGAACCGACATCAGGAGACGCACACGCGACGCCATGTGGAAAAACGCCGCATTCGGGAGTTTCGCGCATTTGCCGGCGCTGGCGGCTCCCCCGTTCAGGGGACGATCAGGGTGCGGGGCCCACGAATCGGCAACCGAGCGGGGTGGACCAACTCCGAATCGTGATCTCGCACCGATGAAGATCGCGAACCGAGTCGCGGCTCTAGCTGCGCAGACGCGTCGATGGCGCGACACCATCCTGATAAGCTGCGCGCCTTTGTCTGCGCCACTGGGAGGCTCACTGCATGATGCGCGATATCGCCAAGGGCGCTGCGTGGATGGTCCTGTTCCGTCTTGTCGATCGTTCGATCGGCCTGGTCAGCACGTCGATTCTCGCGCGCCTCTTGCTCCCGGCCGACTTCGGACTGGTCGCGATGGCGATGTCGATCATCGCGCTGATCGAGTTGGCCACGGCATTCAGCTTCGAACTCGCGCTGATCCAGAAGGCCGAGCCGGTTCGTGAGGATTTCGATAGCGCGTGGACACTGAACATCCTCATTGCAGCCGGCGGCGCAGCGCTCACCGCGGCGTTGGCCTATCCGGCAGCAACGTTTTACGGTGACCCGCGCCTGTCGGCAGTGATGTTCGCGATCGGCACCGCGTGGCTCGTTTCGGGCTTCGAGAACGTCGGCACGGTCAACTTCCGGCGCCACATGGACTTTGCGTCCGAGTTCCGCTTGATGGCGACCAAACGCATGATCACGTTCGTCGTGACGATGGCGGCGGCTCTTCTCTTCCGCTCCTACTGGGCCTTGGTGATCGGCATGGCGACCGGGCGTGTCGCCGGCGTGGCCCTGAGCTACTTGATGCAACCGTTTCGACCGCGCCTGTCACTCGCCAGCGCGCGCGAGCTGTTCTCGTTTTCCGGGTGGCTGCTAATCAACAACATGGCGGTCGTTGTCGCGAGCCGGGTGCCGCACTTCTCGGTCGGGCGCTTCTTCGGCGCCCAGAGCCTCGGTGCATATACGGTGGGTTCGGAGATCTCGCAGATCGCCCACACCGAGTTGATCGCCCCCATCAACCGGGCCCTGTTTCCCGGCTATTCGAGGCTCGTCAACGATCCACCAGCATTCCGCCGGACCTGCATCGAAGCAACCGCGGTAATCCTGCTCATCGTACTGCCTGTCAGTGTTGGCGTCGCGGTAGTGGCAGAGCAGATCGTGCGTGTCTTGCTCGGTCCGCAGTGGGGGGACGCCGCGCCGATCATCCAGATCCTGGCTTTCGCCGGCGCGGCGACGGCGGTGTCATCGAACAATGTGCAGGTCTATCTCGCACTGGGTCGGCCGCACCTGTTCACGCTCGTGCTGGTGACGCGTTTGGTGCTGCTCGCCGCCGCGATGCTGATCCTTTCGACGAGTTATGGCATCGCCGGCCTCGCCTTCGCCGAGCTGATCGCTTCGGTCGGAAGTCTCGCAGTCGGGCTCCCGCTCTTGTTCAAGGGTTTGCAGTTGCGAGCGCGGGAGTACCTGGAGAGCCTGTGGCGGCCGCTGGTGGCAAGCTGCCTGATGGGCCTCGTGATCTTCTTCATGAACCGCTCCGTCGGCCCTGTCGGCAGCTTCGGCGGCGCGCTCTTCGAACTGATGTACAGCGTGCCGGTGGGGCTGGTGAGCTATGTGTTTCTGCTGTGGCTGCTGTGGCGCGTCTCGGGTCGTCCGAAAGGCGTCGAAACGCTGCTCGGCGCTCGAGCGCTCGAGATGCTGCAGAAGCTGCGTCGCAGGCCCCCTGTTTCAGGTGTGTAGACTGCACTCCGGCGATGGCGCGCTCGCCGATAATTGTTCGTCGCCGAATCGCCAGACACCTTGCGCGACCTGCCCAACTCACACGGAGTCAGTTCCAGCATGTTGTTTGAAGAAGGAAACGTCTCGGGTGCCTTCGTCGTCCGGCCCGAACGACGTGTTGATGAGCGTGGATTCTTCGCGCGGATTCATTGCGAGAATGAGTTGGCCGACCACAAGCTCGAAGGTGGCATCTGCCAGATCAACACAGGCTTCAGCCCGCGCGCCGGAACCTTGCGCGGCATGCACTACCAGAGCGGTGCGCATGCCGAGGTCAAGATCATGCGTTGTGTGCGGGGCTCGGCGTTCGATGTCGTGGTCGACCTGCGGCCCGAGTCGCCGACGTTCAAGAAGTGGTTCGGCGTGGAGCTGAGCGCCGAGAGCGGGCTGATGCTGTACGCACCCGCAGGCACGGCGCATGGTTACCTGACCTTGTCTGACGACACCGAGTTGCTCTACATGACCAACAAGATGTATGCGCCCGACGCGGCACGCGGCGTTCGTTTCGACGACCCGGCGTTCGGTGTCGCCTGGCCCGCCGCGGTTCGTGTGATCTCCAAACCAGACCAAAGCTGGCCGTCGTTCACCGCCTGACCGCTCGCCGAGCATCGGGCTGTTCTTTCCGTAGACCGAGAGGATTCCATCATGATCATCATCGACACAGCACTTGCCAAGCGCGCCGCGGCCGGCAACCCGGTCCGGGTTGCCATGGTCGGCGCCGGCTACATGGCGCGTGGCATCGCATTGCAGATTCTCACGGCCATGCCGGGGATTCGTCTGGTCGCGGTGTCCAACCGCACCTTGTCACAGGCCGACCGCGCCTACCGCGAAGCCGGCGCCGAGGTGTCCGGCACGGTGAGCAGCGTGGCCGAACTCAACCAGGCGATCCGCGACAACCGCTACGTCATCACCGACGACCCGATGCTGCTGTGTCAGGCTGACGAGGTCGAAGCCGTGATCGAGACAACGGGCGACGTCGAGTTCGGCACGCGGGTTGCGTTCGAGGCGATCCGCAACGGCAAGCACATCATCCTGATGAATGCCGAAGTCGACGCGTCGGTCGGGCCGATACTGAAGGTCTACGCTGACCGTGCTGGCGTGGTCTACACCTACACGGACGGTGATGAGCCCGGCGTCGCGATGAACCTGTACCGCTTCGTCGACAGCATGGGGTACAAGCCAGTGATGATGGGCCAGCTCAAAGGTTTCCTGAACCGTTACCGCAACCCCGACACGCAGAAGGAATTCGCCGAGAAGCATCAACAGAAGGCAGCCATGGTGGCGTCGTTCGCCGACGGTTCCAAGCTCGCGCTCGAAGCGACGATCATGGGCAACGGCACCGGCTTCACACCGGGCATTCGCGGCATGTACGGGCACGCCTGCGGCCATGTGAAGGATCTGCTGACCAAATTCAAGCCCGAGGACTTCAAGGACGGCGGATTCGTCGACTACGTACTCGGCGCCGAACCACACACAGGGGCGTTCGTGATGGCTTACGACGACCACCCGATCAAGGCGAAGTACATGAGCTACTTCAAGTTCGGCGACGGCCCGCTGTACATGTTCTACACGCCCTACCACCTGGCGCACATGCAGTTGCCGCACACCGTGGCGCGCGCGGTGCTGTTCCAGGACCCGACGCTGACGCCGATGGGTGCTCCGGTGTGCGACACCGTGTCGATGGCCAAGCGTGACCTCAAAGCCGGCGAGCGGCTCGATGGCATGGGTGGTTTCACCTGCTACGGTCTGGCCGACAGCTACGTGAACTGCCGCCGCAACGACGATCTGCCGATCGCGCTGTCACTCGACTGCGTGTTGAAGCGCGACATCGCCAAAGACCAGCCGATCAGCTATCGCGACGTCGAACTGCCGGTCGGCCGCATGTGCGACCAGCTGCGTGCCGAACAGACAGCGCACTTTGCGCCGTCGCTGCGCGCCGCGGCCTGATCGATCGGGCGGCGCCGCCGGCCCCAAGCGGCCGCCCAGGCCAGGCGGCCATTGCAGTTCAGCGCCCCACTTATGTCGGCGGCGCGATCCGGGTCAGCCAGGCTTCGCGCCAATACAGGAAATCGTGCTGCTCGCCGAAGCCCTGGAATTCTCCCGAGTAGTGCACGTCCTCGAGCACGATGCACGGCGTCTTCATTGGAATGATCTTGCCGCTGCCGACGTCGATGATTTTCTCGACACGCCCGCGCACCTGGTAGGCCTGGCCGCAGTGCTTGAGCATGTCGGCATCGAACCAGAGACCGCGGTTCTTCGAATTCTTGTCCATCGCACGAGCAATGTCGGCCGGCGTCTTCACGCGAACCCAGTCGCCTGCCGCCAGTGATTCACCGCGAATCGTCTTGTCGTCGCTCGGCAGCGGCTTCGACGGGTAGGTGGCACCGCCGCGGCGACCCTGCAGCGCATTGAAGGCCCGCGTTGCCACAGCGACGATGAAAGCCGCCGCCGTCACGTTGCCGGCGACGAGCGGCCCGAACAGGCCGCGCCCATCGGCCGCAGCGACCTCCTGCGACGCCTGGGTCAGCTGTGTGTACTGGCAACTGAGGGCCTCTCCCGGCGAGGCCGGGGCCAGCGCACGCACCGTGCGCACCGCTGGGGCGGTCGTGGCGGGCAAGTCACCCGGTGCTTCCAGCCAGGCCGCCTTCCAGATCAGATAACAGGCCGCTTCACAGCTGGCATGTGCGCCCCCGTCGCAACGCTGGCCGAGCAACAGGACGCAGTTGTCGAGCCGCCGCATCAGCCGTGAACGACCATAGTCGTAGATCTTGTCGACGACACGGTAGACGCGCAGCGGCTGGCCGCACAGCGCAACCATCTCGTCCATGAAAGGCAAGCCTTCCAGACAGCCATCGGCGTCGAGCGTCGCGCGGATCGCGTCGAACGATTTGACGCGCACGCTGTCGCCGACCATCAAGCGGTGCCCGAAACCATGCCGAGCGAGCCAGCGCCGCAATCCGCTCCACTCCGGAACCTGGCCGTCACGCACAGCAGCTTCAGAGCGGCCGGCGTTTCGTGTCAGGAACAGGTCTGGTTGCCCGGTCTCGATCCGCTTCTGCCGTTCCTCAACCAGATGGCCCGCCCAAGCCAGCGCCGACAGCAACAGCGCGCCGAAGCCGAATACGATGCCCAGACCCAGGGCGAGCACCCCGCTGAAGATCGACACCGCGAGGACGGCCAGCAGCGCCGGCAGGCAAGCTGCAGCGGTCAACGCCAGCGTGGACTTGTGCATGCTGGAGACGGCAGAGTGCGTATTCATGTGATCGGTGTGGTGACGCGGTCGCGGCGACGCGGGCGATTGAAGACAGGCAACCGGGAGCGGTGGCGGCGAACCGCAACGGATCACGCCTCGGAAGAACGGTGCAACACCCGACCAAGCAGTTCCCGTGAGAGCGCGTGGCGCTCGTAGCGAGCCCAGCGGCCGATGTCGGCGGAGAGCGCGAGCTTGTCGGCCAGGCTGATCGGGCTGCGCCAGATCATGTCGAACTGGAAACCGAATCGGCGCCAAGAATCCATGCCCGCATCGGCCTTGCTTCCCGGGTCGTAGTACTTGCGCTGGTGCTCGGCGCTGCCCCGGTCCCAGCTGGACGACTCGGGGTGGAAGCGGCGATAGAACCGGATCTCAGGCAAGAGCCAGAACTTGCCGAGCAGCGCCATCTCGCCGAGGAAATCAAAATCCGATGCCTTGTGCGCGCCGATCAGGTGAGTCTTGCTCATCGCGCTGCGGCGTATCAGCCCGAGGTGCGCGTTGCACAGGGCGATGCGGGCATACAGTTGGCGGAAGCGGACGCGAGGCGACTCGTCGATCAAATGCAGGTTGTCGTCGTAGTCCGACAAGGTGTCGCTATTGAGATCGATCTTGCGCGTCTTCGGGTAACACAGCACGACGTCGGGCTTCTGGTCGAGAACGGCCACGGCTTCTTTCAGGAAGTCGGAATGCCAGTAGTCGTCCGCCGTGGACCACTTGTGGTACTCACCGCTGCACAGCGAAAAAACGTAGCGGAAGTTGCCAGGACCGCCGATGTTCTCGGTGCGGCGCACGTAACGCACCCGCTTGTCGAGCGCAGCGTAACGGCGGCAAACGCCCTCGGTATCGTCGGTTGATGCGTTGTCGGAAATGACGAGTTCAAAGTCGCCATAACTCTGCCCGAGCAAAGACTCCAGAGACTGCGCGATGTACTTCTCGCAGTTGTAGGTCGGCACAGCGATGCTGACGCGGGGCATGGTGCTTCCTTGCGATCAAATGTGCTTCAGCGGCCCACGCGCTGCAAGGTCTTCTGGGCGGCATTCTCGCCGCTGGCGAAGGCCTCGTCGGACCAGAGATAGCCCCAGTCACCGTACCTACCGCAATACGCGATACCGATGTCGTCGAGGTAGGCATGAACCTTTGCCACCGCGGCGGCGCGGTCCAGGTCGAAGATGATGTTGGCGTACGGGATCAGCATCGCCTCCTGGAAGACGATCTTGTCGTCTTCGCGCAGCACACCGCACTTGCGCAGCCCCGCGATCGTCGGCTCGATGCAGGCGTCGGCAGAGCCGGTCAGCGGACGGTACTTGCTCGAAAAATAGACTTCGGCCTGGATGCTGCCGCAGCCGGCCGGCACCACGTGCGGCGAAAACGTGCGCGGAAAACTGACCCGGCTGAACGGAAACTCGTCGTCGTAGAAGTACGTCCAGCTCGCCTTCGAGAGGTCTTCGCGCGCGACACCGAGATTGACCAGCACGACGCTCGTGCAAGCGAGCTGCTTCGCGGCTTCGAGCACGTCGCGCGGTGCGCCCTTGATCATCGGCAACAGGTCGGGCAACGGGATCGAAGAAATCAGGCCCTTGTAGTCGGATGTGGTTCCGTTGCTCAGGCCGAGCTTGCGTTGCACCGGATCGATGCTCACGACTTCATGGCCGAGCCGGATGTCGGTGGCTTTCTGAAGGCCGCCCAGGAACGCCGCGAAGCCGCCAAGGCGCGGGTAGCGATAGTCCTGAACGTAGTGGATGTTCGGTGACTCGGGCGAGAGCGCTCCCTGAAGCACTTCGTCGAGCTTGGCCTGGTACAGGCGCGGCCCGACCCAGTCGGTGCTCATGTTGGACGCGCGTGTCGTGTGGTACTTCCACGCGTACTGCATCGGAAAGGTTTCGGCGTAGGTACGGCCGTAGCTCGCGACGAGCCAGTCTTCGTAGTTGGCGATCGTCGGGTTCGGTGCGTTCTGCGCCTTCACGAAATCGGCGATGCACTTGACGACCATGTCGCGCGGCATGCCGTGCATGTTGGTGATCACCGGGTGACGTATCGACTGGCCTTGCCAGTAGTTGTCAATGTAGGCGTCGATCGAGAGGTAGTCGTTTTCGACGGCCTGCGCGAACAGCTGCTTGATCTTCTCGACTTTGGTGAACGAGACGTGCGGCCCTTCGTCGAACACGAATCCGTCGCGCGAATGGGTCGCCGTGTGGCCACCGGCATAGGCCTTCTTGTCGAACACCAGCGCCGTTCGCCCCTCGTCGCGCAAGTGGGCGGCTGCACCGAGCCCGGCCATGCCGGAACCCAGAATCACAAAGTCGTCGTTCATCTTGTTTCCTTACTATTTTCAGATCACGACCGCAGGCCGCAGGTGCCAGGGCTCGCTGTCGCGGTGACGGTCTAACGCCACACCATCCACGGCCGATCTCCACGCGCTTCCATCCGGTCCAGTGTGATCTTGTCCTTGAATGTGTCCATCGCACCCCAGAAGCCGGCGTGCTTTTTCGCGTAGAGCTTGCGCTCGGCCATCAATCGCTGGAACGGCTCTTCAACCAGCTCTTCGCCTTCGTTGAGCACGTCGAAGATCGTGTTCTTCATGCAGAAGAAGCCGCCGTTGATCCACAAGTCGGCCTTACTCATCTGCTCGATGCCCTGCACCATGCCGGCGTCGTCAGCGGTGACCGAGTGGAAACTCTGAGCCGGTCGCACCGCCAAGAAGCCTGCGGTCGCACCGCTCTGCTCGAACTCTTTCGTGTAGGAATGGAGGTCGAGATTCGACAGCCCGTCGGCGTAGTTGGCCATGAACGTCGGTTCGTCCTGAAGCAGGTGCTTCACCCGCAGCAAGCGCTGGCCAAGATTGGCGTGCATCCCGGTGTCGACGAAGGTAATGCGCCAGTCTTCAACATCTTTCTGCAGCAGTTCAATCTCGCGTTTGGGCAGCGACAGCACGAAGTCGTTCGTCATGCAATCGCGGTAGTTCAGGAAGTACTCGCGGATCAAGTCACCACGGTAACCCAGGCACAGCACAAAGTCCTTGTGCCCGAAGTGCGCGTAGTAGCGCATCAGGTGCCAGATGATCGGGCGGTAGCCCACCGTCACCAGGGGTTTGGGAATCGTCTCCGAATGCTCACGCAAGCGCGTGCCGAGCCCGCCACAGAAAAGTACGACTTTCACGACCTTCGCTCCTCTTGTTAAAGGCCAATGCCAGCGTACTTGGCGACCGCATCGCGCGCGATCATGCGACGCCCGTCGATGAGTAGTGGCGCGCTGGCGCGCTTGGCGAGCATCGCGGGCAATTGCTGGAACTCGTCCCACCGCGTCACGAGCAAGGCCGCATCAACATCGGCCACCGCCTCTTCGAGGCTCTCTGCGTAGCGCACGGCCGGCGGCAACACAGCTTGCGCAGCCTGACGCGCGACCGGGTCGTAGGCCACGACCTGCACGCCACGTTCCACCAGCATCTTCGTGATGGGAATGGCCGGCGACTCGCGCATGTCGTCGGTGTCTTCCTTGAACGCCAGGCCGAGTACTGCGACCTTCAGGCCGCTCAGCGATGCGAAGTGCCGTTCCAGCAGGCCGATCATGCGGGCCGGTTGTGCAAGATTGGTGAGGATCACCGCATCGAGCAGCGGCATCGCCAGCCCATGGGTGGCGCCATGGGCAGACAAGGCCTTTGTGTCCTTCGGCAAACAACTGCCGCCGTAGCCGCAGCCCGCCCACAGGAACGAGCTGATCGGTGCCTTCACCCGCTCACCGCTCGGAAGCAGGGTCGTGAAATAGCGCGCCATGTGCACACCCTGCATCACGTCGGCCGCATCGACGCCGCCTAACGTGCTGCACAGGTTGCCGATCTCGTTCGAGAACGAGATCATTGTCGCCAGCACCGAGTTCGAGGTGTACTTGATCATCTCCGCGGTCTTGTTGTTCGTTGCCAGCGTCGGTGTCTCGGCGAAGCTCGCGTAGATTTTCCTCTGCGTGTCGATAGTGCGCGCATCGATGCCACCCAGGACGATGCGGTCGGGCCGCATGAAGTCGTCCACCGCCACACCTTCGGTCAGGAACTCCGGATTCATCCCCACCCCGAAGTCGGCACCGGCACGTTTGCCGGAGGCCTTCTCGAGCTCTGCAAGGACGACCTCGTCGGTCGTTCCCGGCACGACCGTACTCTTGACAACGACCACGTGGTAGCCGGCCTTTTCACGCAGCGCCACACCAATCTGGCGCGCGGCCTCACGGATGAAGCTCAGGTCGATCAGCTTGCCGTCGAACGGCGTGCCGACCGCGATGAAGGTGATGTCGGAATCGAGCACCGCGGCGCGCAGATCCGTCGTTGCGCGCAGGCGGGTTCCGACGTGTTTCCTGAGCAGCGCTTCGAGCCCGTTCTCGTGGATCGGCGGCTCGCCGCGGTTGATGCGCTCGACCTTTGAGGCGTCCATATCGACGCAGACGCAGTCGTGCCCGGTCTCTGCGAAACACGCTCCCGAAACCAGACCGACATACCCCGTACCGATGACAGAGATGCGCATCACGCTTCCTCCGCTTCCTGGTTGTGGTGGTACCAGATCAACGAGCGTCGCAGTCCCTCGTCGACGTGAATGCCCGGGTTGTACCCCAGGTGCGCGCGGCTCTTGTCGATGTTCGGGCAGCGCCGATTTGGATTGTCGACCAGGTAGTCGGCCTCGGGGTTGGGTTTTCGCACGAGCTTTCCTGTGTAGCCGAACAGCTCGCCCGCGGTCGTGATGATCTTCTGGGCCAGCTCGGCCATCGAAATCTCGGGCGTTTCGGTGCCCACGTTGTAGGGCTCGCCGGCGTGGCCCTTGACCAGGACCTTGTAGTAGCCGGTGATGGAATCGGCCGAGTAGCAGAAGGTCCGGGTCGGCTTGCCGTCGGAATACATGACGAGGTCTCGGCCGGCGAACACTTCGCGCGCGAAGTCGGAGATCACGCGCTTGTCGGTGATCTTCAATCCCGGACCATAGTTGTTGAAGGGCCGCGCAATCTTCGTCGGGATGCCGTGCTGCTGGGCAAACACGACACACAGCGTTTCGCCGAAGCGCTTGGATTCGTCGTAGCAGGCGCGCGGGCCGGTGCAGGACACGAGGCCACGATAGTGTTCGGGCGTCGGAATGAAGTCGGGCGAGGGGTCGCCGTAGATCTCGCTCGACGAGTAGAACAGGAAGCCCTCGACGGCCTTGCCCTTCTCGCTTTGCGCCACGCTGTACTCGAGCAGGTTGCGCAAGCCGTTGATGTTGGCGTCGATCGTCTTGAGCGGGTACTTCCGGTAGAACGGCGGCGACGCGATGCCGGCGGCGTGGATGATCCACTGGAAGTCGGGCATCGGCCGTGGCAGTGGCTCGATCAGGTCCTGGCGTGCAACAGTCAGGTTCGGCGTGCCCTGCAAGCCCTTGAGCCAGGCAGGTTCGCCCCGGATGAAGCTGTCCCACACCGTCACGCGGATCGGCTGATCGCGGCCCGCGTACTTGTTGAAGTGCAGTGCGGCGTGCACGAGGTAGTAGCCGAGGAAACCTGCGCCGCCCGTGATCAGCAGGCTCTTGCCGGCCATGCGGCCGAACTCTTCCTTCAGGTTGCTGCAGATGTAGTCGAGGTCCTGATGCAGCAGCGCTTCAAGACTGGGAATGGATGTTTTGCTCATGGGTGTGGTTGGAGAACGTGAGTCATGGGCACAGCCGCAATTTGCGGCCGTAGAACGCTTCTGCAAAACCTTCCGGTGCGTTGCACTCGATGCCACGCAGGCGTGCGATCGCCTCGAAGGTATCGCGGGAGAACCACTGACGTTGCAGCTGGCTCGGAAAGCATTCGAGCAAGATGTCGCACTTGCGCTTCATCTCTGCGCGGGTCAGCGCGAAGAATACATTCGGCGTGCCGAGGTCGCCGTCGAACTTCGGAATTTCGTATTCCAGAATCATGTGGTCACGAAAGGTGTTCCAGGTGAGTTCGTTGGTGACGCGGTGGTCCTGATGCAAGTCTTGGCGGCAGTGGGTCAGGATGAGGTCGGGGTCGAAAGCCTTCAGGGTTTCGAAATAGTCCTTCAAGGCCGGGCCGCAGTGCGGAAAATAGCTGCCCTTGAATTCTTCGACTTGAACAATCGGGGCAACCGCGCCTTCGAGCAGGCGCGCGGCCGCAGCGCGTGTCTCGGCGCTGCGTCGTGCGTCGGAACTGAGCGTGACCCACACGAAGCGCGCGGTCGGGTGGCACGACAGCAGCCGTTGCACGGCACCACCGCAGCCGATTTCGATGTCGTCGCAATGGGCGCCGATGAGCAGGATGGTCAGGGGGCGTCGATCGGTGTCGAGACGGAACTGGAGCATGAAGGCACTAGAGCGGTGAAGCCCGATGCGTCGGGGCGGCTGGGCCGCACGCCAGGTCCGCTCGGCCCGGGCGCCGCGACGATGCCGACTTCGTCTTTCTCATACCTGTTCGCTGCTCCTGTGGTGAACCGGGCCACCGCGAAGCTTCGGGACACCCGGTGCTTCTAAGGCGGTTTACGTGGGCCTCGCGGATCGAGCCGAACCGCCACCATGTTCCACGGCTCGGCGTGCGGTTGGCGCGCCTCCAACTTGGCCGCGATCATGTCACGAAAAAATCAATGCGGGCATGCCTTCCACCCCCCAAGAAGCAGGGGGCAGTGACCGATTTCCCGATTGATTGATGTGTTGGAATGCGGTTCATGCAGACGAACGAGGCACAGGAAAGCACGGCCATCGCGACCGGGGGGTTGGACCATTCGCTGGTTTCCGGAATGGCCTGGACAGCAGTGCTGCGCTGGTCTGCGCAGGTCATCAGCTGGGTCGGAACGTTCTACGCTGCGCGACTGTTGGTGCCTGCAGACTATGGTCTGGTCTCGATGGCGATGATCACGATCGGGCTGGCCCGCATGGTGGAAGACTTCGGGATGGACGCGATCTTGATCCAGGACCGCGGCATCGTCGACAGCGCAAGGGCGAGGCTGGCGGGGCTGCTGCTGATTCTGGGCGTCGCCTTGTCTGCGCTGTTCGCGCTGCTGTCGCACCCCATCGCGCTCTTCTTCGGCGAGCCCAGGATCGAGTGGATGATCGCAGCGCTGAGCGCCGTGTTCATCACAGACGCCTTGCAAGTCGTGCCGCGGGCACAACTCCAGCGGGAGCTCCAGTTCCGCAGACTCGGTGTGGTTCAGCTCGTCCAGGTGCTGGCAACCCAGATCGCACTGATCAGTGCAGTGTCGCTCGGCCTGGGCCGTTGGTCACTGGTGGTGAACACACTGGCAGGTGCCGTGGCCGTCACACTGCTGCTGTGTTTCTGGAGCCCGTTTTCGATTCGATGGCCGGGCGAGATCAGGAGCCTGGCCATTCCGCTGCAACAAGGCTGGCGCATTCTCGCCTCGCGTGCCGCGTGGTATGGCTACAGCAATGCCGACCAGGCGATCATCGGCAAGGTTCTGGGTGCAGAGGCACTCGGGGCCTACTCCTTCGCCACCACGTTCAGCACCCTGGCTCAGCAGGAGGTCGGCACGATCGTCACCCGGGTCGTACCGGGGATCTTCTCCGCGGTTCAGACACGCGTGGCGGAGCTGCGTCGCTACTTCCTGCTGCTGACTGAGTTGCTGGCGCTGATCGCCTTTCCGATGGCTATCGGCCTGGCCCTGCTGGCCGATCTTCTGCTGCCGCTTCTGCTGGGTGCGAAATGGAATTCGGCGATCGCTCCGCTGCAACTCCTGTGCCTGTATTCGGCGTTCCTGTCCTCGCAGATGCTGCTCTCTCACGTACTGATGTGGACTGGGCAGTTCCGGGTCAACATGTGGTGTTCGATCCTCGCCGGCGTGGCGATGCCGCTTGTGCTTCTGGTGGCGGTGCGACACGGCGTCGTCGGGGTCGCGTGGGCCTGGGCGCTGGTCTTTCCGCTCATCAACATTCCGCAATTCGTCTACGCCTTCCGCACCCTGGAGATCGGGGTTCTGGACTGGCTTCACGCACTGTGGCCCGCCCTGGCGGGCTGCATCACGATGTCGATCGCGATCATCGGCGCGCGCTGGGTGCTGCCCCAAGCGCTCCCCCTGGCCGCGCGGTTCGGGGTGCTGGTGGCACTGGGCGCGGTCGTGTACCTCGGTGTGATCTGGCTTGCCTTCCGGGCACGGGCACAGCGCTTCATCGAATTGGTGAGCCTGATCCGGCGTGACAGTGGCAGGACCCTGCCTCCAGCGGTCGCTGCCCTGCCCTAGACCGCGCAACACAGCACGGCCTGCGCCGACCCGTGCCGTGTATTCTCGCCAGCTCGCTGCCGAGGCCAATTTGCCCAGCGCCGCGCAGCGAAGCTCGGGCCGTCAAGAATCAACACTGGGGAGATGTATGAGAGGGATTTGTGGTTGGTTCTCGCGCAGTGCGGCGCCGGACGGCGACCAGCGCTTGAAGTCGATGCTCGGTGCCCATCACGGGCCGGTCGTGAACGCGCACAGCGTGGTGACATCGCAGTCGGGCCTGGCGGTCTTCGGCACATCGGCCGCACCCCGGTTGTTCGAAGACGACGGCTTCGTGATGGCCGTGGCGGGCCACCCGCGCCTGCGCGATGACCGGGCTTCGCACGACCTGGCGGGGCTGGCGAGGCTGATTCGCGCACGTGGCAAGGAAGCGCTCGATGCCATTGGCGGCGACTTCGCGATCGCCTGCTGGGACAACCGGCAGCAGCGTGGCCTCCTCGCGATCGACCGGATCGGCGCCCACCAACTGGTGTACGCCGCCGCGGGCGATTCGCTGGCCTTCGCTTCGACGCTCGACCTCCTGGGCGGTCACCCGGGTGTCCGGCGCGAGCTCTCGGCTCAAGGCATCTTCGACTACCTCTACTACCATGTGTGCCCGGGCCCGGAAACCATCTTCACGGGCTTGCGCCGCATCGCTCCTGGCCACTGTGTCGAGTTCTTCCCCACAGGCGCCGGCGCGCCGAGCCCGTACTGGACGATGCAGTTCATCGAAGATCCGGAGCCCGACCTCGCAACGCGGGAGCATCAGTTCATCGAGTTGCTGCAGGCCGCGGCGCGCGAGGCCTCCGACGGCGCGGCTTCGGGCTCCTTTCTCTCGGGCGGTACCGACAGTTCGACCGTCAGCGGCATGCTCGGGCGTGCGAGCGGCGCGCCGGCACGCACGTTCTCGATCGGCTTCGATGTGCCGGGCTACGACGAAACCGAATACGCCCGCATCGCGGCGCGTCATTTCGGGTGCGAGCACCACGAGTACTACGTGACACCCGCCGACGTCGTCAGCGCGGTGCCGAAGATCGCGGCCTCCTACGACCAGCCATTCGGCAACGCCTCGGCGGTGCCGACGTACCACTGTGCGCGCTTCGCGCGCGAGCACGGCGTCGACCGCCTGCTCGCGGGGGACGGCGGCGATGAACTGTTCGGCGGCAACGAGCGGTATGCCAAGCAGCACCTGCTCGGCCTGTACGAGCGCGTTCCGGCCGCGTTGCGGCGTTCGATCGTCGAGCCGTTGCTGCTGTCGTCGCGGGTCGGCGACAGCATCGCGCCATTGCGCAAGTTGCGCAGTTATGTCGAGCAGGCGCGGCCACCGATGCCGCTGCGCTATGAGTCGTACAACTTGCTGCAGCACCTCGGCGTGGCGGAGGTGCTCACTCCGGACTTCATCGCCAGCATCGACACCAACCACTCGCGCCGCTTGATGGCCGACGCGCACGCGCCGTTCGGGCGCGACAGCCTGGTCAACCAGATGCTCGGCATCGATCTGCGCTTCATCCTCGCCGACGGTGACCTGCCGAAGGTCACGCACATGTGCAACCTGGCCGACATTGACGTGGCCTTCCCGCTGCTCGACGACCGCCTGATCGACTTCTCGCGCCGCCTGCCCTCTGACCTGAAGCTGCGTGGCACGCAGTTGCGATGGTTCTTCAAGCACGCGCTGCGCAATTTCCTGCCGCCGGAGATCATCACGAAGAAAAAGCACGGATTCGGGCTGCCGGTCGGGAACTGGCTCATTGAGCACAAGCCGCTGCATGACCTGGCGATGGACAGCATCAAGCTGCTCCAACCGCGTGGCATCGTGCGGCCGGAATTCATCCGCACGCTGCTCGACGTCAAGCTGCGCGAACACCCCGGCTACTACGGCACGATGGTCTGGATCCTGATGATGCTCGGGCTCTGGCTCGACTCGCGCAAGCTTTGAGCCGCGCCTTCAGCGCGCCGTCTCTTCGACGCGCCGCAAGTTGCCCAGCAGGCGCGCGCCGTAGCGCACGCGGCTGCGGTCCCATGGGGTGAAGCGCGGCAGCTGAAACGGGTCGGAGCGCATCGACGCCGCACCCCAGGCGGTCGACACGGCGGCGACAAAGCCGCAGTCGCGCACCAGTGCCGCGTGTTCGGCACGGTAGTCCTGAACCGGCACACCGTTCGGGTACGCGAACAGCTCGACAGGCTCGTCGAGCAAGCCCTCCAGCGTCTGCTTGCTGGCACCGATCTCGACGCGCGCTTCGTCCGGGCTCAGACGGGCCAGGATCGGGTGCGTCACCGTGTGCGCGCCGACGTCCATGCCCTGCGAGCGCAGGCTTCGGACCTGGTGCGGCCGCATCATCAAGGAAGGCGAAGGCCGGTCGCCCGCCACCTGCACGATCGCATCGGTCAGCTCGCGGCGCCGCGCCGGCTCGAGGCGCTTGATCTCGCCCAACAGTGCGCCAACGGCTTGGTGGCGCGCGTCGATGGTCCGCATGTCGTAACGCGCCAGCCCGTGCTCACGCAGATCGAGGGCCGCTTCGGTGCAGCCGCGAACCGCCTCGATGACGCGGTCGTTCCACATCGTGTCGCCGCCGAGGAAGCCGGTGGAGACGAAGAATGTGGCAGGCAGGCCGAGCCGTTTCAGGATCGGCGCGGCGATCTCCTCGTTGTCGGCGTAACCGTCGTCGAAGCTCACGGCCAGTGCCCGCGCCGGGATCGTGCCCTCGTACAGCATGCCAACGGCGCGCCTGAGCGGCAGCACGTTGAACCAGCTGCGCACCCAGCGCATCTGCGCCTCAAATCCGGCCGCATCGGGTGCGTCGGGACACAGCGGATCCGGCCGCGGCAAGACGCGGTGAAAGATCAGGATACTCAGCCGGCCTCGGGGTCCGGACGGTGAACCGAGTGCAAGAGGCAAACGCAGCATGACGGGTGCGGCGGCGCGATCAGGAACAGCACGGGCCGAACGAGGCCGTGGCGAGGTGACGACCTGGCCCGGTCATCGCCCTGCCGCCTCGAAGCGGCCCAGCGCGGCGGCAGCACCGACTCGGCGCACCGCCGGCAGGTTGGCGTCGGCCAGCAGGAACATCGACACCAGCCCGGCATACAGCCAGAACTGCACCTCAGCCATCAGATAGTCTGTGGCGGACCCCGCCACGATCACGACGAGCACAGCCCCACACAGCGCGCCGCCGAGGGTCGCCAGCATCGGGTCGAGCCCCTGCTGGCTGAGGCGTCGAATCTTGAGCACCGACTTCAGCGTCCACAAGACCAGGGCGATGTACATCAACGCCCCGAGCACGCCCTGCTCGACCAGCGTGGTCATGAAGGTGTTGTGGGACGACCGGCCGGCCGCATCGCTAGAGCCATCAAGGCGCGTCAGCCACTTCGTGTCGAGGTACTGCGGGCTGAGCACCACCGTGCCCCGGAACCCGACGCCCATCGGGTAGTCGGCGGCCATGCGCACCTGCGCTTCGTAGATGACCATGCGCGAGCGAGCGCTCATGTCTGCATCTTCATTGTCTTGCTGGGTCACGTCGCTGATCGTGAACATGCGCTCGACGAAGGCCTTGTCGACGATGACAGCGGATCCGATCAGGCCGACGGCGACGAACGACCAGAACATGCCCCGGTGTTCGCGCGCCTTGCAAGTCGCCAGCACCAGGACACCGGCGACGAGCCCGAGAAAGGCACCGCGGCTGTTGGCCAGCACGAAGCCGTTGAGAATCACCGGCAGGATCGCTAGGCTCAGCCAGCGGCGCCAGCCGCGAAGCGTCAGAACCAGACCGAAACATACAACGATCCCAGTCGCCAGGTACATCGCGAGCGTGTTCGCATCGTCCATGCCGGGGCCGCCGACACCGTCGAGACGCCCGCCGTCGCGCCCCGTGAACTGCGCGTACACACCGAGCAAGGCGCAGCCGAGCGAATGGGCGAGCAAGAAGTCGCCGAGCTTCTCCTTGGTGTCGACGATGCGGTAGATGAACCAGAACGCCACGAGGTACTTGATGTACTGCACGCTGCCGGCGACATGGGTCTCGAAGTCGAGCGCCCAGGGGGTTTGAATCCACATCCAGGTGGCGTACATCGTCAGCAGAACCGCCGGCGCGTTCGACAACCAGACCGGCCTCGAGCTCAGCCGACCGCGATGCAACAACACGGCGAGGATCACGATCGCAGCCGATGTGAACGACCAGCGCAGATCCGGCACCATGTAGCCCCACCATCGCGAGGGCGGGTGCACATAGATCGACCCGAGGTAGAGGTACAGCCCGAAGATCGGATGGCGCGCGAATGCGAGAATCGCGCACGCGGCGCTGAAGATGATGAAAGCGATGGCCCAGATCATGTGCGACTCATCGGCATGGTGTGGCGGCGACGCCGCCGACGCCGAGCGTGTCCGCACGGCTCAGGGCCCGGGAAAAGAGGTCCGACTGGGCCCTGGAGATCGTGCCCCAGTCGAAGCGCGCGGCGTGACGGCGAATCTGCTCACGCGGTGCCGCACCCAGCAGCATCGCGGCCACCGCAGCGGCGAAGTCTGACGGCTCGCGCCCGGCCACGATGCGTCCGACGCCGGGTTCGGTCAGCATCTCGCCAACCCCTCCCACGTCGACTGAAACCACCGGCGTACCGCAGGCCAGCGACTCGAGCACGACGTTGGGCCAGCCCTCGCGTGTGGAGCTCAGCAGCAAGACGTCGGCGGCGGCGTAGAGATGGCGCAGTTCCTTCTGAAGCATCGTCGGGATGAAGCGCACGCGAGCGTCCACGCCGAGCCGGCTGGCAAGCGTTTGCAGCGCCTCGCGCATCGGGCCGTCGCCGACGATCGCCAGGTGCACGTCAGGCAGGTGGGGCAGCGATTCGATCGCGAGCGCCTGGCCTTTCTCGGCCAGCAGGTTGCCCACGCAAACAGCAAGTCGACCCGGTGGCAGCCCGAGACGCACGCGTGACAGGCCCTGGTCCTGCAGCCCGAAGACATCGAGGTCGACGCCGTTGCGCAGCACGACGACCTTGGACTCGTCGACACCCATGGCCACCAGCGCTTCCTTGAGGCGCGTCGATACCGCGACGACAGCGGCAGCTCGCTCCGCGGCCCAGACGATGCGCCTTGCGGGGCCTGCCATCTTGCCGAGCACGTTGACGTCGGTGCCGCGCGCCGTGATTACGAACGGCACTTCAAGACGCTCGGCGAGCAGCGCCGCAGCGACACCGTCAGGGTAAAGGTAGTGCGCATCGATGATGTCGGGCACCCAGCCCGAGCGTTTCAACTCACGAATGTCGGCCGCGGCGGCGAATGCCATGCTGTCGGGCTGGAACGGTACGCCGAACTTCGGCAGCATCAGATAGCGCGGGTAGGACACACGCAGGTCGTCGGCGCGCAGGTCGCGTCGCGGTGTGGCGGCCAACTTGGCATAAGCCCCGAAGATCTCGGCGCTGGAAGGAAACCAGGGGACCGGCGCCACGACGCGCACGTCGATCGCACAGTCGCGCACCAGCTGTCGCAGCCGGGTCTCGACGAAGATGCCGTGCCGCGGGCGGGCTGCGCTCGGAAACAGCGACGAGAACAGGAGGACCTTGAGCGGCATGGCGAACTCAGGCGGGTTGTGCCAAAGGCAGAGGTGCAGGCCGCATACACCGGTCCATGATGCCATCGAGCCGACTCATTGCATTGGGCCACGCATGGTGCGACAAGACCCGCGCCCGGCCGGCCTTGGCCAGCCGCCCCCGTTCGGCGGGGTCGCCGAGCAGGCGCAGAATGGTCTCGCAGGTCTCGTCCCGGTCGTCGGCGACCAGCAGGTGCTCGCCCGGCACTGCGTCGACACCATCGGCGGCGATGCGGCTTGAGACCACGGGCACCTCCATCGCCATCGCTTCGAGGATCTTGTTCTGCGTGCCGCGAGCGATCTTCAGCGGCGCGATCGTCAGGGCAGACCCCTGGACATAGGGCCGCACGTCAGGCACCGAGCCGGTTACGCTGACACCATCAACGCGGGCGAGCGCAAGCACCGCCGCGGTCGGCGCTGCACCAACGATCTGGAGCTTCAGTGTCGGCCGCGCGCTGCGCAACTTCGGCCAGACATCGGCACAGAACTCGACCATGCACTGTACGTTCGGGAAATAGTCCATGCGCCCGACAAAGCTGATCACGTCGGGGTCGTAAGCCTGCGCGGACGGCGCGAAGTAGTCGATGTCGACACCGTTGGGAAACCAGTCGACGCGCTCGGTCACACCGGCCTGCGCCAACGTGGCCACTTCCCCCTGCGTGGCCACGGTGACCACGTCAACGTGTGCCGCGACGCGCCGTTCGGCAGCAGCCATTCGCCACGCTTCCCACCGGTATCCCAGCGCCAGCGGCCAGGGTTTGAATGCGAGGTAATCGAGCCACTTGCGAGAATCGACATCGCAGAAATCCATCAGCTTCGGGATACCCTCGACGTGTTCGATGTACCGCCCCACCGCCGAGCAGTGGGCAAAGATGAAGTCGAAGCCGCCGTTGGCCAACTGGCGATCGACTTCACGCTGCAGTTCGGCGCTGTGAAAGAACGCCTCCGAAGCCGTGATTGTGCTTGGCAGCGTGGCCACGATCTTTGCCGCCTGCACGACGTTGTGGACCCGAACGGCTCGGTGCGCGGCGCAGAACGGGGCGATGCCCTGCGCTTCGTCGGCTTCAGCATCGCTGCGCGCCAGCGAGAGCACGGTGACTTCGTGCTCTCGCGCCAGATGGCGGATCACGTTGAACGCCCGGACCTTGCTGCCGAACGTGGGCGGGTACGGGAAACGGTGGCTGAGGAAGAGGACTTTCACGGAAACGGCTATGCAACGGTCTCGAGGTCACGTGCCGAGGGCGCCGGCCGCCGACCCCCGACCGTGGTGTCGGTGGCACCCACATTGCGCAGGAATGCTTCGAACATCAGCAGCGACCACAACGGGCCGCTGTAGTCGCGCCGCCCGCTCACATGCGCGTCGACCAGGTGCTCGAGGTAGGCTCGGTTGAAGAAGCCGGTGCGGCCGAGTTCGCCGTCGAGCAGGGCTTTCTTGACACGCTCACGTAGGGGCCCGCGAAACCAGCGAATCAGCGGCACCGCGAAACCCATCTTCGGCCGGTACATGATGGCATTCGGCAGGTGCGGCTCCATCGCCTTCTTCAACAGCCACTTGCTTTCGCCGCCGCGGATCTTCATGTTCGACGGCAGGCTCGCCGTCCACTCGACCAGCGAATGGTCCATCAGCGGCTCGCGCACTTCAAGTGCATGCGCCATGCTAGCTCGGTCGACCTTGGTGTTGATGTCGCCGACCAGATAGGTCTGCATGTCCAGGTACTGGATCATCGCGAGCGGGTCGTCGGTGTCGGCACGCTGTGCGTGTTCGTGGAACAAGTCGAGTGCGCGGTGGCCGGCGAGGCGGCGCTTGAACTCGGGTGAGAACAGCTGCTCGCGCATATCGTCGCGAAAGATCGAGACACTGTGGAAATACGCGCCGACTGAGTTTCGCGCCAGCGACTGGAAGGTCGACTTCGCACGCAGGAAGCGCGGTGCCCGGTCGGCCTTCGGGTAGATCCGGCCGAGCATGCCGAACAGCGGCTGGCGCACCGACAGTGGCAGCGCCGAGCGCAGGCGCTCTTCACCCAGGTGGAGCTGGTAGCGCCGGTATCCACCGAAACTCTCGTCGCCGCCATCGCCCGACAAGGCCACGGTGACGTGCTTGCGGGCGAGCTGACAGACCCTGTAGGTCGGAATCGCCGAGCTGTCGGCGTAGGGCTCATCGTACAGAGCGGCGAGCTCGTCGATCAGGTCGAAGTCGTCGGTCTGAACCGTGTCGACGAAATGCCGGGTCTTGTAGCGCTCGGCCACTTGCTTGGCGAACTGGGTTTCATCGAACTTGGGGTCGTCGAAAGAGATCGAGCAGGTGTTCACCGGCTCGGCGCTCTGCTCCGCCATCATCGCGACCACGGCGCTGGAATCGACACCGCCCGACAGAAAGGCGCCCAGTGGCACCTCGGCGATCATGCGCAAGCGCACGCTGTCTTTGATGCGCTCGACCGCTTCGACCTGTGCGTCTTCGGCCGAGATGGGGTTTGCGCCTGTGAAGCGCACGTCCCAGTAGCGGCGCGGCTCGGGCGCCGCCTGGCCACGCCGCAGGCACAGCGTATGTGCAGGCGCCAGCTTCTGCGCCGAGGTGAAGATCGTGCGCGGCTCGGGCACATAACCCAGGGCGAAGTAGTCTTCGACGGCACGTGGATCGATCTCGCGTTTCAGCTCGCCGTGGGCCATGAGCGACTTCAACTCCGAGCCGAACAGCACCATGCCATCAGGCAATTGCGCGTAGTACAGCGGCTTCACGCCCAGGCGGTCGCGGGCCAGGAACAGGGTCTGCTGGCGCTCGTCCCAGATCGCGAACGCGAACATGCCACGCAGCCGGTCGACGCAGGCTTCGCCCCACTGTTCCCAAGCGTGCACGATCACCTCGGTGTCGCTGCGGGTGCGGAACACATGGCCGAGCGCCGTGAGCTCGGGAATCAGCTCGAGGTAGTTGTAGATCTCGCCGTTGAAGACGATGACGACCGAGCGGTCTTCGTTGAAGAGCGGCTGTTGCCCGCTCTTCAAGTCGATGATGGAGAGCCTCTTGTGCCCGAGGGCGACGCCGGGGGCCAGATACTTGCCGGTTTCGTCTGGGCCGCGGTGGTGCTGCGACTCGTTCATGCGCACGACGACGCCCTCGTCGATGAGGCGCTTTCCACGCGAATCCCAGACTCCGACGATGCCGCACATGATGTTGTTCCTAGGTGAAGCGGTGCCGCAGCGCGCCGCGTGCTGCGGCCTGGGCCAACAGCCGTTCGTACAAGTCGCCGTAGGCCGCGACCATGCCGTCAAGCGTGAACCGCCGCTCCACTTCGAGACGTGCGCGACGGCCACGTTCGCGTGCCAGCCCTGGCTGCCGGAAGTCCTCGAGCAGCGCCGTTGCCATCGTATCGGCGTCGCGCGATGGAACAAGTTGCCCGGTGACGCCGTTGTCCAACAATTCGGCATTTCCCCCGACATCGGTGGCCACCACTGACAAGGCGCTGGCCATCGCCTCGAGGATGGTGTTGGAAATGCCTTCGGCGATCGATGGCAAGGCGAAGGTGTCGAGGCCGCGCATGATGTCTGGCACGTCTGTTCTGTCGCCGGCAAGCCAGGCCTTTTCGCGCACGCCGCCATCGCTGAGCACCTGCTCGATCTCGGAGCGCAACGGGCCTTCGCCCGCAATGACCAGGCGCATGCGCTCTCGCGCTTCGGGCACGAGTTGCGTGGCGCGCACGAAGGCGCGCGCGAGCATCACCTGGTCCTTGACGGGACTCAGGCGACCGACAGTGCCAACGAGCCAAAGCGCGGGCGACGTGAAGGGCGAGCCTGCGATTGCCAGGCGCTCTCCGTCGCGCGGCCGGAAGCGCTCGGCGTCGACCCCGTTGTAGAGCTGCGCCACACGTTGCTGCGCCACGCCGATGTGATCGACGAGGTAGCGGTCGAGGTGGCGCGACAGCGCGATGTACTGGTGCACGAAAGGACGATAGGCGCGCCTGACCAGTCGGAACTTGCGGCTGCGCCCGTCGGGGTCGCTCATGTCCCAGCCGTGTTCACCGTGGATGCGCACCGGCACGCCGGCCCACGCCGCGGGCAACGCCATTTCAAGCGCACCGAGGTTGCGTGTGTGCACGATCGCCGGCTGCAGGTCGCGCAGCAGATTGCGCACGCGCGGGAACATCCACACACCCTGGCCCGGTGGCTTGTTCAGCGCGATCAGCCGCACGTCGTCGCGCTGGATGCGACGGCTGAATTCGGTGATCTCGGTCAGCGCGATCACGGCGTGGCGGAAACGGTCGCGAGGCAAGCGGTTGATCAGGTTGACGACGCCGTTCTCGAGCCCACCGGTGTCGAAGCGGTGCAGCACGTGCGCGACCAGCGGGCGAGGATCGGAGTTCACGTCGCTTTCATCCGAGGTGACGCGCCAGCACCGGCCCGACCGCGTTGACCACGCTGCGCGGCAGACGCCGCCAGATGTCGATGGCGGCGCGGTACTTGGGGTTCGCTGGGTTGTTCTGGGGCACGCTGTCGCGGCTGAACAGCTGGTACTCGTAGCGAAGCGCAGCCGGCTCGAAACCCCAGTTCTTCTTGAAGTCGTAAGAGCCGGTGCCGAGCTTGGAGCGGCCGTAGTCGAAGGTGCTAATGCCTCGCCCACAGGCACGCCGCATCAGTTCCCAGTATTTGAAGTCGTTGGCCGAGGTCTCGCGCGCCTCGATCACGTCGCCGGCGTAGTAAGGCAGCACCTCGTCGCGGAAGTAGAACGAGAGCACGCCCGACACCGGCTTGCCCTCGGGCGTGACCACGGTCAGAACTTCGCAGTCGTCGCCGAAAATGCGGCGCAATGCCTTGAAATACCGGCTCGAATGCGGCGGCGTGCCGTGGCGGTGCTGGTTGTCGGCGTAGAGCGCGAAGAAGCGATCGGTATCAGTGTCGATCTCGCTGCGCAGGCCCCGCTGGATGCCCTTGCGCACGACGGCGCGCTGCTTGCGCGGAATCGCCAGCATGTTGGCCTCGACCTCGGGCAGCAGCGTCTTGCGGAAGGTGACGTAGAGATCCTGGTGCGGCCATTCGGGTTCAAGCGCTTCCCGGTCGCGCAGCTCAAGGTGCTGCACCCCCAATTCGCGGGCCAGCGCCACGGCGGCCCGGTGCAATGCGGTCGCGGCCTGCGGCTCTGTGACGGCAACCCCGCCGTATACCGCGAACGGCAACGAAACGAGGGCGTCGCCGAACAACAGGCTCTTGACACGTGCCAGCGGCAGCACACCGACGATCTGCTCGCCGCGCAGGGCGACCAGGTAGTGGCTCCGGTGCTTGAACACGCCCTCGAGAATCTCGCGCCAGCCGATGCGGTGAAAGAACGTCGCCTGCGGGCAGGCGAAGACAAAGGTCTCCCACGGGCCTTTGTCGGCGTCGCGGTAGGGGCGAACCGTCAGCGCCCCGGCGTCGACAAACTGGGCGTCCACCGGCTTCACGAGGCGCGCAGGTCGAAGACCTCGTCCACCCTGCCCCACTTGAAGTCGCTCAACAGACGGCCGAGACGCGCCTCGGTTCGGGACAGGTTGACGTAGTGGCGAAACCGTGTCTTGAGGTTAGTGCCAGCCACACGCGGCTGACCGGGGTCAATCTCCCACGGATGCATGTAAAAAATGGCCGGGCGGCGGTCGATGTCATTGACGCGGCGCAGCGCCCAGCGGCTGAGCTTGTAGGGTGCGAGCCGGAAATAACCGCCACCGCCGGCGGGGAGGTTGCGCCCCATCATGCGAGTGGTGGTGATCGGAATTTCGGTCAAGCCAGGCCTTGCCGCATAAGGAAAGCGCGGCGCGTCGGGCATGCCGTAGTGATCATGCTGCACCGGGTAGACGCTCGAGCTGTAGCGGTAGCCGGCTTCCAGCAGCACATCGAAGGCCCACGGGTTGCCGTGACCGATCGAGAAGCTCGGCGCCCGATAGCCCCTGACCGCTCGCCCCCCGATGTCTTCGAGCAAGGCCTTGGCGCGCTGCACATCCTGCCTGAAGTCGGTCGGGCTCTGATCGCTGGCGCGCTGGTGGCCGTAACCGTGGCTCGCCACCTCGTGGCCCCCCGCGACGATGTCGCGCACGAGTTGCGGATAGCGCTCGGCGATCCAGCCCAGAGTGAAGAAGGTGGCGTGGGCCCGATGCTGAGCGAACAGCGCCAACAGGCGCTGCACGTTGCGCTCCACGCGGCAGGGCTGCGCGTCCCAGGAATCTCGTGCGATGTGGGGGGCCATGGCCGAGACCTGAAAGTAGTCCTCCACATCGACCGTCAAGGCGTTCATCAGCTCGAAAGCCCGTTCTGGCGCGTTCATACCGCCACCTCAGCAAGGGCCGAAGTGCGCTGCGCCAACCAGACGGACAAGTGTGTGGCGATGCGCCCGGCAGCATGACCGTCCCACAGTTCCGGCGTGCGGCCGCGTTTGCCGCCATTCGCGATGATCTCGTCCACCAGCCGAAGCACGACGCGGCCATCGCGCGGCACCAGCGTGTTGGTGCCGTGCTCGACCGTGATCGGACGCTCGGTGTTCGGGCGCATCGTGAGGCACGGCACGCCGAGCGCGGTGGTCTCTTCCTGCACACCGCCGGAATCGGTCAGCACCAGACGGGCATGGCTGAGCAGACCGACCATCTCAAGGTAGCCCTGGGGCGGAAGACAGGCCATTCGAATGCCCGCGAGCCGTTCGGCCAGCCCCAGCCTGTCGATGTTCGCGCGTGTGCGCGGATGGATCGGCCAGACCAGCGGCAGGCGCCGGCTGACGTCGTTCAGGATGTCGAGCAACTGGGCCAGATTGACCGGGTCGTCCACGTTGGACGGCCGGTGCATCGTCACGACTCCGAAGCCGGCCGGGTCGGACAACAATGCCGCCGCGACGCCCTCTTTGGCCAGCGTTACGTGCGGCGTGATGGCCTTCTTCAACGCGGCTTGCAGGGAATCGATCATCAGGTTGCCGACGAACTGCGCACGCGCCGGATCTATGCCTTCGCGCGCCAGGTTGTCGTGCGCGCTGCGCTCGGTGGTGTACAGCAGATCGGCGATCTGGTCGGTGACAACACGGTTGATCTCTTCGGGCATGGCTCGATCGAAGCTGCGCAGCCCGGCTTCGACGTGAACGACGGGCACATGGAGCTTGGCCGCCACAAGCGTGCAAGCCATCGTCGAGTTGACATCGCCGACGACGATGACACACGAAGGCTTCGAGTCGAGGATCACGGGCTCGAAGCGTTTCATCACCTCCGCCGTTTGAACCGCGTGCGAGCTCGATCCGACACCCAGATTGACGTCGGGCGCGGGTAACTCGAGATCGGCGAACAGCCGGTCGTTGAGCGCGAAATCGTAGTGCTGCCCGGTGTGGACCAGCAGCGCCTTCGGCAGCGTCGGGTTGGCTCGAAAGGCCCGCAACAAGGGCGCCATCTTCATGTAGTTGGGGCGTGCGCCCACGACGCAGATCAGGGGGCCGGCTCGGGTTTCTACAATCATGCGCTGGGTTCGTGTGTGAGGTTGTTCATCGGGTGGCGGCGCGGGCACGCTCGGCGGGTCCATCAGGCTTGTTGCATTAGAACCGGTGGTCCAGCCCCACGAAAACCGAGCCTTCGCGTCCGGGGACCGCCACGGTAGATTCGATCTTGCGATAACGCGCACCGAAGGTCGCACTCGTTTTCGGCGAGGCCTGGACGTTGAACGTCACACGGGCGCCACTCTGGGTGGTCATGTCGGGGGTCAATGCCGGCGCTACAACATCGAGGCCGCGTATGCGCGACCATTCGAGCGTCGCGCCCAGGCTCACGGTCATCCCGAACCGGTGCGAGACGGTCAATGCCCCCCCGTACTGAACGTTGTTGATGGCAGCGCCCCCAGTGGCCAGCATCGCCGCATCGGGCAGGTCTTGGGTGCGCGTGTTGAAGCCGCTGATCACCACCGAATTGCGCACTCCGATGAAGCCGATGCTGGCAGTGCTCGCGGTCACCAAGCTGAGGCGCTGCGAGCGCAGGTTGGTTGGCCCCAGCGTCGTGGCGGGCAAGCCCTGGTCGATGATGAACTGCTGTACCACCTTGGAGCGCTCCGCGGGGTCGGGGTAGCGGGTCGTGAACATCGCGTCGATCAGCGCGGCGACGTTGCCCGTGGCCGGCAGTTCGAACAGCGACTGCGGCGCCGACTCGATGCCACGCGACAAGCCGAGATTGAACGACAGCCGCGGCGTGCGGTGATCGAAGCGCAAGCGCCAAGACGAACCATAGAAGCGCTGCTCGCTCTCCGCCGTCAACAGCGTGCGCGCCGATGGATGCCAGCGGGCCTGGGCACCGTAGGTGGTGGAGCTCTTGCGATCGGTGGTGACGAAGTTGTTGCGCTCGTAACCACCGCGCAGACCCGCGCTCAGTTCTTCGCTGATGGCGTAGTCGACGATGAACCGCGCGACATCGGAAATCAGGGAAGGCGTGGCTTCGTCGCGGTAGCGCGTCTCGGACCGTTCGGCTTCGAGACGCCAACCCAGGGGCTTGGGGTCATGCTCTATGAAGGCCACATGGCGCCCGAAATAGCCGCTGGCGCCGGAGTCCGCCGCCGCCGAGTCGGCCGACGAGTCGTGTGTCCAGGTGTTGTCACTGCGAATGCGGTAGCGGGTCAGGGGGCTGACCGGCCCTTCGACGTACGGGCTGAAGCGCCCGATGCTCGTGGTCAGAACGTTCGACGTCGTTGACCCCTCAGGGCGCACGCCAAACGCTTCGTTGCTGGTCTGAACCGCGCGGGCGGATGCCTCAAGAAAAAACCAACGCTCGACGGCTTCGAGTCGCGCGCTCACGTCTCCTTCCGGCAACACACGGCTCGGCAGTGTGTGGTCGGCGTACGCGATGCCATTGAGCGCGATCGCACCCGCCAGCCGCAAGCGGCCGCCTTCGGCACGAATCGAAATCCGCGGGCGAACATCGAGGATCGTGTCGCTGTGGGCCTGGGTGTCGGCTCCGAACAGAGCATTGCTGGTCCAGGTCAGTTGCGAACTGATTCCGGGTTCGATCGTCCAGCGCTGTGCCCATGTGGATGGCGACGCGGTCACAGCCAGTACAGCGACCACGAAGCACTTCACCGCAAGAGGATGCTGGCCGTGGGACCGGTCCGACACGCGGGCTCGCAGCCGGAGTTCAGTTTGGCCCGTAATAGCCATAGTAGGCACCGACCTCGGACCGACTGATCTTGTTCAGGAGCGGCAGAACGACCGGGCAAGCTTCGATCGTTGTCAGTGCCTGGTTGAGTGACTTTTGCGGTGTGCTGTCGGCCGCGACCACCACGATCACCTGCCCCATGTAGGTGGCAAGAACGCGCGACTCGGTCGAGGGAAGAAGCGGCGGTGCGTCGAAGACCACGATGCGATCGGAATACCGTGTCGCCAGCTCGTCCAGCAGGCGGTCCATCGAGTCGCTCGCCAGCAGTTCGGTTGCGCGGCCGTTGGCCTGGCCGGATGGCAGGATCGTCAGCTTGTCAATATTCGTGCGCATCAACACATCGGAGACCGGCAACGAAGGATTGGTCAAGATGTCGAGCAGGCCCGGCGACGGCGGCAAGCCCAGGCGTTTCAACACCGCAGGACGAGAGACGTCGGCATCTACCAGCAGCACGGTCTTGTCGAGTTCCATGGCCAGGCTGATGGCCAGGTTGACCGAGACGAACGTCTTGCCTTCGCCGGGCAATGAACTGGTAACCATGATCAGATTGGAACGCGCCATCGGCGCGGCCGACTTGCCATGCACGTTCACAAGCAAGGGGCGCTTGATTACACGGAATTCGTCGGCGATCCGGGCCCGTGGCGCTTCGGGCGTGAGATAGCCCATCGCGGTCAGGCGCTTCAAGTCGATGTCGACGTGACGCGATTCCGGGGCCGGCGCCGAGCGGGCCGGCGCAGACACTTCGCGCGTCACGGGTGACATGTCGCGCAGCACCGGCCGGTTCGGGTTGCGCAGGCCATCTCCTGGTGGCAGCTTGCCCTCTTCGAGCATGCGTGCCAGCCGCGCCGGTACCCCTGCGGACAAACCGGCCGCGTCGCTGCCCGAAGAAGCGGCCTTTTCCGGCACCTCGATACCGCTGCGCCGCAATTCCTCAAGTCGCCGAGCTGCCTGTTCAATGATGCTCAAGACTTCTCCTCACACGCCGACCGCTCTGGACATCCAGGCGATCCATCCACCGAACAAGATGACGAGCCCCAACGTCGCAGAACCGAACGCGAGAGAGTCGTTGCGGCCGCGACGCAGCAGATCGTCCGTTATCAGAACAGACACGCTGCCAAGCACCGGGCGCTGGGTGGCGATCTGCAAAGACGCAGCACTGCTGAATGTCGGCAGCAGCTGCGACACGAGGAAACTTGCCGCTGCCCCCGCCACCAACGAGAGCAGCAAAACCAGCGGCGCCAGCGCGAGCCGGTTCGGGAACACCGGCTTGGGCGAGCTGCGCGGCGGGTCGATCACACGGAAATTGGCAAGGCGGGTTGCCTCGACGTCTTCCGAAATCGAGGCCTTCTCGCGCCGCCCTACCATCGCTTCGTAATTGCGGCGAATGATGTCGTAGTCACGATTGAGTTGCGCCATCTCGGCTTCGACCTGCGGCACCTTGGTCGCCGAAGCGCGCAATTGGTTCACACGCGCTTGAAGATCGCCCGCGCGAACCCGTAGCGCCGCCACGGCCGCTTCCGACTCAGCCAGTGCCAGTTTGATTTGCTGCGAAACCGCATTCGTGTTCGACTGAGCCTTGCCGGGCTTAGCAAGCGCGGCACGTCGCCGAGCATCGGCATCCAGTTGTTTCTGTTCTTCCAGCCTGGCGATCAAGCGCCTGGCCGAAACCACATCGGGATGAAGTTCGGTGTAGCGGCGTAGCAGCTCGTCGAGCTGGCGACGCTGTGCGTCGATTCGGGCATCGAGCTCTGGCGAAGAAGCAACGTCAGCAACCGCCGTTGCATCGGGTAGCAACGTGGCGGTTTCACCGGACAGCTCCCGCTTGAGCGCGTCGCGCGACTGCTCTGCCGCGCGCAACTCAACGCTGATCCGGCCAAGCTCCTCGCTCAACGCAGACATCCTGGTGAAATAGTCCTTGCCCGTGGAGTCAGCGACACCGATGTTGCGGACCTTGAAGTCCTTCAAGCGACTCTCAGCCTCGGCAAGGCGCACCTCGTACGCCTTGATCTGCTGATCAATGAAGGTGCGGGCAGACTCCGTGTCGCGCGCCTTCGCACCCAGGTCCGACTCGACAAACAGCGACACGAGCTTTTCGACCACCACTCTCGCCCGAATCGTGTCGGTATCGCGATAGCTGAAACTGAAGACATTGTCCCGCCCACTTCCCGACAGCTTGATCTCGCGGAGAAAAGCCTCAATCGTGCGTTCGCGCTCGATCGGAGACATGGGGCCCAGGTCCAGGTGACCCTTGCCAATCAGTCGTTCGATGTTCGGCCGCGTGATCATCGTTCGGGCCAACATGTTGATGGTCTGGTCGATATCGGGCTCGACCGCAAGATCGCGCATCAAGGGCTTGAGTACACTCTTCGTGTCGACATACACGCGCGCCGTGGCTTCGAAACGGTCGGGCACGCGCAACAGGCTCACAACTCCCAGCATGCCGACCACCCAAGCCACGATCAGACCCGCCCAGCGGCGGCGCCACATTCCGCGCGCCGTGACAACGAGCTGCGCAAATAGCTCATTCATAACACCGGCCCCCGCCCACGGTTCACTTCAACGCTCGCCACCGCTCTAGAACCAGCCTTGCGGGATGATCAGCACATCGCCTGGGCGAACGTCGACGTTGGCCGAGATGTCACCGCGTTTGATCAAGTCCTTGATGCGCACGCTGTACTGCTTGCCCTGTTCCTTGCCGCGCACCAGCACTGCGCCATTGCCGTCTGCGAAGTCGGTCAGGCCACCGACCTGAATCATCACGTCGAGCAAGGTCATGTTCTGACGGTACGGTATGGCCTGCGGCCGGGTGGCTTCACCGACGATGCGGATCTGCTCGCTGGCGGCGCCCGTGAAGCCAGTGACGACCACGGTCACCACTGGATCGCGCGAGTATTTGCTGAGAGCCTTTTCGAGATCACGCGCAAGGTCCGTGGGGTTGCGGCCGATCGCGGGCAGGTCTTCGACCAGCGGCGTCGAGATGAATCCGTCAGGGCGAACAGGAACCGTCAGCGACAGTTCCGGATTGCGCCACACGATGATGTTCACGGTATCGAGCGGCCCGATCAGATAGCGGTACTCCGGAGTCGCCGCCGTGACAGGCGCAGGTGGGTAGTTGACCGAACCGCAGGCTACGAACAGGAGTGCCGCGCCCAGCGTCAAGATGCTGCGAGCCAGCAGCCTTGTGCCACCATTGAGATCAAGCGACGGTGCCATCGAAACCCCCAGTTTTGTTCAGGTGTGTGATCCAAGCGATGCCATCACACGGCAAAGGCCGCTCGGCCTCGAATTCTTGCGCATGCAACTGCCTCTTTTGCGAAAACCGCCGGCAGTACCGCACAACTCGTCGACTTCAGGGCGACGGCCCGTGGCCGGCGTCCCTGTTTCGCGATCGAGAGCATACGCGCGATGTCTGCTGGCGGCGACCCCAAACAGGGGGGATACCCGAGGTGCGGCCAGGGCATGTATCACGCAAACATCACATGGTCGCGAAGTGCACGCCATGCCCCGCTTCGTGGATCGCGACCGCCGACCACGACGAAGACTATTGGACCCGAAGAACGCCTTGTGCGACAGCCTGCTCGCAAGGCACGAGAATGTGCCGATCAATGCAAACCTTGTCGAGCCCTCTCGCCCCCGAGCGGACCGTGAACCGATGGCCGGCTCGAGCAACATGCGCGATGCATTGACGCGACCGCTGTTCGCCGCGGTGGCGGTCGCTGCGGCGGTAGCTGGCCTGTCGCTCGCGGCTGCCCATCCTCTGGCGCCTGGCGTCGTGACGGGAGCGTTTGTCGCATGGTCGCTTGCCTCGTACCTGCGGCCCGGTTTGTGGCTGGCACTACTGCCCGCCACTTTGCCATTGCTGAATCTTTCACCGTGGACAGGCTGGCTCGTGTTCGACGAACTCGACATCGCGATCCTGAGCACGGTCGCAGCGGAATTCGCGCGCTTGGCAATGCGCGGAAGTCCGGGGCCGAGCTTGCCATCGCGTGTCGCGGCGGCCGCATTCGTGCTGGCGGGTCTTGGCCCGTTCTGGCTGAGCCGCGGGCTCGACGATGCAGGCGGTTGGTCGTTCGGCCTGTTTGAGGGTTACGGTGACCCGTTGAACAGCGTGCGAATCGTCAAGCCGCTGCTCTGGGCGTTGCTGTTGCTGCCGCTTCTGCATCATGCGCTGCGTGACGCCGCGTCCACGCGGCTTGCGCTGGAACGACTGGGCCGCGGGATGTTGTGCGGCCTGTGCGCTGTGACGCTGGCGGCCTTGTGGGACCGCGCTGCGTTCCCCGGCCTGCTGGACTTCTCGAGCCCATATCGCACCGTGGCGATGTTCTGGGAGATGCACGTGGGCGGCGCTGCCATCGATGCCTATCTCGCACTGGCAGCCCCGTTCGTTGCATGGCGGCTCTTCGCGTCCAGAACCCCGGTGCGGTGGGCCGTGGCCGCCGTGCTCGCACTACTGACGGAGTACGTTTGCCTGACCACGTTTTCGCGCGGCGTCTACCTTGCGGTGGTCACGCCCCTGCTGTTGCTCGGACTGCTCTTGCGTCGGCAGCCGCGCGATCGGGAACCCGGCAGGCCTTTGATTGCGGTCTGCACGATCTTGCTCGCCGCGTTGATGGTGTTCGAAGCGACTCTTGTCCTCGGGTCGGGCACGTTCATGTTGAACCGCATCGGCTCCAGCGAGCGCGACTTTCGGGGTCGAATCCTCCACTGGCATAACGGCTTGAAGTTGTTGCAGACACCGGGCGACTGGCTCTTCGGAATCGGCTTGGGTCGCCTTCCCTCCCGCTACGCCGCTACGGCCCCTGACGGCGAATGGCCGGGGCGCGCCGAGATCGACAATCGGTCCGGCCAACCGTTCGTACGGATCTCCGGGCCCCCCAGCCAGCAGTCTTTCGGCGGGCTGTACGGGCTAACGCAACGAGTACCGGTTCTGACCTCGGGGGCATTGCTCGTCAGGCTCGACGTTCGGGCTGCGCACGCCACCCGTTTGCGCCTCAGCGTGTGCGAAGTGCATCTGCTGTACGAGCGCAATTGCCAAGATGCATTGGTGACTGTCCAGGCAAGCGGCACAGAGTGGCAATCGCTGTCCGCGCGACTCGCCGGGCCGCCGCTGACGGTCGGCAACCCGTACGCGCCACGGATGAGTGTCTTTGCGATAACGCCGCTCGACGCAGGCGGCGTTGCCGAGCTGGACAATGTGAGTCTGCAGGCTGACCAATTCGAGCTTTTGTCCAATGGACATTTCACGCAAGGTCTCGCGCATTGGTTTCCAGTGGCGAAAAGTCAGTTCCTGCCCTGGCACATCGACAACCTCTATCTTGAAATGCTCATTGAACGCGGCCTGTCTGGCTTGATCCTCTTCCTCACGCTGGTCGGCTGTGCCTTGTGGAACCTGTGCTTCGGCCCGGCACGCGGCGTGGCGTTTTCTCCATTTCTCGCCGCTTCACTGATGGGCGCGATGACTGTCGGGCTGGTCAGCAGCATCATGGACACCCCGCGTGTGGCCTTCCTGTTGGCGCTCGTACTTCTTTTTTCGTTGCGCCTGAACGCCCGGTCGGGAGCCGCATGAAACGATCCCCGCCTTCTCGCAGACAGCGGCGTCCGATCCGCGGGTTCACGGTAGCGCTGGGCATGCTCGTGCTGGTGGTCGCCAGTACGGCGGTCGTTTCGTACGCGCTCGAGACCCTGGACGCGCGACCGCGCGCACTCGCGCGCTATGTCGAACACCGCGCTGGCGGCCACGGCGCACTCGTCACGCACGCTGGCGGGCGGCTCGCGAAAGCCCTGGAATGGCTGGACCCGCCGCTCGAACTCTTTCATGAACGGCGGCCGGATGTGCGCCTCGGCCCCAATGCCGATACCTTGCCAGTCACTGCCCGCGCTATCGCTGGTGGCCGTGTCGTGCCCGTTGCGTCGTCAGAGGGCGCCATCCAGGCCATCCAGACCGCACAACCTGGCGACCTGATTACCTTCGCTCCGGGTGTCTACCGCTTCTCGGGCAACAGCATCGCGGGCAGTCGGCCCGGTACACAGCAATCTGCGATCGTGGTGCGGGCCGAACGACCCGAGACGGTATTCGTCGAATTCGACATGACCGAAGGCTTCCTCTTGTCCCAGCCTTACTGGACTTTTGAGAACTTGAACATTCGAGGCGTTTGTGCCCAGCACGCGAGTTGCGAGCATGCCTTTCATGTCGTTTCCCACGCTTCGCATTTCGTCTCGCGCAACAACAAGATCACCGACTTCAATGCGCACTTCAAGATCAATGGCTCGGACGGCAGTTTCCCGGACGATGGGGTGATCGAGGGCAATGTGCTGAGCAACCGAAGCATCCGCGAGACCGACAGCAGTGTTACCCTGATAGATCTGGTCGGCGCCAGCCGCTGGATAGTGCGCGGCAACTGGATCAGCGACTTCGCGAAGGCCGGGTCCGACCGTGTTAGCTATGGCGCGTTTGCCAAGGGAGGCGGAAGCGGGAACAGCTTCGAGCAGAACATAGTGGTTTGCGAAAACATTCTTCGCCGATCCGCAGGGCAGCGCGTCGGCATTTCGCTGGGCGGTGGCGGCACGGGCAAGGAATACTGCAGAGACTCTCGCTGCATCACTGAGCAGGATGGCGGAGCTGTCCAGTCGAACCTGATCATGGCTTGCTCCGACGAAGGCATATATCTGAACCGCGCGGCCACAAGCCTGATCCGCCACAACACTCTGCTCGACACGGGCGGGATCTCGGTGCGCTTCGTCGAGAGCAGCGCGGAGGTTCAGGGTAACCTGGTGGACGGCGCTATCCGCAGTCGCGATGGCGGCCTCTTGCACGGGGAGGACAACATCCAGACCTCGATCACACGACAGTATCTCGGGTCACATCCCGTGCGTGGACTGTACCGGAGTCTTACCGACTTCGACCTGGCCTGGGCATCCGCCGCGCCCAGGCGCAGGAAAACCGACTTCGCACCAACACCGGACCTGTGCGGATCGGTACGGCCTTCCCAACCGGCCTACGGTGCCTTCGAAGATTTTCAAGCTTGCCTGTGGCCGGTCTCTCGCCAAGAACCCGTCAAATAGGCTCTCCAGCCAATCACCCTCACAGTTCGACCGGAGCCACCTTGACTAGGCCTCTGGGCTTGGCTCACCCAGTTCGGCGCGGACTTCACGGGCGATGGCCTCGACCGCGGCTGCGTCGACGTGGGTCTGCGCCGAAAGAAAGACCGACAGCAGCAAGCGGTTGCACAACAAGTTCACCCTCCGCGGAATGCCTCCAGTCCACGCGAAGATTTGATCGAACGCGGCGTCGTCGAAATCAGGATTGTTAGTCCAACCGACCTTGTGCAACCGGTGTTCGACATAGGCGCGCGTTTCCGAGCGGTCCATGGGCCCAAGGTGGCAAGACGCGATGACGCGCTGTCGAAACTGCTCCATCGGCTTGGACGTGAGCAGCAACCTGAGTTCGGGCTGACCCACGAGAAAGCTCTGCAGCAACGCAACGCTGCCGAGCTGAAAGTTCGACAACATTCGCAATTCTTCGACGGCCTCACGCTTGAGGTTCTGTGCTTCGTCAACGATGAGCAGCGCGCGCCTGTTTTGCGTCACGAGCACAGTGAGAAAACTCTCGATGGTCGCGATGAGATCGGCCTTCGAGAGGTTCTTGGTGTTGATGCCAAATGCAATCGCCACGGACCGGAGCAGATCGTCGGCTTCGAGTTGAGTGCTGACGATCTGCGCGGCGACGATCTTCTCGTCGTCGAGTTCAGACAGCAGCGTGCGCACGAGCGTGGTCTTGCCCGCACCGATTTCGCCGGTGACCACCACGAAGCCCTCACCCTGATAAACGCCAAACTTCAGGTAGGACAGCGCATTGCCATGCCCTCGACTCTGAAAGTAGAACGAAGGGTCCGGATTGAGGTTGAAAGGGGTTCCGGAGAAACCAAAGTAAGACTCGTACATGACTCGCTCAGCAACCGGTCGCCAGACCCGCCCCCGCGAACAAGGTCGACAACACCGGGCCGTGCGGTACTGGATCTGGATCTGGATCTTGGATCATTTAGGCAATGCCTTAGGCCAACAGACCCGAAAGGATCGTGGGCCCGAGGCGATTGAAAGTTCACCCGCATCGTACCCGCACCGTCAGGGCACGAAAAACTTGCGGTAGTCAGGGAGTTTGGCGCCCGGTCAACGACCGGGGCTTGCAGCCCGATCGGCACATGGTGCGGCAAGAGTAAACCCGTCGCGAGCGTCGATCCGCCCGCGGGATCACTTGCAAGGCTTCCGCGTGGGAACGGCCTGCAGCAAGAGCGCGCCTCAGTGCGCTCCCTCGCGGAACAGCACGACACTGACAGTCTCGACCAGAACGAGCAGGTCGAGGAAGAGCGAGTTGTTCTTCACGTAGTACAGGTCGAATTGGTGCTTCCTACGCGCGTCTTCGACCGAAGCGCCATAGCTGTACCGCACCTGGGCCCACCCGGTGACACCCGGCTTGACACTGTGGCGGATGTCGTAGAACGGAATTTGTTGTTGCAATTGAGCGACAAAGCTCGGCCGCTCCGGCCGCGGCCCCACCAAGCTCATTTC